>OFHM01000298.1_pt1 | contig 44904 bp, 39 predicted proteins | sample 1521311 | NCBI WGS metagenome assembly OFHM01 (sample SAMEA3504083, study PRJEB24116) | mouse gut metagenome | biome: mouse gut; feature: mouse-associated habitat; material: faeces | place: Denmark | collected 2011 | reverse complement strand
TGGTCACCCAGCTCAACACGCCTCTGCGCACCTTCAGTATTCTGTTTCTTCCGATTCTGATAATTTATACCATCAGCAAAGCCGTCATGCCAGTGTTTCGCAAGCTGGAGGATGAAGCCGGAGAAAGATAAATCATGTATATAGGAGCGTTTTATGCCTAAACAGTCCTTTCCTCCCAACAGATATCCGAACATTTTTGCGCGTCTGGGATATTCTCGGAGCCGGAGGATTTGTCCTGACCAATTACCAGACGGAGATCACGGAGTATTTTGAGCCCGGAAAAGAACTGGAAACATTTGCCAGCGAGGATGAACTGCTGGATAAAATCTCCTATTATCTGGAGCATGAGGAAGAGCGCAGACAGATTGCCCGGAACGGATATGAAAAGGTGAAAGCGGAAGCATCTTTTGAGCTGCGCATCAGACAGATGCTGGAACACTGATTCTTAATATGCGCGGAATGTGTGAATTGTATTTCGACAGGCACACCGGAGGGATGCGCAGTGCAAGGAAGCGGCGCGCTCAGCGGGACGGAACTGACAGGAAGCGAGGCGGACGATGTTATCCGTATGTATGATTGTAAAAAATGCAGAAAAAACGATTGAGAATAGTTTAAGGGCCCTCTGCGGCTATGGATGGGAGATTGTGGTCGTGGACACAGGTTCCACCGACCGGACGCGCGAGATCGCGGCAAAATATACGGAGTGCCTGTATGAGTGTCCATGGGAGGATGATTTTGCGCTGGCAAAGAACTTCGCGGTGAGCAAAGCGTCGAATGACGCGGTGATGGTCGTGGACAGCGATGAGTTTCTGGAAAAAATAGAGAAGGCAGACGCCGATCTTCTGGAGCAGCATATCCTGCTCCATCCGGACCAGGTCGGCCGCGTCCGCCGGAGAAACGTATTTCCGGCGAAGGACGGAAAGCGGGAAAATCAGGAATGGATTAACCGCGTATTTTCACGCAGACAGTTTCACTATGCCGGCAGAATTCACGAGCAGCTGATCTCGCTGGACGGCGCGCCGTATCAGACCTTTAAGACGCCGGTGGTGCTTTATCATACCGGATATGATTTAAGCCCGGAGGAGAAGCTGGCAAAGGCGCAGCGGAATATCCGGCTGCTGGAGCGGGAACTTCTGGAGCTGCAAAAGCGCGGACAGACGGACGATGCCATGACGGAGGCGAAGGAAGAGGCGGAGGCGCTGATACCCTATATACTGTATCAGCTGGGAAAAAGCTATTATCTGTCGGAGGATTACGGGAAGGCATGCGATTATTTTTCCCAGGGACTTTCCTATGAACTTAATCCCAGCCTGGAATATGTCATCGACATGGTTGAGACATACGGCTACGCGCTGATCAACGGCGGGAGGGCGCAGGAAGCGCTGTTCTTTGAAAACATCTATGAGGAATTCGGACGCAGCGCGGATTTTCAGTTTCTGATGGGTCTGATTTATATGAACAATATGCGGTTTGACGACGCAGTGCACGAGTTTCAGAAAGCCTCATGCCAGAAAGAATGCAGGACAATCGGCGTCAACGACTGGCTGGCCTATTATAATATCGGCGTTATCCATGAATGTCTGGGACAGAAAGAAAAGGCGGCGGAATGGTACCGGAAATGTAAGAATTATCCGCAGGCGCAGGCCAGGCTCCGGGAGATCCGGGGCGGGAATGAGCAGGGAGCGGGGCAGGAAAATCGTTCGTAAAAAGGCGGAAAACAGGAAGAAGGGGTAAGCGTGCGAAAATACAAAAAGAAGCTTCTGCTGGAAAATCTGGAAGAGATCTATGAGCTGCATAAAGAGTTTGAAAAATCATTGCCGGCAGGGAAGCGGGATGACCTGCTGCGTCAGCTTGCACAATGCCAGGAGCTCGCGATCAGGACAGGCAACGAGCTGGACGGCCTGGAGGGGAAGGAACACATGCCGGCTTCCCGGATCGTGAAAATTCTCGAGGCATACTGTGAGGCTCTGTATCAGGCCAGCCTGAACATGCAGGAAACCACAGATCTGCAGAGCAGAGGGAGGCAGCGCAGCAGTCTGGACTTCTTTATACGTGAGGCGGAGGAAAGAATTCGCAAAGATATTCCGGAACGCGTGGAGGCTGTCTTTCTTCCCTATAAGGCATCCATGTGGGACAGTCTGGAAAGTGTCTGGATGTCGGCAGACCAGGACGGGGAATGCGACAGTTATGTGATACCAGTCCCTTATTTTGACAGGAACGCCGACGGAAGTCTGGGGGAGATGCATTATGAGGGTGGGGATTTTCCGGAGTATGTCCCTGTGACAGACTGGCAGGAATACGATATCGCCGCGAGGCATCCCGACATGATTTTCATTCACAACCCTTACGACGGCACAAACCGTGTGACCACTGTTCACCCGTCATTTTATGCGAAGGAATTAAAGAATTATACGGATATGCTGGTATACATACCCTATTTTGTGTGTATGGACAGTGATGTACCCGCACATTTCTGTGTGATGCCGGGAACGATTCATGCGGACAGGGTTGTGGTACAGTCAGAAAAGGCGAGACAGATCTATATAAAGGAATTCCGTAAATTTGAGAGGGAATATAACTGCAGGGGAAAATTCGGGGATCCGGAGAAAAAATTCCTGGCGCTCGGTTCGCCCAAATTTGATAAAGTGCTGAGCACAACAAGGGAGAATGTGGAAATCCCTGAAGAGTGGAAGCGGAAGATTGTGCGGGAAGACGGAAGTGAGCGGAAAGTGCTTCTCTATAATACGAGCGTATCAAAGCTTCTGGAGGGAAAAGAGAAGACGCTGGAAAAGATACGTTCTGTTCTGGCTTTGATGAAGGAACTGGAGGAAATTGTTCTGCTCTGGCGGCCTCATCCATTGAGCGGGTCGACCTATGCAGCGGAAAGGCCGCAGCTTCTGGAGGAGTATGAGGGGCTGGTAGAGGCATATAAGATGGAGGACTGGGGAATTTTTGACGATTCTCCGGATGTTGACAGGGCGATTGCGATTTCGGATGCGTATTATGGGGACAAGAGTTCGCTGGTGGAGCTGTGCAGGGTGACAGGGAAGCCGGTGATGATACAGGATGTGGAAATTGCTTCGGACTAATGGATAGGAGGAAAAAAGCCGATATCTATAACAGTTATTTCTTTTATCATGGATGATAGATTAAAATACATGGACGTATGGATATGGGAAAATGTGGTGTCATGTCAGGGTTCATGAGGGATAATAACTTCATGAACTATTTTTATTATGGAAATGGCTGTATTGTACAGAACATGAGGGGCGGCATTATGAATAAATTAGGGACAAAAGCAGAAACACTACAAATGCTATATGGAAAATTAAAGTATGCTCTGATTTTACCGCAGATGTGTTTTACCGTACAGGACTGGAATACAGACAAAAACCGTATTCTTGCGGAGTATGAGGCTCAGGACTGGAGGGAATCCGTTGTGGTGCGGAGCAGCTCCCTGGCGGAGGATACACAGACGGAGTCATCAGCGGGGAAGTATGAATCTGTGCTGAATGTATCAGGAAAAACAGAGTTTATGCAGGCGGTTGAGAGAGTTCTCCGTTCTTACGATGATATGAATCCACAGAATCAGGTTCTCGTTCAGCCGATGCTTAAAAATGTGAAGATGTGCGGGGTCGCATTTACCATTGACCCAAACACAGGGGGTAATTATTATGTGATAAATTATGACAGCACTGGTTCGACGTCAGCTGTTACGTCGGGAAACGGCCCGGAGAATTATCTTTATTACCAGTTTAAAGGGAACGAAAACGTGAGTGGTACTGCGGAGATGAAAAGACTCTGCCGCGCACTCAGGGAGCTGGAAGATTTTTTTTCAAAGGATCATCTGGATGTCGAATTTGCACTCACAGAGGAGAAACAGCTTTACATATTGCAGGTGAGAACGCTGTGTATGCGGGAGAGTCCTGTGGATCTGAGGAAACAGGAGAGTGAGCTGAAACGAATTCAGGACAGAATCCACCGTTCACAGTCACCCAGACCGTTTCTGTGTGGAAGAAAGACGATATACGGGGTAATGACAGACTGGAATCCGGCAGAGATGATAGGAATCCGTCCAAAACCGTTGGCGATGTCTCTGTATCGTGAGGTAATCACAGATAATATCTGGGCCTATCAGAGAGACAATTACGGATACCGGAATTTGAGAAGTTTTCCGCTTATGGTGGATTTCGGGGGACTGCCCTATATCGATATCCGGGTAAGTTTTAATTCATTTGTTCCGGCAGTGCTCGCTGAAGAAATCAGTGATAAACTTGTCAATTACTACCTGGATCGTCTGGAGGAAAAACCTCAGAAGCACGATAAGGCAGAATTTGAGATTGTGTTTTCCTGTTATACCCTGGATCTGCCGGAAAGAATACAGATACTGGAAAAATACGGGTTCTCGCAGGAGGAGATCCGGCAGATTACGGATTCACTGCGAAGTGTGACAAATCATATCATCGATCATAAAGATGGCTTATGGCGTAAGGATTATGAGAAAATAAAACTGCTGAATGAGCGCTATGCTCAGATAATGGCGGCAGACATGGAAGATACAGAAAAGATATACTGGCTGATCGAGGACTGCAAGAGATACGGGACACTGCCGTTTGCGGGACTGGCCAGAGCGGCATTTATTGCGGTCCAGATTCTTCAGTCACTTGTCACCTGCGGGATTCTGACGAAAAAAGATTATGAAGCGTTTATGAACGGAGTCAGTACAGTGAGCTCCGGTATGAATGCGGATTTCAGGGAGATGTCCGCGAAGGCGTTTCTGGATAAGTATGGCCATCTGCGTCCGGGAACGTATGACATCAGTTCACTTCGGTATGACGAGGCTCCGGAATTGTATTTTGACTGGAATATGCAGACAGATCCGGATGCGTCCGGGGAAAAGGAGACATTCCGGCTGTCTCTGTCACAGCTAAAGCAGCTGAAACAAAAACTGGATGAGAACAGGCTTACCAATGATATACTGGAGCTGCTGGAATTTATACGGACAGTAATTGAAGGGCGCGAATATGGAAAATTTGCATTTACAAGAAATTTAAGCAAGGCGCTTCAGATGATTGCGGAACTTGGCAGGCGGGAAGGGATACCGGTGGAAGACTGCGCGTATGTCAATGTTCAGGACATCAGAGCAATGTATGTCTCCACGAAAGAGAGGAGGACATGCCTTGAGGAGTCTGTAAAGCGGGGAAAAGAGTCTTATGAGATTACGAAGACTCTTACATTGCCGCCGCTTATTATCCGGCCGGAGGAGGTAATGGGATTTTTTTATCCGGATTCTGAACCTAATTTTATCACATCCGGCCGTGTATCCGGTAAAGTCTGCCTTATGGAGGGAGAACTGCGCCGGGAGGATCTGAAAGGTAAGATTCTGCTGATACCGAGTGCGGATCCGGGATATGACTGGATATTTTCACACGGGATAAGCGGGTTTATTACAATGTATGGCGGTGCCAATTCACATATGGCAATCCGTGCGGGAGAACTGTCCGTTCCTGCGGCTGTGGGAGTTGGGACGAAGGCATTCGCGGCCTATAAGCAGGCACGGATGCTGGAGATTGATGCATCAGGAAAACTGATCAGAGTTTTAAAATAAAAGAAAAGAAAGGGATTAATATTATGAAAACAGAATGGGATTACACGGAACTGGCACAGGCATATCTGAAAAGACCGGATTATGCTCAGAGTGCGATTGATAAAATGCTTGCGACAGCGGGAGTAAAAAGCGGGGACGCAGCCTGCGATGTCGGTGCAGGGGCGGCACATCTGACTTTAAGGCTGGCGGAGTATGGCCTGAATGTCTGCGCTGTTGAGCCGAATGATGCGATGCGGGAGAATGGAATCAAAAGAACTGCAGATTATCAGAATGTGCAGTGGTTTGAGGGAGTCGGAGAACACACGGGAATGGAATCGGGGAAATTTGATCTTGTCACGTTTGGCTCTTCTTTTAATGTGTGTGACCGGCAGGAAGCGCTTCAGGAATCAGGAAGAATTCTCAAAAGCGGCGGGTGGTTTGCGTGTATGTGGAATCATCGCGATCTGAATGATCCGCTCCAGAAAGAGATTGAAGACGTCTTAAAGGCTCAGATCGAAGGGTACAGTTATGGGACCAGACGGGAGGACCAGACGGAGGTAATTAACAAAAGCGGATTGTTCAGGGAAGTTGTATATGTGGAGGGAACGGTTCTGCATGACATTCCCACGGAAGATTTTATAGAAGGATGGAAATCACACGGTACTCTCCAGCGCCAGTCGAGGGACAGATTTGATCTGATTAACACTGAAATTCAAAAGATTGTTGAAGCGAAAGGAGAAAAAATAATCAGGGTGCCTTATACAACGAGGATCTGGATGGCGCAGGTAAAAGCATAAGGCGGCAGAAAATGAAGACGATACTGTATACGCAGAGAGTGGAAATCGTGGAAAGCTATGGGGAGCGAAGGGACTGCGCAGACCAGAATATTCCAATGTTCCTGGAGGAGTGTGGATATCTGCCGGTTCCGGTTCCCAGTATGCTTAAAAACCCCGGGGAATTTGCTGCAGCCATCCGGCCGGCCGGAATTCTTCTGACAGGAGGTAATTCACTGGTAAAATATGGTGGGAATGCACCGGAACGTGACAGAACAGACCGGGTATTGCTTGAAATAGCAGAGCGTGACGCGATTCCGGTATATGGGTTCTGCCGGGGCATGCAGTCCATACTGGACTATTTCGGATGTGAGCTTAAGGATGTGAAAGGGCATGTGGCTGTCCGTCATACCGTTTCAGGGGTGTCGGGGACACTGGAAGTAAACAGTTATCATAATCAGGGGTGCTTCCAGGTAAAAGCCCCCTTAGAGGTACTGGCCCGGGCTGTGGATGGCGTAATTGAAGCAGTCTGCTGCCGAGAAAGACAGATTGTGGCCACTATGTGGCACCCGGAACGTGAGAAACCTTATGCGGTGTCAGATATACAGCGGGTGAGGGCATTGTTTTGATGATGCATGCCGCGGTCCTGAAATATAGAATAAGGGTTCTGGCTGACGAAAACAGGGAGAAAGGAGACATTAAATGAAAGTAATCATACTGGCAGCAGGTCAGGGAACCAGATTGCGGCCCCTGACGGATGACAGGCCCAAATGCATGGTGCAGGTGAATGGAAAGAGTATGATCGAACGCCAGTTATCGGCTATCCGTGGGTGCGGGATTGCGGATAAAGATATTACAATTATTGCTGGTTACAGGAATGATGTTCTGAAGGATATGTATAAGCATACAGAGATACATTTTCTTGTAAATGATCAGTACGAGACGACGAATATGGTATATTCCCTGATGTGTGCAAAAAAGCTTATGGAATCAGAGGAGGATATTATTATCTCCTATGGTGATATTATTTACGGGGAGCAGGTTTTCCGGAAGATTCTGGAGGCGCAAGATGAGATATCGGTCGTTGTGGATGACGGATGGTATGAATACTGGTCGAGAAGATTCGATAACCCGCTGGACGATGCGGAAACCCTGATGTTTGATGCGAATGGCTGTCTGACGGAAATCGGTCAGAAAACATCAGAGCCTGCAAAAGTACAATCCCAGTATATCGGGCTTATGCGGTTTAAGGGAGAAGGGCTGAGGGCAGTGCTGGGACTTGCCGCGGAGGCAAAAAAGAGGAGTGAACAGGGACGGTCACTCTGGCGGACAGAGAGAAGCTATGAAAAAATGTATATGACAGATCTGCTCCAGGGACTGATTGACGAGGGTGCGAAACTCAAAACAGTCCACATACGGAGGGGATGGTTTGAAATAGATGATGGTGAGGATCTGAAGATTGTGGAATCAGAGCTGAAATAAATGAACACTATGTGCCAATAGCGGATGCAGGGGAAGGATGCAACTGGTTTGTAAAGATGATTAGTAAAGAATTATCGGTTATTCTGATCAGGAGATAAGTTATGATAAGATTCTGTGATAAAGAGGTGTGCTGTGTAATACAGAATGAAATTGACAGAGAAGAGCTGATGTCATATTTTTTAAGTGGTCACAGAGGTGAGCTGGTATGCGTTCTGAATAAAGAAGGAAAGTTTGCAGGTACCATTACGTATGCTTCTCTGCTGGGGAAAGGGATAAGCGGAGCAATTAAACCAGAATATGTAGTGCTGGATGAAAATATATGGAAAAGTGGACGCATTTATTTCAAGGGTTATATGAAGGGATTTGATAAAACAGCCCTGCTTCCTGTTTTAAACAGTGAAGGTGAGCTTTTGTGCTTTGCATGGGAGGATGACCAGGCAAATCGTGAGATCAGGATGCTGGATGAGCTGATGGAATTAGATGGAGATAATGTACTGGGATTCCGGGACGTGTATCCGGAATACGATTGTGTGACAATACATGAATGCAATGAACTGGCATATTACTTTGTAAAATATCTTGATAAATCAGAAATACCAGTTCGGGTAACAGGGATGTTGTGGGACGGGCTGGGCATAAACAAAGAAGAAGTTGCACTGGAACACAAAACACTTGAGGTTTACGCAGAAGGCACAGGGGTAAAAGAAGAAAATGTAAGGATGCGAAAAAGTGTGTCAGCGGAATTTGAGTGTATTGACCGGATATATGAAGAAAATATCCGGGGTGGGATAATATCAGATCCGAATGGGAGTTTTGGAGATTTAATAGAAAGATTGAGGGAAAAGAAAATTGCGATTCTTGGCACAGGAACAGGGGCGCTGAACGCATATGGATTGTTGCTGGGACATGGAATTGATATTTGTTATTTTATTTCAGAAGATGCGGAGGAACAGGGAAAACAATTATTTGGGAAAAAGATAATAAATGGGATTGAGGCAAGAAATAGTGAAGAACAACTGATTTTTATAGACGTGAACTTTAGATACAGTGCATGGGGCTCTGGAGGAACAGACTTATTTCATTATTGGGGATTCAGACGGAACAGGGGATATTTTTTATTGAAAGATTTTACGGATATTCCGGGAAAAGGTTTTGTCAATGTGCTGAAACATGTTATGTCGTCTGTAGAAGGCTGTCTGATACTGATGGGGGATACGTGGTTCTGTCTGAAAATATGGCATATTCTGGGCAGGGAAAGAGGCTGTCCGCATGAAAAAATTAAATATGCGGATTTGCATGACCTGAAAAATATGGCGGGAATGAACACGCTTGACAGAAAAGAAATTGGAAGTGATGATGTTTGTGTCCTGGTATTGCCTGAATGTTATGGATATTATACAAAAGAAGGTGGAGAGCAGATTGCATGCAGGGAGATAATAACAGAACAATATAAGAAAAAGCTGAAGGAATTGAATCTGGAAAATGTCGGGATTTGTATTTTAGATAACATTACTTTTCCAGAGGAGAATAGTAAAAAAAGAAAAGTGCTTAAAGTTGGGAAGATATTGCTCGGACTAATTGATTCAGTGAGTGGAAACACATTATTCAGAAATTTACTGGACAATCATCCGGATGTTCTTATGCTTGATTATGGATTTCTGAACAGTAACCTGTGGTCGGTCTGTGAGAGGCTGGCAATGGAACAGGGAGAGAATATTTTATCTCTATTCTGGAAGATATTGCATGAGGAAGGAAAATATAATAGGGAAACCGAGCGGGATGAATTTCCGGAAAAAGATAAATTTGACACATATATGCGGGAGATGCTGAAATCTCAGTATACTTTTCTGCCGCAGGAATTATTTGTTATAATCCATGTTTCTTATGCAAAAATGTGGGGAAAGAAAATTAACGATATTTCCAGTCTGGTAATATACTGGGAACCCCACCATGTTCCAAAGGAAGTGTGTTATGCAGAGTGGCTGAGCACGGCATGCGTGTCAGGATATATTATAAGTATTGTCAGGAATATGCTGGTAAGGGCAGGATCATGGATCAGGACACTTGAGGAATTCATGGGGTTGTCATACTCTGGCAGAACAGTGTTTTCAATTATAAGCTGTCCAGATTTAAGTGAGGAAAAATATGATGGATGGGAACATATAAACATAAAATTTGAGGATCTGAAATGCAGTCCGCGGGATACGATGGAAATGTTTTGCAAAAAAACCAGCATAAGCTGGTCTGATACCCTTTTGGATACGACATTGCATGGCAGGCAGGCGTTTTATGGTGACATTACCGGGTTTGACTTAAAACCGGTTTATAACACTTATGAGGAGTATCTTTCTGAACTGGACAGATTTCGCATATCAGTAATTGCAGCACCATGGCAGAAAAAATTTGGATATCCATATGTGAGTAGTCTGAGCTTTAGCAGGCGGGAAGCAGAAGAATTATTTTTTAAAGAGTTTCGTTTTGAAGAAAAGCTGGTTTTTCATAATGATGAAGAAAAGCGGGAATTTAGAAGATGGGCATGTAGACTGATGCGAAATAGTTTACTGATTACCAGGAGGAAAGAGATAATGGAAAAAGCTGTTTCATCCCGGGATAGTGTAGAAAGGGAGAAAAAATGAAGCATGGAGATTTTACAGAACTGGCAAAGTTTTATGAAAACAGGCCGGGTTATTCAGATATAGTGTTGCAATGTCTTAAAAATCATATTTTTAATAGCCTTGGTGAAGGAATGGTTGCAGATATCGGTGCGGGAACGGGGAAGCTGACAGAAAATCTGATGGAAATGGGGCTTAGTGGATTTGCGATAGAGCCAAATAAAGCAATGCGTGAAGAAGCAGGTAAAAAAGTATGGGAAGAATTTTTATGGTCAGAGGGGAGAGCAGAAGAAACAGGACTTGAGGATAACAGTATAAAATGGGCGTTAATGGGATCATCTTTTCACTGGACAGATAGCGAGGCAGCAGTGAAGGAGTTTTATCGGGTTCTTGTACCGGGTGGCTTTTTTACGGCAATCTGGAATCCAAGAAATATAGGACAGAGTGAATTACATAAAAGAATAGAAGAAGTGGTGTATATAGAACTGCCTGGGATGAAAAGAGTTTCTTCCGGAAGTACTGTTTCGACTGATCAAATGAAAGAAAAACTACTTTCCGGTGGGTACTTCAAAAATATTTTTTATGTTGAAGCACCACATATAGAACTTATGACAAAAGAGAGGTATATAAATACCTGGAGGTCTGTAAATGATATTCAGGTGCAGGCAGGAGAGGAAAGATTTCTCAGAATTCTTGAAAAGATAAAAGAGATTATACGTGATTTTGATGAGATCGAAATTCCATACCTCTCCAGGTCATGGACAGTGCAGAGTTGTAAGAAGTGTTAATGAGTTATTACAATGTACGTATAGAAGAAAAATAACAATTAAAGATTACTGTGTTGAAATGCAAATATTGCGGAGTATGGAGGAAGATATTGGAATGGTATACTGGATCACGGGACTTTCCGGTGCAGGTAAGACAACAATCGGAAAACTTTTTTACAAAAAACTGAGAGAGGAAAATACTGACACGGTCTTTCTGGACGGAGATGCATTGCGAAAAGTACTAGGAGATGATCTGGGTTATAGCAGGGAGGAACGTGAAAGGTGTGCTATGCGGTATTCCAGACTTTGTGCTTTATTGGAAGAACAAGGGATAAATGTAGTCTGCTGTACAATATCCATGTTTGATAACGTGCGGGCATGGAACAGGGCGAATATACATAATTATATAGAGATTTATGTGAAAGCCAGCATGGATACTCTTCTTGACCGTGATCAGAAGGGGCTTTATAGTGGAAATACAAATGAGGAATCGAAAGAAGTTGTAGGAGTTCATATTAATTATGAAGAACCGAAGTGTCCGGATTTAATTTTAGGTAATGATGGTGAACTGACACCGGAAGAACAGGTAAGTAAAATTTTTTCGTTTTTGAAAAAAAATAATTATATGATTGAGAGATAAAAATATGATCCGTTTTTGCGATAAAGAAGTAAACTGTATATTGGATACCAGACTGGATAGATCACAAATAGTATCATATTTTTTAAATGGGCATCGGAATGAAATTGTTTGTGTCCTGAATGAAGCCGGACAATATATAGGAATGATCACATATGACTCGCTTTTAGGGAAGAATATAGAAGATTCGGTTAAAAAAGATTTTCTTACTCTGGATCAGGATATATGGAGAACCGGGCGGAAATGCTTTCAGAAATATAGAAAAGAGTTCGGAGAAACCGAAACAGCTGTTATTCCGGTTTTAAATAAAAAAAATCAATTAATATGCTTTGCCTGGTATGAAGAGGAAGCAAATCGTGAACTCAGGATGCTGGATGAAATAGCAGAAAGTGAAAGTGCACTAGGTTTTAAAGACGTATTCCCTGAATACGAGTGCGTTACAATACATGAATGTAATGAGCTGGCTTATTATTTTGCCTGCTATTTAATGAAAATGGGAATGCCGATAAATGTGACAGGCAGTCTTTGGAAAGAACTTGGTTTTGGGGAAGAAACTGCGGTTCTGGAATATGTGAATTGCCAGATATACGCTGAGGGAGTAGAGGATAAAGAAAAAGACCAAAGTATAAGAAGAAGTGTATCTGTAGAATTTGAATGTATAGATCAGATTTATGAGAAAAATATTCTCGCAGGTATTATAAGTGATGCAGAAGGTGAATTTTTGGATGTAATAAAAAAATTGCGTATGGGGGGGGTAGTAATCATTGGCACGGATCAGGAATCACTGGCCATTTATGATTTATTATTAAAGTATAAGGTAGATATAGATTATTTTACTTCAGATGATATAGAGGATCAGGGTAAGGTTTTGTTTGGAAAAACGATTCTCAGAGAAGCGGAAGTAATGGAAAGGCTGGAAAAGGCTATTTTTATTGATGCACATAACAAAAACAGTGCATGGGGATTTGGGGGAGTAGACAGGTTTCATTACTGGGGATATAAAAGGAATCGGGCCTTTTTTGCATTACAGGATTATATTAAAAATCCGGGATATGATTATCAGAACATATTAAGAAAGATGATGCTGAAGGCAGGAAGAAAACTGGTTCTTGCAGGGGATCCATGGCTTTGCTTTAAGATAGGGCAGATATTTGAAATACAAAATGAAAATATGCATGGAAGAATTATCTATGTGGATGCACTGGGAATGTATAAAGATAAAAAGACAAAAATGTTTCAGACGGATATGAATGAGCGAGGGGAAGATGATGTTTATCTGCTGGTGCTTCCGGGGTATTATGAAGAGGCGAAGAGCGAAAGAGAGATCAGCTTCAGAGCGGGATTGAAGAAAGAATATGAAGAAAAACTGGTGGAATCCAGAGCAATGAGAGTAGCAGATTATCCATGGGGTAGCGTTACATTAAATAAAAATGGTCAGAAGTCAGAATTTAAAGTTGCAAAGATATTGATTGGGGCGATAAATGGAGGCAGTGGAAATGTGTTTTTCCGCGAAATACTGGATAATCATCCCAATATAATAATGATTGACTTTGGATATCTGAATAATAATATGGATTCGATATGTATAAGATTGTCAACAGAAAAGGGACCGGGTATCCTGCCATTATTTTGGAAATTATGTAATGAAGCCGGTGGACAAAAGGATATCAAAGATAATTTTATAGATAAAGAAAAATTTGACGAATGTATGAAAGAGATGATAGGACAGAAAAGGACATTTACGTCACAGGAATTGTTTGTTATGATTCATATTGCATATGCCAGAATGTGGGGGAAAGAAATAGATGATATTTCTAAAGTGGTGATATACTGGGAACCACATGCCGTTGCGCGGGAAGACTGTGAGAAATATGCATTATGGCTGGATAATGCAGAGAATGGCCATTACATTATCAATATAGTGCGAAATGCTTATATCAGAGCAGGGTCATTGCTGAGAGCTGTGGAGAATGTCAGAGGGGATTTCTCTCTTTCCGGAAAGACTATTTTTCCGGTGATACTGGGGTATCCCAATGGTGAGAAAAGAGAGTATGATGGCTGGAAAAGAATAACGATTCAATTTGAAGAACTGAAACGATTTCCGCGGAAAACTCTTCTGACTATGTGTGATCAATTAGGAATTGCCTGGTCAGATACACTGCTGGAAACATCTCTGCATGGTAAACAACCGGTTGAGGATGGAACAGGGTTTGCCACAGGATTCGAGTTAACGCCAGTGTACAATACTTATGAAACATATTTTTCTGAGTTTGACCGGTTCCGGATTTCCCTGATAACTGCGCCATGGCAGAAAGAGTACGGATATCCTTATGTCAGCAGTCTGAACTTTAGCCGGAAAGAGTTGCAGAAAATGTTTATGAAAGAATTTCGCTTTGAGGATAAGCTGCTCTATCGTGACGAGGATGGGAAGAAAAGATTTAAAAGATGGGTTTGGAGGAATTTTACAAGAAATTATCTGCAGATGACCCGGAGAAAAGAGCTATTAGAGGGAAAAACGGAGGAGAAGAACAATGCGTGATCTGAATGACTACTATCAAAAGTATATAGATGAACCGTTTGAAGGTATTATGGTTCAATATAGAAGAAAGATGGAACTTGCATTTTTGGATAAATATAAACCGGATAGCGTTTTAGAAATTGGATGTGGTATGGAACCGATGTTTGAGCACTGGGGTCATGCAAAACAGATGGCGGTTGTAGAGCCACAGGATATATTTTATCTGAACGCAGTGGAAAAAGCAAAGCTATATGAAAATGTCAGCGTTCTGCATGGTATGTTTCAGGATGTGTATAAGGAGCTGGCTAAGAACCGTTGGGATGTGATTTTGTGCAGCGGTGTATTGGGAGAAGTTGCCGACCCTGAGTCTTTTTTAAAAAAAATCTTTGAAATTTCTCATATGAATACACGAATTTTACTGATAACATCTAATGCTAATTCATTTCACAGGGTGCTGGGAAAAGAAATGGGGTTAATTGAGGATGTACATAGTATATCAGGAAGATCAGAAGAATTACAACAATTGAAAGTGTTTGACTGCGGGATGATGGAAAAACTGGTCTGGGAATGCGGGGGAGAAACAGGGGAATTATGTACATACTTTATAAAACCATTTACACACGCGCAGATGAGAGCATGCCTGGATAATAATATTTTTACAGAACAGGTTCTGGATGGAATGTGGAATATGAGTAAGTATTTGCCGGAATATGGTGCAGAAATTTATTGTGACTGTTGTCGCAGACAGGGAGGGTGAAAAGTTTGAAAGAGTATGGGGGATTTCTGCCATTTGAGCTGCAGAGAGGAAGCGAATATTTTGATAAATATGAGAACGAATTTGCTATTTGCAGACTCAATTGCGGGCGGAGCGCGTTCTGGTATGCAGCAGGGGCTATACAACCGGAAAAAGTCTATTTGCCGTATTTTAATTGTCTTGATAACAGTACGGTATTTGAACGTCTGGGGATTCCATATGAATATTACAGGCTGGATGATGACCTGCTTCCTAAAGATATTATGCCTCAGGAGAAAGAGGCTGTTTTGTGGGTGAATTATTATGGAGACGCATCAAAAGAAAAGGTTGGCCGGATTTGCGACAGATACCGGGATACAAATCTGATTATTGATAATTGCCATGCTTTTTATATGGAGCCGGTACATGGCGCGTACAATTGTTACTCAGCGCGGAAATTTTTTGGCGTATGCGATGGTGCGTATCTTGTAGCCGATGAGTTACCTGAACTTCCATTAAAGCGGGGGAGTTCGGTAAAGTATTGTAGTTTTATATTGGAAAGTGTGGAAGTGGGAACAAATAAGGTATATGAAAAGAATCTGGAAAATGAAAAAAGGATGACACAGGAAGTGGACTATCAAATGTCTGTTGTGACGCAGAAAATATTACAATCGATTCATTACGAAGAGATAAGGCGTATCAGGCAGGAAAACTTTTTGGAATTACACAAATATTTAGGAAATATAAATGAATTTGATGTAAATCTCCAGTCTTATACTTATATATGCTATCCATTGCTGGTTAGTAATCCATCGTTACGTGAGAGACTGATACAGAATAGAGTATATACACCGACATGGTGGAGACATGTTCCGGAATACTTTAATAAGGATGTATTAGAAAGCCATCTGTCCCGTTATATGGTTATGCTCCCGATTGATCAGAGGTATGATAAAAATGATATGCGGGACATAGCGAATATTGTTATAAGAGAAAATCAGTTTCAGGGAAATATTTTGAAATAAAAACAGGGGGTAAGTATGAATGAGGATATAAATAATTATGAGGAAAATTTTATAAAAGACTATGAAAACAGAGATTTTGAACGAACGATGGCAGTCTACCGAAAAAAGAAAGTATTAGAACTTTTGAATAATTACACAACAGATTATGTTCTTGAAATTGGATGTGGTATGGAACCGCTTTTTCTGGTATATACCCGGTATAAGAAAATGTGTGTTGTTGAGGCTGGCAGAAAGCTGGCTGATCATGCTGATAAGCTGAGAGCTGGCAGGAATAATATTGAAATCGTTCATGGTTATGTAGAGGATCAGGTCAGTTATCTTAAGAGGCAGAACTATGATTTCATACTGATAGAGGGAATTCTTCATGAAGCTGTGAATCCGGAGGTTATAATGGACGCAGTGTATGATCTGAGTGGAGACAGCACGAAAATATTAGTGAGTACACCTAATCCACAGTCGTTTCATCTGACACTTGCATATGAGTCAGGTATTGTTCCGAGGCTTGGTATGCTGACAGAAAGGGCCAGAAGATTTCAGAGAAACAGGGTATTTACTATGGAGGACCTGAAACAGTTTGTTCAGGAACATGGCTTTAAAATATTAAAAGAAGGATCTTATTTTATCAAGCCTTTTTCTCATGAACAGATGAGGCAGATGCTGGATCTGGCGATTATAGATGAAAAAACTTTGGAGGGATTATATCGGATGGTCAGATTTATGCCACACTTAGGAGCGGAAAATTATGTAATTATTTCTAAATGATTTTTAACGTGAAAAAATGTCTTAAACACTTTGATTATATAAAGAATAGGATCTATAAAGAATGATGATTTTAGAAGAGGTCAGCCCGGAAAAGTATCATGAGATAGTTAAGAGTTACAAATATTTTTATAATAGTACGCAGTTTCATGATCTTAATAAATATAAAGTCGAAAAGGTTGTTTATTTATTATTTAAGACAAAAAAATATAAAATTGGCATTATAGCGGGAATTCATAACAAAGTGTTCAAAGTTCCGTATTCTGCGCCCTTTTCTATGTTTGAGTTTTTAAGCGTGAATGTTCGCCTTGATGATATCTGTAGTGCTGTTTGCTTAATAGATGATTATGTAAAAGAGAAACAGCTTTCAGCGGTCGAAATATGTTTGCCACCATCTTTTTATGACAGATCCGGAATTGCAAAAGTACAGAACAGCCTGCTAAATAATGGATATAAGATAGCAGTCTGTGATCTTAATTTCCAGTTTTTTCTGAAAAATATGCTGATGTATAGAACGCAGCTTCATCGCAACGCACGAAAGAATCTGGAGATAGCAAATCGCCAGGGGTTTATTCTGATTCATTGTGAGACGGAGGGTGATAAAAGAAGAGCATATGATATCATAAAAATGAATAGAGATGCAAAGGGGCGCCCTCTTCGAATGACCTATGAGCAGATAACAGATACGATAAAATTGACAGAGCATGATTTTTTTATAGCCAGGCTGGGAGATGTGGATGTAGCAGCAGCAATTGTGTTTCGGATAAATGAAGCTGTATACCAGGTTATTTACTGGGGAGATGCGGGCGGATATTCTGAAAAGAAGCCGATGAACTATATTTCTGCACAGTTATACGAATTTTATGCTGACAGGGGAGTTTTGGTATTAGATATTGGTCCATCTACTGAAGAAGGTATGCCTAATTTTGGTTTATGTGATTTTAAAGAGAGTATAGGCTGTGAAATTGACACGAAATATACATTTCGGAAAAACTTTTAAGGGGTGGATGATATGGTAGTACAATGTAACCGGTTAGACAGGGGTTTTCAAAAGTATCAGAGACAATTTGAAGAAAGCGCGTTGAGGGTGTTACAAAGCGGTTGTTATATTCTGGGAAATGAACTAAGGGCTTTTGAAACAGAATTTGCTGAGTATTTGGGATGCGGAAGCTGTGTCGGTGTGGGAAACGGACTGGAAGCTCTGCAGATTGCATTTTATGTACTGGGAATAGGAGCCGGAGATGAAGTGATTGTTCCGGGAAATACTTATATAGCAAGTGCGCTGGGAATAGCGCTAAACGGGGCGGTTCCGGTTTTTGCAGAACCGGATAATTGTTATAATATAGATGCTGAAGATGTAGAGAAGAAAATAACGGCAGGAACGAAGGCAATTCTGGTAGTGCATTTATATGGTCAGCCGGTATGTATGGATGAAATCTTAAAGATTGCGGATGCATATGGATTGAAAGTTGTAGAGGATTGCGCGCAGGCGCATGGTGCGGAGTATAAGGGGAAAAAGGTTGGAACTTTTGGAGACATTGGATGTTTTTCATTTTATCCGACTAAAAATTTAGGCGCATTTGGGGATGCGGGTGCTTTGGTCACAGATAAGCAGGAGCTGGCGGAAAAAGCAAGGACATACAGAAATTATGGAAGCAGGGTAAAATACTATAATGAGATGGTCGGAATTAATTCAAGGCTTGATGAGCTTCAGGCAGCTTTGCTGAGGGTTCGGCTGATGCATCTGGAGGAACTCACAGAGGAGAGAATCAGGCTTGCAGAATACTATGCAGGCGGGTTAAAGAACGATCAGTTTTTATTGCCGGTGGTTCGGGACGAGGTCCGGCATGTGTGGCACCAATATGTGGTCAGAGTAAAAAACAGGGATTTAATACAGAATAAATTAAGTGAAAAAGGGATTCAGACAATGATACATTATCCGGTTCCACCTCATCTGGCAGATGCATTTAAGTATTTAGGATATAAGCAGGGAGATCTCCCAGAGTCGGAAAAGGCAGCGAAGGAAGTTTTATCCTTGCCATTTTATAATGGCATGCTGAAGGAAGAGCAGGATTATGTGATAGATATTATTAATAATCTTAAAAGATTATAGATGTTATCAGGAGATGTGGAAGGAATGGAAAAGTCTGTTATGAATCAGTTGTGCATAGAGGGAATGGCAGTAGATGGGGAAACTGCATGGTTTGCAGCGGCTACATTCAATGGTTTTTTCAGAATGGATTTTAAGGACTATTCCGTAGAATATATTGCGATGTTTTCTGATGAACCGGTAAGAAAGCCCGGGTTGTATTCGGTATGCTGCATCTATGGTGATGAAGTGCTGTTTATTCCATTTTTTGCACATAACCTGTATATATATAATGTGGTGAGTCATAAAACGGATAAGTATGTGATTGATGTGCCGAAATGGAGGGGGGATAACTGGGGATTTTATGTATACTGCCAGAAAAATGAATATGTATATATGGTTTCATGCAGGCAGTTTTATATTGTTCGCTTTAATATGATCACAAAGGAAATCAAAGTATATGACAAATGGTATGGGGAATTTCAGAAAAGATATCCGTTTATAAATTATCCATGGGTGATATCATCTGAAATCTGTGAATATGATGATAAAATTTATATACCGTGTTATGCTAACAATGTAATTATTGTTTTTGATATTTTAGAAGACAGAATAAGCTTTGCAGAAATAAATAACGATATCAGAGGGATCTGTACGATATGCAGAGCTGAAAATTATTTTGTAATATCAACAGTGAATGGAGAATTTTTCAGAGGTGATTTACAAAAAGACAGGAATGTGTGGTTTCGCTATATTTCGGTTGTAAAAGGACGATTTTGTAAAAGTTTTTATGAAAATGGTGAGGTATGTTTTTTTCCGGAAAATGCAGGAAACATTTATAAATTAAATTTGAGCAATGGGAAGCTGGAAAAGATGCTGAAGAATGAGATCGTTATAGACGAAACGAAGCAGAATGCGGTCAGCAGTTATTATCTGATATATAATTCGTATCAGTGTTTTATGCTGGAAAAAATACGGCCGGACAGATATGTATGCATGTTATGCAATGGGAACTTATACGAGATAGCTGGCGGGGAAATCAGAGAAATAGGAAAGATTTACTGTAGTCAGGGAATAGAACCTTTGAAAGTGATGGAAGGGGAGCAGGATACTAAAACGTATACAGAGATTGATGGTAGTATGAATATTCATAAGGGAGACATACTGGGAAACAGTCTGTATGCTTTTTGTGAATATACGAATGTTTATGACAGAAAGGGACAGAACAGAGGAAAAGAATTCTGTGGAAGTAAAATATTTGAAAGGGTAAAGAATGCGAAAAATTAGAGGGAAAGTGTGGTCGGGTATATGCAAATTATAAGATATCAATTTTTGCAGCATGGAGATAAAAGAGGACAGTTAGTGGCACTGGAGGAATTAAGAGATATTCCCTTTGTAATTAAACGGGTCTATTATATGTATGATACGATAGAAAATATGCGAAGGGGCTGCCATTCACATAAAAACCTGGAACAGATATTAATATGTGTTTGTGGAAGCTGTAAGGTTCTGCTCGACGATGGGATAGAAAAGGAAACTGTGCTTCTGGATAAACCTTATGAGGGGCTGTATATTGCTTCTGATATGTGGCGTGAGATGTATGATTTTACAGCGGGATCGGTTCTGATGGTACTGGCATCGGAGTATTATAATGAGGATGATTACATCAGGGATTATTCCGAGTTCCGGAAAAATATAGCTGAAAAGATGTATAAAACAAATGAGGAGATCCTATGAATAAACCACTGGTATCGGTTTGTCTGCTTACATATATGCAGCAGAATTATATTGAAGATTGTCTGAAAGGTATTATCTCCCAGACATATCCTGATATGGAGTTGCTGATTCTGGATGATGCATCAACTGATAGAACATTTGAAATTATTAAGAGTTATGAAAAAGCACTCAGGGATAAATTCCACTATCTTCTGATGGTGCAGCATGAACAAAATTGTGGAAATATTTGTGCTAATATGAACTGGTTTCTGGATAAGATAAGGGGAGAATACATTATGTTTTGCGCTGGAGATGATATTATGTATCGGGATTGCATAACAGCTCTGACGGCGCAGCTGGAAAAACACAGGGAAAAAATCCTGTGTTATTCAAATATTTGTTTTGTGGACGAAAATTTTAAATTTGGGGACCTGCCGGGACAGGGTGAGATATATCGCCCTTATGTTTTGCCGCAGAAGAAGGATATTTTTAATACACTCATGAAGGGCAATTATATACCTGCAATATCAGTAATGATAAGAAAACAGGCATATGAGAAATATGGTGGATATGATGAAAATATAGGATATGAAGATTATGATTATTGGTTAAAGCTTTCGAGAAAGGAAGATTTTTTATATTTACCGAGATGTCTTGTTTATTATCGCAGAGCGGGGGGCTCTTTATATAATTTTAAGACAGCAGATGGGAAAAGAAAACTGATTTTTATGATGAAAGAGGAAAAAAAGGTATTACAGAAGTACTTAAAGTGGCTTCCGAAGCGTCTGTGGAAGGAATGTAAGGGGAATTACTTTAATAGGTATTTGAAGCTGGCAATAGAAGCGGGGTTATGGGATATTGTAATACAGATAATGGTTTTTATGCGCCGGCATAAGTATGAGGTAATAAACGTAAACCTGTCTGAACATTTCAAAAGTGAGAGGAAAGGGTAGCAGTCGGATAAAAGGGTGCAGTAGGGAAAGGGGACAGACATGAAAAAAAAAGTGGTTATGAGTGCACAGATAACTGCTTTGGCAATAATGAGTATGGTTGCAGGAATCATTATTGGGAAGAAAAAAACGATGGCTTTGGTGGACAAGGAGAAAATGTATGCACAGAAACATCTTGCAATTATGAAGTTATTTAACCGGTGGATGATCATTAAGCATGAAGGAAAAGGTGTTTTGGATTATCTGCAGGAATATAATGTAAAGACGATAGCTATTTATGGAATGAGTTATGTTGGTGAGCGTCTGTATGATGAATTAAAGGACACAGATATAGAAATAAAATATGTGATTGATATGCAGGTAAAAGATGGTTTTGAAGAAACAGATATTTTTACGCTTGAAGATGATTTGCCTGAGGTTGATCTGATCATTGTGACAGCGGTGTTCTTTTATTATGAAATTGAGAAATCAATTCATAATGTCTGTGATTATGAAGTTGTTTCCCTTGAAGAGATTCTTTATGGGATTTAAAGGATGGAAAATTTTGATTAGTATAATTATTCCGATTTATAATGTAGAGAAATATCTGGACAGATGTATTTGTTCAGTACTTACCCAGACCTTTAGAGATTTACAGGTCATTCTTGTAAATGACGGGTCAACGGACAATAGTGCTCTTATCTGCGAAAAGTATAAGCTGGCAGATAATAGAGTCATTGTGGTAAACAAAGAGAACGGTGGACTGGCAGACGCACGCAATGTGGGAATGCGGTATGCAGACGGTGAATATATAGCCTTTGTGGATGGCGATGATTATGTTGCATGTGATATGTATGAGGAGTTATATAATGCCATAAAGCGGAATTCAGTTCCGATTGCCTGTTGTGGCAGGACGGATTTATATGAAAAGGGGATGAAAATCCGGAATAGAAAAAGTTTTGTTTTAAAATGTGAAATGGTATATGACAGAATTGAGTCTGTGAAGGCGTTATGCTTGTATAATGCCATGGACTTTTCATGTTGCGATAAATTATTTGAAAAGAGTCTGTTTTCAGGAGTGCGTTTTCCCAAAGGAAAAACATCTGAGGATATACCGGTAGTTTTTGAGCTGTTTTGCAGGGCAAAGGGGGTTGTGCATATAGGAAAGGCAAAGTATTATTATTGCCACAGGATGAATAGTATTACCGGAGAACCCTTTAGTGTGCGCAGAATGGACTATCTGTTTTTTATACAGAATGTTTGCAGGAAAACGCTTGTTCTATATCCTCAGTGTAAAAAGGAAGTACAGGTATTGCATTTAAGGGCAGCATTTTCAACATGGCAGAATGTGATGAAACTGAGAGATTATAAACTGCAATATTCCGGGATTGAAAAAAGATTGAGAATAATGATCATTAATCTGTTGATTGCTTATTCGTTTAATCCATATATTAAATTGGAAGAGAAGAAAAGGATGGCTGGTGAATTACTGTCAGGCAGTGTGCATTTGTCTGATAAAAAACTCACAAAAAAGAAATAAACCGGAGGAATGGTATGATACGATTTTGCGATAGAGAAATTGTCTGTGTGGCTGACAGTGAAATCGACAGGCAACAGCTAATGGCATATTTTCTGGATGGACACAGGGAAGAAGAGATCTATATATTTAACGAAGCAGGGGAATATACAGGAAGGATCACTTATGCCTCTATACTTGGAAAAAGTATAGAGGAGGCTGTTAATAAGGAGTTTGTAATGCTTGATGAAAAACTCTGGGAGAACGGCCGTAGATATTTCAGACAGTGCAGGGAGTCTTTTGGAGGTATGGAGATTCTGCCTGTTTTGAATAAAAAGAAACAGCTGCTTTGCTTTGCATATGAGGATAATGAGGCGAATCGCCAGATCAGAATGCTGGACGAATTGATATTTTGTGCAGATGCACTGACATTCAGGGATGTGTATCCGGAGTACGGATATGTTACAATACGTGGATGCAATGAGCTGGCATATTATTTTGCACAATATCTGGAGAAACACGGGATTGAGGTCAGTGTCACAGATGAAGTGTGGAGGGAGTTTGGGAGGGTTCCCGGAGAGCGGGAGGTCCCGGATTATGCAAATCTTGTAGTCTATGCTGATGGTCTGGATAGAAAAGAGAAGGATCCCCGGAAACGGAAAAGTGTATCTGTGGAGTTTGAATGTATTGACCGGATTTATGAAGAAAATGTCTGCAGGGGAATCATTGGGGACGCAGCAGGCGGAGTGGAAAGTTTTATAAAAAAGATAAAGGATAAAAATATCATAATTATTGGCGAACAGGGCAGTGCACTGGACGCATATGATGTGTTGCTGGGGTATGGTCTTGATATTTTGTGCTTTATTTCAGAGAAAAAAGACAGGCAGGGAAAAAATTTATTTGGGAAGATGGTGGTGAGCAGAAAAGAGGCATTACAAATAAGAAATTCAGTGTATATAGATGCAGAAGCCCGCTATAGTGCGTGGGGATTTGGATGGACAGATATGTACTGTTACTGGGGGTGCAAAAGAAATGAGACATTTTTTACTATAAAAGATTATATGGATATCCCAGGAACGGGATGGCTTAATATACTGAGGAATCTGCTTCTAAATACAAAAAAAAGACTGATACTGATGGGCGATATACATTTATGTACTATTATGAGGCAATTGCTGGAAAAAGAAGGTTCTGAAAGAATCAGATATCTGGATGTTTTGAACACGGAAGAATCAGATAAAGTTGATATACAGAGGGATATCTGTATGCTTCTGTGCCCGGAGTATTATGGGCCGCTGCTGGAAGAGGAGAGGGGAGTGGAGTCTTATAAAGCGCTCAGAAAAAAGTACATGGGGAAAATACCGGTTTCTGATGGTTCGTGGTTGCTGGAATATAGTGTGGAAAATGAAAAGTTTATGATGCGGGAACATCCAGCGGAGAATGACTGGCAATGCAGTCTGAAAGTAAAGGGAATCATAATTGGTTCAATTGAAGCCTCGAGTGGGAATATTTTGTTCAGAAATCTTTTGGATAATCATCCTCAGATACTTATGATAGAATATGGTTATTTAAACCATAATTTATTTTCAATATGTCTGAGGTTAGCTGTGGAAGAAAAGGATGCTATTTTGCCGCTGTTCTGGAAGTTCTTTGAAGATGAAGAGGGAAGAAGGAATGAGAACTGGCAGGAAGATTTTCCGGATAAGGAAAAATTTAATAAATGTATGAGGAAAATGCTGGCTGAGACCAATATTGTTACCTCGCAGAAATTGTTTATAATGTTTCATGTCGCATACGCAAAAATGTGGGGAAGAGAGATAAGAGATATTGCCAGTATGGTGATATACTGGGAGCCCCATTTTGTTCCAAGAGACGTGTGTGAGAGCTACGCGCAGTGGCTGGATGGAGTATGCTCAGAGCAATGTATTATCAATATTGTACGTAATATATGCGCACAGACAGGTTCTTGTTTGAAAAATTTAGAGGCAGTCAATTTTTTCTCTAATGGTAAATTTCATGTCTTTCAAGTAGTAACCGGAGTCCCGGATTTTGAAAAGAAGGATTATGCCGGATGGAAAAGAGTGATTGTGCGCTTTGAGGATTTAAAGTGTAATCCGAGAGAAACATTAACTGCCATCTGCAGAGAGACAGGGATTTCCTGGTCTGATACATTGCTTGAGACAACATCCCATGGTTTACAGAGTTCTTATGCAGATATTAAGGGATTTGACCTGAGGCCGGTTTATCGTACATATGAGGAATACTTTTCTTCATTTGACAGGTTTCGGATTTCTGTGATAAGGGGCTCCTGGCAGAAACTGTATGGATATCCACATGTAAGCAGCCTTGATTTCAGCAAACGGGAGTTGCAGGAGATGTTTCTGAAAGAGTTTCGATTTGAAAAAAGGCTGGTTTACTGTAATAACGACGAAAAGGAGCGAATAAAAAAGTGGGAAAAGCGGTTAATCAGCGACTGTCTTCAGATGACCAGGAGAAGGGAAATTCTGGATATATTTAATCGGGAGGAGCGTCATGATTAGATTTTGCGATAAAGAAGCTGGTTATGCGGAATATGATTTGCTGGACAGGAGTGAGCTGCTGTCTTACTTTTTTTCAGGACATATGGATGAGATAGTATGTGTATTTGATGACAGCGAATTATGCAGATACAGAGGAAAAATTACATATTACTCACTGATTGGATGCCAGAATGTTTATGATGCCATACAGGATGAATATATAATTTTTGATGAAAATATCTGGATGGAGGGGAGAAAATTTTTTATAAATAATGCCGGAGCGCTGGGAGAGACACTTATGCTTCCGGTTCTGAATAAAGACGGACAGCTTCTTTGCTTTGCGTACGAAGACTTTGCAGCAGACCGGCAGCTGCGAATGTTGAGAGAACTGGAACAATTTTCTGAAATACTGGATTTCCGAAAGCTTTTTCCGGAATATAAAGGTGTTACCATTTATGACTGTAATGAGCTGGCATATTTTTTTGCGTTATATTTGAAAAAACAGGGGATACCCGTAAATGTGTGGGGGGGGGTACTGGAAAAATCTTGGTGAATGGGAGCATTATGAAGTGCCCGATCACTGCATATACAATCTGTATGCAGAGGGAATAAGGCCGAAAAGTAAGGACAGCCTGTATGACGGATTGAGAAGTGTTTCTGTAGAATTTGAATGTATAGATCAGATCTATGAAAGAGGAATCAGAGAGGGACTGATAAAGGAGGCAGGCGGAGATTTTGACTGGTTACTGGATAAATTAAGAGATAAAGAAGTAGTGATTATTGGAACAGGAGTCGAATCCCAAAGTGCATATGATCTGGTTCTTGGAAAGGGTATTGATATTTGTTGTTTTTTATCAGATAATAAGCTGGATCAACGATATCAGCTATTGGGGAAACCAGTATTGTCAGGGATAGAGATCAGAAAAAGATATAGAGATCCCGTTTTTCTGGAGTGTACCTCTGAGCACAGTGCATGGGGGTTTGGAAATGCAGATCAATATGATTGCGCAGGCTATTACAGGAATGAATCATATTTTCTACTGAAAGATTATACAGAAATTCCTGTGAGCAGTTTGCTGAATGTAATAAAAAAGAAGAACGTGATATTAATCGGAAACATCAGATTGTGTTATCATGTGAAGCGAATTCTTGAAAAGGCAGAACAGTGCTCGATTTTTTACCTGGATGTGCTGAAAGAGGCAGGTTTAAACAGAGAGTCCGGAATAGAACTGGCAGACTGCAAGCGAATGCATGAGAAAGATATTTGTCTGCTGGTTGAACCCCGGTACTTTGGCATGGAAAACTTCCTCAAACGGAGAAAACAGAAAAGGGATGTTTATCTGAAAAAGGCGCAGGAATATGGGGTTGATAACATTTCAGATTATTTTTCAAAAGGAGAGGTTCTCAGCCGGATTCAGGATAAGAATCAAAGGAAATATACGGTTCCGCAACTGACGCCAGGGAAATTGCTATTGGGAGCAATTGGGCATATGAGTGGAAATTTTTTTTTCAGAGGAATTATGGACGGGCATCCGAATGTAGTTTCTCTGGACTTTGGGCTTCTTGAAGACAATTTATTTTTTCTCTGTATTCTGCTTGCAGAGGAAAAAGCAGGCGATATTCAGCGGGTATTTTGGGAAATATATGATGAAATGACAGGAACTGAAGAGGACGTATCACAAACTTTTCCCCAAAAGGAACTTTTTGATGAGAAATTTTGTCAATTGTTAAGTTATGGAGAATCATTTACACCGCAGGAACTTTTTGTGATAATTCATCTGGCATATGTTAGAATGTGGGAAACAGATATTGCAGATGCAGGAAATATTCTGATATATTGGGAACCTCATGAAGTCCCCAAAAAACAGATTGAAGACTATCAGGATTGGCTTGGTTCTGAGAATGTGAAAGGGGCCTTAATTGATATTACCAGAAATTCATATACTCGTGTGGGATCATTTTTAAAGTTTTGTGAATCAACACAGTTGCCATCGCCTGCTCGTTTTCTGGATGGATTATGGTATAATATGGGATATCCGGACATGGAAGTAAGACCGGTGGAGGGCTGGAAAAAGATAGAGGTAGCTTTTGAAAAATTAAAGACGTCTCCCAGGGAGGTACTTACATATATCTGTGAAGAATCAGGAATCATGTGGTCAGATACACTTCTTCAGACAACGCATCATGGGGAAAGTCAGGCGTATGTATTTGGAAATGACAGGATAAAGGACTTTGACTTAAAGCCTGTGCACAATTTATATGAGGAATATTTTTCTGAATTTGACCGGTTGCGGATCAGTATGATATTTAGCAGTCTGCAGAAACGATGGGGATATCCATATGTGAGTTGCATGGATTTTACCAGAAGACAATTACAGGATATGTTTTTAAAGCCTTTCAGGTTTGAGAGCAGACTGTTATTTGAGAATATCCATGAAAGACAGCGATATTACAGGAAATTATTATGGAAGGTTGATGAATGCTTTCAGAAAATCAGAAGAGAAGAAATGAGATGAGAGATTTGAGAATATTGTATTTTCTGGATTTATCGTATAATTTTGGTGGTTCCGGTAATCTGCTGGTAAATTATGCGGCCATGATGCAGAATGCAGGCTGTGTAGTAAAAGTAATAATCCCAATTGACAGAAAAGGTGAATATGACTCTGAGTATGATAGAAGATGCAAAAAATTCAGACTGCCATGCGGCTATGCTTTTATCAGTACTGCTGCAGAGATGCCATATGTGAATGTCTGGGATACGATGGATTCAGTTCCCGGTATAGAGAAATGTGTAACAGAATTCCGACCGGATATTATGCACAGTGTGCAAGTGAATACAGCTGTCGAGCTTGTTGCCCGCAAATACGGTATTCCACATTTGATGAGCGTATTTCAGGTGAAAAAAAATACATTTTTTGTAAACTATATGAAGGTTTATCCTTCCTATCATCATGCAGATTCGGTAATGTATAGTGAATCATGGAAGACAGGACTTGGGATATCATCCAGATGCATCCGTCAGGGATACCATGTATTAGACCTGGAACGCAGTGTAAAGAACGATTCAATAAATCTGATTTGTGCAGGGGTGGTATACAGAATAAAAAATCAGCTTGCTGCGATACAGCTGACAGAACGATTACTGGACGCGGGGGTTGAAGTGCAGCTGGATTTATGGGGAAAACATACAGATACCGAATATGTATCTGATTGTGTTTCTTATATCAGGGAGCATCATTTACAGAAGCATGTTCATATGAAGGGGTTTACTTCCAATATAGAAGAGGAAATGCGCAATGCAGATGTGTTATTATCCTGTAGTTTTGAAGAATCATTTCCAACAGTAATTGTGGAGGCGTTGCAGGGTCGTGTCGCTGTGATTGCCACTCCGGTGGGTGGGATTCCGGAGATTATCAGGGACGGGGTGAATGGTTATCTGACTAAAGGTATGAAGCAGGAGGATTTTTCAGAGGCCTTTGAACGGTATCTGAGGGATCGGGAAACAGGAAAGCTGCAGGAAGTGATAAAAAATGCAACGCAAACTTTTGAGGATCATTTTTCTGTGCGAAAAATTACGAAAAAGCTGATGAATTACTATGCCTGGATTTGTCAGGATAACAGGACCGGAATCTGTGCAGATAAAATTACTGAGAAAGAATTCAGGGAGATCTGGACGGAGTTTATGTGGGTTTGTGAGGCGCCCTGGAATGCGGGGGTATACAGTGATGATGACAGGGAGTTTTACCGCACCCGGATATGGTGGATCTATCATGTGAAGAAAATGCTGATACGGATGGGAAAGGGCAGGACGAAAAAAGTATACCTGTGGGGAGCGGGCTACTGGGGAGAAAAAATACGAAAACTGCTGGGAACTTTTATGCCGGAAGTATTTATCAGCGGGTTTATTGACTCTCATAAGCGGGGGAAATACCTTGGAATTCCGATTTTTTCGCCGGGTATGCTAAAACCGTTAGAAGATATTGTGCTGATAGCAAACAATGAGAATTACGCAGAGATTGCAGAGGCTCTGGAACAGATGGGATTTGAAAAAAACAAAAGTTATTTTAGTTTTTTTTATTATTAGAATTTGTATTCAGAAGAAAGGTAAAAAAATGAAAAAAAAGATAGTCCTGGTGACATCTATATCGCCTCGAAATATAGAGAATCAGCAGGCAGCTATTACTACATGGATCGAAAGTGGATTCAGAGTGGTATCATGTAATGTCAGGGAAGAGCTTGCAGACATTGAGAGATATTTTCCGGATGTGGAATTTCAGGAAATGGCACGTGGGGCAGAGAAGGTTACTGGAAAACCGTGTCCATATATATATGATATGCTTCAGGTATTAAAAGAAAAGGCCGGGGCTGTCTGCGGAATCATTAATTCGGATATTTTTCTGAAAAAGTTTTCAAAGGACCTGTACGATTATGTTGAAAGACTGGCAGAAAGTGGTCTTGTATTTGCAAGACGCCAGGAAGTGGAGAAGAAAGAAGATATTGATAAAATGAAATCTGCCATGTTTTTTGGCGGAGTAGATACGTTTTTTTTCCCTAAGAAGGTAATAGATTTTATTGAAGATGATGGCCTGATTCTGGGGCAGGCGATGTGGGATTACTGGTTTCCCATGATGCTCTGGGAACATGGGGTAAACATTGCAGAGCTGATCAATCCGGTAACGTTTCATGTGAGACATCAATCGCAGTGGAGTAACGAAATATTACAGGAAATATCCTGCAGGATCTGCAGGAAATATTATACAGAAGTGAGCGATGACTGTGCCGTAAAATATCTCAAAGATAGATTTTTCCATATTATTTCCGATGTTCAAAGAGCTTGTTATGTTCCGGAAGATATAAGACAAAAGCAGGTACTGATTATGGGAAGCAGGAAGGATATTAACGGAACCCGGATTGTATCTGAACAGCAGACACATGCGAATATTACATACACATGCGGGGAAGAGATGGAGATAGAGAAATACGATTATCTGATCCGGATTCCGTACCAGATTCGCATGAGCAGCGTATTCGTATCTGCGCTTTTGTGGATAATGGAGAGCTATCAAATCAGCGCAATACAGACGTATGTTTATTTGCGTGGAAATATAACCGGTATACTTTTAGAAGATAATTGTGGAGAAAGGATGCTGAAACATTTTAATCAGAGCATAGAACCACTGGCAATGTATCGCAGAACAGCATACAGAGAGGTCAGAAATGGTGAAACTGTCAGGCTGCGTCCGGCACGGCTATGCCTCTGCAGCGTATTGTTTGAAGAGAATCCACGGCTTATCTGGGAGCGGCGGATGATAGAAGGAAGAGTGTTTTTATTTCCGGCAGGCCGTATTGCGCAGGAGTGGATTGGTAAATACCGCGAGGTTGCGAGGGAGATTGAGATAAAAGGATTTGTGGACAATAACCCGGCTATTTGCGGTATGGAGCTGGCGGGATTAAAGGTGCATAGAACGGAGATACTTAAGGATCAGAAGGCATATGATAAAGTTATGGTGGTTACTGAGTTATATGAAGATGAAATTTATCAGCAGCTGAGCCGGATGATACCGAAAGAAAAAATTGTTGTGTGGAAAGATGAGTATAATGGCCAGGTATGGCGGGAAACAAGGCATTTAATTATGGAGCAGAAAATAGCCAGAGATGACAGAGGTGCTGATTTATGAAAGATCAATTGTACTGGAACAGATTACTAAAAGGGATGCTGACTGTAGTGCCGGCATGTGTTGGCGTGGGACTGGGCATTGTGGCAGGCAGAAGGATGATGAAACAGGCAGTGGCAAAAGAAAAGTTGTACGCAGGAAAGCATCTTGCTATTCTCCAGCTTTTTAACCAGTGGATGGTTACAAAACAGGAAGGAAAATCGATTGCCGAATATTTGCAGAAAAGCGGTATCAGAACGGTTGCCATTTATGGAATGAGTTATGTTGGAGAGCGCTTGTATGATGAATTAAAGGATTCAGGGATTGCTGTAAAATACGTGATAGATAAGAATGCAGATGGTATTTATGCAGAAGTTGATGTGCTTGGTCCGAAGGAGGATTTGCCAGAGGTCGATCTGATTATTGTAACTGCGGTATTTTTTTATGATGAGATAGAGAAAGATCTGGAAAAAGTTACTGCCTGCAGAATCTCTTCTTTAGAGGATATTCTTTATGAAATGTGAGGTGCGCAGGGCAGTAAACCTGCTGACCGCTGTTAATGAAGCGTATTTAGATCCTCTTGCGGTAATGCTGTATTCATTTATCCGCTGGAATAAAACAGAGCTGAATATATATATTCTCCACTTTGAGATATCGCCCGAGAGGCAGAGACAGTTCCGGGCACAGTTTCGGAAACGTGGAAACGGAAGAGTTAACATTTACTTCTTAAAAGCTGAAAAGGAAATATTTTCGGGCATTGCGGAAGATCAGCGCTATAAATATGAGACAAATCTCAGGCTGCTGATGCTTAAAATGCTGCCACAGGAGACAGACAGGATCTTATGGCTGGATGTGGATATTATCGTAAAAGGAAATCTGCGCAGGCTTTATGAGTATCCGGACAAAGGGCAGTGCGCCGTCGTGTGCGATGACATGTTTCCGAAAAGTGAGCGAAGCTATGTTCTGAAAAAGAGCGGGATGTGCCATGGGGACAGATATTTCAACGCGGGTGTGATGCTTTTATATCTGAATAATATCAGAAAAATGTTCAGGGAAGATGATTTTACGGGATGGATGCATGATAATCCTGAAAAGCTGATTTATCAGGATCAGAGTGTTCTCAATAATTGTTTCAAGCACCGGCTGGTATGGGCGAATGCCGGTATTTACAATCTTCAATTGCTCAGAGTGTGGGAACTGCCTGATGAGCGGAGGAGACTGCGAAGAGCCAGGATTGTACATTATAATACGAAAGATAAGCCGTGGAGCAGCGCGTATCAGGGTATAGGGGAGCTGTTATACTGGCGTTACGGAATCATGATTCTCGGGATTGGAAAGTGCATCGGACATTTTGCGGGCAGGTGTGTCTGAGGCAGGACAGAAAAATATGCTCTGGAAAAGGGGAAGCCGATGATTGTAGTAAGAATATGGGAAGGCCTTGGAAATCAGATGTTTCAATATGCTTATGCAAGGCTGCTGAAGGAGAGAACCGGGAAGGATGTCTGTCTGGAGGGCAGGAGAATTTACCGGGAGAGCCTGCCACAGGAGGACTTGTCTGTGGAGAGAAAATGTGGGATCTATCATTATAATCTATCGTTGCGTTTTATAAAACCAGAGTATCTGGCAGGGTGGTCCTGGCTTGCGGGGAAGAATATTTATCAGCGGCTGCGGTACAGACTGGCGCAGCGGGGAGTTGGAAAATATCTTTTTCTGACGGATGCAGATGATATTTTTTCTTATCAGGAACGATTTCTGAATGTCAGGGATCACACATATGTAATGGGGCATTTTCTGAACAGGAAATATTTTGAACCGGTCAGGGATATTTTACTGAGAGAATTCAGCTTAAAGAAAAGGCCCGCGCTGCCGCCCGATATAGAAAAAGTCCTCGGAAATGAAGAGACGGTCAGTATACACATAAGGCGTGGGGATTATCTCTATGCTGAATGTGCACAGGTGATCAGCAAAGAGATGCGGCAGGGAAAGTACTATGAGAGAGCAGTCCGTTATATGGCAGAAAAGATCAGCCATCCTGTTATCCTGTTTTTTTCAGATGATATTGAATGGGTAAAAGAAAATTTTCCGTGTGTGTATAAGCATTTTTATATAAGCGATATGGGGCTGGAGGATTATGAGGAGCTGATGATTATGTCTGAATGTAAAAATAATATTATTGCAAATAGTACATTTAGTTTCTGGGCCGGATGGCTGAATCAGAATAAAAATAAAATTGTGATTGCGCCAAAACACTGGATGCCTTCAATTGTGCCGAAAGACTGGGTTCAGATATGAGAAAGAAGGAAGACGGGCTGGATCTGGTGAGTGTGATTATACCGGTTTATAATACGGGAAAATATCTGGGGAAATGCCTTGGAAGCGTGACAGGTCAGACTTTTTCTGATCTGGAAATTATTCTGGTGGATGATGGTTCTGCAGATGATTCTTATGAGATTTGCAGAGACTTTGCGGAAAAGGACAGACGCATCAGACTGATTCAGACAGAAAATAAAGGAGCGGCGGCGGCACGCAGGACGGCCATGGCCCATTCAGCGGGGAAGTATATTGTATTTGTGGACAGTGATGACTGGATTGAAGCAGATATGATAGAGAGGCTATGGAAAGAAATAACGCGGGAACAGGTGGATATTGTGATATCCGGCTATATTGAATCAGGTGCCGGAGAAGAAAAAGTAATCAGGAACCGGCTGGAGGCGGGTGTGTACAGGGAAAAACAACTGGAAGTGAGCGTGTTTCCGCGAATGCTGTGCGCAGCTGATTTTTTCGAAATGGGGATTCAGCCGTTTCTGTGGAACAAATTATATAAACGGGAGATCATAGAACCATACATTATGTCTCTGGATGAAAGGGTGGTAGTCGGGGAAGATGTGTTATGCGTATTTCCGGCGATTCTTCAGGCAAAAGCTGTATCAATTATGAGTGAGGGGTTTTATCATTACCGGTTCCACCAGGAGTCGGCGATGCGAACCTCTCGAAGCGAAGAAGATGAGATCAGGAATATCAGGATCCAGTATTCTGAATTAAAAAAGGCATTTGAAAAAAGCAGACATGCAGACTGTCTGCTGCGCCAGCTGGAACGTTATATTGTGCACCATCTGCTGGTACGTGTGCCTGCATATGCCGAGGCAAAGATGCAGGAAAAAAATGAATCAGTTTTTGAAAAAAGTAAGCCTGACGGCAGAATTCTGATTTACGGGGCCGGAACTTTCGGGAAAGAAGTGTACCGGTTCTGGAAACAGCGGAAAAATGATCAGATTGCCGGGTGGTGCGACAGGACTTATGAAAAGCTTCAGGGCCAGGGTTATCCTGTGATATCCCCGGAAGATGCGATGGAGCTGGACTTTGATGCCGTTGTTGTGGCCGTGCTGAATAAGGAAGTGAAAAATCAGATTGCACGATCGCTGGAGCAAAGGATCGGAGGGAAAGAAATAATCTGGCTGAATGAACGCGCGCTGACGAAAAAGTACCTGCCGGAGCAGATACTGAATTAGTCCGTGGGTTTTTATAGTTCAGAATATGTTTAAAAAGGCGCTTTGCGGGGGTGCGCTGTGGCGGAACAAGCGCCCCTTTGCAGGCGCGGAATCCTGCTTTGCAGGATTTTTTTATACAGATATACTACAAACAATGGAAAGTTTTACTGAAGCATTGTCTTCCACTGACGGAGTGTCTGAATTTCTGCTATCCATATGATGGCAGGATATCCATGCGGTTTTTTACTTGATATTACAGGATTTTTAAGTATAATAACATAAGAATACCTGAATAGGAACGGGGGAAAACCGCAATTGTCCAGTCTTTACATCTACGGCGCCAAAGCTCTGGCGCTCGGTATCTGTCATGCTGTAAAAAGATTATATCCGGAGCATCCGGTCAGGGGATTTCTTGTGAAATCGCTGAGGGATAATCCGTCTGTTCTTGCGGGACTGCCTGTGTACGGGCTGGGCAGCGCAGAGGATAAAAATGTGCATGTTCTGATCGGGACGCCGGAAGATCTGCACGGAGAGATTGCCGCGGATCTGGAGCGGCACGGTTTCTATTCATACACCTGCGTTGACTCGGTAAAAGAGGCGGAACTTATGGGGAGGTACTATGCGGCCATCGGTAAGTTTCCGTCTGTTCATCGCCTTTCAGGCGGAGTACCGGAGGCTGGGCTTAAGGTATATATGGTGAGATCCCGGAAAGACCGTCCGCTGCAGAGAGAGTACCGGAGGCCGGAGTGGGTGACGCCGATTCTGGCGGGAGCTGCCCTTGCCGGGGAGCCGGCGGGGAGTAACGCAGACGTCTGTGAACCGGGGATGGTGAGAGATGATACCGGGGATCACATATCAGGGAAGAATGGCAACTACTGTGAGCTCACGGCATTGTACTGGATCTGGAAAAACATACTGTGCAAAGCGATTCCGGCCAAAGGGCCGGAGGATTATTACGGTCTGTTTCATTATCGCAGGATTCTGGATATCGGTGATGACGATTCCGGGAGACTTACCGCGAATGATATTGACGTGGTTTTGTCGTATCCGACGATTCACGAGCCGGATATCAGCGAACATCATTCCAGGTATATGAATGAAGCGGACTGGCAGGCAATGTTAAGGGCGCTGGCGGAGCTTCATCCGGCTTACGCCAGGGCATTTCCGCGGATTCTCGCGCAGCCATATCTGTACAATTATAATATGCTGGTCGCAAAGCGATCTGTTCTTGCGGATTACTGCGGGTGGCTGTTTCCGGTGCTGGAGCGCACCGGGGAACTGAGTGTCCCGCGGGGTGAGGAGAGGTCGGACCGGTATATCGGTTATCTCGGTGAGAACCTTATGACACTATATTTCCTGTATCACAGAAATGACCTTCACATAGCGCATGCTGGGAGAAATATGTTGTTATAGGTGCAGACAGGGGATGGAAACGGGATTTGTGTCCGCGCGCTGCAAAGTCATAAATGGCTTGTCACAAATCCGTCATGTGCAAAGAGCAGCGCAGAAATGGAGTAAAATATGTATACACAATTATCGGCATCCATGATGTGCGCCGGTTTTGAAAATCTGGAACAGGAGATCCGGATGCTGGAAGAGGGCGGGATTGATTCCTTTCACGTTGATATTATGGACGGGCAGTTTGTACCTAATTTCTGTATGGGAATTCAGGATCTGAAATGCATCCGCAGGCTGACGGACAGGCCGGTGGAGGTGCATCTGATGATTAAGAGGCCGTTAAGTTACCTGAATGTGTTTATTGAGGCGGGGGCGGATGTGATATATGTGCACCCTGAGGCAGATTACCAGCCGGCAACCACGCTGCAGGCGATCATCAGCGCCGGGGTTACGCCGGGGATTGCGGTGAATCCGGGAACCTCTTTTGAGTCGGTCAGCGAACTGCTTTTTCTGGCAAAGCGTGTGCTTGTCATGAGCGTGAATCCGGGGAACGCGGGACAGGTGTTTCTGCCTTACATAGGACAAAAACTGGATAAATTTCTTGAAGCCCGGGAAAAACGCGATATAGAGGTGTACTGGGACGGCGCGTGCTCCGAAGATAAGATCAGAACTTATGCGCCAAAAGGTGTGAAAGGATTTGTGCTGGGCACGACCGTGCTGTTCGGAAAGGGACGGCCTTATGGTGAGATTCTCAGCGAAGTCCGGAATGACTGTATCTGAATTCTGTTTTGCGATGGGGGGACGGCGTTGAATTATGTAATTATTCTTTCCGGCGGAACGGGGAGCAGGCTCAGGGGAATTGACCGGCCGAAGCAGTATTATAAAGTCGGAGGAAGAACCATTCTGAGTTACTGCATTGAGCGCGTGGATCAGTGTGAGGCGGTGGACGCGTGGCTTGTTGTCGCGGATACAGACTGGCAGCAGGCGGTTCTGAATGAGATCAGGATGCTGGCGCGCGCGGGGACGGTATCGGAGGACGGCAGAAAGTTTCTGGGATTTGCACAGCCTGGGGAAAACAGGCAGCTTTCCATACTGCACGGTCTGCGGGCGCTGCAGGATAAGGCAGAGGAGCCGGATATTGTGATGATTCAGGACGCGGCCAGGCCGTGCACCCCGCTCCGGCAGATCGGGGCGTGTATGGAGGCGGCAAAGGGTGCGGACGGTGCGATGCCGGTGCTGCCGATGCGGGATACCGTGTATTACAGCGAGGACGGGACGCGGGTTGACGCGCTTCTGGCGCGGGAGAAGATCCTGGCCGGCCAGGCGCCGGAGGCATATGTGTTCGGGAAATATCTGCGGGCGAACGAGGCTCTGACGGAAGAGGAGATTCTTGGGATTAATGGAAGTACGGAGCCTGCGGTGCGGGCGGGAATGCAGATCGCGCTGGTAGAGGGGGACGAGAGGAATTTCAAGATCACCACGGCGGAGGACCTGCGGAGATTTGAGAGAATCATGGAGGACGACAGATGAAAGCCTGGGTTTTAAAGGCAGTCGGGCAGCCTGAATATATCGAAGTGCCGGCACCGGAGTTAAGACCCGGGCAGGTCCTGCTCTCGGTGGGAGCGGCGGGGATCTGCGGTTCTGATATTCCAAGAATATTTGAGACAGGGACGTATCATTTTCCCACGATTCCCGGACACGAGTTTGCGGGCACGGTTGTGGACGCGTACAGCCGGGAGGACCGGCGCTGGATTGGAAAGCGGGCGGGTGTTTTTCCGCTGATTCCCTGCGGGGAGTGCTTTGCGTGCAGGGACCGGCATTACGAGATGTGTCAGAGCTATGATTATCTGGGATCGCGTAGCGACGGCGGGTTTGCGGAATTTGTGGCGGTCCCCTCGTGGAATCTGATTGAGCTGCCGGATGCCGTTTCCATGGAGGAGGCGGCGATGGCTGAGCCGGCTGCGGTCGCGCTGCATGCAGTGCGCAGGCTTGCCGTGCAGGCCGGGGATACGGTCGCGCTGTACGGGCTGGGAACGATCGGGATTCTGATAACGCAGTGGCTGCGGATCTGTGGCGTCCGGCATGTTTTTGCGGTGGGGCATAACCCAGGACACGGGGAGCTGATGAGAAGGACGTCGTCGGAAGCTTATGAGTACAGAAACGCCGCGGGAATGGAGGATGCCTGCGATACTGTGGCATGGATTTCTGCATCCACGGGAGGAAGAGGGGCAGATATCGCGATCGACTGTGCAGGGACGCCGGAGACGCTGACAAACTGTATTAATTGCGTGAGAGCCGGGGGGCAGGTGCTGGCCGTCGGCAACCCGAAAGGGGAAATGCGGCTGGAACAGGCGGTATACTGGAAACTGCTGCGCCGTCAGATACGGCTGACGGGGACGTGGAATTCGACGTTTGACCATACGCCGGAGGATGACTGGCACAGGGTGATGACTGAAATTGAAAGCGGCAATCTAAAGCCTGCGGAATTAATTACACACCGGCTGCCGCCCGGGGAGCTGCGGCGCGGGCTTCTGATTGCGCGCGGGCGTGAGGAATATCATAATAAAATAATGCTGATTCACCCGGACAGCCGTTATGTCCCGGATGATGAACGTATGGGAACAGGCCTTTGAAACAGAGGAATGAAATTTATGAAAATAGGTGAGATCGGAACGATTATTTATGTCACAGGGGTATATGACACCCTGGATCTGTTTACGGAAGAACTGAAACGGGCGTTTGAGGCGCTGGGGTATTCCTCTTTTGTCTATGACGCGTGCTGTGAAGAGGAGAGTAAGAAGCGCCTGCTGGAACTTCTGGACCGGTCGGTCACAGCGCGGGGAACAGGCGGTCCCGGGGCGTTTCCCGCCGTGGCAGCCTGTATTACGTTTAATAACCTTGGTTACAACCTGGATCGGCCCGACGGCAGGAATCTCTGGGAGGCGTACGGCATCCCGTACATAAACATTCTGATGGATCATCCGTTCCATTATGAAAAGCCTCTCCGGAATGCGCCGTCGACTTCTGTTGTTTTTGGCACTGACCGGAATCATGTGCGCTATCTCCGCCGCTTTTTTAAGAACATCCGCCAGACTGATTTTCTGCCGCATGCGGGGGTGGAGCTGGGGCACCGTCACAAGCCGCTGGCGGAGCGCGGAATCGATGTGCTCTACGCGGGCGCCCTCCCTATCTATACAGTGGAAGATATGATACCGGATCTGGATTCCATCCCGGAGACAGACGGACAGATCATGGCGCAGGAGGTGCTGCGGGAGCTGGTCAGCCATCCGGAACGGACGACGGAGGATGTGATGGAGGAGTACCTGAAAACGGTCTGCAGTGGGATTACGGAACAGCGGATTCATGAGATCACGGTCAAAATGAGGTTTGTGGACTCTTACGCGACGTCGTTTTTCCGTGAGCAGGCCGTGCGGATTCTGGTGGAGAGCGGAATTCATGTGACGGTATACGGAGCGGGGTGGGATCAGTGTGACTGGAGCTCAAATCCCTGTCTGCATTATGGCGGAAAGGTACTGGCGCCGCAGATTCTGCCGCTGATGAATAACAGCAAAATCGTGCTGAATACGATGACCTGGTTTAAGGCGGGGGCGCATGACCGTGTTTATAACGGAATGCTGGCGGGGGCGGCGGTCGTCACGGATGATTCCACGTATCTGCGCCGTGAATTCCGGGACGGCAGAGAGCTCGTCATGTTTTCACTCAGAGAAGTCCGGAATCTGCCGGACCGTGTTTCAGACCTTTTCGGACATCCCGGGAGGGCGCAGCAGATGGCTGAGCAGGGATATCAGGCGGCGAAAGAGGGGCATACCTGGAGGAGCCGCGCGGAGTATCTGGCAGAGGCGTATCTGTGAGACGGATTCCTCCCGGGGAGGGGACCGCGCGTCTTACCGGTCTGATAAGGGCCGGTTCTGCGCCCGGGGGCGGATGCTGTCACGGAGGCACATTCCGGCGGGATGCGGCAATATAGGGGAAGGGGATAACAGGATGCATATTTTAATGTACCGCTGGAAGGCGTACAATTACCGGGACATCGAGCAGACGTTCCGGCTGCTCGGCCACACGGTGGATAATATCGAGCAGGAGCTGGGAAGCTATGACGTCAGTCCGGAATTTGAGCGTGTGATCGGGGAAAAAATGTGTCAGGTGCGCTATGATATGGTATTTACCGTAAATTATTTTGCGCTGATATCGAATGTCTGTGATCGTCTCGGGGTGAAGTATGTTTCCTGGACCTGCGACAATCCGCTGATCAGCATGTATCATGAATCCGTGTTTCATTCCTGTAATTATATTTTTACATTCGACCGGACCAATTACCTCGAGTTCCGGGGGATGGGCGTGGAGCATATCTGGCATCTGCCCCTGGCGGTGGATACGGACCGGATGGATCTGGTTCTTGAGAGGGCGCAGGATCTGTGCCGCTACCGCGCGGACGTGGCGTTTGTCGGCAGCCTTTATGAGAGGAATTCCTATGATAAATTAAAAGGACGGCTGCCGGAATATCTGCGCGGTTATTTTGACGCGGTGATGGAGGCACAGTTAAATATCAGCGGTGCCAATATTGTGGAGCCGATGCTGACAACGGACATTCTGGAGCGGCTTGAGGAATACTTCGAGCTGGAAAAGTCGGAGGGGTCGTTTTCGGACCTGGGGCTGATTTTTCAGACAACCGTTCTCGGCTTTAAGATTGCGGAAAAGGAGCGGAGACGGGCGCTGATTGAGCTCTCTAAATACTTCAGGGTTCATGTATACAGCAACAGCAATGTCAGTGATCTGCTGCGCATACAGTATTGCGGTTCGGTGGATTACTGGAGCGAGATGCCGAAAGTGTTTCGCGCATCCCGGATCAATCTTAATTTTACAATTCCGAATATCAAAAGCGGGATTCCGCTGCGCGTCTGGGATGTTCTGGGAGCGGGGGGATTTCTGCTGACCAATTATCAGGCGGAGATTCCCTGCTATTTTAAAGAGGGGGAGGATCTGGTGTGTTTTGACGGGCTTGAGGATCTGCGGGAAAAAGCGGGATATTATCTTGCGCACGAGGAGGAGCGCAGACAGATTGCTGAAAATGGTTATAAAAAAGTACGTGCCTGTCATAATTATAGAGAGAGAATACGGCAGATGCTTCAGATAATTGCTGAAAACGGGTGAGGAAAGGGGATTCCGGCCTGCTTCATCGGGCGCAGGATACGGGCGCAGCGGGGAAGGGCAGGAAGCCGCAAAAAACCCGGAAATGCAGACATACAGAAAAGAAGCTGCATTTCCGGGTTTTTATGCTGTAATGCGGCATAACGCTGCATTACAGTGCATATGCAGACGGGGTGCCGGTCAGCAGGTCTGATCAAGCATCATCCCCGAGTAAACAGATGTGATGTACGGCGTGGCAAAATTACGTCCGTTTGGATTCTTGTAGGCAATCAGCGTCTTGCTGACATAGTTCATCGGGTCGATGGAAGCGGCCTGGGCTTTTTTGTTCAGGGCTTCCTTAAAGCGGTTGAGCATATCAAGATTCTCTTCCGCGTCTTCGCCGGAAACGGACTTTGTCAGAAGGCTGCGGTCAACCGAGATGTAGCTGTCGCTCTCCAGATTCAGGCCGACTGATTCCAGCTCGCTGTAATAGAGCTTCGCGACACTCTCCATATCGTGGAGCAGTTTGCTGGAAGGCTGGGTCGCTTTGTAGCTGTGCCCCAGTTTGATGATATCGTTGTACGCGGTCACAAGGGATTCCACATTGTCGGCGATCGCGTCCGCATTCCCCTTAAAGCCAATCCTGACAGGCTGGCCTTTTCTGCCCGGCTTCTTTAAGGTGAGCTCAAACATATTGTTCAGGGTGAATGTGTTGGACAGGGAGGAGTGTTCTCTGCCGTTCAGACGGAAAGAAGAACTCTGTGCCATCTCCGCGACCTGATCGATTCCAAGCGTGTGCATTGCTTTCATGGATCCCGTGTCGGGCGCCGGAATGATTTCAAACAGAAAACGCTCATTTTCACTGAGGCCAGTCTGCGCGGATGTGATCTGGAGCGCCGTCTGCCCGCGGTCATTGGTGGCAAGGCTGGCGGAGAGACCGACATTGGCGTTGTTGATCAGACGTACCAGCTTATCCTGGACGCTGCGGTTGGTATCTTTTGCGCTGACGCTGTACTGAAACTCATAGGAGCTTAAGTTCGTGTTCAGGTCAAAACTGTAAGTGCCGGGCTTAAATCCGGCACGCTCTCCGGTGAGATAAGAACCGCGGTTGATCTGCGGGGTGGCAAGACGGAGCACTTCCACATCATAATGGGTGGAGGGATCCACATCCTGGTCATACCCTACATACTGCGCCTTTATGGTCTCCTCATCGGAGGTCTCGGCAATTTTTCTGGAAAATGCGCTGCTCATACTGCCTGTGGTGTCCGAGAGAGAAGCCGCGATATTCTGGATGGAACGCGTTTTTTCCTTGATATCGATGGCAAACCGCTGAACATCTCCTGAGTACCTGATTTTGTACAGGGGAGATTCTTTGTTTGTTTTGACTATATTGTTGTAAACGGCGCGAAGCTGGCTCTTCTTATGCGTGTCGTAGCGGGACGCACCGGAAGCAGCGTAAGTTTTAAGATAGTACTGATAAGCGTTGTCAATAACCGCCATCAGAAACCCCTCCTTTCTTCCTTGAAATCGCATGCCGCCGTAATCAGTGACAGTCATGCGCGGGCTGATAAATCCTTTTATCTATCGACAAATTCTATGAAAAATATAGAAATACCTGTTATTTATATCGGCGTGGAAATATGGGAAATTAACCGACAGACGGAAATTAAGTGAAAAATATGTGAAAGTAATTGACTGCCGGGGACGGTTATGATATAGTGGACTGGTGAATGGAAGCAGGTCTTTTTTTTATGCCTTTTTTTAGGCGGAAAAAAGCAGAGAAATTTTAATGGAGGTGGAAGTTGTGCGCACAAAGATAACGCTGGCATGTACGGAGTGCAAGAACCGTAATTATCATCTGACCAAGGACAAGAAGACGCATCCGGACCGGATGGAGCTTCGGAAGTACTGCAGGTTCTGCAGGAAACACACGCCGCATAAGGAGACGAAATAGCCCCCCGCAGTGCACTGTGGTGAGAAAAGGAGTGGGAAAATGGGAGAAACCGAGAACAAAGCCCGCAAAGAAAGCTGGTTTGCCGGTCTTTCAGCTGAATTTCACAAGATCATCTGGCCGGACAGAAAATCACTTGCACGGCAGACGACGGCGGTGGTCGCTGTTTCCGTGGTGCTGGGTCTGATCATCGCGATCATGGATTTTCTGATTCAGTACGGGATTGATTTTCTCGTAGGGTTAAGTTTTTGACGGAGGCGTTGTGATTTATGGCAGAGACACACTGGTATGTAGTTCATACCTATTCGGGATATGAGAATAAGGTAAAAGCGAACATTGACAAGACGATCGAGAACAGGCATCTGGAAGATCAGATCCTTGAGGTCCGGGTTCCGATGCAGGAAGTTGTCGAGATGAAAAACGGTGCCAGAAAATCCGTATCAAAGAAGATGTTTCCGGGATACGTTCTTATCAATATGGTTATGAATGATGACACGTGGTACGTTGTCAGAAATACCCGTGGTGTCACCGGATTTGTCGGTCCGGGAAGCAAGCCGGTACCACTTACCGATATGGAGATGAAACCATTAGGAATCACCAGGGCAGAGCGTGTTGAGGTTGACTTTGACGAGGGGGATACCGTGGTTGTGACCGCGGGCGTGTGGAAGGACACCATCGGCGTGATCCAGAGCATGAACCACAATAAGCAGAGTGTGACCATCAATGTGGAGCTTTTCGGCCGCGAAACACCGGTAGAAATAAGTTTCGCAGATGTTAAGCTGAACAGATAAGTTAAGCGATTAAGTATGAAGGAGGCAATTCCAGATGGCAAAGAAAGTAACAGGATATATTAAATTGCAGATTCCTGCCGGAAAGGCGACTCCGGCCCCGCCGGTAGGACCTGCGCTCGGACAGCACGGCGTGAATATTGTGGAATTTACCAAGCAGTTCAACGCCAGAACAGCAGACCAGGGGGATCTGATCATCCCGGTCGTGATTACCGTGTATGCGGACAGAAGCTTCAGCTTCATCACGAAGACGCCGCCCGCACCGGTGCTGATTAAGAAGGCCTGCAATATCAAATCCGGTTCCGGAAAGCCGAACTCGGAAAAGGTGGCGGTACTTCCCAAAGCAAAGCTGCAGGAGATCGCCGAGTTAAAGATGCCGGATTTAAACGCAGCGTCTCTGGAAGCTGCGATGAGTATGGTTGCGGGAACTGCGCGCAGTATGGGCGTGACCATCGAAGAGTAAGCATTCACGGAAATTAGTGGGAGGGTCCTCTCCCGATACAACCACCAGGAGGTTTTTGGAATGAAAAGAGGAAAGAAATATCAGGAAGCTGTGAAGACTTTTGACAGGACAGTCCAGTACGATGTTGCTGAGGCGATTCCCCTTGTCAAAAAGAATGCGACAGCAAAATTCGACGAGACAATCGAGCTTCATATCAGGACAGGCTGTGACGGACGCCATGCGGAGCAGCAGATCCGCGGCGCAGTCGTACTGCCGCACGGAACAGGTAAGAGCGTGAAGGTTCTTGTATTTGCAAAAGGGACCAAACTTGACGAGGCGCAGGCGGCGGGCGCGGACTATGTCGGCGGCGAGG
>OFHM01000297.1_pt1 | contig 45021 bp, 56 predicted proteins | sample 1521311 | NCBI WGS metagenome assembly OFHM01 (sample SAMEA3504083, study PRJEB24116) | mouse gut metagenome | biome: mouse gut; feature: mouse-associated habitat; material: faeces | place: Denmark | collected 2011 | reverse complement strand
CAACAAACAGTTGTTACCTTAAAGTGGAAGCAGGAACACTTCAAATTCTTATTGCTCCTGTAAATTTTGAAAACTTTATCATTATCATTACCTGCCACATAAATAATATGATCATTAAATACAAATATATTTTCTAAAAAATCATTCATTTCAAGTGGATCACGGTATAGAGAATATGCTGACAAGTTCTCTTTTTCAAATAATTGTTGATTGAAATAAAGATATTTATCTGTTTCACTAAAATTAATATTTTGATAACTATTATATGTTTCCCTAAGATAAATAGTATTTTTTTTACAGCCACTAAATAAAAATAAACATAATGTAAGTATAAATAATTTTTTTGGTTTAAATAATGTTAGTGTGATAAAAAGAAAAGTTAATATAAGTATAATAAATAAAATGTTAATATCAAAAGCCATCATCGTATCACCAATTCCAGCAAAATATTTACCAGGGATAAAAAAACTAACAAATGGCAAATATAAAAGTAATGGATCATTACCAAAAAATCCTTTAAGAATATAACATAAAATAAATAGTAATATCAAAATGAAAGAAGCTTTTTTAAATAAATGATTAAATATTATTGCTATTGTTGCAAGTAGCCAACTACCAATAATAATTAATATAATAGATATAATATAAAATTGTAATAAAGTAATATTAATTGTTTCTTTACTAACCCAATTAATATTGTAAATAGAAAAATTCAAATTAATATAATGATTGATTTCTAAAATCTTTATCACATTTGTAAAAATAATAAAGACAGATATGAATATAGAAAAAACTAACATTTTAGATCTATGACTATATTTTTTCCCCCCAGAAGTAATTTTTTCATATATTATTGTATTATTATCATAATCTTTTAAAAAAATTGCATAAATCATAAATAAAACAATAAAGAGCTGGATGTAATCAAAATCACACATTGTTAAAAATGAAGTAAACTTACTATTACATATTTGTAAATTAGGATTACTCTTAACAGATAAATATTGTTTATAGAAAAGATTAAATCCTGTTTCTTTTTTTAATTTTTTATTTAATTGATTCTGTTTATCAATATATTGTTTTTCACTAAGTTGGCCATTTTGATACTTTTCAATTAATGTAAAATATTCATTTTTTTGAAAGTCAGTATTAATTAGTTCAATTTCTTTTATTTTTTTATCTGTCAATTTTCCAGAAAATCGATCAATATATTCATTATAATAAAGTTCATCATCAGATAATCCTGCTTGATAAGAGTAAAGTTGAAAGCTAAATAAAGAAATAGAAAAGATAGCAGCTGTTGTTAGAATAATAAACCCTTTATTTTTAATCAAAAATATTTTTAATGTTTCTACAAAAATATGTTTCATAAAAGTCTCCAGAAAACAAAAGAATATAATTAATAATAATTAATATTAAAAAATTAATAGTACCTTTAATAATAAGATTAATTAATTCTATATTTTTAATAAATAAATTCTTTACTGATGAAAAATCTATTACGCTATAAAAATTAGTATTATATGCAAGAATAGATAAAATCAAAATAATAAACCCTATAATAATTCCCTGATAGCTATATTTCATAGTTCTAGAAATTATCATCATAGTTAATGCAAATATAATACATCCTAAAATTTGCATTAAATTATTGATAATCATATAACTAGCTATTGATATTGAAGAAGCACTAAATTTAAAATCAGCAATAGCATATAAAGGTTGAAGCCAGCCCATGTTTGCCCCTAAAAAGAAATATATAATAAAAGTTTCTAATGAGAAAATTATTGATGTTATTCCTGATGTTAATATTAACACCATTATTTTATGTATAAAAATTCTTTTTTTTCCATTTCTTACTAGTTTATAATATATAATAGTACCATCTTGTTTTTCCTTTAAGAAGATTACAACAGTTATCATTATTATTAAAACTAGACTGATAAAAAAAGAAAATTCATAGTTAATATAACTATTTATTAAAGTATAATCATAATAATAACTTAAATTTCTTTCTCCATAAGTTTTTAAAAGATTATTATTATATTCTTTCCATGTCTTATTATTTGTTAATTGTTTGTTTTCTTTAGCAATTTTTATAATATTCTTAATATTATTATTATAATTTATACAACTTTTATAATCTTCAAATAGTTCACTAAAAAGTTGATTATCACCAAAAACATAACCACTATAAGTATTTTTATCAACTCTATCAGTTTGATAATCACCTGCTTCAACCATTTGCTGGGTTGTAGTGTAATTATTCAATAAAAAATCATAATTTTCTTGAGTTATTGGTCCTTCAATTTTTGCTAAAATTTTCTTTTTCCCCTCATAAAGTGAACCATGATGATCAGGATAAACTCTATAAATGATCTGTGCTGCATTTAAGAAAAGCAGTATTCCTAAAAGTACTATTAATGATTTAGATCTTAAAACTTTTTTTAACTCATATTTAATCATCATTGCCATAATAATAAAGATAAACATCCTCCAAAGAAATATCATTACATAGTTGATAAGTTTCCATCTTTTTACTTATAAATTTTATTCTATATCCTGAAGCTATAGGCTGAATATGAGTAATTTGATTAGTTTTAAAATCTTTTAATTCTTCTACATTAATAATCGCTTCATAAAAATATTTTTTTACTTCTCCAATCAAATCATTAGGTTTTTTACAAGCAATTACCTCACCATTTTTTAATAAAATAATCTTATCTGCTAAATTTTCCATATCAGAAATAATATGTGTTGAAACGATAATAATTTTATTTTTTGCTAATTGTCCCAAAATATTTTTTAATCTGATTCGTTCTCTTGGGTCAAGTCCTGCAGTTGGTTCATCAAGTAAAATAATTTTTGGATCATTTAACAAAGTCTGACAAACTGATAATCGTTGTTTCATTCCCCCAGATAAGCTTTTTATTTTTTTATCTGCTTTATCAATTAGGTTAACTAAACCTAAAACTTCATCAATTATTTTATTATCTTCAATTTCTTTTAAAATACAAATATAACTCAAGAATTCTCGACAAGTAAAATTCTCATAAAGAGCATTATATTGAGGTAAATACCCAAAATTTTGATAATATTCATTACTTAAAAATTCATATTCATCACATGATACTGTTCCAAAATCATAAGTAATTAAGCCGCTGATTATATTCATAAATGTTGATTTTCCTGCACCATTTGGACCAACTAAACCATATATCCCAGGTGTTAATGTTAATGATATATTATGTAAGGCTATATTTTTTCGATAATGCTTCTGCAAATTATTAATCTTAAGTAACATATTACTCCCTCACTAGTGACAAAAGACTTTCAACAGGTAAATCTGCATTTAATGGAACAGCAAAAACTTTAACATTTTTAGTATTCTCATTCTTTAATATAATATCCATTAATGCCATTTGACCCGAAGCTAAATCCACATAATAAGATTGTACAGGTATAAGGTCTTCTAAAATCCAGACTCGATATATTGCAGGTGCTCCAACAATTTCAAGTGCAATATTTTCTCCTTTTTTAAAACTTCCTTTAGAATTAGATGGGAAATTTATTAAAAGATTATCATTAAAATAATTATTCCTATCTTTGTATTTTTCAATAAGTTCACTACTAATTGGTACATATGTAACATCTTTATTATCTTCCTGGACTATTTCACTACTGTTTTGTTCCAATTTAAGAACAGTTTTTCCGCATACTATAATATGCTGTTGATTTGTCATCGACAATAAATCATCAACAACCTCACAATCAGCAATCAAAGCACCTTGCATTGATAAAATTTCTCCAGCTTTTCCATTATTAGGAATAAATGTTACTGTGTCAGTAATTTTACTATCCTTTTTTCCATCTATTTTGTATACAAGCCCTTCATTATTATTTCCTTTTAATATTTGTGGAATTCCATTTATATAAATCATTAGCCCTAATTTACTATCACGTCCATTTAATTCATAAGTAAAATTAACAGTAACTTCGTTTCCATCATAAATATATCCAGTTTCGATATTCTGCAAACCAAATCCTATTTGCAAATTTGTTGGTTCATCTATTTTATTAGTATCAATATTATTTTCTTTTTGAACATTTACACATCCCGTAAATAAAAAGAGTACTATAATATAAATAATTAAATTCTTCATAATTATTCAATCTCCATTATACTAAACATTAATGTTTCATTAACATATCCATATAAATATAGTTTCTTATTATAATATGTACAATTTATTAAAAAAGTATAATCTATATCAAACGATCCATATTCTTTATCATTAAATGTTACTTTAGGTTTAATAACCCCTATATCACCAGATTCAATAAATATAATTCCTGATGATGTTAATCGAGCATTTATTGAATCAGTTAAAGACATAGTCAATGATTTACCATTTGTTCCATCAAAATAATAACTAATACTTTTACTATTTTCTTCAGGGGCTACAGCTTGATTATGGATTAATGCCTTATTTTCATATGTAGATAATGTTACCGCATCACTATTTATTTTTTTATAAGTATGTGAAGCAATATCAATAGTTCCATAACAATTTGTAGACTGTTCACCATATTTTAAATAAGTAGCACCTATATAACACAAAGTATTATTATCTAAAAAAGTCATTTCAAAAATAAAACTTAATTTATCTACATTATTATCTAATGATAAAATATTAGTTATTTCATCATTTTCAAGATTTAATAAATTTAATGAATTATCTTCTTTCATGAAAGCAACATACTTCAGATCTTGAGAGACACATATTGGTGAAACAGAATCAGCATTATAGTCAGAAAAATCTATAGATTTTATTAATTTATAATCTTTATTATATATGTCAGAATAATGATTATTACCATAATTTATCGCAAAACCGTTTGATAATATTGTTATTGAAGCCTTTACTAAAGGACCGTCATTAATTTCTTCTTTTAAAATAATTTTCTCATTTTCCAATGAATAAACAATTAAATCAGCATGATTTTTATCACTAGTAATAGCTATAAATTCGTTATTACGTATTTCGTAATCTATTAACTCATAATTTTTTAAAATTTTTTCAATAGAGTTAGTACTATTATTAATCTTTCTTTTTGGCTTTTTTTCTATTTTTGAATAATTACATCCTGTCATCAATAGCAGTAACACTAAAAAAAGTAACTTTCTCTTTTTTATCATAGATATTTACTATAATTATAATTTTCCTTTCCATTTTAAAATTTGAAAACGTTTCCTGATAGAACAAACTAATAAATATTTACCTAAAAATATAATTAATATTGAGTTGATGTATACACAGCATAGCCATTTGTGTGAATTGCATCATGAGTCCCATAAAATGTAAGTCTTGTATTAGAATAGCCACCTACTTCAAAAGTTCCACCTACACTAGTCGCATTACCATTCGAAAAACGGTCATCACCAATAGTTTCACCTGTACTTGTTTTTTTTGCAACAACAGAAAATATAATCCTATTGACCTTTTGATCAATTTTAGTAATACCTGAACAATATTTTCCACCATATATTGAACTAACTCCACCACCAATACTACCATATAATGTACCATATGGTGTACTTTTAGTAACAGTTGCAGCAGCAAATGTTGACATAATATTTGTAAACAATAATGATCCTGATAAAACAAAAATTGATAAAATTTTAAAATATTTTTTCATAACCTTTACCCCTTTATTATTTAGGAAACGTTTTCATACTAAAATGGTATCATATATAAATAATATGTTCAACAGCACCTATTTTTGATATATATTGATATTTTAAAGACAAAATTAAAATTTAAAATAAATTATTTTAGCTTATAATACATACAAATTAATTAGAATTTCAATTGGATTAATTAATAATTAAATAATAGATCTTATTAACATTACAAATTTTTGATATTATAAATAAAAAAATTCAAAATATACGTCAATTCTAAAAACTAATTAAGCATGAAAAACTTCTTTTAATATCATACAATCCATAACATGGTGTAGTGAACAATACCCTAGATTAATAGTTTCTTTTCTATCAATTAAATTTTCTCTATTAATAACAGATTTTTTCAATTAATTTAAAGATTTAATCAGTAAAAAAGAAGAAAAGCACCTCAATAAAATACGGTGCTTAAAATCTCTCTATAATTATTTAGTTATTCTTTTTAATTGAGTTATCTATAATATTAATACGACTTATAATACAGCATTCAATTAGATTTCTAAAGCATCATAATAAAGCTATATTTTCATATATACTACAGAATTTATTAAATCTAGCGATATACTTTCAATGCATATTCTTAACTCGCCAACAATCATTTGAACGACTATTACCATTATTCATCACTACAATATTAATCTTTCTTCTTTTTTGATATACATCTTCATTAATCATTTTATTAATTGCTGAAATACGTTTATGACCATCCTGACAATAATATTTATCATTTTTAATTATTACTTTAATCGGAAATGATAAACCAATTCGTTTAATCGATTCATACATACTGTCAGTAAAATCTTTTTTTTCATATATAATCTCACTAATATCTACTTGCTGTATTCTCATCAAATATTTTCCTCGTTTATACTTAAATTCCGATAAACCAAATCCTCACGTTCAATAAATCCTAGCTTTTGCCAAAAGTTATTTCCATCTGTATTATTACTAAATACAACTAAAGCAACTTTATTTATTTCTTCAGCTCTTAATGCCATTAAACATTCTTTAACTAATGCACTAGCAATTCCTTTTAGACGATATTCATTTTGAACTGTTAAATGATAAATATAGCCTCTTCTTCCATCATTACCAGCCATAATCACACCAACAATCTTTTCATCAACAACAGCAACAAAATTAGTATTAGGATTACGTAATAAGAATCTTTTAATTCCTTCTTCACTATCATCAAGGCTTCTAAGACCCATTCCAGAAGTATTTTTCCACAAATTATAGACCGACTGATAGTCACTAATTTTTAATAATCTCATTTTCATCATTAAACACCAAGATTATAGACCCTTTATCTCAAGATATTTCACCACTTCTTCTTGATCACTAAAATGCCGTTTACCAGTTTTTGTTTCCTGATAATCTTCATGTCCTTTTCCTAAAATCATTAAAATATCATTATTATTAAGTAAATCCATTCCTTTTACTATAGCATCATGACGATCTACAATAACTTCAAAATTATCACTAGTTAAATCAACTGTAATATCATTTAAAATATCTTCTGGCTCTTCTTTTCGTGGATTATCACTTGTAAAAATGACATAGTCACTATGCTCAACAGCAATTCTACCCATAATTGGGCGTTTTAAAGGATCACGATTTCCTCCACAGCCAATAATTGTTATAATTCGTCCACTTTTAAATTCTTCAGCACTTATTAAAACATTTTTAACAGCATCTGGAGTATGAGCATAATCAACAAAAATACTATTAGTGCCATTTTTTATCAGTTCCATTCGTCCTGATGGAGTTTTTAGTTTATCACTTAATAATAAAATATCATCAATTGCAAAACCTAATCTATGCACTATAAGTAAGGCAGTTAAATAATTATAAATATTATAACGCCCTACCATATTTAATGATGTTTCATAATTTTTATTTAAATAAGAAAATTTAAATGTCGTTCCTAAATGCGAAAAACATACATCTTCAATCTTTAAATCACCATCTTTATCACTAATAACAATATTATTATTTTCTGGTAACATAAAATGCTGATAATATGGATCATCCCCATTAATAATTGCAATTTTATTACTTCTTGTTTTTGTAAATAACTTTCTTTTTGCATTAGCATAATTTTCTATTGTCTTATGATAATCTAAGTGATCTTGAGTTAGATTTGAAAAAGCTACCTCATCAAACTCTAAACCATAAATTCGTTCTTTATCTAAAGCATGGGAACTAACTTCCATCACAAAATATTCTACTCCATGCTCTTTAGCCTCTAATAACATGTTGTATAATACATCTACATCTGGGGTAGTATTCATCATTGGCTTTTTTACATCTCCATAATAAAAACCAACTGTTCCCATATAAGCAACATTTTGTTTTAACATTTTTAAAATTTGATAAATCATCAAACAAGTCGTTGTTTTACCATTAGTACCTGTTATTCCAATCAATTTCATTTCTTTAATTAAAGGATAATAATTTTTATATAAATAATCTTTTAAATATTCCCTTGTACTTTCTACAATAATTGTTTCAACATCATAATCTCCATGTTCAACAATTACTCTACTAGCACCATTTTTAATTGCCTGTTCAATATAATCATGACCATCTCTAATAACATTTGGGATAGCTATAAATGTATCTCCAGGCTTTACTTTTCTTGAATCTGTTTTTAATGCAACTTCCACAATTTTCACCTCATTTTCTCTTATTATATTATAAATATTACTCATACAAAAGAAAAAGTATACAAATTAGTTTTTTTATTTATACTTTATTATAAATAATATAATGATACAATATAATAAAAAATCTCATCTACCATTAATAAGTAGTGAGATTAATAATTTTTTACTCATCTTTTATTATAATTTCTGTTTTTGAATCAGTATCATTTTCTGAATCTTTTATTTTAATATCTGCCTCAAGTCCTTCTTTTTCTAATTCACTTTTATTTATATCTATTTCATTTTCACTTTGTTCAGTTTCATGCTTATATTTAATCCATATATCACCATTTTCATCAGTATACAAGTCACCTGAGATTTCTTTTTCCTGATTATCAGTACCAATAAGAATAACTTTAATTGTGTTTTTAACAGTATTACTAATTTTACCATTTGTTGCAGCATCAACTGTCCCTATTCCGCCTAATAATATAGCACATACTGCAAAACTAAACATTACTTTTTTTAATCTATTTTTTCTCATAATTTTATTCCTTTCATAAAGAGTATAAGCAATTTTATCATTAGCCATAGCTTTTATTTTGTTAGTATCAATTTGTTGCATTTATTCTTTCCTCCTTAATTTTTTCCTTATCCTATATAATTTTACTTTAATATGATTAATTTTTAAGCCCTTAATTTTCGCAATTTCTTTAATCTTATATCCTTCAATATAATAAAGATGGAATAATTCTTTTTCTTGGTCTGTTAATCGTTTAATCTTTTCTTCAATAATTAACATTCGATTAAATTCATCTTCTTTATATCCCTGTTCATTTAAAATTTGATCATCATATTCAATATACTGCTTATTTTGTTTTAATTTATTATAAGTACAATTTTTAGCAATCGTTGCTAAATATGCTTTGATATTTGTTTGAACTTTATTTTGATTTTTCCAAAAAAGATAAAATGTATCAGCAATAACCTCTTCTATGTCTTGATATGATAAGATATCTTTTGCAATATTATAAACAATCGTAAATACATAATGACTATATTCTTCAATAATTAAATCAATATTTATTTCAACATTATTTTTCAAATTGATACCTCCCTTGAATCGATTCACTATATAGACAATAAAGATATCATAAAGGTTACAAAAAAGGAAAGATATTTTCAACTTTCCTTTTTGCTTATTATTAATACAAAATTTATCTATTTCTAACCCATTTAATAAATTGAATAATTGGTAAATTAGCTAAAGCTAAACCATAAACAATCATTAATTGTTCAATATTTAATGACTGCACTTTAAATATCATTTGTAAAAATGGCATTGTAACAACTAGAGTAATTGATACAAATCCAATTAAAAATGCCCATTGTAAAAACTTGTTATTAAAGAAACCTTTTTTAAATAATACAGGATTTTTTGATTTACAATTATAACCATGTACCAATCTTGATAAACAAAGTGTTGCAAAAGCCATTGTACTAGCTAAAATAGAATTTTCATTTTGATAGCCAATCATAAATGCAATCATTGTCATAACCGCAATTACAAACCCTTCAATGCCAACACTAATTAAAAATGTTTTAGTCAATATTGATTCATTCATAGGGCGTGGTTTTTCATTCATTACATTTTTACTATGTGGTTCCAACCCTAAAGCAATCGCAGGAAGACTATCCGTTAATAAATTAATAAATAATAAATGCACTGGAGCAAAAGGAACTGGTAATGCCATAATAGAAGCATATAATACTGCTAAAATTCCTCCAAAATTTCCAGATAATAAAAATTGAATCGCATCTTTAATATGAGCATAAACATTACGTCCATTTTCAATTGCTTTTATGATAGTTGCAAAATTATCATCAGTTAATACCATTGATGCAGCGTCTTTAGAAACTTCACTACCAGTAATTCCCATCGCTACACCTATATCTGCCTGTTTTAATGCTGGAGCATCATTTACCCCATCTCCTGTCATGGAAACAATATTTCCTTTTTCCTGCCAGGCACGAACGATACGAATCTTATGTTCTGGTGAAACTCGAGCATAAACACGTTTATCTTCAAGAAATTGTTGTAATTGTTCATCGCTTAAAGAATCAATTTCACTACCCTCAACAGCTTGTGAATCCTTAGTTAAAATACCAATTCTTTTTGCTATTGCTGTAGCGGTTACTTTATGATCACCTGTAATCATGATTGGAATAATCCCTGCTTGCATACACTCTTTTACAGCCTCTGCACTTTCTAATCTTGGTGGATCCATCATCGAAATCAACCCTAAGAAAATTAAATCATTTTCATCTTCTGGTAATAAAACTTTTTCACAGTCAAACTTGCGGTATGTTATCGCTAAAACTCGTAAACCATTTTTTGAAAACTCCATATTCATATCCTGGATATTTTTTATATCATTATCAGTTATTGGCAAAACCTGACCGTTTTTTCGAATATATTTTGCTCTTTTAATTAAAACATCTACAGCACCTTTTGTAATCATTGTATAACCATCTTTTAAAAGATGAAATGTAGACATCATTTTACGCTCACTATCAAATGGTAATTCACTTAATCGTGGATAAACATTTCTTACCCGTTGAGCTGGTACCCCTAAACTATCACTCAAATTAATCATTGCTGTTTCTGTAGGATCTCCTATTTCTTGACCATCAATATTGGTAGAATCATTACATAATATACTTAATCGCATTAAATCTTTGTGTAGAGGATTTGATGGATCAATATCTTTGGCCATAATTCTTTTTTCTTCAATATAATAGTCTTCTACAGTCATCTTATTTTGCGTCAATGTCCCTGTTTTATCAGAACAAATAATCGAAACACTTCCTAACCCTTCAACAGCTTGTAATTTACGAATAATAGCCCCCTCTTTAGCCATTTTCTGTGTCCCAAAAGATAATACTATTGTTACAATAGAACTTAATGCCTCTGGAATTGCTGCAACAGCTAAAGCAACAGCAAACATAAAAGCATCACCAATATTACCCCCCTGGAAAATATTTAAACCAAATAATAAAACACAAAAAGCCATAATAATAATCGATAATTTCTTACCAAAATTATCTAGATTAACTTGTAATGGAGTTTTCTTTTCAGAAGTTGATTTTAATAATTGAGCAATCCTTCCTACTTCTGTTTCCATTCCAATTCCAGTAACTAAAAACTTTCCCCGACCATAAGTTACAAAACTACCTGAATAAACCATATTGGTACGATCACCAAGAGGAACTTCACCTTCAATAACCTCAATTGTTTTTTCAACTGCTAGGCTTTCACCTGTAAGAACACTTTCATCAACTTTCATATTGACATTCTCAACAATTCTACCATCAGCTGGAATATAATCTCCTGCTTCTAAATATACTTCATCACCAATAGTTACTTCTTTACTTGAAATCTCAATAACTTTGCCAGCACGTAAGACCTTAGCATTTGGTGAAGATAATTCTTTAAGACTATTTAATGATTGTTCAGCTTTGACTGTTTGGACTGTACCTAAAACAGCATTAATAGTTATAACTATTAAAATTACTAATGCACTTTCTAAATCACCTAAAAATCCTGATATTAATGCCGCAGAAATTAAAATAATTACCAAAAAATCTTTAAACTGCTCTAAAAATATTATTGGAATACTTTTAGCTTTTGCTTCAACCAATTTATTAAGACCATATTTTTCCTGATTTTTCTTTACTTGTTCATCACTAATTGGCTTTAAAGTACCATTTATCTCTTTTCTAACCTCAGTTATTGTTTTGTTGTAAAATACTTTCACTTTTCTCTCTCCTTTTTAACACAATAAAAGCGAGGCTTTTATTGCACCTTAAAAATGCAATAAAAGTCTCGCTACTTCATTACGTTCCGGATGATCAACTCATCGTATTGACGAAAGCGTAAACACTTAACAGTGCCAGCTACTCCCTTTTACTTATTACATATGATAAATATATTATTTACAAAAGTCAACCTATTTTTTATATATTACAACTTTTAATAAATTCTTAATAATTTCTAAATGATATTTTCCTGGAGGATAAATTTCTCCATCAATATTAACATTCTGTTTTGTTTCTAAATCTAATTCTTTTAACTTATTATGATAATATAATCTACCTCTTTCAAGTTTTCCACTGAACAATAAAATCAAGTAATAAGGTATTGAACACTTTTTTAAACTAGAAACAAGATTAATATCAATAAATCCATCATTTAGATCAGCATTCTTACCAATCTTGAATCCTCCACCAAAATATTTACCATTACAAAATGCCCCAACAATCAAATTCTCTTCATAAATTTTTTTCCCCTCATAATAAAGAGCAGTTGGATATAAACGATATTTTGATAATCGTTTCACTAAAACATTAGCATACTGTAATGCATGTGGCAAATATTTTACTTGTCGATAATTATGAACATTATTAGCGATATCACTATCAAATGCACAGCAAAATATATTAATACAATAAATATCATTTACTTTAATTAAATCAATTGATTCCGACTTTAAATGTAATGACATCTTCAAAAGTTTATAGGGATTATTAGTATAACTAATTGTCCTAATAAAATCATTTCCTGTACCAGCAGGAATAACAACCAATTCATTATTACTGCCAATTAATCCCTGTATTATCTCATGTACCATACCATCGCCTCCCACAGCATAAATACGATAACTGCATTTTTGATAACTTTTTGCTATTTTTGTAGCATGTCGTGGATATTTAGTATACTTAATTTCATATTGGTAGTCTTTCATTACATCCAAAATCATCGTTTCAATTCTTGTATTTTGCAAGTTAGGCTTCATAATAAATATATGTTTTTTATTCATAAAATATCACCTTTTTTATTCTATCAAATTTCTTTGAATAATGGGAATATTTTTTTCAATTCGGCAATAATTTATTAAAAGGGTGATTAAATGATATATATAATCAATATTTTTCTTGGCTGTATTTTTGTGTATTTTGACCTCCATGGTTATAATAGTAATTTTATTAAATGGTTAATAAGTTTTAATTCTTTTATATACTTATTTTTAATAAAAGCTAATGTTTACGCTGTTTTAGCAACAGCTATAACATTTATTGCTGATTATTTTCTTTTATTTACAAATCATTATTTAACTGGAATTAGTTTATTTATAATAGTTCAGCTTACATATATGCATCTATTAAAATATTATATCTACTTTCCTTTTTTATTTCTTATTTTTATTTTTATCAATCCTTTAATTACTTTGGCTTTTATTTATCTTTGCTTTAGTTTATTAAATCTTTTTCATAGTTTTAAAATTTCTAAGAGTTTTTTTTCAGCTATTATTTTACTCTTATGTTGTGACATAACAATTGCTTTAACTCACTTACAATTAATAGATTCAGCTTATAATCCAATAATCTGGCTTTTCTATATCCCTAGCCAACTTTGTTTTATTTATAGTCAAAAAATTTTACCAAAATCCATTCTTTAATATTTATTTTTAATCTTATTAATGTTATAATTTTTTAGTACTGTCCTCATAGTGAAATGGATATCACATAACCCTCCGGAGGTTAAGTTGTAGGTTCGATTCCTACTGAGGATGCCAATATAATTAGTATAGAGATTTTAAATCTCCTAAAACCCTTGACCTAGAGCCAAATTAGTTAAGGGTTTTTATTTCGTTATTTGTTTTCGCCACTTTTTCGACACTTTTTAATCCAAAAACATCATTTATCACCTTGGATTTATGTTCTTTGCTAATGTGAGTGTATAGTGTCATGGTGGTATTGAAATCACTATGGCGCATTAATTCTTGTGTAGTCTTAATGTCAACATCATTCATCACCAACGTTGTAGCAAATGTATGCCTCAGCATATGAAAATTAAAGTTTATGTTATGCTTTTTAGCAAGTTTCTTCATGTATATAGAAAAAGTTTTAGGGTTGATATACTTACCCTCAACATCACAAATAATATGATCATATGGGTTTATCTTAAACCAATCTGTTAAAACGCTCTTTAATACACTTGCTAATGGTATTATAGCCTTAGAGCTTTTAGACTTCATTTGATGTGTTGCATATATTTCATCTTTCTTTAAACCGTCATATACTAACTTGCGATTGACATTAATGCAGTTTTCATTAAAGTTAATATCTTCTTTTTCCAATGCGAACACTTCACTAACCCTAAGCCCTGTATATTTACCTATTTGAATAGCTATACTGTAGGCTTTTTTATTAAAGTCATTTGCAGACTCCAACGCATTTAATAGAATGTTTAACTCCGTATCCAATAAAACTTGATCCTTTTCTCTTTTATTCTCAATCCCAATTACTTTTACTAAGTTAATAGGATTGTTTTTTATATACCCTACTTTTACCGCATAATTTAATAACCTATTTAATGCTTTTCTAGTGCTTTTGTTAGTTTCTATACCTAAGCTACCTCTTTTATTAAAATACCCTTGTAACAAAGCATAATCAAAGTTTTTAACCGATATATCCCCTAATTGTGCTTTAACATTTCTTTCATACTGCAACTTAGTGCCTAAGATAGTATTAGCTTGATATTCATTAGCTCCAAGTTCTAAGAACTCCTTATATACTTGGTTCAATGTTTTAGCACTATCTTTGTTGATCTTCCCTTTTTCCTTTACCTCTGCTAACATCAACGCTTCATGTTCTTGAGCTTCTTTCTTAGTCTTAAATCCCGACTTTGTATAACGGTTGGTTATCCCATTTGTTTTATAATTGAAATATACTTCATACACATAACCGTTTTTAGACTTCTTGCTAGTCCTTTTTCTAATACTCATAATAATTCACTCCTTTATAAAATAGTTTGCTTACACGCTATTTTTTGCTATAATAGGAGCGTAAATAAGAACGCACGCCAATGCATTTATTTACGCTTCAAAGTCCTCTTGCTCCAACAAGGGGGCTTTTTTTATTTTTTCTCTTTTAAATAATTTTCTAAATCCTCCTTGCTATTTATAACGGGTATCTCTCCCCGATCATCTTTTTCTTTTAATTCTTTTAAAAATTCCTCCTCTTTTTTTATATTATTTGATAGTTCAATCATTTTCTTATCTATAAGTTCCAAATATTCTTTTTTTGAGTGACAAATATAGAAGTTGTCGTAAATAGTATAATCTTCATAGTCATTATCTATCAACCAATATTCAAGTTGGTATTTATAATAATTATCTTTTAATTTTTGAATATGCGGTACTCTATCTATTATTGAAAAATTATCACAGTATGCATACATTGGTGTATCTTGTGCCAATTCAAAAGATTTATCAATATTGTTCATATTAAAAAAAGCATCTTCAACTTGAAATAAAATATCAGATAGCAAACGTTTTACATCTAAATTATTTATAAATTCTTTAAATTCATCTTGTAAAGGATAACCAAAATCATCATGAAAAGTTAAGAAAAATTTCTTAAAAACACTTATAATTTTTGTTCGTTCTTGTATAACGTCCATATTATGTAACATACTATCAAATTCTCTTTTTTTATCATAATCAAGAGGCAAAAGGGTAAAATCAACAATATATTTATCATCCTCTTTTAAATATTGTGGCATTACGTTAATACATTTGGCTAACTTTTCTATATTTGCATAATTAGGTTTGGATTTACCACTTTTATAATTATTTAATGTACCTATAGAAAAATAGTAATCCGTATTTTCACTATCATTAACAATATCCTCTAAAGTCCTACCACGAAAATACTTCTCTTTAGCTATTGCAATAGTTGTACGTTTTGCAAAAACACTTTTATTATTATCTTTCTTTTTCGCTATTTTTCTATCATAAATCTTAAATAAGGTTTCCAAACTCTCTTGATAGTTTAATTCGCTCTTACAATAATTAAAAATCTTTTCTTTTGTCTGATAAGATAGTTTTTTTCTTAAATAAATAATATTGCTAAAATAATTATCTTTATTTGCTATATCAGCATCTACTAAATTAACTATATTTATTCTATCCGCCTTAGAAACGAGACGTTTTAGTTCCCTATATTCTTTATTCTCCATAACCGCACCTCTTTTTTGATAATACAACTCATTCGATAAAAGTTGATATAGATAAAAAATTATATTTATCATATACTGTTATTGTACTTGGTGACGATGATTTAGTCAATAAGAAATCAAGTAGTAATGTCAAAATATTTAAGGAGGATTAATATGAACAACAAAGACATTAGAAATCTATTGAAAGAAAAAGGGATATTCCATTGGCAATTAGCCGATAAGTTAGGTATTAGCGAACCAACATTAACACGAAAACTAAGAAGAGAATTACCAATAGAAGAAAAAGAAAAACTTATCAAAGTAATTAAAAAAATGGAGGGTTAAAAATGATTTATTTAAAAACAGAATTAGAAAATGGTAAAAGTGTAGAAGTTGATGTTTATGGTGATGAGTTCTATTGTAAATGTCCTATATGTGGTAAAGAAGTGCATCTTGATAATGAGATGATAAAGCATTGTGTTACTGAAGATGATTTTTCAGGAATAAGTTTTTATTGTGAGGGATGTGCTAAAAAAAGAGCTACAACATTAGGGTTTTGTGAATTTCAACAGGAAAATATAAATATTCTAACTGCAGTATTTGAGAAAGTAGGTAGTAAATCATTAAGAAGTGAATTGTATATTGCATTAGATACATACAACCAACTTATTTATAATTGTTTATCAGATTTAGAAGACAGTGAAAAGGAGTGATTAACCAATGACAGATTTAAAAATGCTTACTCAAGATGAAGTATCTGAACTAATAAACGTTAGTCGTGATCAAATTACAATGCTTAGAGAAGTTGGTATCATCAGGGCAACTAAAACGGGCAGATGCTATATGTTCTCACAAGCTGAAATAAAACGTTTTCAACGTGATTATGCGGGGTTGGATGTAAGTAACAAGGTTAAGGCTTTAGAAAGCTATAAAATAGTAAATAGCATAAATTAATATATTGGCGTGTGTTTTTATGCTATTGGAAAGGAATATTAACAAATGATGACAAGAAGAATGTTTTCGCCTGATGTTGTAGAAAATGATAGTTTTATAGATATGTCATGCGATGCACAATTATTGTATTTTCATTTATCAATGTATGCAGATAATGAGGGTTTCGTGAGTAATCCTAAAACTGTAATTAGAACTATAGGTGCTGATAAGGAATGTCTGAACGAGTTAATTAATTCTAATTTTGTTATATCCTTTGATAGCGGGATTGTAGTTATAACACATTGGAAAAAAAATAATTATTTAGATGAAAAAAGAATGAAAAAAACAACATTTATTGATGAAAAGAAATTATTAATAGTTAAAAATAGATGTTATTTTCGAGTTGATCACGATACTAAATTGATGAATTCCAAGGAATTACATGTAACTCCAAAGAATTCCAATAAATTCCACGCTAGTATAGTAGAGAATAGTATAGTAGAGAATAGTATAGAAAAGAATAAAAAAACAAATGAAACAATCCCTTTTCAAAAGATAGTAGATATTTATAACAGTACATGTATTAAATTACCAAAAGTAGTAAGATTGACAGATAACAGAAAAAAAGCTATTAAAGCTAGATATATGGAATATGAAAAAGATATAAGCATATTTGAAACATTATTTAAGAAAGTAAATGAAAGTGATTTCCTACAAGGTATTAATGGTGAGTGGAAAGCTAATTTTGATTGGCTATTAAAACAACAAAGTATGGTCAAGGTATTAGAAGATCAATATATAAATAAACATAATCAAAAAAACAAAGAAAGTGAGTTAGTGAAAAATGCAATCTTTGGACAAAACTCATGATATTGTAGAAAATGACTTTATAAGCATTCTTCTTCATCATACAGAGCTGTTAAAAAGTACAGTAGTAGAAAGAACTTACTTTGATAATAATGCATTAGGGCTTATATTTTCACTTCTCAAGGAATGTGAAACATTTGATGCAGTTCTATTCATTGATAAAGGGTTTGAAGATATTGACTTTCTAATGAATGTTTATGATCGCTTTATATTTGAAACCTCATATTACCAAATGTTTAAAAGCTACGAAACAAAGATAATTAATCATTACAAAACAAAATGTTTAAATGAACTTAATCTAAGACTTGCTAAAAGACAGATTGATTATAATAGCTACAAAGAGGAATTTGACAAGATTGACGAGATTAGACCATTAAGTACAAAGGAGCATCCAACAGAAAAGGAACTTATCGAAGCTATAACAAGCTATAACCGCATTATAGACTTAGGAAAGTTTAATAATTTAGGCAAGATATTAAAACTGGAAAGTGATGATCTTGTTACAGTATCAGCACCACCCAATTTTGGTAAAACCCCTTTTCTCTTGAATGTTTTCAATGAGTGCTTAAACAATAAAAACAACTACTGTCAATATTACAACCTTGAAGTTAACAGAAACCAAATCATCAAAAGGCTTATAGCTATAGAGTCAAAAGAAACGATAAATAATGTCTGCAGTTATAAACGGTCACCTAAAGAAAATATTAGCAAAGCAATCAAAAAGTACGGTAGCAGTGATTATTATTTAAACGATGAACCAATGGCATGGGAAAGAATGCAAGCAGAAATTATAAGCCACTTAAAGAAAGATAAACAAAACATAGTCTTTATTGACTATTTAGGCTTAATAGGGTTAAGGAATAGCAGTTATAACAGAACAAACTATGACAAGATAACATATATCATGAAAGAGCTAAGGAAGCTATGCAGAAAGTATAACGTATTGGTATTTGTAGCAAGCCAATGCAATAGAAGCGCTTTAAACAATGGTGTATTAACCATGCACAGTTTAAAAGACAGTGGCGAAGTAGAAAACTCTAGCACTCATGTAATACTGCTATACGAAGACCAAAACAGAGAAAAAGAGTTTGAACTGATTAAGAATATAACCGCTGATATAGCAAAAAACAGAAATAACTATACTTTTAAAATGCCAATGACATTTGTAGGTGAAAAGCAGTTATTCGCAGAAAGCAAAATATAAAGGTTGCTTATATGAAACAGGAAAATAAGTTATCACGCAATGAAATAAATATACTTGCTAATTACCTAGAGGGTATAAACGAGCATCAAATATATACGGTTATAAAATCTTTTTATACAAGAAATAAAAGTGACACATTAGAAGCATTGTTAATGTTTATTACATCAGATCATTTAAGCAGTGAAGAAAAAACATACATAAACAATGAGTTAAAAATATATAAAAATAACTATTAGAGGGTAAAACATGGAAGATACAGAAAACTACGGTATTGAAATACCATTTTCAGAAGAATTTTGGGAACTAGCAAAAGAAACAAATGACTATTTAGAAACTTTGCCAATAAATCAAGAGCAAATGAATAAGCTCGTTTCCTATATGATTGAAAGTGTAGAAAAAGCTAAATTAGAGGGTTATGCAGTCGGCTTTTCTCATGGAGCAAAAATAACCCCTATGGAACTAAAAGAAATTCCCAAAAGCAGTTAGAAACAACTTGCGTACAAGCGTACAAAAAGGTACGCACCTATAAAAGATAAAACGGTTAAGAAACGTTAAGTTTTATATATATAAGACAAGGTGATATTATCATTTTGTAATGGTTGCGATTTCTATTGGTTAAGTTGCAACCTTTTTATTTACATAATTTACTATGACAACCAAGTAAAAAGATGGGGTAGCATTTTGCGACACTGCTTTTTTATTTACATAATTTAGCATGACAACCAAGTGTCAACCAAATGACCGCCTAAGTTAAGATAATTTAAATAAACACAAAAAAACAAGGAGTGAACATTTTGATCCCCCCTTGTTAACAAAATACTACATTTCAATGTATATCAGATTATAAAAGCATTTTTATAATTAACATATCTAACACCAAAAAAAGGGTGAAAGATATAAAACCGATACATCAAATCAATGCATTAAGTTAAAAGATATTTTGAAATATAAACATATGCTCAGTTTTGAGCCAATGTTCAATCAAACAGTTATCACGATAATTGATAAAATGTGAGATAGTTTGAATATAAAAAAGCCTATACAAAGATAGACTATTGATATTTTGCTTCCTGTTCTTGTTTAATCTTGATCAAGCATGACAGTAAGCCGATATAAAAGCGGTTGAGTTCGTCCTTATCAAGCTCTTTAATCTTAGAGCGATCAAAGTCCATAAGTTCATCAGAGCTTAATTTGTAAAAATAATCCCTGTACTGCTGATGTGTCATAATATCCCTCTGTTTATATCAAGTATATACTAACTATACTTGATTTAGCTCATATTTTCAATACAAGAAGAGTTTTTATATAATTGGTATATTTATACAAAAACATACAAATTAATCTCACAGATGCTAAATATTAACTTTTTGAAGCGTTGTACCAAACATGTATGAGTATGGATTTAATGAAAATATTGATTATAGATTGGTTACTCAAAAAAAAGAAACCAATAATCCAAAGAATCCATTTACTACGATTAATGACCATGAAATCACACTAGACACGGCAAAAGAGATTTAGTTGTTTATAAACGAATTATTAATTAAATACTTTAGCAAATATCATTCGTTAATCTATAAAGGTTGAGATTTGCTTTTTCTTTTGTTTATAACACCTCCCCAAAATTGGGGACATCCTCTATATCATAATATATACTAGAACACATTATAATTAGAGTTAAAAAAGGTTTGTTAAAACAAATGATTTTTACCTATGTACCGTAAACACTCCTAGAACTCTTTATTTAGCTAGTTTAAGCGTGAAGTAAGCGAGAACCTATAATAAAAAGCCCTCATACGTTAAATACGAGGGTTTTAATAGTTTGGGTATAAAAAGGAATAATACTATTCATTATCTGCTGTATCATTCTTATCAAACTCTATTAGTGCTTTGCCTGTTTCTTTGTCATTAAACGCAAGTGTTGTTCCTGTAAGTTCAGCAAGTTCTATTAAATCTACAATATTAAAAGCAGTAGCGCTATTAGCTATTTTTCTGTTTATTGATTGCCTAGATACTTGAAAATGTTCCGCTAATTCTTTTTGACTTTTTCCTTTAATGCTTAACAAACCTTTTATCTTATCTCTTATCATAATAGTATACCTCCTATGTTTAGTTTACTATTTATATAAGTAATTATCAAGTGTTAACTTAGAAACTTTAAAAGTATAAAAATAACCTTAATAAATTCACTTTAACAGTTGACAAGTAAACCTCTAAGGTATATACTGTGGTTGTAAGGTTGATAGAGGAAATAAAAAAAGGTTACAACACCGCCAAGCATTTATAACCTGCCTCTATTCTAACACCAAACAAAATAAAATGAAAGAGGGAATTAACCATGACAAACAAAGAATTAGAAATCAAAATTAAAGGAATTAAGGAAATGCAAAGAATTAAAGACGAAGCAGACAAAGAGATCAAGAAACTTCAAGAAGAAATCAAGGCAGAAATGACAGACCGCCAAGTTAAAGAAATTATAACTGATGAATACAAAGTGAGATATACAGATGTTACAACTAACCGTTTTGATACAAAGACATTCAAAAGCAAATATTTAGAGCTATATAATCAATTTATCAAGCCAACATCTTCTATGCGGTTCTCTATCAACTAGAGAACCCGTAGCTAAAATAAACGGAGGTAATATATATGAATGACTTATTATTAGAAATGTATTACAAATGGTCAGAAAGCCATACAACTGAGCATGTGCTTTGTCAAATGGCTTACAAACCTATTGAACAAAATATCAACATTTTAAGAAACAGTGATAACGCTTCTGTACTTGTTGAAATTCAAGATCATATCAACGAGTATACAGAAATGATAGAAAAAATAGCGTTCGTTGAGGGTGTAAAACGTGGTATCAAACTTAGTGAAGATTTAAAGAGATTGGGGGTATCTATATGATTATGGTTGTAAAAAGCAAAATATCACGAAGTTTTATATTATTTGACAAAGAAACAAACAATTTTGGCATAAACATTTCACCTAATGACGATATGATAAAGGTATTTAGATGGTTTTATAATGAACTGCCGATAATGAAGAACGATAAGACCAATAACGATTTACTATTAAGCATGTATAACGGTTAAAAACAAGCAGTATAGAAGCAATTAAGAAAAAGAGGGATATATAACTATGAATAAAGATTTACAGGTAATAAGCTATCAAAAAACGGGGTTGTATTTAAAAAACAATAGTAAAATAGAATTTATATTAGCAAATTCTAAAGCACCAATAACAGATATATTTAATTTAGGTGTAATGATTGGCAAACGTGAAGAACGCAAAAAGAAATATAAGCATACAGACAGTGAAAAACCCTTACTTGAGTTGTGTAAAAAGTGTATTATTGAAAAGCTCAAAGAGGTTAAAGACATAAAAACTATTAAATTCATTTTAATATATTTAGAACGGTCAATAAAATAAGGTCAATATAAAGCAACACTTGTAAAAACACGAATAGCAAGTGTTTTTTTATACTTAGGTAACGTATTATCACATTGGTTAGACAATTTATAACACCTTGCTAAAGCCTATGTATTCCAACAACAATAAACATATATGCATTGGTTAGGCAGTTGGTTAGCAATATAAAAGCTAAATGATATTATTTTATAGCGACATCACTAATTGATGAAATTTCATCTACATGAAGTTATAATAAGTTATATAAAGCGCATTTAAGAAAGGGTTAATATAATGGATAGAAAACAAAAGATGCAGTACTTAAAGCAGTATGAACAGTTAAAAAACCGATTTGAATATCTAAACAGTAGAATAAACGAACCTAACACAGTTCATTATGATTGTATTAAATCAACCACCCATAAAAGCCTTGCAGATAGAATAGAAGAACGTGACAACGCTTATATTGATATGATGTGTAAGAAATCAGAATTTGGCTTGCTTATAGATGATTTACTACTATTTCATAAATATGTCTTATTATGGTCAGATAATAAAATAGCCGATAAATTCGGCATGAACATGAGAAAATACAAACGAGAATTTAACAAGGCTTTAGACAATTTAGCAATCTAAACTAATCTAATAACACTTATACTAAACGCTCAAAAAGCGCACGAAAAAAAGATCAATGCGCTTTTTATATTATTTTAATGTCGCAAATCGCTACCTTTACTTAATGATCTTTAAATCTAATCGAGCCGATTTAGGTATCTCTGAATTAGAGACTCTTTAATAATCATTATTTTGTAATTGAAAATCAAGCAACTAACTTAATATTATTTTATAAAACAATTATGAAATTCGAGATTGTTGCCTAGTCGCGTATGGCTTTATAAAGGCTCTTGTGATATAATTATGAAAAATAAATTATTAAAAATCAAAAGATGAATAGGTATAATGATATGTCAAAATTTAACGATAAAACAATTAACAAGGCTTATTTAATGGAAATAGAAAGCAAACTAAGAACGTATAAAACAATTTGTATAGCAACCTCTCTTATATTTTGCCTTTTAAGCATAATATATATAATATATGAGATCAAAAATATAAAAGATAGTGCATATGAGTTTTATTTAGCTCATGGATACAATGAACCTCTTGATTTTACATCAGTTTATGTAATGGTAGCAATTATGATTATTGGCATAGTTTGTTTTGTTATAATATATACGCTTTTCAAAATGAGAACAAATGAAAAACGAGCTCTTTCGGGATTTACACTCGAAGCTCAAGAAACTATTTTATCAAATGATGAAAATATTTACTCAAAATCCATAAAAATGAGTTATACATATCTAAACAAATATTATGCACAAACACAAGAGCAAGCTAGTAAAGGCTTTTTTGTAACTGTCATAATATCTTTATTTGGTGCGATTATAATCATATTAGGTATATTGTCAATGTATTTTGGAATTACCGAGCCCGCATATATTACCGTTGCAACAGGCGCTTTAACGGAAATTATATCATCTGTATTTTTTTATTTATACAATAAAACTATTACGAGCATGAGTAAGTATCATGATAAATTGGTTTTATCTCAAAATGTCGCTTATGCATTGGAAATTGTTGATACAATTTCTGATAATGAAAAAGACGAAGCAAAAAAGGAACTAATGAGAGAACTTGTTAAAGATATTAATTTGCATTTACAAAAAAGTGATCAAGATTAATAGTTATAAAACTCGCCACTTTTTCGACACAAAATAAGGCACAAATAAAAAGGCATGTACTGGCATGTAACCTAGCAAATGCCCCAAAACCCTTGATATAGCGTTATATAATAGCGTGTAATTGTATGTAAAATATAGTTGCTTTGACCTACTGAGGATGCCATATTAGTCAAAACCCGCTATCTAGAGCGGTTTTTTTGTTAAAAAAATAATCGTGCAGTACTCGTGCAGTAAATTTTTTTATTAAGTTTCTTTCATAACCTAAAAAATTTATATTAATGTTATAACCAAAATTTTAATATTTGAAGAACAAAGCACCCAAATTTATCGGATGCTTTCTTTTATAATTTCCTTTAATTTATCCCTAATTTCATGCAATTCATCAACCGTCTTCCCAATATTTTTATCAGCTTTTAGTTCCTCTACAGTTTCGTTTAGCTTTTTACTTATTTCCCTTAACTCCTCCATTTTTCTTCCCTCCTTAAATATTCTACAACAAAACTATAAAATATTCAGACATATTTTTATAGACTAACAAGGACTATAAAGCGAATTTAAAGGATAAAAAGCACCAGAAACAAAGACTCATTCTACAAAATATCAAAAATCATTAAACAAATTAGGTCTATTGATTTAGGGTATTAAGGTTAATATATAAGCGAGTATTATCATAATTGGTATGTGTACTATTTTTTATCAAATCCTAAACTTGTATACCTGCTATATTCCCATTGAAATCTGATGTATATCTAGACAATATATTTTATTTTTCATATTAGCAATTACAAATATATTTAATTGAAAACTATCTGTATATGCAAATTTTCTATAACTTTAGAAGAATTTAAAGATATCATCTCTTGAAATACTATACACAGAAAAAGTCACATCATAAGCAATCTTATATCTAGCAAGTTCAGTTTCAGTATTTTTATCCATTACATATATAATGTGAATCAATCCCAAAATTATTTATTGTATACCAACCATAACCAATTATTCATGACGATATAACACTTAAAAAATCCTCCTCATCTACATCAAGATCAACATCACTTGACTACCATACATCTACTTCCTATACTTGACCTGATACTACAACCATAACTGCTATTATTATAAAAATCCTACCAATTTTTCTAACTCTTTTATCTTACTTTCCCAAATGCATTCAGATATTTAATCTTTTTTATAATAATATAACTATAATATGAAAGTATTTTTAATCAAAGATTGACTAATATACAAAAAAATTACCTTTTTATACCATTTTATGAACATAGAAATACAAATCATTAAAACTTCCTTTTATTATTTCTTTATTGTATATATTTTTATGATAATATTTATATTCTTTCATTATCTCTTAATAAAAAATTATAAAATTACTTCTATTTTTTATGAATCTGTTAAAAATAATCTTGAGGTGATTTTATGAATCTAAAAGATAAAAAGAAACTAGAAGCAGAAACAGAGTTAAGAAGATTAGAAAATGAACTAAGAATACTGCTTACAACCACCAGAGATCAACAACGTATCATAGACTGCAAGCATAATATCCAAAAACAAAGGCAGATATTGCAAAACATTAGATATTATTAAAATTTCGTATTGCTCGACTTTTATATTTCATATTGTACTTTAATAATAGAGAACGCTTTCTTTATCATTATTATTTATTTTGCAAAATAACAAAATAATAAAACTGTTGCAACTAATAAAAGAAGAATTGATTATAGTAAATTCACATTTTTAATTTATGATGTACAATATACCAAATAATAGTGGAATGGGTCTATATTGTGATAAATTCACAGCTCCATACACTATAAATTTTAACTAGAAAACAATATGAAAATATCAAAAAGAGCTATTATTGTAACACTTTTTGTGATTTCAATGGTTTTAGTTATAATATGCGCAATTATTGACGGAAACTCAGATCCTTATTCTAATACAACCAAATATCTTAAAGATACTTTTGATAAAAATGAATATGGTGTGACAATTATTGATTCAAATAAAGAAGAAGATGTTACAGAGTCTTTTATTTCAGAAAATAAAGAACTTTATGAAAACGGTGATTGGGATGCAGTTATGGAAAATTTCTTATCAGGACATTATCATTTACAAATTGAAAGAAATTCAGATGAAGAATGATTTTAACATAAAATATAAAATGAGGTTAAATGTCTTAGCCTTTTATTATATTTTTATATAAACAATAAAAACCAGCATTTAGCTGGTTTAATCGGGAAACATCCAAAAACAACTTTTAATATAATAAGCTAAAGTATTTGTATTGTGGATATCTCTTATGTGAGCATTGAATTGTCTTTTATATGTTTCCTCTATGTTTATACCTCTTAATCATTTAATTTATTGGGATAATAAGTGGAGAGATAAACACAAAATTATTATACATTAATAAAGCTAGACATAAAAGAGATATAATGAATTTGTCCTTAAATAAGGACAAATTTAATTATTTATAGTCTGATTCATATAAATCTTCAATCTTTATTTTTAAAGCTATTGCGATTTTTTCCAACTCAAATAAAGTTGGACTGATTTTACCATTTTCAATATTATTAAGTGTAGTCTTACCTATTCCACATAACTGTTCAAGCTCTCTTAAAGATATATTATGTAAATAACGTATTTGTGCAAGTTTAATTATTATCATAAAACACCTCTATCGAAGTATTTCCAAAAATACTATTTTAATTCACAAAACATATGCCAAAAAAAATAGAATCATATTTCACAAAAAAACTATGTTTTATAAATTTAATGATAATCTTTTCTATGAATACATCAATATTTCTAAATTATATAATATAATAATGTTATTTATTGTATAATAAAAATATCTAAACTAATACATATCAATTCTCATAAAAAATAAAAAAAATCATTAGTACATATGTACTAATGACGTAAAATATGTTTTAATATATAATATAAGAACTAAAAAAATGAAAGGAATTTTTATTATGGGTGTTGGTATACGATTAAAAAATATATTAGATGAAAAAAATATTACACTAAAAGATTTATCATTAATATCAGGTGTGTCTTTAAATACTTTATATGGAATAACCAAAAGAGATAATGACACAATAAAAAGTGACATATTAACTAAAATTGCAGGTTCTTTAAATGTTCCACCTCAATATATTTTAGGATTAGATGGTTATGCTCCACAATGGACAGATGAAGAACTTGAATCTTTTCCAGATGGTTTTATTGATACTAAAGACGGCCTATTAAATGAAATTTTAAAAATCTCAAGAAATTTAACTACTGAAGGACGAATTAAATGTTTGGATTTTTTAAAAAGTATCGAAAATAAAAATTTAGATAGTAATTTTATTTCTGAAGAGAAAAAATATCATGAGTGGGATATGACTAGATTAAAGGAAATATCTAAAATGCATGATGAAGGAATTGTTTCAGATTTAGATTATCAAAAATTAAATTTAATGCTTTCTAAAAAACTCTATATTCCTTATCTAGAAGATGATGAATATGAAAAAGAAGGTCAAAAATTACGAGACTATATAAGAAAAGCGGAAGAAAGATTAACTCCAGAAATTCGCGATAACAAAATTGCATCTCTTTTTAATGACGATCTTGATTAAATTATGTTATTAAACTAGCCAAGGCAGCTCTATTTTCGTGCAACTATACCTTTGGCTTTTTTATTTTAAAAAAATTAATTTATAGAAAATAATCAAGTAGGAGGCATTTTTTAATTTTCTCCCCTCACCCCACTATACGTACAGTTCTGTATACAACGATTTAATTAAATTTCAATTTATGTCTTAATGAATGATAGTCTAAACAGTTAACTAATCACTTATTATAAGTTTGTCTTTCTTTTAATATAACTCTTACAACATATGTTTTAGTTACTGTGAATTGATAATGCTCTTTCATATATGACATTTGCATTGCTAAATCATGATTGGCTCCAAGTTTCCTTAACCATTGATATCTATCTCTTGGCACTTTCCATTGTAAAATACTCCTTAATCTAGTTCGGAGATGCATATCTATTACATTCATTGCCTTTTTCATATCTGCAATTGCATAGTAGTTTATTTCCCCTCTAATCACTTCATTTATTTCTTCTACACTTGGTGTTTCAGTTGCAAAATATCGCCATTTATCTTTTTCAATTGGCTTGATACTATCAAGCAGCCAACCTTCTTCATACAATATATAATTTAATTCAAATCCCATACTATACTCCATAATATCATTTTTAGATTGAATCCATGTGACCATAGAGTCACTTTTATTATTTTTATCCGTTTTTCGTTGAGAAATTTCAGTATCATATACCTCCAATTCATACTTAGATAAGTATTCAGAATTATTAATGTCAATAACAATATGTTTTGTTGTTTCGGTTCTATTCATAGAACATCTACAAATCATTAAGCCCCATACAATTAACAATATAATAAATTCTGATTTTTTCTTATTGTCTTTCATCTTTGTTGTCCTTTCACTTAATTTTTAAATTTATTGTATATACTCTATTATTTATGTTTATCCTCTTTATATAACGCTTACACGTTATATTATACGTTTTTTCGTTATGTTTACAATAAAAAAACGTTATAAAATAATAGTAATAAGCAAATAAAGGAGAATATCATCATGGACGTATTAAAAAGGCTTAAGACTATTATGCAAAGTAGAGACATTTCAGAGTATAAATTAGCAAAACTTTCAGGTGTCCCACAAAGTACTATCAATTCGATGTTTCGGAAATATAACAATCCCTCTATTTATACGTTGGAATGCTTATGTAAAGGATTAGATATTTCAATGAGTGAATTTTTTTATGAAGATACACAACCATTAGATAATGAAAAACATGATGATTTCCAATTACTAATACAAGAATGGAGTAAACTAAATTCAAAGCAAAGAAAAGCACTGTTAATATTTTTAGATTCGATTACTAATCATTTACCATGATATAATTGCATATCTTAATAAATTAAAAGAAATGTTGTATACAAGAATTTCATTATAAAAAAGTAGTGAGGTCAATGATAAAACATGATCTTCACTGCTTTTTATGTTTATATAACCGATGTTATAATCTTTAAGCTTCTTCCAAAGTTTTCTAAACAGCATAAATATTTACCACGAAATATAAAAAATTTTACAAAGAAATATAAATATTCATTATATATAAAAAAACTGAACAGCTTGTAAAATAAAGCTATTAGATACATAAGAACATTTAAAAAGATAATAATAAATTTAGTTTTTATTTGAAATAAAAAAAGTGATTACATAATAAAATGTAATCATCTCAACATTATTAATTATAATATAGCTCCGTTTAAAATATCATAAAATAAACTAAAACAATAATTCCTAAAACAATTCGATACCACCCAAACACCTTAAAATCATGCTTTTTAATATAACTCATTAAAAATTTAATAGTCAGCATACTTATTACAAAAGCTACTAACATTCCAATAATTAATAAAATAAACTCATTAGTGGTAAAAACCAAACCAAATTTAATCAATTTTAATAAACTTGCTCCAAACATTACTGGGATTGCTAAAAAGAAAGTAAATTCAGCAGCCACGGTACGACTAACACCAATCAATAATGCTCCAACAATAGTGGCTCCAGATCGTGAAGTACCAGGAAAGATTGCTGCAATTAATTGAAAAATTCCAATTATTAATGCTGTATTATAAGTAATTTCATTTAATGAAGTAATTTTAGATCTTTTTCCTTTATTATAGTTTTCAATAAAAATGAATAGGATCCCAAACACAATTAAAGCAATTGCAACAGTTAGAGGATTATAAAACAATTCATTTAACTGATCATCAAACAATAGTCCGACTATTGCTGCTGGAATACAAGCGACAACTATTTTAAACCACATTGAAAAAGTATCCTTTTTAATTTTCCAATTATTCTTATAATCAAATGGGATTAATTTTTGCCAATATAAAACTACAACTGCAAGAATAGCACCTAATTGAATTACCACTAAAAACATTTCTAAAAACTCAGCACTAACATCTAACTTTATAAACTCATCAACTAAAATCATATGTCCAGTACTACTAATTGGCAGCCATTCAGTAATACCTTCGACCACACCTAAAATTATTACTTTGATTAACTCAATAATATTCATATTTTCCTCCACAATTATACTTATGCATTATAGCACTAACAATGATAAAAATCATTATCTAAATTCTTAAAATTAATTAAATACATAAAGTATATCTACTAATCGCCATTTTAATTTTTGTTAATTTAATTAGACAGTAATATTTAATTCATTTTGAATATGCAAAAATACTTATAGTTATCATTTTAATGACATTGTAATAATAACCATACCCCTCTTAATACTCTTAAATATATTCCCCTGCCTAATTTTAATCTTATAATAAATTCACTAAATCAATACTCATATTTTAATAATTCACAGTTATCTGTCTGAAAGTAAAATATTTCTTCGTTAGTCATATCATTGAAATAACTATGAATAGCCCGACAAACAGCACCATGACAAACTAATAATACATCATCATTAGTTGCCTGTTCCTTGATTTCATCTAAAAACCCATAAACTCGTTTACATAACTCGATAAATGATTCACCACCTGGATAACGATATGCTAAATTATTTTTATTAAACAAAAATTCTTTACATTTTCGATGAGCTCCTTCATACTTACCAAAATTTATTTCTTTTAAGCGAGGCTCAACAATAAAGTTTAAATTATGAATATCAGCATATTGCGCAGTATCAATTGCTCTTTGCAAAGGCGAAACATATAAATATTTATAATTAATTTTTTGTAAACTATGAGCTAATCTATTTGCTTGTTCAATCCCTTTTTCTGTCAATTTAGCTTCACTAATACCACACACTAAATCCTTAACATTATAATCTGTTTCCCCATGTCTAGTTACATATAAACTCATTATTTACCCTCCATTTCTACTATATGCATTTTAACACAAGCACATAAAAAGACAAGGCCCTTGCTTCCTTGTCTTTCAAAGCTAAAAAGTTTTTAAAAATCTACTTCGCTATCATAATAGCAGGCTTTTAATAATTTAACCATTTCTTCTTGAGTTGGAATCCGTGGATTAGATCCTGTACAAGCATCTTCTATTGCTAGTGTGGCAATATTTTCAACTCTTTTTAAGAAAACATCTTCTGGTACAAAACCTGTTTTGGCTGGTAAACCATCTGCACCATAATGATTGATTGAATGAGGAATATTTAAATCATCATTCATTTTACGTAAATAAGCAATCAATAATTCAACTTTTTCATCATCACTGCTTCCACCTAAATGCATGTAATCAGCTATTACACCATAACGTTTTTTAGCTGTTTCATCTTTAGCATTAAATGCGATAACTTTAGGCAAATACATTGCATTAGCAGCACCATGAATGATATGACCACCTTGATCGACAAAAGCTGCCCCAGTTTTATGAGCCATTGAATGCACTATTCCTAATAAAGCATTAGAGAAAGCTTGTCCTGCCAAACATTGAGCATCATGCATATCACCACGACAAGTCATATCACCATGATATGATTTAACCAAGTTTTCTTGTATCATTTCAATTGCATGAATTGCTAATGGATCAGTATAATTGCAATTTGCAGTTGATACATAAGCTTCAATCGCATGAGTCATTGCATCCATTCCAGTATGTGCTACTAATTTAACTGGCATCGTTTCTGCCAAGTCAGGATCTACAATTGCTACATCAGGAGTAATTTCAAAATCTGCAATTGGATATTTAACCCCTTTATCATAATCTGTAATAATTGAAAATGCTGTTACTTCAGTAGCAGTTCCACTAGTTGATGGTATGGCACAAAAACGAGCTTTTTTGCGTAGTTTAGGAATCCCAAACACTTTACACATTTCTTCAAAAGTAATTTCTGGATATTCATATTTAATCCACATTGCTTTTGCCGCATCAATTGGTGAACCACCACCAATAGCAATAATCCAATCTGGTTGAAATTCTTCCATTACGGCAGCACCTTTCATTACAGTCTCTACTGAAGGATCAGGTTCAATACCTTCAAATAATTCTACTTCCATCCCTGCTTCTTTCAAGTAATCAACAGCACGATCTAAAAAACCATTTCTTTTCATGCTTCCGCCACCAACACAAACTATGGCCTTTTTACCTTCAAACGTTTTTAGAGCTTCTAAAGAACCTTTTCCATGATAAAGATCTCTAGGTAATGTAAATCTTTGCACTAATAAACACCTCCATAATGTTATTATAGCGCTTACAAATCTAACTTCGAAGAGACAAAAAAGGAATAACGCTATTCCCTTTTTTGTATACCTAAATATTATTTTCTCTTAAACACCGTTTTACTTCCTTAATAAACCCTTGATCCTCTTTAGATAATCGATACCCTTTACGTTTAATTAATAGATCATAACAAATCATTTTATTATCATAACAAGTTATAGTTTTTAAATTATATCTATCTAAAATATTTTGAGGAATTGGAGAAACCCACATATAAGTATGTGGTAAACAATTAAGTAATTCAAACTGAATTCCCCGTTCATAGATCGTTATTTCTTTTTTTGCCTGTCTAGTTTCATCATTACGATTTGTAGAAACTAGCGGTAATGCTGGCAAAGAAATATCCCCATGTGTAATTTCTATTTGTTCAACCAAATCATTTAAACTTATCTTATCTTTATAAACTAAAGGATTTTCATTAGAAACTAGTAATTTAAAAGTAAACTTATAAATTTTTTCATATTCAAGTTCTTTAGTTTCTAATAAATTAATAAAATAGTTCTCCTCATTTTCAAAAAAACGAATAATTCCTATATTTGCATCGCCTTCATATACTTCTTTAATCGTATCAAAAGAATTAGTTTCTCGATAATTCACTCTAATATTTTTATCTCGAAAATTAATCATTGATAAATAATTAGTAAATGCATTAGCAACATAACTTGCTCGTGGCACGCATATATCTAAATGAACCGACTTATCATCATACCCTTGATACATGGCTTCCATTTCATCTACTTGCATAATGATACTTTTAGCACGTTCAATAAATTCAGCTCCCTTTTTAGTTGGAATAACTCCTTTTGAAGTTCTTTCAAAGATGATTATTTGCATATTTTCTTCTAAATCTTTAATTGTTTTACTTAAATGAGGCTGATTCATATAAAGATTACTAGCTGCTTTACTAATAGAACCAGCTTTAGCAACCTCAATTACGTATTTTAAATGTAATAAATTCATCTTACCACCCATCTCCTTATGCCTGTATTTTAACATATAAACAATAAGTTGTGTTCGAATATTCTAAATATATATTTTTTTATCTATAGCTATAACTGTCAAATATATGGGACTTTTGTAATTATAGTATTTAAAGCGTTTACAAAACATGTTATAATTATAACAAACGATAAAAAGAAAGAGGTGTAAAAATGAAAAAGTTGAAACAAGAGTATTTGGATATAATTGACGAGATTGTTGCAAAACATAAAGATGAAATGGGTCCAATGAAGTTAATGCTTCATGAAATCCAAGAAAAGCTTGGCTATATTCCTTTTGAAGCAATGGAAAAAATTGCAGCTGCTATTAATGTACCAGTATCAAAGGTATATGGTGTTGTAACTTTCTATTCTCAATTTACAACTGAACCTAAAGGTAAACACGTTATCTCTGTATGCTTAGGTACAGCTTGTTATGTCAATGGTTCCCAAACTATTCTAGATTTACTTTGTGAAATGACAGGATGCGAAGTAAACTCAACTAGTCCTGATGGATTATTTTCAATTGATGCAACACGATGCGTAGGTGCATGTGGACTTGCTCCTGTAGTTAGTGTCGATGGAATAGTCTTTGGATGTACTAAGCAATTAGAAGATCTAAAAATGCTAGTTCTAGATTACTTGAAAGAAGAAGCCCCATGTTAGTTAAAGAAGTTGTTGATATATTAAAGGCTAAAGAAATTTATATTGATGACCAAAATATATACAACAAAAATTATGATAAAGGTTTTTCTAGTGATTTAATGTCAGATGCCTTAGCGTTATTAAAAAATGAAACAGAAGATATTTTATTTATAACTGGTCTTGCAAACGTACAGTCATTACGTACTGCTGAAGTTTTAGATATTGAAACCATTCTTTTTGTAAGAGGTAAGCCTTTAGATATGTCAATTGTTGATATGGCTAAAAATTTGCATATTAATCTTTTTCAAACTGATGAAACAATGTTTGAGGCATGTGGAAAATTATATAAAGCGGGAATGCGACGATGATTAAAACTTATCAAGTAGAAAAAGATAATTACCAAGATGCTGGAAAAGCTTCTAGCGATATTAAAAGAACTTTAAAAGCTTTGGGAATAGATCGAAAGATTTTAAAAGCAGTAGCAATCGCTTGTTATGAAGCTGAAATAAATATAGCAATTCATTCAAATGGAGGAACTGTTACATTTGAAATTGATGATGAAGGTATAGTTCACTTGGCTTTTGATGACATTGGTCCTGGAATTGAAAATCTTGAATTAGCACTAACTCCAGGTTATTCTACAGCTTCTCCTAAAGCTAGAGAATTAGGATTTGGAGCTGGGATGGGATTATACAATATGAAAAGTGTTGCTTCTTCATTTGAAATAACTTCCTCAAATGAAGGAACACATATAAAGATGACATTTTAATGAAACCAGTAATTAGTTATTTAGGTAATAGCTGCAAAAAATGTATAAAATGTGTTAAGTCATGTCCTACAGATGCTATTTCAATTGTCAATGAACAAGTAATTATCGATAAAGATAAATGTATTAATTGTGATATCTGTATCCAAGCATGTGACCAGAAAGTATTAAGAGTTAAGCATGTAGATTTACAAAAAGCTTTAAAAAAACATGATTATAACATTGCTTTAATTTCAACTGCAATTTTATCAGATTTAAAAACTTATGAAGAAATTAAAAATATTGCTCATGCAATTAAAAAATTTGGTTTTGATGAAGTTGTACAATACAGTGATATTGAAGGAACATTATATAAGCAAGCTTTAAGAGATAGTGTTGGTAAACATAAAGTTATGCTTACTTCCTTTTGTCCAACAATCAATAAATTAATTAAAAATGATTATCCAACACTGATTGATCATTTATTACCATATGATTATCCTGTAGAAATTGCAGCAAAGAAATTAAAAGCTAAATATAAAGATAAAAATATTGGAATATATTCTTTATGTGAATGTGTTGGTAAATTAACTTTAGCTAAAGAACCATTTGATAACAACGAATCAAATATTGATTATGCTTTTAGTATTTCACAAATGTTTCCTCAAATTAACAAACTTAAAGATGATCAACAGGAAAATATTGAAATGAATAAGTATGGTGTTAAAAGCATTGTTAGTGATCTTTATGGTAATAGAGATTTATCAGTCATTAGTGTTGAAGGTTTACCACAAATTAAAAAGGCTTTAGATTTAATTGAATTTGATCAGTTAAAACATGTCGATCTAATAGCTCTATTTAATTGTTTTCAAGGATGTATTGGTGGTTATTATCTTTGGTCAAATCCATTTGAAGGATGTTTCAATATTAAAAGTATGTTAAGCGAGTGTCAAAAAGACACTGCTGTACTTGATAAAACTGAATATCAAAAAATCCATACTATAAATAGTAATGAACAGAATTTTAAAGAACGTCTTGCATGGTTTAATAAAGTTAATGCTATTCTTGAAACTTTACCTCAATTTGATTGTGGAAGCTGTGGTTTTGCAAACTGTCGTGGTTTGGCTTCAAGAATTGCTAGTGGTGAGGTAGATGCTTCTTTATGTCGTGTTAAAAGAAGGTGAGTTAATGGAAATAAATGAAATTTTAAAGTTAGATATAAAACAAGTTAATGATGTTCCTTTAACAAATAAAATTAAAAGTGTTTATGTTGGTGATTTATTAAGTTTTGTTATGGCTAATGGTAAAGAAGATTCTTTATGGCTTACTGTACAAAAACATATAAATGTTATTGCTGTAGCACAGTTAAATGATTTTGCAGGAATCCTATTTGTTCAAGATAGCTACCCTGATGACGACACGATTACTAAAGCTACAGAACTTGAAATACCTTTATTCATTAGTAAAAAAGACGCTTTTATGGTTATTAAAGATTTAGTTTCAATAGGTCTATAAAATGTATTATGATTTGCATATTCATTCAGCACTGTCACCATGTGGCGATGATACAATGACAATAAATAATATTTTTAATATGGCCTATATTAAAGGACTTGAATTGATTGCGATTACTGACCATAATTCATTAAAACAACAGTTTTATTTAGAAGAAATAATTAATCATGATATTTTAAAAGGAAAGATTGATTACATTCATGGTGTAGAATTACAAAGTAAAGAAGAAATTCATATTCTTGCATATTTTCGTAAAAATACTGATTTAGATACTATTCAAAAATGGATTGATAAACATTTAACTAAAGTTGATAATCAGCCAGATTATTACGGAAATCAACATATCTTTAATGCTAATGATGAAATTATTGATACTGAGAATAATTTACTAATTAGTTCTTTAGACTTAGACGTTTATGAAATTGTTGACAATATTCATAGATTTAATGGTGTTGCTATATTAGCTCATGTTATGGCAAAAAAATACGGGATTTTTGAGGTTTATCATGATATCCCAATAGATTTAAATTATGATGGCATTGAAGTCACAAGCGTCAAAGAGTTAAAAGAGCTAAAAGAACTATGTTTACATCTTAGAGATGATTATGTTTTCTTTAATAGTGATGCTCATAATTTGGAATCAATAAATGAACCTATTAATCAAATTGATAAAGATAAATTTTATCAATTATGGAGGAAATAACAATGCAGGAAATTGCAATGAATATTCTTGATATTGCCTATAATTCCATTAAAGCTAAAGCTGATTTGATTAAAATAATTATTTATGATAGTAGTAAAGTCAATATCATTAAAATTGAAATTATTGATAATGGTACAGGAATGGATCAAGAAACAGTAAAAAAAGTAATTAATCCTTTCTATACCACAAGAACTACTCGAAAAGTTGGCTTAGGAATTCCAATGTTTAAAGAAAATATTGAAGCTACAGGTGGAAAATTTTCTATTGAATCAATAATTGGTAAAGGAACTGTTGTTACAGGTGAATTTGTTAAAAATCACATTGATACACCACCAATGGGTAATCTTATAGATACAATAGTTACCTTAATTCAAGCAAATGATAAAATTGATTATTTATTTAAATATACAAATGATGATTTTGAATTTATTTTAGATACCAAAGAGATTAAACAAATTCTTGATGGTGTTGCTATCAATCTACCAGAAATTATTATCTGGCTGAAAAACTATATAAAGGAGGGATTACACAAATGAAATCCTTAGAAGATTTAATGAAAATACGTGATGCTGCCAAAAACAATATGGCAATGCGTAGTGATGATAAACAAAAATATCGTGTTGTTGTCGGAATGGCAACTTGTGGAATAGCTGCTGGAGCTAGACCTGTTTTAAATGCATTAGTAGAAGAAGTGGCTAATAAAGACTTGCCAGCTACTGTATTACAAACTGGCTGTATTGGAATGTGTACACTAGAGCCAATCGTGGAAGTGTTTGACCGTGATGATAACAAAACTACTTATGTATTAGTTGATGCAAAAAAAGCGAAAGAAATAGCTGATCGACATCTAAAAAATGATGAAATTATCGACGAATATACGGTCGGACATTATAAGAAATAGGAGGTTGTAAGATGCCAGCAAAAAGAACCCAAGTATTAGTTTGTGCCGGGACTGGTTGTACAATTGGTAATTCAGGTGAACTAATTACAGAATTTGAAAAAGAAATAAAAGCTCTTGGGCTTGAAAATGAAGTTGAAGTTTTAAGAACTGGATGTTTAGGATTATGTGGGGTTGGCCCAAATATTTCTATTTATCCAGATAACATTATTTATAAATCAGTAAAACCTGAAGACGTTAAAGAAATCGTTATGGAACATTTCTATAAAGGACGTCCTGTTCATCGCTTAATGTTAAATGAATCTGATGAAGAAACTAAAGAAATTCATGATATTAACGATACTAAGTTTTATAATAAACAAAAAAGAATTGCTCTTCATAATTGTGGAGTAATTGATCCAGAGAATATTAATGAATATATTGGTAAAGATGGTTATTTTGCTTTAGCAAAGGCATTACAAGAAATGACTCCTCAAGAAGTTGTTGATGTAATAAAAGCCAGTGGATTACGTGGCCGTGGTGGTGGAGGTTTCCCTACTGGAGTTAAATGGCAATTTGCTTTAAATGAACCTGGTAAAGAAAAATATGTTATCTGTAATGCTGATGAGGGAGATCCAGGAGCATTTATGGATCGTTCTATTCTTGAAGGAAATCCTCATAGTGTTATTGAAGCTATGGCTATTGCAGGATATGCAATTGGAGCTAATCATGGTTATATTTATATTCGTGCTGAATATCCAATCGCTGTTGATCGTTTAAAAACAGCTTTAAAACAAGCACGTGAATTAGGCTTATTAGGTAAAAATATCTTTGATAGTGGATTTGATTTTGAACTTGAAATTCGTTTAGGAGCTGGAGCGTTTGTTTGTGGTGAAGAAACTGCTTTAATTAAATCAATTGAAGGTGAGCGTGGTATGCCTAATCCTAAACCACCATTCCCTGCTCACAAAGGTGTTTGGGGTAAACCTACTATTATTAACAATGTTGAAACTTATGCAAATATTGCACAGATTATCCAACATGGTGCTGACTGGTTTAAATCAATTGGTACTGAAACTTCTCCTGGAACAAAAGTATTTGCGTTAGGTGGTAAAATAGTTAATACTGGATTAGTTGAGGTTCCAATGGGAACAACTTTACGTGAAGTAATTTATGAAATTGGTGGCGGTTGCCCTAATAATAAACGTTTTAAAGCTGTTCAAACTGGTGGACCATCAGGAGGATGTTTGACTGAAGAACAGTTAGACACACCTATCGGTTTTGATGAATTAGTTAAATTAGGTTCAATGATGGGATCTGGAGGAATGATCGTATTAGATGAAGATAACTGTATGGTTGACGTAGCTCGTTTCTATATGGATTTCATTGTTGATGAATCATGTGGTAAATGTACTCCTTGTCGTGTTGGTACAAAGAGAATGTTAGAATTACTTGAACAAATCTGTGATGGTAAAGGAACAATGGAAACTCTTGATGAGCTTGAACTATTAGCTTCAACAATTCAAGATACTGCTTTATGTGGTCTTGGTCAAACAGCACCAAATCCTGTTCTTTCAACTATCAATCAATTTAGAGATGAATATATTGCTCATATTGTTGATAAAAAATGTCCAGCTGGTGTTTGTAAAGAATTATTACAATATGTAATTGATGAAGAAAAATGCCGTAAATGTGGTCTTTGTGCAAAACAATGTCCTGTTGGGGCTATTCATGGTGAACTTGGAAAAGTTCCATATGTTATTGATCAAGAAAAATGTATTAAATGTGGTCAATGTATAAAAGCTTGTCACTTTAAAGTAATTGAAAGAAAGTAGGTGTAAGGAATGTCAAAAATAAAAATGACGATTAATAACCGTGAAGTAGAGGCTTATGAAGGGCAAACAATCTTAGAAGCAGCCAAAAATAACGGAATCCATATCCCTACTTTATGTTATTTAAAAGATGTAACTGGTACAGGGGCTTGTCGAGTATGTCAAGTTGAAGTTGAAGGGGCTAGAACATTATGCGCTGCCTGTGTTTATCCAGTTAGAGAAGGATTAGTAGTAAAAACTAACTCTCAAAGAGCTTTAGATGCTAGAAGACGTGTAGTAGAATTAATCGTTTCTAATCACTCTAAAGATTGTTTATCTTGTATTCGCAATACTAACTGTGAACTACAAAGATTATGTCAAGAACTAGGGGTTCGTGAAGATGCTTTTGCTGGAGAAAAAAATACTCCAACTTTTGATGAAGTATCACCTGGAATTGTACGTAACACTTCAAAATGTGTATTATGTGGACGTTGTGTTGAAACTTGTGCCAAACATCAAGGTATAGGAATTCTTGGATTTATGAATCGTGGATTTAAAACTAAAGTAGGTCCTGTATATGATAAAAGTTTAAATGATGTAAACTGTATACAATGTGGTCAATGTATTAATGTTTGTCCAGTTGGGGCTTTACATGAAAAAGAAGAAGTCCATGATGTAATTATTGCTTTAAACGATCCTACTAAACATGTGATCGTTCAAACTGCTCCTGCTGTTAGAGCAAGTTTAGGTGAAGAATTTGGTATGCCAATTGGTACAAGAGTTACTGGTAAAATGGTTCACGCATTAAAATTAGTGGGCTTTGATAAAGTATATGATACTAATTTTGGTGCCGATTTAACAATCATGGAAGAAGGATATGAATTTATTAGTCGTGTTCAAAATAATGGTGTTTTACCAATGATCACTTCATGTAGTCCAGGATGGGTAAATTATATTGAACATGAATATCCTGAATTATTAGATCATCTATCTAGTTGTAAATCACCTCATATGATGCTAGGTGCAATGATAAAATCATATTATGCCAAAACTAACAATATTGATCCTAAAGATATCTATGTTGTCTCAGTTATGCCTTGTGTAGCTAAAAAAGGTGAAAAAGAACGTGAAGAAAATTTAACTGATGGTTTAAAAGATGTTGATGCTGTTTTAACTACAAGAGAATTAGGAAAATTAATTAAAATGTTTGGTATTAATTTCCGTGACTTAAAAGATGAAGATTTTGACCAAGATATGTTTGGTGAATACACTGGAGCTGGTGTTATTTTTGGAGCTAGTGGTGGTGTTATGGAAGCCGCTTTAAGAACTGTATGTGATGTTTTAACAAATGAAGATTTATCTACTTTAGATTACCATGCTGTTCGTGGTGAAGAAGGAGTTAAAGAAGCTAGTCTTAAAGTTGGTGATTTAACTGTTAATGTTGCCGTTGCTCATAGCATGACTCTAGCAAAACCATTATTAGAAGATATTAAAAACGGTACTTCTAAATATCATTTCATTGAAATTATGGGTTGCCCAGGTGGTTGTGTCAATGGTGGTGGTCAATCTTATATCAACGCCTTAACACGTAACAGTGGATTTGATTGGAAACAAGCACGTGCTAAAGCATTATATGATGAAGATTTAGCTCAGCCAGTTAGAAAATCTCATAAAAATTCACAAATTCAAAAATTATATGCTAACTTCTTAGGTGAACCAAACAGTGAAAAAGCTCATCATCTATTACACACTCATTATTCAAAAAAGGAACGTTATAAATAAGTTATTTGGAGAGAGTTTATGAAGAGATTTATTAAATATTTATTTTGTCTTCTAATGCTTTTAATGTTAGTTGGATGCAATAGTAATACTTCTTCAACAAATATAAATATATTATGTCCTGTTGGTGCACCAGCTCTTAGCTTTGTTAGCGAATATGAAAATATTAATAAAACTGGTAAAATTGACTTTGTCGATGGCAGTGATCAACTAATTGCAGAATTATCTAAGAACAACAGTGATTATGATATCATTGTCGCACCAATTAATTTAGGTGCTAAATTAATCCAAAACAAACAAAGTGATTATAAAATTAAAGGCATTATCACTTGGGGTAATCTATATTATGTTGGTACTAGTGATAATGATTTAAAAGAAACAGGAGAGCTTGCTTTATTTGGAGAAGGTGCTGTTCCACAAAAAATTGTTGATACAGTTAAAATAAATACTTCATTAACTCCTAAATATTATCAATCTGCAACATTAGTACAACAACAGTTATTATCTGGGAATGTAAAAGTCGGTATGCTTGCAGAACCGTTAGCTAGTGCAACAATTGCTAAAGCTAAACAAAATAATTTAGAACTATCAATTATTGCTGACTTACAAAAATCTTATGATCAAAATGGGTATCCACAAGCTGCAATATTTATAAAAGATGGTAAAGATTACAAAGATTTATTCGAATCAATTGATGATTTTACAAATAATGGTTATGAAGGTTTAAAAGAATATCTTGAAAAAATTGGAATTAACAAATTAAGTTTGCCAAGTATTGAAATAACTACAAAATCAATTGATCGTCAAAATATTCATTACCAGGATGCTAGTAAATGTTCTAAGCAAATTAAGGACTTCCTAAAATTATTTAATATTGATTTTGATAAAAGTATGTTAGCTTCATGAAACGAAAAATATTTACTTTAATATGTATTTTAGGGATATGGCAAGGTTTCTCTTTACTAATTAATAAAGAGGTAATCTTGCCATTACCTCTAGTTGTCCTTAATAAGATGCTTGATTTAGTTTTACAGAAAGATTTTTATTTAGCAATTTTTTCAACTATTATAAGAGTCATTATTAGTTTTGTTATTGCATTAATCCTAGGTACGATTTTAGGTATCTTTAGTGGTCTAAATAAAAAAGTAAATGATTATTTATCCTCTATCATCTCTTTATTACAAACAATTCCTCAGATTGCCTATATTTTAATACTACTTGTATGGTTTAAAAGTTTAACAGCATTAATAATAATAGTATTATTAATGTTAATACCTGTATTTTATAATAATGCTGTAAATGGTATAAAAAATATTCAACCTGAGTTAAAAGATGTAATTAATCTTTATCATCATTCTTTTAGCTTTAATTTAATTCATGTTTATATTCCTTTAATTAAGAGTTATATTATCTCAGCAATAGAAACATGCTTACCACTTAGTCTTAAGGTCGGTGTTATGGCAGAAATATTTGTATCATCTAGTTTTGGAATAGGCAAACAGCTATATTTAGCAAGGGTTCAAATTGATATGGTTAGCATCTTTGCTTGGACTATTTGGATGATTATAATAATTAATGCAATTAATTATTTAACTAATTTAATAATAAAAGCCAGGATAAAGTAACATAATACTTTATATCCTGGCTTTATTATTTAGATAATTATTTTAAAAACAATAAAAAACATATTATTAATATAAGATTATTACATTTATATATTAGAAAATTCATAAATACATTCTGTTAAGTACTCTAGACTATGTAAGTGAAATATCCCCCTATCCATTATAATATCTAACCATTCTTCAAGACTACTCTTCCAAGGAATCCATTTTTTACGACGTTTTTCAACTTTATAACTATATTTTTGAAAGCCATTGCCTAAACGATATGCTGCTAATGAATAATTATACATAGTTAAACTATCATAATAAAGTTTTTTAGGGCGAGGATTTTTTTGCTCAGCTATATGTGGTAAAAAATCCACTTTTAAACCCATTAACCAATTCAAAAATGGATCATATAAATAATACGATGAGGGAACATATGGAAATACTATCATACCATCTTTTGATTCTATGATAATTTCAGCATCTAAAAGTTCTTTTCTTGTAATAATTTTAAAAATATTAATTCGTTTTATAACTGTATGTTTAATTGTACCAAACTCCTTTTTAAAATATACTACTTCATCTTTACCGTATGCAAATAAATAGTCAAATGATTCTTTAACCATACGACACGAAGGAGCGAAAATAAGGACATAATCTAAAATATTATTATTTAGAGATATTAATATCTCCCTTTGATATTCTTCTGGAATCTCACTAAGATTATGTATTTCTATTGGCCAATCAGCAATTGTATGCTGATCAATTTCTCTCATTTCACTTCTATTCATAGATCTATCCTCCACATATTATCATTTTATCATCAATATAATAATAAAACATATAAATTCAAATTATTTATTTTTAAAATTTTATATTTTTTATTTCATAAAATTGAATACATCAGCAAAATAATCAAATTACTTATACATAGCAATTGCTATTAATCTAAACAAGATTCAAAAATAAGCTTTTAAATCTATAAACCCCATCAAATTAAATATACTTAAAAAGTTGTTTTCAGATTATATTTAAAAATAAAATATAATAAATTCATTAATATTTGATAACATTATAAAAAGTAACCACATTAAATAATTCTCTATGTGGTTACTCATAATTTAATATTTGACAATGACTTTTAGACAAAATTTCAAAATTAATATTCCCTAAGCCATTTATCATTCTAAAAAATATATACCTGAGATATTTTAGATTTAGTTTATCATAGAAATCTTAACTTTGTTTTTTTCTATATACTTTTATTCCTAAAATACTTAAAATACCTAAACCTGCAAAAACTCCAATTAAACTTTCATCTCCAGTTTTAATTGCATTTCCTTTTGTAGTTGTATCACCTGGTTTTACTGGTGTAC
>OFHM01000291.1_pt1 | contig 45416 bp, 45 predicted proteins | sample 1521311 | NCBI WGS metagenome assembly OFHM01 (sample SAMEA3504083, study PRJEB24116) | mouse gut metagenome | biome: mouse gut; feature: mouse-associated habitat; material: faeces | place: Denmark | collected 2011 | reverse complement strand
CAATCATAGAGGAATTCATGAGATTAGAAAATCCGCAGGAATATTTGGCGCTTACTTTCAGAACGTCGCATACAGAAATTATGCGAAGAAAATCGTATAGAGGGTGTCATAAAGTTTAGTAAGTTGTGGATGATACCTCGAAATGCTCAAAAGCCCTCTGATCGCCGTCGTAAAGAATTGCCCAAAATTGAAAATATCATTGAAAGTTATGGGCAATATGTTTACAATTTGGCATTAAAGCTATCAGCTAACCCTGAATATGCAGATGACCTAACGCAAGAAACTTTTATTAAAGCATGGCTCCATATAAAGGAGCTTAGAAGTAAAGAAGCAATTAAGGAAGAAGCTCTTAAATTAAGCAGCTCCTATTCCCTCGAAGAATATATCCCAATAGCTTCGGAATTGTATTGCTCAGAATATTTTCAAATTCAAGAAATCGGTGTGTTCTTATATGGCTATGCAAGCGCAATGCGCCCGACTGCATTAGAGTTTTTGCGCGAAACTGTAAGTACGCATCTGAGTTGGAAAGTCCAAGAAGTTTTGGCTATGGCTTTCGATATATATTGTTCTACAAACGGATATAAAGACTCTTTACCAACTATTGAAGAATGGTTGCAAGATAGTCGTCCTAATGTCCGCCGAGCTGTTTCGGAGGGACTTCGTATATGGACAAACCGCGATTATTTTAGGGAAAATCCTCAAATTGCAATTTCCCTCCTATCCAATATAGCACCATCTGAAGCTTTTCCCTAATATTTCCCCCCTATACCCCATAGTGGATGCCATTGCAACATGGAGTTCGGGGAAATATTGCAGAATTATTACATCTTTGAAACTTCTATTGTTGGTTCCCATTCAGTAACAATATCAATATTGTAATTCCGAGTAATTACAATATAATGTTTTAAATTTAAAGCTTCTCCATAGCCATCAGAAATTTGATTTATTTGTTCTGCAAATTCACCATCTTGCACTTCATAAATTATATTCTGAAAATCATTATCTTTATATTTCTGTATTTCATTGTCCGAGCAACGGTTGCTTTGCACAATTCCTTCATCTAACATACGTACTGCTTGAACCATACCAAAATTAATCATTACGCATGTGTGACTACTTGATAGTTCTATAGTTAGTCCTTGTTTCTCACCATTTATTAACTGTATTTGATAAACTGCTTTTGGAATTGTATCAGCAAATACTTCCTTCCATCTTTCCATATCTTCAATCTCTCCTAATATCGAATATTATGTTTGCATTTCTTTAATCGGGTTCTTTTCTCTTTCTTCCCTCGTTGAAAACTCAACTGGAACTCCTAATGCATTTCCAACACAAAAGCCAACTAACCCACCGTATATTTTATTTTCTTTATCGCTTTGTATCTTCAGGTTCATCGGACTATTATTATGATATGCAGGACATTCCTTTTTAGGAAATAATACGTATTTAGGTTTTCTCTCACTATTATAGCAGTTGCAATGTAACGCATTTCCTTTTATATAATTGGTACATGTTTCGCATTGGGGAACTGATGTCAATATTTTGGCACCACTTCTATATGATTTGACATCTACTTCCCAACGTTCAATTAATGAATTTGCTTTATTATTTTCATGCATTCTTTTTGCCGCCTTTACTCTATAATTACAGTTATGTATAATATTTCATTCTTTACTTCTGCCGATGTAATCAACATTTTTTGTCCTGTATTAAATAACACCTCTGCCTCTGTAATATACTGACTAATTGACGAAATATCCAATGCCTGTGCTCCTTTAAAAGCCTCTATTTGCTCGTTGCTTAACTCACTTACATTGTGGATTACTCCTGAACCACCCTTGACATTGAGTCTGACTGCTTATGTTTTTCCAAGCAGTTCCATTCCCTTTGAAAAAAATCACCACTCTCCAAAACAATGGTTTTCACTGCCTAAAATTTTACCATCTTTTCTCTGTATTTACTACAAAAAATTGTCTTCAGTCCCAGTTTTCCTGAATCTTTGGCATCCGATTACGGCTTTTAATTCGCTTGTATTATCTATAACCGCAATCATATTATTAATAACTTTCACCACTGTATCTTCATCGTCTAACATTGAATTTCCAATACAATACCAACCGGATTCTTTATCGAAATATGATTCCCACATCTTATTTTTATCAATTCTCCAAGTCAAACCAGCCTCGTATTCTCCGATTAATCTCAATTCTCCTTCTATTGCAGATGGAACACATAAATCGACTTCTTTCCAACTTTCTTTAGGACTAAATCCCCAAAGACATTTGACGCACATATCTTCTGAATCTATACCTAAATTCAAGTATGCTATCGCTACATTTATATCCACATTTGCGGATGGATTGCAATCAAAAGATCTCTCATTTATAAAATATTGTTCCTCTGTATTTCCAATCTTACTGCCTGTAATTATTTCAAATTTCATCTTTTTCCTCTACTATTGTGCAACAAAATTAAAGTGAACTACAGTATTTGTACTCGTGTCTACTACTAATTCCAAGTGCCTGTTGAACCTCTAAAGGTTCCTGAAACATCCCATCTAAGACCCGATTGCAAAATTACATCTGGAACAGGATCTGCTGATTACATAATTTCATTTAATAAAAGTCTTGTACTATCTGAATCAATATCTGCTCAAAAGCGCTCTCCGCACTGCCCGATAAAAAATCCACGCCCATATTCCCCAGCGTCGATGCCGCCAGGGCTGCTTTAATTATAACGGAAATCCCATATTTTGACTCTAAGAAATATTTATTTTTCGCGCCTCACGGTCCGCTTTGCTAATCCCGTTCGGTTTGCGTTTCGAACGGTGGCTAAGCCCAATTTTATCCATGACACGCTAAACCGTCCTCTCGCCGGGAAACACCCACCGGCAGGGCCGTTGGCGAAAATTATCATGGCATAACTTTATCTACTATCAACCAACTTCTTATGCCATAAGCATAATTTCCGATTCAACACCCTCTTTTTCTAATACCTATTCCTTTATTTAGAAAATCGTCAGCATGTTCAATCATAATGTCCTGAAAGCACTTCAGCTTAGGCCGATTGCCCCTGATGAAGCCAATCTGACACCTAAGCTGAGAAAATATAGCCGAACACTCTTCTTCCGTTTTATCTTGCCGCAATCGCTGCAAATTAATTATTAGCCTCCACAAATTTATCCGCTCCAACCCCGCAGATCGGACACTTATACCCTTCCGGCAGCCCCTCAGCTTCCAGTTCAAATCCGCATACCTGGCAGACATATTTTTTCTTTTTGCCTCCCGCTTCCGGCTTTCCTTCCGCCGCCTCGCTCTTCTCCTCCTGCAAATAAGTAGGCGCATTCTTCGGGCTTTTTCCTTTTACCACCTTATGGTAATAAGCATACGTCATAGCGTCTCCCATCCCGTCATAAGCCTTGGCATCGATCACTTCCCCCAGAAAAACGGTATGCGTATCGGTTTCCATCTTATTGATCACCTTGCAAACCACATATCCGCACGTATACTTCACCGCCGGAACGCCTTGCACCATCTCATAATCCACATGCTGGAACTTATCCACATCCTTCCCGGAGCGAAAACCAAAGTTCCCGATCAGCCCGGTATCGGAATCTTCCGCCAGGATGGAATAAGAAAACTTCCCTGTCTTTTCTATACAACCGTTCGTATAGTTATCATGGTTTATGCTGACCGCCACTGTAGCCGGTGAAGACGTGATCTGCATAATGCTGTTGGCGATACAGCCCGTGGGCCTTTCTCCGTCCATCGTTGAAACAATGTACACCCCGTAAGACATTTTTGTAAAAATATTTGTATCCATTTTTTACCTCCTTTTTTAATGTTTCTATTGAACAAATCCTCCCTACAGAAAACTCTTATAATCCTCATAGTTTTTCCCAAGAAGAGCCGGAGTATCCAAGCCATAAGGGCATTTTTCCCTGCACTTCCCGCAGTGGAGGCATTCTTCCACCTTCTTCATCTTTTCCTGCCATTCCTCGCTCAAATAGCCTTCCTTCGGCGCGCGCCGCAGCAGCAGGCTCATCCGCGCACAATTATTGATCTCGATTCCTACAGGGCAAGGCATGCAATAACCGCAGCCCCTGCAGAAATCCCCTGCCAGCTCTTCCTTCTCCTTCTCTATTTTCGCCTTTCTCTCCTCCGTCATTTCCGGCGGGCAATCCTGGTAAGAAAGGAACTCATCCAGCTCTGTTTCCCTCTGGATTCCCCAGATCGGCTCCACATGCCCGAACCCGGATAAATATGCATAAGCCAACGCCGAATCGGTGATCAATCCGCCGGATAACGCTTTCATGGCAATAAACCCTATATTTTTCTCCCTGCACATATCTACAATTTTCATTTCCATCCCGCCCGATAAATAGGAAAACGGAAACTGTATTGTTTCATATAAATCCGACCCGGCCGCCTCTTCGGCTACCCAATATCTGTGGTTCGTAATTCCAATATGGCGTATCTTCCCTTGCTCCTTCGCCTGGAGCATCGCTTCATACAGTCCCGAACCGTCCCCCGGCTTCGGGCAAAACGAAGGATTATGGAACTGGTAAATGTCGATATAATCCGTTTGCAGGTTCCTCAGGCTTTCCTCCAGATCCTTCCAAAAGCCCTCCGCATCTTCCGCCCCTGTTTTCGTGCTGATCACAATCCGTTCCCTGATGTGGGCAAAAGCCGCCCCCATTTTTTCTTCGCTGTCCGTATACATTCTGGCCGTGTCAAAATAATTTATTCCATGATAAAAAGCTTTCTGGAGCAAATAAACAGCTTCCTTTTTCGTTACTCTCTGCACCGGCAATGCACCGAACCCGTTTTTATTCACTTCCAGCCCCGTTTTTCCTAAAACTATTTTCTGCATATTCCGTCTCCTCCAGCCATCCTTTGATTCCATTGTCAATAATTCATTCTACCACAAGAAAACCCACAATTCCATTCTATATTGCCCCAATTCATTTATAACAAGCCATTCATAAGCAAAGCTGCCGTAAAACAGACATTTTCCTCCTGTTTTACAGCAGCCCTGCGCTGCATTGCCGCCGCCCTTTTCAGCCGCAATACTATATAAAAGCTCAAACCCTCACAAAATAAAGTTGGTATGACTGATATTCGCCGATTCTCCTTGGAAGCAGGTACCCTCCATGCATCAAGGTACTTCCCTGATAAATCTTTCCGGTATCCGTTTCCATGTAACGGCTTTCCGGTTCCAAGCCCCTGAACCGTACAATATAATCCGGGGCATTGGCCCTGGCGCTGGTCATAACTGCATTTACCAGACTCTTTCCCCGATCCTTGGAGACAAACTGCCATGTAGTAAAATCCTCTTCCGGTTTTGTCAAACGGTAGTAATCCCCATCCTGAATCAGCTCAAAATATTTCTTATAATCTTCGATTTGTACTTTGATCTCTTCCTTGTCTTGGGCGGACATCTTGCTGATGTCCAGCTCGTAACCAAAAGTTCCGGCCATAGCCACCACTCCCCGCGTATGCAAAGGCGTTATGCGGCCGTTCTGATGGTTCGGACAAGTAGAGACATGGGAACCCACCGTGCTGACCGGATAGCAGAACGAAGTGCCGTATTGGATTTTCAGCCGTTCGATCGCATCCGTATCATCGCTGCACCATATTTGAGGGGAATAATAGAGCATTCCGGCGTCAAACCGTCCGCCTCCCCCGCTGCAGCCCTCTAACAGCACATTCGGATACCTGGAAGTAATTTTTTCCAGAAGATTATATAACCCGAGGATATATCTGTGTCCCGCTTCTCCCTGTTGTTCCGGCGGCAGTTCCGGGTTGTACACGTCACAAATACTTCTGTTCATATCCCATTTTACATAAGAAATATCTCCCGTATCCAATATCCTGCAAATCGCCTGGTAAAGATAGTCCCTCACGCATTCTCTTCCCAGATCCAGCACGAGCTGGCATCTGCCTCTGCCCGGCGTTCTTCCCGGCAGGGCAAAAGCCCAGTCGGGATGCTCCCGGTATAGTATGCTGTCCTCGCTCACCATTTCCGGTTCTATCCATATGCCGAAAGCCAGCCCTTTTTCTTTGATTTTCCCGATCAATTCATGCAGGCTCATCCCCAATTTTTCTTCATTGGGAATCCAGTCTCCCAAGCCGGACTCATCCAGATTTCTTTTGCCAAACCAGCCGTCGTCCATAACAAGCATTTCTATCCCTAGTTTTGCCGCTTCTTCGGCTATGGAAATCAATTTTTCCCCCGTAAAATCAAAATAAGTCGCTTCCCAGTTGTTGATCAGCACCGGCCTCCTGCTATTCTTATATTTTCCCCGGCATAGATAATTCCTGATGGCCCGGTGGAATTGAATGGAAAGTCTGCCAAGGCCGCTTCCTGAATAACTCATGATCACTTCCGGCATGGTAAATACCCTGCCCTTTTCCAGCAAAATCCGAAACCGGGACGGATGGATCCCCATCGTAAATCTCAGCCTGTCTAACTGGCTGATTTCCGCTTCCGCCAGAAAATTGCCGCTGTAAACGTAAGAAAAGCCATAGCATTCCCCATGCTCTTCCTCCGTATCCGGTCTGCACAAGATCACAAAAGGATTGTGCTGGTGGCTGGAAGTCCCTCTTACGGAGCCTACGGAAGCGACTCCTCTCCCAAGCCTTCTCCTCTCCACTTCCCGCTCCATTTCATGTCTGCCGTTAAAAGTATAAATATCCATATCCGCCGTCAGGAAATCCATGCTCATAGAAACCGCCTTGTCCATCACAGCGGTCTCTTCTTCTCTGTTTTCAATCAGGCATGCCCTTGTAATAATATCCAGTTCTTCATAAATGCCGTATAACAGCGTGACAAAAAATTCTTTTGTCCTGTCCTTCAGCACCACTCTCAGCGTCTCCGCTGTTTCATTGCCTCCATACATCGCCGGAAGCCCTTCCAGTCCATACTTTCCTTTCACGATTTCATGGGAAACATATCTCAGATCCAAAGCATAACTGCCATCGCCATGCTGCACTCTGATCCCCTCCACCCTGTAATCGCCCACATTAAAGGAAGGCATTTCCTGCGGCATCGTGTCCAAAGATACCGTTCGGTCCATTCCCGCGTCCCCCATCGCCGTAGAAAAACCGATATCCGAATATCGGAACAAATATGACATATCTTCGCCGGAAATCCTTTTTCCATAGTAGGTATGCAGTAGCACTCCATAAGGGCCAATCTTCATCTGATAAGTCGTATGCTCCGTATCTATTGAAATCGTTTTAGCATTTTCGTCATAAAAAATTGCCATATCCTATCCTCCTGGCGCGGAAGCCGCCTTGTTTTTCCATACAGGCAGCGCCCCAGCCTTTTTCCTTCTTATGACACGGACTGCCGCTATGACCGGCAGTCCGTATCCCATAACCATATTACTATCTATTTTAATCTTAAACGCGTACTAAAAAATATTTTTCTGTTTCTGATTTCTCCCGGTATCGCATCACCTTTTTATTTTACCGCTCCGTTTACAACACCGTTCAAAATCTGTTTCTGGCAGATGATATAGAAAATCAGGATCGGTATCAAAGCAAGCAGATAAGATGCAAATGCCAGATTATAATTCGTACCGAACTGCGACTGGAAGTTCAACTGTGCCAAAGGCAGCGTATTCTGCCCTGATCCTGCCATGATAACAAGAGGTGTCATGACGTCATTCCATACGGACAATGCCGTCAGGACAGCAACCGTCGCGTGCATGGGGCGCATAATCGGGAAAATGATCTTCCAGTAAGTTCTCCATGTGGAGGCTCCGTCCACTTTTGCCGCTTCTTCCAACGCCATCGGTATATTTACCAGATAGCCCGAATACAGCAGGACATTCATCGGCATATAGAATACAACATACAACAGGATAACACCGAACCAGTTTGCCAGCCCCATCTCCGCCGTCTGTTTTGCCAAAGGCATCATCAGAATAGCAAAAGGCACGAACATACCGCTGACAATAAACAAATATACAAAACTATAAAATTTACTTTTTGCCTTATTTCTTCCAAGCGCATAGCCCATCAGGGAATGTACTACAATGGATAAACATACAGCCGCCAGAGTAATCAGCAAACTGTTGCTCAGGGAACGCCAGAAATCCGTTACTTCCATCGCTTCCCTGAAATTGCTCAGGCTCCATGAACTCGGCAAAGATAAAATACCGCTGATGCTGTTTGTCATTTCGGAAGGCTGTTTAAATGCGATTACAATCGTCAGGTACAACGGGAAGATGATCGTAGAAAGCCCAAGAGTCAATAAGACCATTGCCACCTTGTTTGTATGCGTATTTGCATTATTCTTTGTCATAGCTGTTCCTCCTTACTGCTGGAAAATTTCATCTGTGCCACAGAAACAATTACAATTACTATAAAGAATACAACTGCATTGGCGCTCTGGAACCCGAACTGTCCGCCGGACATACCATTGTTATAAATCAGGTAAGAAATGGATTCCGTACTCTGTGCCGGGCCTCCTTTTGTCAAAGCCATGATCTGGTCGAATACCATCAGGAAGTTCTTTACGCAAAGAACCATGTTGATCGAAAAGAACGGTATAATCAACGGGAAAGTCAAATGCCGGAACTGCTTCCAACCGGTAGCTCCGTCCAGCCCGCCGGCTTCATATACATCCTCAGGCACCGTCTGCAGCCCGGAGATATAAATGATCGTATTCATCGCGATCGCCTGCCATGCGCATACTACCATGATGCCAATCCATGCAGCGCTGGGATTTGACAGGATGCTCGTGCTCAATCCCTTCACTCCGATCATCTGTGCTACTGCCGGAAGTATGTAGGTGAAAAAGTAATTAAAAATGTAACCGACTACCAGCGCGCCCAATATATTCGGCAGGAAATAAGCCCCGCGGAAAAAGCTTTTTGCCCTTATCTTGCTGTTCAGGCCAAGAGCCAGGATCAGGCTGATTACATTGGTGACAACTGTTGACACGACCGCCAGCTTAAAAGTAAACCAATAAGATTTACCGACACGGCCGTCCGTGAACAAATCGATGTAATTCTGGAAGCCAACCCAATTATATTTTCCAAATCCTTTAAAGTTCGTAAAGCTGTAGATCACGCCGCGAATCAGCGGAATGGTATTAAAGCAGACAAACAATGCCAAAATCGGAATCGTGATCAATAAAAAAGTTCTTTTTCTTTCATTTTTCATCACTTCTTTCATAGCTCTTCTCCTTTCCTAATTCGCGTTCCCATGTTGTTTTTCATATTCCTGTACCAGACGGATAATATCCCTGTTATACCTCGGCCAGTCGTTATCGAATTTTGCCAGGAAGGCATCCACATCTTTATTCAGCAGGAAAGTCTGTATCTGTGCATCCACCGCCATTTCGGACGGATAATAATGATCCTGGTAATCCTTCATATTTCCGCTCGTTATGTATTCGCTCATGCCGTCCAAAATAGAAGGCAGTTCGAACTCGCCGTTCTTGCACGGAATCGCCGTCTGCGCGTCGATGTATTTCTGGATATTCTCATCGGCAAAAAGGAAATCCAGCACTTCGTAAGCAGCTTCTTTATTTTGGCAGTTAGCCATTACGCAAAACTGGAGGTCGACGCCGGAGTTCAGCGTATTGCCGTCTTTGGAATCATTTGCCGGCATAACGAAAGAGTCCAGGTTCAAATCCGGGTTTACGGATAATATCTGGGGAGCCGCATAGCTTCCGATCGGATACATCGCCGATTCCCCTCTTGCAAAAGCGGTACATGCATCGTTATACGCATATGCGAACGGATCTTCCGGCCCATATTTTAAGAGTTCCAAGTATTTTTCGGCTACTTCCCTGTATTCCTTGGAAAATGTGGTTTCTCCCCTGTTTACCTGCTTCGTCGTATCCGCCGGCGAAAGGTCTACTGCCATAGAGTTCCAGGGCGCCAGACAAGTCCATGTATCCTTAAAGCCAAAATAGAACGGAAGAACCCCCTCTGCCTGAATCGCATCGCATAAAGCTATCAATTCTTCCCAGTTCTCCGGTATCTCCCATCCATGTTCCGCAAACATATCGCGGTTGTACAGGATTCCGGCCGCATTCGCAACATAAGGCACTGCGAATGTTCCTTCCGTCGGAACCAGTTCCAGCGCCTCGCCAATATCCAGATACCCCTGATTAATATTCTGAAGTCCGCTGTAATCTGAAACATCTGCTAAAATTTCCGCATCCACAAAATAGGAATAATTAATGTCGCCGCCAATTCCTATGATGTCCGGATAATCCTCTCTGATAAATCTCGTCTTTAAAATCGTCATTGCATCGTTAGGGGAACTGATTTTTAAATGTATATTGTCGTGCGTTGCATTGAATTCATCTTCCACCGTTTTAAAGTAATTTGCCGCTTCCGGCTTATACTGGACGATTTCAATTTCAATTTTTCCGTCGTTGGCAGAAGCCCCGCATCCGCTGGCAAACAATGATGCCGCCATACAGCATATTGCAAGTCCCAAGCATTTTATCCTTTTCCCTTTCATAGCATTTCTCCTTCCCTATTTTGATAGTTGTATTTTAACATACCAATATGCTACTAATAAATACCATGGTTTTGCATATTATATACCTTTATGCTATTTTTAGGCTATTTATTTGAAATCAACTAGCATTTTGGTATATAATAAAGTATACGAACTTAAGGAGCCGCTTATGAGTGAAGTAATTTTTTCCGTTTTTCCGAGTGAAAATTTTATAGATTTAGGATTATACCAGTTTGGCTGGGAGCAGTGCGATCCCTCCCATTCCTTCGGTCCCGCCGCCAGAAACCATTACCTCTTCCACCTGTGCCTTTCCGGCACAGGTACGTTAATTGCGGAAAACAGCCAGGGGATTTCCGTCACCTACCAGATCAAAAGCGGACAGGGGTTCATGTTATTTCCCCATCAGATCTCTACTTATATCGCAGACCATGAGATTCCCTGGGAATACGCCTGGATGGAATTCGACGGACTTCGCGCCAAAGAAGCGATCGACCTGGCCGGCATCAGCCGCGACCAGCCGATCTATAAAGCGCGTTATAAAGATATTGCGGAGACGATGAAATCCGAAATGCTATATATCGTCAACCATAAAGAGGAATCGTCCTTTCACTTGATAGGACATCTCCACCTCTTCATCGACAGCTTTATCCGCTCCTCCACTTCCATTCCAAACCGCCAGGGCAACAGTCTGCGGGATTTTTATGTCAAAGAAGCGATATCCTATATCGAACAGAACTTCCAAAACAATATCTCTGTAGAAGATATCGCCGCTTCCTGCGGCTTAAACCGCAGTTATTTCGGAAAAATATTCCATGAAAATATGGGAAAATCCCCCCAGGAGTTCCTCATTTCTTACCGCATGTCCAAAGCGGCCGAACTCTTGAAGCTGACAAAACTGTCCATCGCGGACATAGGAAATGCAGTCGGCTATCCAAACCAACTGCATTTTTCGAGAGCTTTTAAAAATGTATACAGTATTTCGCCGAGGCAATGGCGGAATGAAAACGGCGTCGGCGTTCTGCCTGACTTCAACCGTTAAAAGTTAAAGCTGGAATTCCTTTCCTCTTTCAAAAGCATATCGTAAATAAAGCTAAAATTTTTCTTCCGCTCTCCGCTGATCGGAAGCTTCGTTCCGTTGCATAAAGTAACCTCCGTCTTTGATCTTGCCCTGATCCAGTAGTAATTGACAAGATAAGACTGGTGAATCCTTAAAAAAGGGATTTTTCCGTTTCCCAGCCTTTCCGCAACATCGGACAGCTTTCCCACAAATATTTCCGCGTCCCCATTCATCAAGTTCACCCGGATCTTTTTTCCCGCGCTTTCAAAATATAAAATTTCCTTACAGGGAAGCTTATATTCCTCGCCTTTATAACGAAACATAAAGTAAAAATTATTCTTACAGACCCTTCGATTTGCCTCCAGAAATAATTCGCCAAAAGTTTGAGAATCCACAGGTCTTTTAATAAACGCAAAAACGTCAAAGCGAAATAGTTCTATCATATGTTTATCGCATTCCGATATATAGAGAATCAGCACATTTTCATCGAGCTTCCTGATCTTCCCTGCCGTTATAACCCCTTTTTGATTTTCCATTAAAAAGTTTAAATACAGCAGATCATACCTTGTCCCTCTTTCTATTTCCTGCTTCAAAGTATGTTCGTCATAAAAAACCTCCGTTTCTGCCGGAATTCCTTTTGTTTTACATAAATCAAATACCAACTTCTCTATTTCCCCGGCAGCCGTTACCTTATCGCTGCATATTGCAACTTTTATCATATTTATCCTCATTTCCGCATTCTTTTTCAAAATAATATCTTTAATTTTATATCTAATATATTTCTTTTATTATATACATTATTTATAAATACAATGTATATTCACAAATTTATCAGTTTGTATATAAAATGTCAATATTTAATTCTAATTATTATTGACAAAGAAACAGAATACACTGTATTATTATAAGATATATAACTCACTAGTCAGTTTTATGGGGGGCATTCATGAAATTTGTACATCTCACTTCAAAAGAATTTGAAATAATGAAGATTTTCTGGCAATATGATAAGCCTCTTACCGCTGCCGAAATCATTGATCTTTCCAAAGAAAAAACGTGGTCCTTCAATTCGCTTTATCCGTTATTAAATAAATTATTAAAAAAACAATTTATAAAAGTGGTTGGCAACATCCGCACCGTGAAAGCACCCAGCCGGATATTTACAGCCAATATTTCCCTGCTGGAATATTCCAACATGCAGTTCCAGTCCATTTTTACAGACTCAGATAAAAAAATGAATATCGGAAATATGCTGTCTTATTTTTGTAACCATTCCAAAAATTCAGACGCTTTGATTAAAGAAATAGAAGAGTGGATAGAAGAACATTAATATAGTTTCCGGAGGATATTAAGGTGGCTTCTCATGTTCGATATTAATGTTTATTCTGTAATTAACAGCATTATCGGAGCATGCATTCTAATGATCCTTTGTTTCCTTTTGGAAAAACTTGTAATCAGGGGAACAATAACAAGTACCGTTTATTTTTTGACGTTTCCCTTAATTTTATTAAGATTGCTGTTACCGGTTGAGATTGTGGATAAAACAACTTTGATTCAGATCAATAAGATTCTTCCCTCCGTGATACGGCTGTTCAGAGCAGAAATATTTCCTATGTCGCTTCCTGTTGCCGGCCTGAATATTTCCATTAATACGATCACCTTGGTTGCATCCTGTCTTTCCTTGGTATCAATGATAAAATGCCTGAAAATAATCAGTGCATATTATAACTTATATATCCGTTTAAAATATATTTCGTCAACCCAGGATGAAAAAATATTAAGAATGCTGATATACATAAAAGAAAAAAATAATTTTAAGTTTAATGTGAAAATCATACAAAACAGATTAATTGACAGCCCGTTTGAGTTCGGCTTTTTCAAACAGACAATATGTCTGCCCTCCGCCAATTATTCGGAGGAAGAACTTTACTTTATACTGTCGCACGAACTATATCATTTTAAAAACAGATCAAACTGGTTAAAACTTTTCAATAATATTTTAGCCGCTGTTTTTTGGTGGAATCCGTTGATTTCATTTTATCATACGTCCCTCTTATCCATGATTGAGATCAACTGCGATGAGCTTGCTACAGCCGGTTTCAACGATCACTTAAAAGCCAGATATTTAGCTTGCCTTCTCAGCGAGTCCCACCAGCAGCAAAGAAACAGGGAAAGCCAGACGATTCATTTTTTAAGTTCTGATAAAAGTTCGCTTTCCAAACGTTTCAGGTTTATTACTGAAAAACATAAGAAGTCAAAAATTCTATGTTGCTTATCAGCTTTTATAATGGTAAAAATATTTTTTGCTTCTTATTTTTTTATGGTTTTGCCGTACTTCGATGTTCCTGTTACAGAAGTAAAAAGGCCTGAGTTTACAAAAGAAAACTCTTATATTTTAAGAAAGGGGGATCGTTATATTATCTATTTCGAAGATGAACCTTATATTTTTTTAGATTCTATCAGCGAATCATTTTGGGACTTACCAATCGTTATTGAAGATTAATTTTAAAAAGAAAGGAATACTATGAAGAAGAAAAATTTATTATTTACTTTAGGCTTTGTTGCACAGATTGCACTATCTTTCCATATTGCTTATGCAAATCCTTCCTACCCTGGCACTCAGATTGTAGTCAATTCCGTAAACGCCGGCGATGAAATAACGCCCAGGGCTAATGTTACCGGATACCAGTACATGGAAATTGATGGTATCCTGTACAAACGTTTATGGTCCTATACTTACGGAAGATGGGAAGATCCCTATTGGTATCCGGCATAAGCCGTACCATACTTCCAAACTAAAATCGATACTTAATCGCCGCCACCCATAAAATAATGAGTGGCGGCGATTTTGACACCTGGATTCATGTTTTCCAATACTATATTGCCATCCTGGCAATCGTTCTTCATCCTTTACTGAAAATGCAAAAACTTCTTCTCTCCCTCCGCCCGATGCTTCAACACAATCGCCGAAGTCGGCGGCATCGTTACTTTGACTCTTCCCGATACAATAGGGTACTCTGCCTCTTCCGTCGTATATCCCTCCCAAGTAGTCAAGATCAGGCGTTTCATTGTCCCTGTCTTCGGTGTTCCGAGATACCATACCGACAATTCCTTTGTAATCTCATAGTCGTTATTATTGATCAAAATAGCGGACTGCTCCTCCTTATTAAACCTTCCATATCCGATTACGTTATGCTCGCCCTCCATATATTTTAAAGATCCGGTTAAAAACTCCCTGTTCTTTTTATGGATGGCGATCATATCCTTATGGAAACGGATCAGCTCCTTGTCTTCTCTGCCCCACGGATAAGTCCGCCTGTTATCGGGATCGGTAAATCCCGTAACGCCGGCCTCGTCGCCATAATAAACCGTAGGCGCTCCTGGCCATGTCATCTGGATAACAACAGCTTCTCTTAAAACAGCCTTGTTCACATTATTATTAGCTGCCTCGGGCCCATGGGAATTCGTTCTTCCGACAAAATGATTCGTTCTTGTCAAAAAGCGGGAATGATCGTGGTTGGAAAGCTCGTTCATCGCCATATAAAGGGAAGGCATTGCCATATTCGCTCCGTTATAATGCATGGAATCCCAAAAGCTGTCAGCATTCCCCAACATATCCTCCCTGAAATCATCGCTATGTTTCTGCATTCCTGTCAAAAACCATGTGACCGGCTCCATAAAAGCATCGTAATTCATAATAGAGTCCCATTCTTTCCCGTTCAGCCACTCCCTGGGATTTCCATAATGCTCCGCCAGCACCACGGCATTCGGATTTGCCTGTTTTACCGTCTTATAAAATTCTTTCCAAAAATAATGGTTATACTCCGGCGAATGCCCCAGATCCGCCGCCACATCCAGTCTCCACCCGTCTACATTATAAGGCGGAGACACCCATTTACGGGCAATGTGCATAATATATTCGAACAGATCCTTAGATCCTTCATAGTTCAGCTTTGGCAGCGTATCATGCCCCCACCACCCGTCATAATTATGGTTATAAGGCCAGGCCGCCTGGTGATGAAAGGCAAAATAATTATGATAAGGGCTGCTTTCTTCCACATAAGCTCCCTTCTCATATCCCTCCGCATTTTCATAGATCCGTTCCCGATCCATCCATTTATTAAAGGAACCGCAGTGGTTGAACACTCCGTCCAAAATAACCTTGATTCCCCTCCTGTGAGCCTCTTTTACCACTTCCGCGAACAGTTCATTGCTCGCCTCCAGATTCGCCTTATTGCTGACCCGGTTAATATATCTGGTGGCAAAACGGTTTTCCTGCCCAGGCTGCAGCAATTCCCCCTCATCCATTACGATCTTTCCAAAATGGGGGTCTATATAATCATAGTCCTGAATATCATATTTATGATTCGACGGCGACACGAAGAGCGGGTTAAAATAAATCACATCGATACCCAAATCCTGCAAGTAATCCATTTTATCCAGAACTCCCTGCAAATCCCCTCCGTAAAATTCACGAACTCCCATGGCGTCAGGATATTTGTTCCAATCCTCTACCTTCACCGTATTAGCGCCAATATATCTGTATTCATCCGTCAGCACATCGTTTTTGGGATCTCCATTATAAAAACGGTCTACGTATATTTGGTACATCACGGCTCCCTTTGCCCATTCCGGCGTTTTGTAACCCGGTATCAGCCGGAAATCGCATTCCCTGACCGCTTCCTTTTGTACACCGCGGTAATTGAAATAGCAACTCATCTTTCCCGCATATATTTCAAAATAATAATGGATCTCCCTGCCCTCCAGCTGTATCTGCTGGCTATAATAATCAAAAAAACTATCCGTCTCCGTTTTTAACATCAAATATTTCTCATTGCCGCATACCAAATATACTTTATCCACATTGTTTTTCTTCGTGCGGAATTTTATCGTCACTTCATCGTATGCACTCGGCTCCGGGGGATCCAGATAATCTCCCGTCATATCGCTGAACAGCGCTTTCTTATCCAACAGAGGTTTCATTGTAGCAATATACATCTGGTCATACCTAACTTCCAGAAACTTGTTTGTATCCATCCGTTATTCTCCTGCGAACTTTTTCACTCTTTGTGAACTATTTTATACTATATGCTATTATTATTCAAGCAGTTCTGTCAAGGCAGTAAAAAAGACAGCCAAACGATCTGCTGTCTTTTTTAGAGAAGGTATTTCTTTCTTATGGGGTATAGCAAAAAACTATATAATGTATTGGGGGGTTACAAGTAGTATAATAGCATAACCTGTTATTTGCGTAAATACCAAGGATTCACAAATATCACAAAAACCAATTCCATTTTTTGTATATTTTGCACAACCTCTATGATTTTTTAAAAAAGTCTTCCGGTTCGTAAGGCTTATCCTCCATCAGCGCTTCGAATTCTTCTCTCGTTATTTTTTCTTTTTCCAGCAATAATTCCGCACATTTATGAAGAACGTCTTCGCGATCCGTAATAATAGCCTTTGCTTTTGCATAGCAGCCGTCGATAATTTCTTTTACTTCCCTGTCGATCTCTCCCGACACCAGTTCGCTATGGCTCTTTGCATGAGCCAGATCGCGCCCGATAAATACTTCGTCGTCGTCATCATCGTAATTGATCACGCCGATGTTATCGGACATACCGTATCTCGTCACCATCCGCCTCGCCACCTTCGTAGCCTTTTTGATGTCGCTGGATGCCCCGGTCGTAATATCATCAAAAATAATTTCCTCCGCAATACGTCCGCCAAGGGAAACCATGATTTCCTGAAGCATTTTTCCCTTTGTCATGAACATTTCATCCTTTTCCGGCAAAGGCATGGTATAACCGGCAGCCCCCAGCCCCGTAGGAATAATGGAAACCGTATACACCGGCCCGACATCGGGAAGCACATGGAACAAAATCGCATGGCCGGCTTCGTGGTACGCCGTAATCTTTTTCTCTTTGTCGGAAATAATGCGGCTCTTTTTCTCCGTACCGATTCCAACCTTAATAAAAGATTTCTTAATATCTTCCTGCTTCACAAACGCCCGGTCACTCATAGCCGCATGAATCGCAGCTTCATTCATCAGATTTTCCAGATCAGCACCGGTAAATCCCGCAGTCGTCTGAGCGATCTGCTCCAGATTAACGTCTTCGGCCAGCGGTTTATTCTTGGAATGTACGGTAAGAATTTCCTTCCTGCCCCTCACATCCGGCGGGCTCACCGTTATCTTTCTGTCAAACCGGCCGGGACGCAGGATCGCCGGATCCAATATATCCACACGGTTAGTAGCCGCCAGCACAATAATTCCTTCATTAACGCCAAATCCATCCATTTCCACCAGCAGCTGGTTCAACGTCTGCTCCCTTTCGTCATGTCCGCCTCCCATACCGGTACCTCGCCGCCTTGCCACCGCATCGATTTCATCGATAAATACAATACAGGGCGAATGCTTCTTGGCATCCGCGAACAGATCCCTTACTCTGGAAGCGCCCACGCCTACGAACATCTCTACAAAATCAGAACCCGAAATACTGAAAAACGGCACATTCGCTTCTCCTGCAATGGCTTTTGCCAAAAGCGTTTTTCCGGTACCCGGAGCGCCTTCCAGCAAGACGCCCTTTGGTATTCTGGCTCCTACTTTCGTGAATTTTCCCGGCGATTTCAAAAAACTGATAATTTCATCCAGTTCTTCCTTTTCTTCCTGCAAACCGGCCACATCGCTTAAAGTCGTTTTATTGTCCAGAGACAGCTTCGCCCGGCTTTTACCAAAATTCATCATCTTGCCGCTGCTGCCGCCGCCCGCATTCTGGGAATTCATCATTACAAAAAAGAAAACCCCTATCACCAGCACCAAAAGCATCGGGAACACGCTTGTCATAAACCAGTTTTCCCTTGGGATATCCCTGATTTCCGGATCAATGCCAAAAGATGCAAACTCCGCTTCCACTTCCTTCACATCCGTTACGTATAAGATCCTTTCTTCCCCATTGCTCAGGGCCACCCTTACCGCTCCGGTAGGCGTTTCCTTATTCGGCTGGATAACAGCCTCCAGCACCTTTCCTGATTCCAAGGCTTCCCTTAATTCACCCTTCGTATAATCCGTCTCCTGACCGTTCAGATTCCGAAACATCCATGCTGCCAGAAAAAGCAGCACGAAAATCACTACAAAATATGTGTTCAAATTCTTTCTATTATTATTCAACTCTAACCTCCGGTTCGCATCTGTCCAATTCCCGCGAACATTAATTGTATCAATCCTTTAATCCAGTTCTACCACGCCAATATAAGGTAAATTTCTGTATTTCTGATCATAATCGAGACCATATCCCACGACAAATTCATCCGGGATCTGGAATCCTGTATAATCCACATGGACATCCACCACTCTTCTCTCCGGCTTATCCAACAGTGTACACAGCCTCAAACTCCTGGGGCCTCTGTCCCTCAGCATTTCCAGCAGATAACTCAGCGTCCTTCCTGAATCCACGATATCTTCCACAACCAGCACGTCCTTATCCTTCAACGGTTCATCCAAATCTTTCACGATTTTGACAACTCCGCTGGACTTTGTCTCGCTGCCATAACTGGATACCGACATAAAATCAAGGGACACCGGTACGTCGATCCTTTTGGCAAGCTCACACATAAAAAAGCTGCCCCCCTTTAGCACGCATACTAGATGCACCTGCTTTCCTTCATAATCCTTGCTGATCTGATCTCCGATCTCCTTAATCCGCTTATCCACTTCTTCTTCGGAAAGCATAACTCTTACTCTCTCTGACATTCAAAGACCTCCTCTTAACTGTACTCTTAAAATATGCTTTGTCTCCCCGGTAATTTTATAATATTCGCTGATACGGTGGCCCGGCACCCAGATAATATGGCTTCCATCCGCTAAAATATAAAGATTTCCTCTGTCGCTCTTCGGAATTTTCCTTTCGATCATATAATCTTTCAGCTTCTTTTTGGACAACTCTTTATTGATAGTAAGATAATCGCCGGTTTCCCTCGTACGAAATACTAACGACTTAGTTATTCTATCATAATCCAACCATTTCGTATATGTCTTTTCGGGAATAATTTCCGATTTATTATAAAAAAAGGAAATTTCTTCCTTGTGAAAAACAGCAAATTCCACCCTTCCCAAACAAGGAATGTCAAATTCCTGCGATTGCCCCGGCAAATCCCTCCATTTGATCCGAATTTCCGGAAGAGGAACACCCCCTCCACCCCCATTCGGTTTTCCCTCGCGGTACAACGCCAAATGCCCGCATTCCTTTTTTGCCCTGAGCCCACAAGGCATAAAGACCTGCTTGCTTTCCTTTTTTCCCAGCAGATCTTCCAGGCTTTCCATATGCGAAGAAGTAATATCCCGTCTTCCCTCCGCAAGCCTCTCCAGACATTGAAGAAATACCTGTTTTCTTATAAAAGGCTCTTCTTTCCCGAGTTTTTCCGTATCCAGTACGATCTCTTCCCCGCCCTCCCGGACGATACAGTTCCCGCACGCCTTCTCCGCCTGTCCGCGGATATAGGCATCCGCCTCCAGAAACAGGTCGCCCGCACGGCACATATGGCCGATGGCACCCGCGCATATCTCCTTTTCCGCAAAAGGAAGAATATGGTTGCGGATGCGGTTTCTTGTATAAGTATCCTCTAAGTTTGTGCGGTCTATACAGAAAAATACCCCTTTTTTTCCAAGATATTCTTCAATCTCCTCCCGCCGCAAACATAAAAGCGGCCGCACAATATGCCCCCTTACCGCCCGGATACCGCCCGCTCCGGTCAATCCGGTTCCCCGGAAAAGATGGAACAACATCGTTTCCGCCCTGTCATTGGCATTATGGGCGACTGCAATCCTTCCCTGCCCTTCTTTTTCCCCGGAGCAAGAACCGTATTTGCCCAACGCCTCCTCAAAAGCCTGGTATCTCACTTCGCGTCCGGCCTCTTCTTCCGATAAATGTTTTTCCCCGGCATATTCTTTTACATCCTTTTCCTCCAGTATGAAAGGAATGTTCCTGCTTTTGCAAAGTTCTTCCACATAAGCGGCATCCGCCGCTGCCTCCGGCCTTATCTTATGATTTACATGTACCACGGCCAAATGGAAATCTATCTCTTCCGCCAATTCGCAAAGCATCAAAAAAAGACATACGGAATCAGCGCCTCCCGATACCCCTGCCACAACGGTATCTCCCGGCGCTATCATACGATGTTTATCCGCATATCTTTTTACTTTTTCAAATATCTTATCGTCCATTCTGCCCTTATCTCATTTTATCTTATAACCGTCAGCCCATCTTACTCTAATTCATAAGAAAAGTCAAATATTACAGGTTTTCCCATATTCCTGTCACCATAACCGTCATATCGTCCCTTACTCGTCCTTTGCTCTGGTGCAGGCAAAAATTAAGAATATGGTTCGCTATTTCCGCCGGATTTTTCAATGCAATCTTCCCCAGCATTTCCGGGAGCATCTCCTCCCCGATTCCTTGCGACAAAGCATCCAATATCCCATCGGACAGCATAATAATATAATCCCCGTCTACCAGACGCCTTTTTACCGTTTCCATATCTATTTCATAAAAAACTCCCAGAGGAAGGTTTCTTGCGGATATCTGCTCCACCAGATTTTCTCTTTTTATATAAGAAGGCGCGGAACCGATCTTAATAAACTCGCATACCCCGGTATACAAATCCATCTGGCACAGATCCAGCGTGGACATATTCTGCGATTCCCCGCCGGCGATAAGCGCGCCGTTTATCATTTGTACCGCTGTCTCCTTTCCAAAACCTGCTTCCAAAAATTTTTCCATAAAATCTATAACAAATTCGCTGTCTTTACATGCCTTTTCTCCTGAACCCATACCATCGGACAACACTGCTGTCAGCGTACCCTCCCTGACTTCCAGAAAGGAGTAATTATCCCCCGACATACGTTCCGTCTCTTTTACCGCCTTCGCCACTCCCGTCAGAACATGAAATCCCGGTTCCTCGATATATTGATAGTTTCCCCATTCCTTTCCTACGAATATGGATGAAGACTTCGACGGCACCAACCTTAAATTTAAAAGCACGGAAAGGAGATTTCCAACCTCGTCCACAGCCGGGCTTGTCCCTTTCCCGGATCGCATAATCAAATAGATTTCTTTATGGCCGTTTTCCTTTTCCAGCAAATATACCTCTTTTAACAGGACATCTTCTTCTTTCAGCGCATGGGCCAGCTGTTTTACCTTCCGTTCGCTCATATGTATAAACCGGTAAGCTTCCTCCGCTACCTTCGTCATGATCTGTGCCATCTCGTTTAAATGATCCGCCATCAAATCCCTGTTTTCCACCAGCCTTCTTTTCCACAAATATTCCTGCCTGTCGCCCACTGGCTGGGCCTCTTCCTCCTTTTGTATATCCAGGAACGTATTCGCCAGATCCCTGAATGAATCCGCATACATCAATAATTTTTTTCTTCCATACTCCGGCAATACTCTGTCAAAATCCATATCGCCTCCCATAAGCTGCTTTTTCATCGCATATCCCTCCATTCCCGCTCTTACGTTGATTCCTGTAAGGGAACATTATACAAGACAAGCCTCGTCTTATTTGTCAAAATAAGTATGGAAAAAATATTTTTTATGCGACAAAAAATGCAGACACCGGACTTTCCGCTATCTGCACTTAATTTCCTTCTTTAAAAATGATCTCACCTTCATGTACCAGGCCGAGTTTATCCTTTGCTACCTCTTCTATATATTTTTTTGTCTGTGTATATTTTTCATATTCTTCAATTTCTTTCGTGCGTTCCTGTTCCGCCTCAATCTGTTCCTGCAGCAGCAGCTCCTTTGCCTGATAGGTTTCCAGCTTCTGCTGAAGTTCGATACTCTTAATAGCTACTACAACAAGCATCATAACGACTACCGTGGTAACAAGAAACATGCCAAATCTATTATGTCTTTTTTTACGGTAAGCCGCCCGTCTCGCCATAATATCTCACCCCGATCTTTTCAAAAAATCCCCCAATTTTACTAATTTTTATATACTAGTATTTTAAACACTTTCTGAAACCACGTCAACTTCTTTTTCATATATCTTCCTGTTTTTTTTGCTCTTCCGCCTAAAAAACGGCAGAACCCCATTGCCTTCTTTACCAGCCATCCCAATGGCCTGAAAATAAATCCAAGGATCTTGCTTATAATATGTATTTCCTTTTGTATGAGAACGGATATCAACTTCACAAAACGGACTCCGATTATTTTTTTATAAAGCAGCATCCCCAAAGCCGCTCCGAAAACTGCAAACCATCTCAAAATCCCATTGTTCTCTTTATACAGCATATAAAATACTGCCACCGCACAAGCTGCCCAAAATAAAAAATCTTCCAGCGAAATAAAAAACAAGTTATGCCTTATGATCTTTCTTCCTATTAATATAAAATCATAAACAAAGGTGATCGCAATTCCCATTATCACCGAATAAGCCAGAAAATATACTTCATTTACAATGTCCTGACTCATCTGCCACCTACTTAAAAAGCCTGGAAAGCAGGGATTCCCCTTTATTCCCATATCCGGTCACTTCGGAATAAGTGAAGCTGTCTATCTTTCCATCCACATCCACTTCCCCTTTGTCCAAAGTCAGCCGGCTCACGTGAAGATCCTCGCCTTTGATCATAAGCATCCCCTGATCCGTCTCCAGAAGCACCTCTTTTACATCGAAAGAAAGCACATCGCACACTCCACTGATAGTACATGTCCTTCTGTTAGTAAGCAGCAATTTATGTGTGCGCTGTTTCGCGGCATTCAAATCCTCCATATAAATCCCCCATTCTCGTTCGGCTTATAAGAGATTATATGATTTTCCTGCTTTAAATATACCGGAAAAGATCTTTTGCCGCTTCCTTTTTTACCATCTCCTGCACATCCAGCACCTCTACTTTTACTTCTTTATTGCCGAACTGGATTGTAATAATGTCCCCCTGCTTTACATTCGCGGAAGCCTTTGCCGGCTTGTCATTGATCATTACCCTCCCAGCATCGCACGCCTCATTGGCAACCGTGCGCCTTTTAATAAGACGCGATACCTTTAAATATTTATCCAATCTCATAATTTCTGACTCCTTCTTATCATACGGCATATTTCCCCTTTACACGGAGTGCCATCCTCCGAAAAATTTTCCTATGATATTATATGACAAAAAAGAGAACCCGGCGAAAGGTTCTCTTTAGCTTCATGACCAACTATGCGTTTACAATATCCTTTAAAGCCTTGCCTGCCTTGAATTTAGGAGCCTTGGAAGCTGCAATCTCCATAACCTTGCCGCTTTGAGGATTTCTTCCCACTCTGGCTGCCCTTTTGGAAACTTCAAATGTGCCAAAGCCCACTAACTGTACCTTGCCATCTTTCTTCAATTCATCTGCAACAACGTCTGTGAAAGCTTTTAATGCTTTCTCTGCGTCTTTTTTCGATAAACCAGCCTGTTCTGCCATAGCTGCAACCAATTCTGTTTTGTTCATTTGAACTCCTCCTATTATACTACCTTTTCTGTTATTTTCTAGAAGTCTCCTATTTTCGAAACGTCTATACATATTTATAGACGCTTTCCACATATTTGTCAAGGAAAATCTGCCTTTTCCGGCTATTTATCAGGGTTTTTGACCGGTTCATACCTCTCGATCACATCCTCCACCCTGTCTGTCAGAATTTGTTCCTGGTGAATTTTACATGACCCGGCAATATCCGACAAACTGATCAGGATATCTCCCATGATTTCCTCCAGCTTTTCTCTCTCCCGCTCCGGCTCCACTTCTTCCAGCTTTTTTGCCGCTTCTTCCAGACGGAGTACATTTTCCTTATAACCGCTGCCCGCCTTATAAAGCTTGTCCGCTTTTTTCAGCACTTTAGCAGCCCGTGTAAGGGCGGGGAGCTCCTTCGGAATCTCTCTTAAAGGAGATTCTATCCACTCTTTCCCCTCCTTTTCCCTCCGTTTTATCTCCTCCCAATCCGCAGAAATATCCTCCTCTTTTTTCTCTCCGGCCTTTTCGCCGAATATCCGCGGATGCCTTCGTATCATCTTTTCGCTGATTCCGCAGATCACATCTTCCAAAGTAAAAATCCCTTCCTCTTCCGCGATGCAGGAATGCAGCATCACATGAAGAAGAATATCTCCCAGTTCTTCCCTCATATTCTCTGCATTTCCCGTATTATCATAAATGCGGATGGAGGACACCAGCTCCGCTGCCTCCTCCATCATATAAGGTTTCAGGCTTTTATGCGTCTGCCTTCTGTCCCAGGGGCAGCCGTTTTCACTCCTTAAAACCTTCACAATATTCATCAAATCTTCAACAGAACATTTGTTATCCATTGTCTTCTCCGTTTTGTTTCCGGCATTCTTCCTAATTGCCGCTGACCGAACTGTTTTCACTCACCGTCTGGTTCTTATTCACCGTATTGCCGCTGATCGTGCTATTATTCTTTTCTTCTTTTACCAGGTCGGTAAAGGAATAAGTAACGTCTTTTTCCTCATCGTCGATCTGGATCGTATAACTTTTCGTCACATACCCCGGTTTGCGCAGCGTTATCGTATGAGTACCCGGGTCTTTCTTAAAGTTTACCGGAGACATTCCTATATAAATGCCGTCCAGATATACTTCCACATCGGAAGGAGAATCAATATATACCTTATAATTGCTGGCCGCACTGTTATATTCATTCGCCGATACGCTGGAAGGATTTGTGTAATCCGCCGGATAGTCTTCCTCCTCTTCCAGCGATTTCTCCAATGTAACGCTGATGCTCGCCAAGTCCTGGCTCACTTTAATATATTGGGAAATAGTATCATAGCCTTCCGCTTCCACGCTCATCCGGTGAATGCCATATTCGATCTCCACCGGCCCGCTGATATCCACTTCCTTCCCGTCAATACTTACCGTTGCGTTGCCAGGCGTCACCGCGAACAGTATACGGCCCGATTTAGGCTCTTCTATTTCCACATCGCCGACATCCAGCGTTGTTTCCTGATTTCTGTATACCGTAACTTTTCTCGTCTCATCAATGCCGGACGCTGTCAAATGCACGTCATAAGTCCCCTCGGGAACTACCAGAAGCATATCCTCGGTGACCTGCTGTATCACCGACTGCCCCACTTCGATCCATCCGCCTCTCAAATATTCGTCGTTGCTCAGTTTCAAATATCCGTGGCCTTCTTCCACAACAACGCTGTAAATGCTGTTTCCTATTCCGCTGACGGAAACCACATCCCCCCGCACAATATCCTCCAGTTGGGAATCCGCCCCTTCCGAAAAAACTACCAGATTATTTCTAAGGCTGTAAGTGCCGCCGCCGACCTCCGCATTCTTGCCAAGAACATCAAAGCTGTATTTTTCCACTTTTTCCAAAATCCAGGCATTCTCCGAAAGCTTTATACTTGCCAGCTTCTTTTTATTTCTTAAAAAAGCCACATCCACTATATCCCCTTCGTGAATCTGCGCCATTGCCATTCCGCTTCCATACTTATCCTGAATCACAGTAGTCCCGTCATAATCCAAGGTATAGTATCTTCCTGTTTCCACATTCATAAAAGTAATTCTGCTCTTATCCACATCCATTTCTTTCACCACGGCCGTATCCACGGAGTCGTAGCTGCCCGGCTGGGCAATGACAAATCCCGAGTCATGTTTTTCGTATGTGGATTCACGCGCAAGTCCTATACTGTCGCTGGCCGACAATAATCCGGCTGCCACAAGCCCTGCCGTCAATATGGAAAGTATAGCCACCGCCAAAACTATCGGTTTATTTTTCCTCTCTCTACCGCTTCTATGCATGGATGTTCCTCCTCTTTCGAATGGGTCTACCTGGTTATTATATACTAATGCGCCGAAAAAGAAAACCACCCATTAGTACTTTTATAATTTTCCAGAAATCCCGTTTTTTGCTCCTCCTGCCCCAACAGTCTTTCCAGTTTTTCCAGATTTCGCCCGGGTATCCACGCCTTTCCTGAATTATAGTAAAAATTTACAATTTTCCAGAATTTCTCAGGATAGCGGAAGCGGTAATACAGCTGTACACGATCCTCCTCCGACATTTCCCGTTCCCCATGATAAGCATTCAGCAAAAGATTTCCTAATTCTATCGGCCAATTTCCTTTTTCCAGAAGCTTTCTCATAAAAAGATAAAGATCTCTGACAGGATTATCCCGGATACATTTTTCAAAATTAATGATTGCCATCCCGTCCCGCTCTTCTGCGTTCCCCTTTGTCACGAGAATATTATGGTACTGGTAATCTCCATGGCAGACGATGCTGGCCTTTTCCTCACTCTTAGCCCTTTCTCCATTCTCCCGCAGATAACATCCGACTTCTTCCGCAACCTGAAGCGCCAAATCCAAAAAATAATCATAATGTTTTAAAAGAAAAATTTCAAAGTTGGTTTTCTGACTCTTTTCTTTTAAAAATTTTCTTACCTTTTTTAATTCCCTGTTATGCTTTTCATATTCCTTATCAATCCGGCATTCCGGCCTCTGCCCTGCCCCCGGAAAAACGCCCGACGTATCGATAAACGACGCCTTATGGAGCCGGGCCAATGTCTTCACCGCCTGGATACATTCCTTTGTATCCCGCACATTGCATTCTCTGCCTTCAAAATAAGTCTTTAATATGTAAGGAGTCCTATCCTGGTCATATACGATAAGTTCCCCTTCTTTCGTCTTTAAAATGCTTTCTACCGAAGGAAATCCCTGCTCGCTGATCGATTTAAGCAGTGCGTCCTGAAAAATAATCTTATCTTTCGGCCCCGTATATTCCTTCAAAATCAACAAACCTTTATCGGACTCACACAGCATAGCGCCCCGTCCTTTCCAGGTACGAAGCACCTCTATCTCATAATTTTCCAGTACGCTGACTGCCCTGTCATTCACATAAATTCCTCCCATATCACGCTTCACAAGCTTAGTCTATCCTATCTTATGAAGCGATATGGCAAAGTATTCATGCGAACTATGAAGTCATTCCTTTCACATATTCCATCAATTTTTCCCTGCTGTTCTCTTCTGGATCTTCCAGCACGATTTGCAGGAGTTTCTCCAGCGTCCGCCCGATTTCCTTTCCCGGTTCCATTCCCGCCTCTATCAGGTCTTTCCCTGTAACGGCAAGCGTGCGCAAAGACACGCACTGCCTGTCCTCCAATATTTTCTCGTATATCCTGCGGATCTCTTCCAGCGCCTCCAGCTTCTCCGCCCTGCCATATTCGCTTTGCGCCCCGATATCCGCCCTTTTCACATCGAACAGGCAGGGGAAAATATCCTCCCCAATCTTATTCATAGCCCTGCGGACGCTCCTTGCCGACGCTTCCACGGAATAGTCATGGTACAATACCAGCCGGGCCGCCTTATCCCTTGTGGCGTTGTCAAACCGCAGCCTTTTCATCACCCGCCGGGTTATGTCTTCCCCCGCCTGGGCATGCCCGTGGAAATGATCGATGCCCTTTTCGTCCGTAAACTTCGTTTCCGGCTTTCCGATATCGTGAAAAAGCATGGCAAGGCGCAGCGCTTTGTCCGCTTTCACCCCGTTCAGGGAATGCAGAATATGTTCGCCCACCGTATAACAATGATGGGGGTTCTCCTGCTCCGTCTCCATGCATCTGTCAAACTCCGGCAGAATGACCCGCGTAATCCCTGTCTCATAGCAAATCCTCAGGTCTTCGGGGCGCGGGGATGTCAGCAGTTTTACGAGTTCCGTTTGTATCCTTTCCGCACTGATATTTCTGAGGTTTTCCGCCATTTCCTTTACGGCGGCTTTCGTTCCTTCCTCCATCCCATACCCAAGCTGCGCGGAGAACCGCACGGCCCTCATCATACGCAAAGCATCCTCTCCAAAACGTTCCCTTGGATTCCCCACACAGCGAACCAGCCGGGCTTTCATATCTTTGATCCCCCCGAAAGCATCCACCAGCCCTTCCCTATCGTTATAAGCCATAGCGTTGATCGTAAAGTCCCGGCGTTTCAAGTCTTCCGTGAGATTGGATGTAAATGTCACCTCCTTCGGATGTCTGCTGTCCTCATATTCTCCGTCAATACGGTAAGTGGTTACTTCAAACCCCTCCCGCTCCATGATGACCGTCACCGTTCCGTGCTGAATCCCCGTATCGACCGTACGGCGGAAAAGGTTTTTGATTTCCTGCGGGCTGGCGGATGTGGTAATATCCCAGTCGTCAGGCACCCGCCCAAGAATGGAATCCCTTACGCACCCGCCCACCGCATAAGCTTCATATCCGCCGGACTCGATCGTCTCTATAATCTTTTTCACTTTATCCGGTAGATGAATATGCATAATCCCTCCTTGCTTTCCGCCTTTAGACAACCAGCCTCACCGTCTCTCTTGCAATAGCGAGTTCCTCATTAGTGGGAATCAGCATTACCGTCACCTTTGCTCCTTCATCGGACAGAATGACTTCCTCCCCGCGGACTTTGTTCTTTTCTTTATTGATATTTGCCCCTAAAAATCCAATATATTCGCCGATTCTTTCCCGCACTTCCGCATTATTTTCGCCGATTCCCGCCGTAAACACAATGGCGTCCACCCCGTTCATAGCCGCCGCATAAGCACCGATATATTTACCTACCCGGTATGCGTAAGTATCCAACGCGTCTTCAGCTTTTTCATTTCCTTGCTCCGCAGCCTGCACCAAATCCCTGAAATCGCTGGAAAGGCCGTCCGACAACCCGAGGACGCCCGACTTTTTATTGCATATATTAACGACTTCTTCCGCAGTAAGCTTCTCCTTTTCCGCCAAAAAAGCAACGATCGCAGGATCCATATCCCCGCTCCTCGTTCCCATGATCAGCCCTTCCAGCGGCGTCAGCCCCATGGAAGTATCTACGGATTCCCCGTTCTTTACCGCCGATACGCTGGCTCCGTTTCCCAAATGGCAGACAATGATTTTCAGTTCCTTCTTATCCTTTCCCAATAGCTCAGCCGCCCTCTTCGAGACGAAATCATGGCTCGTCCCATGGAACCCATAACGCCTTACCTTATACTTCTCATAATACTCATAAGGCAGCCCGTACATATATGCTTTTTTCGGCATCGTCTGATGGAAAGCCGTATCGAATACGCCCACCATCGGCACATCCGGCATTACTTCCTTGCAGGAACGGATGCCCACCAGATTCGCCGGATTATGCAAAGGCGCCAGATCATTGCATTCCTCCACCTGCCGCAGTACTTCGTCGGTAATAACGACAGAAGAAGCGAATTTTTCCCCGCCATGCACGATACGATGCCCCACCGCACCGATCTCATCCAAAGAACCGATCACCCCTGCCTCTTTATCCGTCAGCTTTTCGATCACCAGCTTAACGGCCACCGTATGGTCCGGCATGTCGATCTGCTCCGTCCTCTTCTCCCCGCCATCCGGCTGATGGGTGATCGCGCTGTTATCTATCCCAATCCGTTCACAAAGCCCCTTTGCCAGTACTTTTTCGCTTTCGCTGTCTATTAACTGGTATTTTAAGGAAGAACTGCCGCAGTTTATTACTAAAATGTTCATAAGAATACCTCCGTTTTTTATATATTTTGTTATATTGCATTTTACAACACATGGGGGAAGATTTCCAGATGTAATTGTTCGATTGAGGAGAGGAGGAAAGGAGATGAGTCCATTTTTGCGAGGGGGAAAGGCGGGGCGGAAGGGGAGCGGGGCAGTGGGATGGCGGGGGAAGCGATGGGAGGCGATGGGCAGCCAGCCGGGCAACAGGGAGTGGGGCAGCCGGAAAGCCAAAGCCGGCGGGGCGGGGCGGGGATGTTTTGGCTGGAGCTTCCAATCGGATTTCACTAATGAAATGGATAATGCGATAAAACCGAACGAGCCGGAAGCAACGGACATCCTGTCCTAAGCTTCCTGAAACCGCCATCCCTGGTAATGTCATTAAGTTAAGCTTCCGAATGCCAAAGTAATCATGAGGATTGCTTTGGTATTTTTTTTGTTTTTATTTTGTTTTTTTGAAAAAAAGTATTGACAAATCATCAAAAATGTGTGGCGGAGCCCTTGATGAAAACAGATCAAGGAGGTTCCTATGAAACATATTGCCCAGATGAAAGCAAACTTAGAAAAAGCCATTTGGCAGGTCTCTGACCAGAAAGAACAATGGGTTCTCAACAGCAAAACCGATTTTACACGCAGGAAAAAGCTCGACTTTCCTGCTATGCTCCATTTCCTCCTCCAGATAGAAGGCAGCACCATCCGCAACGAACTCACCAATTATTTCCGTTGCAGGCCGGACTGCCCTTCCCCTTCCGCTTTCTACCAGCAGCGCCTAAAGATTAGGCCGGAGGACCTTTCCATGCTCCTGCGCACTTTTACCGCTTCCTACAAAGGCGCCCGCCGGAAAGGCTTCCGCCTCCTGGCTGTGGACGGGTCTACGGTCTATACCCCCAGGAACGAAAAGGATGCTTCCTCTTATCTTTTTAACGGCGCCGGCAAGAAGGGCTGGAACTGTGTACACATCAATGCCCTTTATGACCTTGTCAACGGCCTGTATGTGGATGCAGCCATCTACCCAGGGAAAAAACCCGGGGAACAGGCAGCACTGGCGTCCATGCTGGACCGGCTGGAAGAGCCGGAGCATTCCATCCTCATCATGACCGCGGCTATGAATCCTACCAGATGGCCGCCAGCATCCAGGCCCGTAACATCCCGTTTGTCCTCCGGGTCAAAAAGCCTTCCAGCAACCGGGGCTTTCTTGCAAAGGCAGACCTGCCGGAGCAGGAAGAGTTCGATCTTCCTTTCGCCTGCCGGATAGCGCATGCCGATTTCTTCAAGGGCAAAAAGAGCCGTGCCCGGATGCTGGAGGAGGGCTATAAGCCCAGCAACCATTGCTTTTCCTATGTTTCCAAAGCTTCCCCGACGTACTGCTTCCAGCCCATGAGGGTGATCCGGTGTACTGGCAGTCCACAGGCACAGGAGCCTGTCTGCCTGCTGACGAACCTGCCGGAAGAAGACTTCAGCTTCACAGAAATCAAAGAATGGTACCGGCTGCGCTGGGGGATCGAAACTTCCTTCCGGGAATTGAAATACGCCCTTTCGCTGCTCCATTTCCATTCAAAAAAGATGGACCTCATTCTGCAGGAAATCTATGCAAAGCTTACCATGTACAACTTCAGCCGCATGATCACCAATCTGTTACAGTCTGAAGTGAAACCGGGGAGAAAGCATTCCCGACAGGTAAACCATACCTATGCGGTAAAAATATGCAGGGAGTATTTTCGCGAGAAAGTCAGTCCATCTGATCTGAAAGTACTTATCCTGCGGAATACACTGCCCATCCGTCCGGACAGGTATTATGAGCGCAAGCCCCAAAAAAAGCAGCCAAGAACTTTCCATTACAGGATAACATAATCCAGATAGAATGCATAGACAGAATTCAGGCAGTGGGAACTGTCTTTTTTGCGTACAAAAAAGGGAGACGGATCCATTGGGACTGTTGTTTCCCAGCCGTTCCCAAGGCTTAACTTAATGACATTACCATCCCTGGCGGTTTCGCTCTGATTATTGACCATTTCATAAGTGAAATTACTGATTGTATGCAACGGCAGAAAACCAGCCCCCCGTCCCTTTCCATCTCTACCGGCTTCCCTTTTCCGTGACTTTGGGCGAAGATTGGACTAAGTGTCACACGCCAAATCATTGTTAGGGGAATCAGAATGTAGTAGAATAGTGGACAAGGAAACAATCGCGTTGCAAGGTGGCAGCCTCCCGGCTTTCGAAAGCGGCAATCGCCGTTATGCCAGTCGGCATTATCCTTTCGGGGAAATAAGGAAAGAGGGAGGTGGCGCAGATGGATACATACCGTATTTTAAGCTTATTGTTTTTAGCTGGTAATTTCCTGATGGCGTTGCTTGCCTACTTAGATAGTAGGGAAAAGCGCAAATAAATAAGCCTGCCTTGTTTACTTGACCGTACTCAGGTAGGCTTATATACCTAAACCGGGAGGTCAACCACTTTGTGGGCGGTTGTTTTCCCTTTTATATTGCCAGTATAACATATTGTTGTTGGGATTACAAGTGGGAATACTTTGGGCTGCAGAAATCAATTTTTATAAGCGCCATGCTGGGCGAAGATTGGATTAAGTGTCACACGCCAAATCATTGTTAGGGGAATCAGAATGTAGTAGAATAGTGGACAAGGAAACAATCGCGTTGCAAGGTGGCAGCCTCCCGGCTTTCGAAAGCGGCAATCGCCGTTATGCCAGTCGGCATTATCCTTTCGGGGAAATAAGGAAAGAGGGAGGTGGCGCAGATGGATACATACCGTATTTTAAGCTTATTGTTTTTAGCTGGTAATTTCCTGATGGCGTTGCTTGCCTACTTAGATAGTAGGGAAAAGCGCAAATAAATAAGCCTGCCTTGTTTACTTGACCGGTACTCAGGTAGGCTTATATAAGCAAACCGGGAGGTCAACCACTTTGTGGGCGGTTGTTTTCCCTTTTGTATCGTCAGTATAACATATGGTTGTTAGAATTACAAGTAGAAATCACTTTCCCGTATGCCTTGACCGCATCCCTATTCAATGATAATATAAATAGCGGTAGCAGAAACAACGAAAAGGAGGCAGTGGCCAATGCCGGTTAGAGTACACAATTTTTTAGGGCGGTTGGGATGGAACGCAAGAAAATATTTTCCCAGGTTGTCCAGTGAAAGTTATTTGAAGCTGCAGTTCGTGACGCGAAGGAAGTTACAAAAGAATTATATAGACTATTTCATGGGAGCAAAGGAGGCTCCGCAGCCGTTAGTGGTGAATCTGGAAACTATCAATCGCTGCAATAGTACCTGCGAATTTTGCACGGCGAATAAAAATGCGGAAAAACGTCCTTATAAAAGAATGGAGGACGAGCTTTTTTACAGCATTATCGATCAGTTGGCAGATTGGAATTATAAAGGGCATTTGACGATGTATGGCAATAATGAGCCATGGCTGGATACCCGTATCGTGGAATTTCATAAGTATGCCAGGGAGAAGCTTCCAGAAGCGTTTATCTTTATGTCAACCAACGGGCTTCTGCTTGATGTGGAGAAGGTAAAAGCGGTAGTGCCCTATGTGGATCAGCTGATCATTAATAATTATTGTCTGGATATGAAATTGCATAGGAATATTCAAGTGATCTATAAATATATTTTGGATCATCCCAATGAATTCAAGGATGTGGATATTCTCATCCAGATGCGTTATTTGAAAGAAGTGCTGACAAACCGGGCGGGCAGCGCGCCGAATAAACAGGCGACGGAAAAGGTGGTAAAAGAGACCTGTCTGATGCCTTATACGGATATGTGGATTATGCCGAACGGGAAACTGGGAATTTGCTGTTGTGATAATTTTGAAGTGACGGATTTGGCGGATCTGCACGAAACGCCGTTGAAGGAAGGGTGGAACAGTGAAAAATACAGGATCCTTCGGGAAGCCATTCGGACAGGACGGCAGAATTATCCGTTTTGCAAGCATTGCGATTTTATCGATGCGGGACTGCGTATGGATGCGGTGGATGATGTGCTGAAAAATCGCGGGGCTGCGCATGGAGCGAGACAGTCTATGTTTAAGAAATAAATGGTAAGAAAAAGAAGAGGATGTCCCAAACTATGAAAAATTGAATTCATAGTTTTGGGGCATCCTCTTTATCATATACGTTGCAGAATCTATTCCATTTCGTTAGCAGATGCTTCTTCGTGGTATTCCTTTTCCGTATTGACGCTCCAGATATTGCTTCTGTCGCGGATTCCGTTTTTGATATTTTTTACGGCTTCAAAAGAAGTACACATGGAATGGTCGATGTTGTTATATCTATGCTGCCCGTTGCGGCCGACACAATAAAGGTTATCGATGGTATCCAGATATTTTATGAGCTGATCCATATATTTGTAGGTATCGAAATAGGCAGGATAAGCTTTTTTCACCCGTTCCGAATGGGTGTCGAGTACTTCGGAAGCGCTGTCGATCAGTCCCATTTTTACCATTTCGCGCAGCGCGAATTTGGTAAATTTTTCGTCGGACATATTCCAGTATTTATCCCCTTCATTGCAGAAATATTCCAGACCTACCCACACGGTATGTTTCAGGTCTTTGATCATGTAAGGAGACCAGTTGTTGTAGATCTGAAGCCTTCCCAGCTTGACGGTTTTGTCGTGGACATAGATCCAGCAGTCGGGAACGATATTACTAACCGTTTTCATTTTTGTCTTATTTTTCAGGTTCAGCTTCGGAACCAGAACCCCAAGGGTGCGGTAATCCCGGTAAGGAAGCCCTGCGGCGATCTTGGCAGCTCTTTTCGGCACATCGTTCATGCCCCCTACCAGATCTTTGACCGGCATGGAGGAAATGAAAATATCGCCTTCCATCGTGGAGACAACTCCATTATGTTCGTAGGTAAGGGAGACAATATGGTTGTTCTCATCCTTTGTAAAGCCGGTAACTTTGCTGTTGGTCAGGATTTTGCCGCCGAGCCTGGTGATTTCTTCCGCAGTAACCTCCCAAAGCTGGCCTGGGCCGAGCTTTGGATATTTGAACTGTTCGATCAGGGAAGTTTCCACCTTGCGGTTTTTCTTGTTAGGCAGAAGCTTGGCGAGCATGTCTTTGATGATAGCGAAAATGGATAATCCCTTTGCCCTCTGCGCGCCCCAATCCGGCGCTATTTCGCTGGGATGGCGGCCCCAGAGGTTTTCGGTATAATTTTCAAAAAACATGGAATAAAGCTTGTGTCCGAACCGGTTGATATAAAAATCTTCCAGCGATTTTTCCTCTCTTTTATGGACAAGGGTTTTCAAATAACTGAAAAAAACATGGATCGTGGTCAGCAGTCCCATGTCACGGAGCGTTTCGAATTTCAGAGAGACCGGATAATCAAAAAATTTCTTTTTAAAGTAAATACGGGATACCCGGTTTCTGTTCAGCATGACCCTGTCTTCCTTCTGGGGATTAGGCCCTCCGGCCGCCAGGGGCATTTTCCGGTGAAGAAGAATATCGTCGTAGGTGGGGGAACCCTGTTCGGGGAGCATTTTTTCCCACCATTCGTTGACTTCGGGGACTTTGGAGAAAAAACGGTGTCCGCCCATATCCATCCGGTTGCCGTTGTGGTTTACCGTTTTGGATATGCCGCCCATGGCTTCGCTTTCTTCAAATACAATCACTTCATAATTATTATCCACGTCCGGGCTGCCGGGCTGTCTGTTCGTTAATAATTCATAAGCGGCGGTAAGCCCGGCGGGGCCTGCGCCTATGACAAGTACTTTTCTCATTGAATAAATTCCTCTCGACTGTTGGATTTGACTTAACTTTTGCGCATAACTATTGTTATTTTAACATGGAATTATTGGATTGTCCATGGACAGATAGGGTGAATTGGGGTAAACTATAGAAAACTGTGTAAGGAGAAAAGAAATGACGATATTTACGATTCCCGGCCTGATTTTATGGCTGTTTATCATTCCGTTTTGCATTGGACTGATCCCGATGCCCTGGATTCCCGAGAAAAACAGGAACGTGGGAGTGACCGTGACTGCAGGGTATTTGATTATGCTGCCGCTGTGCTGGCTGGTAACAGTTCCCTGCATATTGCTCGTGGAATATGATAGTTTTCTGGTAATGGTAAGATGGTTTACCGTTTTGCTGGCAGCGGGGGCGGCTGCCGGAATCGGCATTTGCATATGGGCTGCCAGGAAGGGGAAACGGGTGCTGCGTCTGCAGCCGCCGGATATCATGGAAATGACATGGGGGGAAAGGCTGGGATGGCTGGTATTTTTGGGGCTGGTTGCCTGGCAGTTGTACAAGGCATTTACGCTGACATCTTTTGACGGGGATGATGCGGAGTATGTGGCGCAGTCGCTGGTAACGGTTCAAAGTAACACGATGTACCGGATTCTTCCTTATACGGGGGGGACGACTTCCCTGGATATCAGACATTCCCTGGCGGTATTGCCTATATGGATCGCTTATATTGGAAGAATGACAGGGCTTCATACGACGATACTTGCCCATAGTGTACTGCCTTTTGTATGGATTCCGTTGACTTATATGGTGTTTTATGAGATTGGAAAACATTTGTTCCGAAGAAAGACGGAGAAGGCCCAGGGAGGACTGTCTTTGTTTATGGTGTTTATCGCGCTTTTTCAAATGTTTGGAAACGTATCGATTTATACGAACGAAACCTTTTTTCTGACACGGACATGGCAGGGGAAGGCGGTCGCGGCAAGCTTTGTGATTCCCGTTACGATATGGCTGATGCTGTGGATTTTTGACGGGGAGGAAGAGAAAAAGAGGAGAAGAAAAAAAGAGCCGGTGGCGGCCATATGGGTTCTTCTTGTATTGACGAATATGACGGCTGGCGTCTGCACTTCCATGGTGGTTTTCCTCAATGTGGTGCTGATAGGCGCGGCGGCGTTTTGGCTGATGATTGCGGAAAAAAAGTTTAGCATTCTCATAAAGGCGGGATGTGTATGCATTCCGAACGGAATCTATATGCTGTTGTATTTATTCCTGCATGCGTAAATGAGCATATGTATTCGTTCAGCGGAGGAGATAAGATATGTACGGAATTTTTATGGAAAGTGTGGTAATATTTAAAAATTATGCCGGGGGGAAGTATCTGGCAGCTTTGTTTTTGCTTGCCCTTGTCTGGCTGTTGATAACGGAAAAAAATAAAAGGAGGCGGGCTCTGTTCATTTATATGCCTTTGAGCCTGTTGCTGCTTTTCTTTTTCCCTATTTTCCGAAAGGTGTTTGTCCGTTTGATGGGCGGAGAAGGAGATACTTATTACAGAGTACTCTGGCTGATTCCCATGGGGATTATCGTTGCTTATGGCGGTGTGAAGCTGGCAGGGTTTCTTTATGAAAGATGGGGGACATGGGCGGGAGGCATCGCCTGTGCCGCAGTTGGGGCCGTTATTATACTGGGAGGGAGATATGTGTATGCGAGCCAGTATATGTCAAAGGCGCAGAATCCTTATCATTTGCCGCAGACGGTGGTCGATATCTGTGACTTGATAGCGCCGGCGGAGGGGGAAGAACGTATATGGGCGGTATTTCCGACGGATTTGGTCTATTTCGTCAGACAGTACGATACGGATATCCAGCTTCTTTATGGAAGGGAGATGGTGGAGCCGAAGTGGCAGTATGCGGAACCGGTGCATACGGTGATGAATCATCCGACGATGATTGATGTGGAAGAGCTGTTGAAATTGACGAGGGAGCGGTATTGTACGTATATCGTGCTGCCTAATGTGGAGAGCAAAGGGGTGACGGAAGCGCCGGAGAACTTTGGCCTGGAGCTGATAGATACGGTGGACGGATATCCGGTCTACTATGATCCGGTGGCTGAGCAAATTAAAAGAGAAACGTTTCAATAGGTGTTGTTATGTTATTTCATTCGTATATTTTTGTATTCGTATTTTTGCCTGTGAGCCTTGGCGGGTATTATCTGGCGGGCAGGATCGGAAGCAGGGCGGCAAAGCTCTGGCTGGCAGCCATGTCGCTTTGGTTCTACGGCAGTTTCCGGCTGGAATACTTGCTCCTTCTGTTGCTCAGCGTATTTTTGAACTATGGGATTGCGTTGGGGATGAAGGGGAAAAAACGGGCCGGCGGGCTGCTGGCGGCTGGAGTTGCGGTAAATCTTGCTGCGCTTGTTTATTTTAAATATATGGATTTTTTTATCGGGAACTGGAACTATATCAGCGGCATGGAATTGCCGCTGCTTCGCGTGGCGCTGCCCGTGGGTATCAGTTTTTTTACTTTTCAGCAGATTTCCTATCTGGCGGATTGTTATAAGGGGGAGATTGAAACAAAAGGATTTCTTGATTATATGCTTTCGATCGTATACTTTCCGAAACTGGTGGAGGGACCGCTTGTCATATATGCCGAATGGGAGCCGGAGCTTGTGGGAGCAGGAGAAAAGGGGTTTGATGCGGAAAAGTTTATGAGGGGCGTCTGCCAGTTTGTGATGGGCATGATGAAAAAGGTGATATTGGCGGATACTTTTGGAGGGGCGGTGGACTATGGTTATTCCAACTTGGAGATCATGCATGGCTGGGACGCTCTTTTGCTCGTGGCTTTTTATGCTTTGCAGCTTTATTTTGATTTCAGCGGTTACTGCGATATGGCTCTTGGAGTGAGCCGGATGTTTGGCATAGAACTGCCGGTGAACTTCAATTCCCCATATCAGGCGGGGAATATTGTAGAGTTCTGGAAGCGGTGGCATATTACTTTGAACCGTTTTTTTACAAAATATATTTATATTCCTCTTGGGGGAAACCGGAAAGGCAGGGCGCGGATGTACGGCAATCTGCTGATTGTGTTTCTGGTCAGCGGAATATGGCACGGGGCCGGATGGAATTTTATCCTTTGGGGAATGCTCCATGGCGTATTATATGTCCTGACGAGGATGTGGATGAATCGGAGAGGGGCTTTTCACGGAAGAAAGGTTCCCCGGGTTATTTCCGTTCCCCTTACTTTCTGCTATACGGCGTTTGCCTGGGTATATTTCAGGGCGGAGAATGCAGCGCAGGGAAACCGGTTGATTTCCCTGTTGTTTTCGGGGGATTATGCCAGGGTGAACAGGAATTTGGCGGGATATTTTAACCTGGACGAATTCTGGTATATTTTAAAGGTTTTGCGGTTGGATGGATGGGAATACGGACATTATATCCTGATGGGAGCGATCACGGCATTTTCTTTGCTGCTTGTATTTTTTGGAAAAAATGCGGCCGGAGTCGCGGATAAAATAAAACCGAAACCATGGACGGCGGTATTGTTTGCGGGGGCGATGCTCTGGTGTGTGCTTGCCTTTTCCGGGGTCAGCACTTTTCTGTACTTTAATTTTTAGAGGAATGATAAGAGATGAAACAATATAAGAGATGGCTGGTTATATTTGGCGGCAGTTTTCTGGCGGCGGCGGTATTGGTAATGCTGCTGACCGCGTATATAGATCCTTTTTTTCAGTACCATGCTCCTTTGGAGGATTTTCCCTATGTGGTGGATCATCAGGTGAACCAGAATCCGGGCATGGCAAGGCATATGGAGTATGACAGTGTGATTTTAGGCTCTTCCATGACCGTGAATTTTAATACGAACTGGTTTGGGGAACTGATGGGATTAAAAACTTTGAAGCTAAGCTACAGCGGAGCGTTTCCAAAAGACCAGGCGAATATTATGGATATCGTGTTTCAGGACGGGCGCAAAGTGGATGCGGTTTTTTTGGGGATCGATGTGATCACTTACAGCGGCGGAGTGGAAGAGACGAAATACCCGATACCGGAATATCTGTATGACGATTATGTGTGGAACGATATTCCATATTTGTTGAATAAAGATGTAGTACTCCAATATATTATGAGGCCCCTGGCTGATCCGGATAAAACAGATCTGGCGACGATGTACGCGAGCTGGTGGACGGAAGAATATTATAATAAACAATGGGTAATGCATAACTATGTGCCGGCTGAACCGGCGCAGGAAGAGGCCGACCCGGAAAAATTTATCGACAATATCAGGGCGAATATGGATGCGAATATATGTCCTTATATTGAAGCGAACCCGGATACGGAATTTTATGTGTTTTATCCGCCCTACAGCATTTTGTATTGGAATGACGTGCTGCAGGAAAAACAGTTGGAAGCGGTGTTGAGGGAATATGAATATATTTCGGAGCGGTTGTTTTCTTATGAAAATGTCAGGGTGTTCTTTTTTCCCAACCAGGAATGGATCATATGCGATCTGGACCGATATGCGGATTACAGCCATTACCACCCGGATATCAATCGCTATATGGCGGAATGCTTTGCGGACGGGGAATGCGGGGTAACGGAAGAAAACCTGCAAGAAGAGCTGGAAGAAATGAGACGGATCGTGGAAGAATATGATTTTGAGGAGTTGTTTTCTGGCGAACCTTAGTAGCGTGAAAAGTACTTCGAATTGATAAAGCAATTCGAAGTACTTTTCACGCCAGAGAATGCCCAGAAAGCGGGCATTCTCCGCATTGATTTAAAATTCCGCCCCGCGGCATTTTTCCTATTGATGGTTTATGCCGCGGGAGATGGGATTTTTTATTGGTGGTTAGTGGGCGGAGGTGCGGCCGGTGTTTATGAATTCGGCGAGACGGTCTGCCATGAGCTGCCTTCCGGCATCGTTTAAATGGATGTTATCGGACATATAATCGCGGTAGTTGTCTTCATTGATCGTTCCGTAAAAGTTGTCGATAATGGATACGCCGCAGGAAATGGATACATCGATTTCTTTGAGCAGATAATGGGGAAGGGCTCCGTTTCCAAGATCTGTACTGCCTCCGTTTTGGAAATTGCCGTTTGCATCGATGGACTGGGCAAAAGTGTGGGACATGACTACGATCCTTATATACGGGTAAGAATTCTGGATCGCTTCGATCGCAGTGCGCAGCCCTCCGGTGTAAGCGCTGATTTCGTAAGGATCATTGGGGTTGTCGGAGGGAATGCCCGCCAGATAATCCGTGCCGTCGTAGATAATGGCGATCATGTCTATTTTGCTGTAATCGATGGACTTTAAAGTGTTTACCGTTTCTGCATAGATTGGATTTGATTCTGCGGAAGAGGCCGCTTCCATACGGGAAAAATCTCCGCTGCAAATGCTCTGGGCAACATGAGGAAGATTGAAGTTGTCTCTTGGATAGCCTTCATTGTATACGGAATACTTTGTTCCGATGGTGGAATCCGGAAATCCCCCGTTATAAACGGTGGCATTGGTCTTAGAAGAGAGCAGCGAAACAAATCCCCTTTCCCCGGTTTCATCCGTAAGGGGGTTGTTTCCCAGGCACAAAACCGTCATGACGCCGTCATCTTCATGTCCTTCCAGCTTGGAATCGCTGAGAGGAATAATAGTATCGAGGGGTTCCACGTCGCCCCCTTCTGCAATATGAGCGGGATCAAAATCGGATTTTGTGCCGGCATTCCATATAACGAGCTTGATAATTGCGGTAGCTGCAATGATAAGTATCAGAGCAAATAACAGAAGATGCCAGTTGAGACGGAACTGTTTTTTTCTATGCTTTCGGTTGCTTGATTTTTTCATGTAAATCCTCCACATTTATAACAGATAAAATATCTGCAAGTACGATGATATTTTTCGCTGTATCTGTTATTGTACTATGATTTACTGAAAAAATCCACTTTAGGATATTTTGTTTCCGTGAATTCTTCTGGAGGATCAACCATGCAGCTCTTTGTACCACTTGCTGTATTTGTACATCCTGTAAGTAGTGCTGAGTTCTTTTAACTGTGTTTCGTCAGCGCACCTCGTTTTAAAGGCGTTGCGCTCGTCCATATCCATACTGACGTATTCCATATACGGAATACGGAGTTCGGTAATGGAACCGCCGCATTTGGGGCATGTCATTTTGTGGCCGTTCAGCATATGAACACGGTGGCAGGGCTTGCAGTAGTGCATGTACATCATGATTCTATTCCCCTTTTCAAATTTGTAATCATTGTAATGAAATACAGTGTATATTTAATTGGTACTATTAGATTGTGTCAGTTATGACGAAAAAAGTCAATAACTTAATGATAGTAATTCATCGACAAAATGTATAAGCAGGTTGATTTTATTTCTTTTGCGGGCTTTATTTCAGATATTGACGGCGGGGGGATTAGAAGGTATGATGGGAAGAACAGATGGAAAGTATGGAGGAAGAAAGCATGAGAACTTATCTGGTGACAGGCGGAGCCGGTTTTATAGGCTCTAATTATATTCATTATATGTTTAAGAAGTATGGCGACGAGATTCGCATTATTAATGTGGACGCCCTTACTTATGCGGGGAATCTGGAAAATCTGAAGGGCGTGGAAGGCAGGAAGAATTATACGTTCGTGAAAGCGGATATCTGCGATAAGGATGCTGTGGCGAAAATATTTGCTGAGAACGATATTGACAGGGTGGTTCATTTTGCGGCGGAAAGCCATGTGGACAGAAGCATCCGCAACCCGGAAGTTTTTATTCAGACTAACGTCCTCGGAACAGCGGTTATGTTGAACTGTGCGAAAGCGGCCTGGGAACTGCCGGACGGGACATTTAAGGAAGGGAAAAAATTCCTCCACGTGTCTACGGATGAAGTATACGGTTCTCTGGAGGAAGAGGGAGAATATTTTTATGAAACAACTCCTTATGCGCCTCATAGCCCTTATTCGGCAAGCAAAGCGGGATCGGATATGCTGGTGAAGGCTTATATGGATACGTATCATTTTCCGGCGAACATTACGAACTGCTCGAATAATTACGGCCCTTACCAGTTCCCGGAAAAGTTGATTCCGTTGATTATCAATAATGCGCTGCAAGGTAAAAAACTGCCGGTATATGGTGACGGTAAAAATGTAAGGGACTGGCTGTATGTGGAAGATCATGCCAAGGCGATCGATATGGTGCAGGAAAAGGGCCGGCTGTTTGAGACTTATAATGTAGGAGGGCATAACGAGAAGCAGAATATCGAGATCGTCCATATCATTATCGAGACATTGCAGGAAATGCTGCCGGAAGGCGATCCGAGAAAAGAGCTGGTCAGCAAAGATTTGATTACCTATGTGGAGGATCGTAAGGGTCATGACAGGAGATATGCGATAGCTCCGGACAAGATTAAGGAAGAGATTGGCTGGGAGCCGGAAACGATGTTTAAAGAGGGAATCAGGCTTACGATCCAGTGGTTTTTTGAACATGAGGAATGGATGAAAAATGTGACGAGCGGCGATTATCAGAAATATTATGAGGAAATGTACAAGTAAGATGCATCTGCAACCGATGGGAACGCCGGCTCTCACAGCAGACGCAAATGTATATGGGGAACGCTCCGCCGGATTCGGTACCGGCATCAATAACTAAAAAGCGATGAAAAACTGCCGGGCGGTATGGGATTGCCCGGCAGTGCGGTTTCAGAGGGGACAAGGATAGGGACAAAAGAGGTAAGGCCGATGAGATTTGGAAAAAGGAAAAAAGGAGAAGGGAAAAAGCGTTATGCGGCAGCCGTTGCAATAGGGATATGTATTTTGGCGGTTATTGGCGGGATCGCATATAAGGCAGCGGCGGACAGGCAGACGAGGGAGGCCTGGGCGAATCGGATAGAGAGGGAAAAGCAGCAGATCGCGGAGGCGGAAAGGGAAGCCGAGGCTGCAAAAGCCCGAAGCGAAGAGGTATTGGAAGCGGCCGTGGATGCCGGAGCCAATGTGTTTGAAATGGTGGAAAAACGCCCGGATTTTGTGGAATTGACAGAGACGGGTACGGAAAGCATTCTCACGGTGGAGTCCTGCCTGGTCGATAATACCACGAGCAACATCGTGCTTAAGGCGGTGGCTGAGGAGATTCCTGTCAGCGACGATTCTTATTACTATTTGTTTGCATTGCGGGTACACAATGATCAGATTACGGAGGATATGTTCCCTATTGAACAAAAATATAAAGGAAGCGAAGTGGAATTTCAGTTTTCAAGGCACGTGGGGAATATAAGCGGACTGCTGTACAAGTATGTGGTGGCGGTGAAAAAAGACGATAAGTTTGTGGCGGTGAGCAAACCTTATTATGTGACAAATCCGGAGGAAATATCCGTATACAAATCCAACGGAAAGAACGCGGAATCAAAGAAAGGACTTCTGATCGACCCGGATAAGCTTTTGTCGGGGGAACTGGAGGATCTCGGGATTAAACATGCGGCATATAATATCCCGGTATCAAGGATATTGGGAGAGTCTGACAACGAGGAATACCCGCCTGTGGAATATGTTTATAATGGGAAGGGGTATACGTTTAACGGGGAAGTGATTTCGGAATATGACCTGATATTCAAGACTCTTACGGAAAAAGAAATTGAAATTACGGTGATTTTGCTGAATGATGTGGTTCCTGCCTATCCGCAGCTGATTCACCCGCAGGCCCGTTCGGGCATAGGGACGGCTCCCTACTATGCATTTAACGGAGCGGATGAAGAAGGGGTGGAATATCTGGCAGCGATAGGATCTTTTTTGGCAGAGCGGTATTCCGGAAGGGCAAATGGCAGGGGGATCGTTGCAAACTGGATTATCGGGAATGAAATCAATGCAAGAAAAGACTGGAACTATATGGAATATACAAGCATCAGAGCATATGTCAAGGAATATATCAGAGCTTTCCGCGTACTTTATAATTCGATTAAAAGTATCAATGGCGCCAGCAGGATATTTATTTCCCTGGATCAGAGATGGGACAGCAATTCCAATAGCCTGATCCACTATGATGCCAAGGATATATTGGAAGAGTTCAACAAACAGATCAGAGAAGAGGGAAATATCGACTGGGGATTGGCGATCCACCCATATAATGTTCCGCTGACCTCGCCCTATATATGGAAAGATTCTCTGTATGTGAAGGATTCGGAGGATACCCCTATGGTTACGATGGCGAATATTGATGTGGTGACGGATTATCTGCAGCAGGAAGAATTCCTCATGGAAGACGGGGAAGTCCGTCCCGTAACGATTAGCGAGCTTGGGTATACATCTTCTGACGGAGAGGATGTGCAGGCGGCGGCCATCGTGTACGCTTATAAGGCGGCAGAAGCCAATCCGCATATAGAGTCCGTGCTGTTTTCCAGACAAACGGATGCGGCGGAGGAAATGGAGCAGGGGCTTGATTTGGGGATTAATTATATGGATGGCTCACGGAAATATGTATATAATGTTTATAAATATATGGATACGGAAGAGCAGGAGAAATATACTGATTTTGCGAAAAAGATCATTGGGATCAGCGATTGGAAGACGGTGATAAAAGAGATAAAAGAAAAGTAATTTTGAGGGGGATGGAAGCACGGAAATCAATGGAAATCAATTTTGATTTTGATCAGTGGCGCAGGAGGGAAGGCAAAGGGGACAGGGGCAGCCGGGGCAGGGCTGGCGGGGG
>OFHM01000288.1_pt1 | contig 45817 bp, 41 predicted proteins | sample 1521311 | NCBI WGS metagenome assembly OFHM01 (sample SAMEA3504083, study PRJEB24116) | mouse gut metagenome | biome: mouse gut; feature: mouse-associated habitat; material: faeces | place: Denmark | collected 2011 | reverse complement strand
CTTACCAGACTGGATTCCCACCAGCTATATATTCGGCACCGAACTGGCGCACACCGTCGTTTCTTTTTAGTATAACACGGAATGGCATTATATGGAATAATTATTTGGCTGAATATATATCGGTCACCACACTAGTCCGCCCAGTTTTCCACTGCAAGGCCTTCTACCCGTAGGAACTCCTTTGTATTGTTCGTCACAAGAATAAGCTTTTCAGACTTAGCATGTCCTGCTATCAGCAGATCCATGGGGCCGATTGGTCTCCCACGCAACTCTAGAGCTGCCCTGATCTTTCCATATTCCGCTGCTGCAGATGCCGAGAAATCCAAGACGGAGAGGGGCGACAGGAACAGCGACAGGGCTATTCGGTTCTTCTCTGCCGCCGCGCTCTTTTCCACACCATGCATCAGCTCCGCATAAGTAATGGCCGAGATGCACATTTCCTCTGGATTATGCAACAGGAAATTCCGGATTACCGTCTCCGGCTTATGCTTAATAGTATAAATGCAGATATTCGTGTCCAGCATATACCTCATAGCTCCTCCCGCTCCTGCCGGATGCCCTCGGCACGGCCACTATCCATAAAATCCTCGGAAAAAAGATTCAAGCTGTCTAAAAAGCCGGACCAGTTGTCGTCCTTTGGCATCAGAATCACGATATCGCCGATTTTGTTTACCGCTACTTCCTCGCCGCTAAAACGGCACTCCTTGGGCAGCCTGACTGCCTGGCTCCTCCCGTTTTCAAAAAGCTTTGCTGTCATCATCCTTATATACCTCCCTATTTTAGTATATATCGTGGTATATACTATGTCAAGACGCAGGAACTTATTCCATGGACATCAGCTGCCGAAATTTTGCCTAATTGACATCATCCCCGGCTATCACCTCCAGACAAGGGCTTGGCCTTTGGCAGATATACCTATTTCCCCGGGCGAATTTCCTATCATAACCGCAAAACCCATTGACTTCCCGCATGTTTTGCGGCATACTCTGTATAGATACTTGCTTTCATCAACAAAATCATATTACAAAACGAAGAAATCAGGCCTTAATCTGCTGGGACTATATAATCCTCACAGCCTCCAGTATTCGGTGCCCCGCCCCCGTGCACTCGCTTCCATGACCGCCCCGCCCCAGATAATAGCCCTCCCTTGCCAATTTCTCATTGACTTTTCCATGGAATCCCTTAAAATAAAACCATAGAAATAAAATCTTATCAGATTCTGCGGCGGCTCTATCCAATAAAATACATCGCAGGCATGCACGCGTTTTCCAGGAGGTATCCCCATGGCAAGGACAGTAGGTATCGGGCATCAGGAGTTCGGGCAGCTAATCCGATCGGATTGTTTTTACATTGACAAGTCCGGATTTATCAAGGAATGGTGGGAGAACAATGACATAGTCACCCTGATCGCCCGCCCAAGACGTTTCGGCAAGACCCTGAACCTGAGCATGGTGGAACATTTCTTCTCCGTGGACTACGCAGACGGCGGAGAGCTGTTCAAAAGGCTTTCCATCTGGCGTGAAAAGTCCTCTGATGGGGATTACAGGTACAGGCAGCTGCAGGGAACCTATCCCGTCATCAGCCTGTCCTTCGCCAAGGTGAAAGAGACGGACTTCCCCAACGCCAGGAAAAAGATATGCCGAATCATCAAGGATCTGTACAATAAATATGCCTTTCTGGCCGACAGCGGCTGCCTGAACCAGGACGAAAGGGGCACATGGCAGGAGATATCGGTGGAAATGGAAGACTATTTAGCCGCCGATTCCCTGAATGCCTTGTCCAATTACCTGTCTCGCTACTATGGGAAGAAGGTCATCATTCTGCTGGACGAATATGACACACCTATGTAGGAAGCCTATCTGAACGGCTATGGGACAGAACTGTCGGACTTCATGAAGGGGCTGTTCAATGCCGCGTTCAAGACGAACCCTTACCTGGAGAGGGCGATTCTGACAGGAATCACGAGGATAAGCAAGGAATCGCTGTTTTCTGATTTGAACAATCTGGAGGTAGTGACGACCACCTCCAATAAATATGCCGATTTTTTTGGCTTCACAGAGGAAGAAGTGTTTGCCGCATTGGACGAGTATGGCCTGGGCGGGAGAAAACAGGATGTGAAGAGCTGGTATGACGGATTTGTCTTCGGCGACAAGCGGGACATCTACAATCCCTGGTCCATCCTAAACTTCCTGGACAAGGGCAGCCTGGCTGCCTACTGGACGAACACCAGCTCCAACAGCCTGGCCGGGAAGCTGATTCGCGAAAGCGGGCCAGAGGTAAAAATGGTGATGGAGAGCCTTCTGAAGGGAGGCGTATACCATACGGCATTGGACGAACAGGTTGTCTTTAATCAGCTGGATTATAAGGACAGCGCAGTGTGGAGCCTTTTCCTTGCCAGCGGCTATTTGCGCGTGGAGGCAATGGTCTTTGATATGGAAAGAGGAAGGCCGGAATATGACCTGGCTCTGACGAACAGGGAGGTCAGGTCCATGTTCGAAGGGATGGTCGATGAGTGGTTCAAGGAATATACCCCGGCTTACAACGGGTTCGTGAAAGCCCTGCTGAAAGGCGACCTTTGTGAGATGAACCGATATATGAACCGGGTGGCTTTGGATACTTTCAGCTTCTTCGACAGCGGAAACAGGCCATCCGAAGCAAACGAGCCGGAGCGGTTCTATCACGGCTTCGTGCTGGGGCTGCTGGTGGACCTGCGTGGGCAATATTTAGTAAATTCCAACAGGGAGAGTGGTTTTGGAAGGTATAACGTGATACTGGAGCCACAGATCCCGAATGACGTTGCGGCTGTGAATAACCGCAATAGGGATGCGATAATATATAATTGCAATAAGGATGCAATTATTATAGAATTCAAGGTGCATGATCCGGAAGAGGGAGAACGGACGCTGGAGGATACTGTGCAGTCGGCATTGGAACAGATTGAAGACAGAAAATACGCTGCATCTCTGGAAGCGAAAGGGATTCCTGCAGACAGAATCCGGAAGTATGGCTTTGCGTTTCGGGGAAAGGAAGTGCTGATTGGGCGAACTCCAGAAGGCGGAACCTAAAAAGTAACCGCTTTATAAAGTAGCAGATATAAAAATCTCGCAGTTCCTGTATAATATAACAAGAACTGCGAGCATTTTACTTTATTCATAGTCAGCAGGTACATGCTGCATTGCCTTGGAACAGTTAGCCATTACATTCTGATTCCATGGGGCCGTTTTGCTTCCCCCATAGGAGTCCCTCAAGATTCGATTAAAATGAATACATGCGCAGAAATGTGCAAATTCATTTTAAGGAGAGTCAAGACGGCTATTCTGCCTGGCTGTTTTCCCTCTGGCCTTCCACATAAAGTATATTCATGATATTTTTATATTGGTGATCATTAAAATCTCTATAATCAAAATCCTTCAACATTATATTGCCTTCATACCATAGGAATACGTCATAATATCCCGAATTGAAACAGCAGCCTTGATAGGCAAAAATTCCATTACGGATGTAGTATAGCTCTTCGTTCGACAACTCCCCCCACTCTTTTACTGAAATGTCCCTGTTCGCGGATTCAAGGACATAATATTCTACTGCTACTTTTTCGCGCACATGCTCAGCATCATAATTTTCATCTACATCAATAATTCCATATTCCAAAGCTTCCGCTGTCATTTCGTATATAAGGTTCATCATAACCTTGTCCTCATCTGTTTCATTTATAGCTGTAAATTTGTCTGTGAACCGCTTGCCGTCAATAGTCGTCACCCCTCTGCAAAGGATAGCACATTTACTTTTTGAATCGTAATGCCGTGAAGCTGCTTTATTGCCTGCCGCAAACTCAAGAATGAGGAAAGCGCTCAATATAATAAATAATATCGTTTCCCAGGCAGGATACTTTATTTCCAATATCGGATTGTGTATTTTTCCAGCGTAACATTTTTTGATTTCAAACGCTATGTATTTATACAACAAAATAGCCGCTTCAAGGAAAAGCCCATAAGCGATCAACTTTCTGTGGCTAAATAAAAATTCTTCTATTTCTGATAAAAAGGGCGATACATTAGGCACGATACGGGGCATCAATTTAACTATAATCCAATAGCCAAAGCTATAAAAGCCTTCGATTATCACTATTATGCCGCTCATTAAATTGATAATAAATGCCATTATGCTCCATTTCAAGTCAGGTATAAAGTCTTTCATCTTTTCCATAACTCGCCTCCATGCTACTAAAGAAAAAGAATAATGATTAGATTCGTATATCATTTCTGATATATGAAATGACTACAAAGTATAGTATACCTATTACATAAATCGACACTATTTGAAAAAACTTTAGGTCTTTAGCAAAAAAATGTTGATATGAGGCTGATGACATTGTTGTATTGTCAAAAAAGCTTCTGATGAAAATGATTGAACGATTGCCCAATCAATAAGACTGTGTTTGGGACACTAATGCCAATCAGGGATAATCAAGAGAAGGCATTTATCTGCTTATCCCTGTTTTTGATCTGCAAGGGGGCCTTCCTCTTCGACAATAAAAATTATGCATTCGTCATTTCCGGCAAAAATTCCTTATAATCTACAACCTTGCCGGGTATTCCCAGGAATCGAAATATCTCTGTCGCCTTATCATACAGACGGCCATCGTTTGTGACAAAGATATCGCTTTGCGTTGCATATATCAAATGTGTCGTGTCATGCATATGGCTTCTGTATTTTCTTGCCGGTTCAGGATTATTATCCAGTGTATCAACTATTCTATCAATGCATGCTAAATCCGTAAACAGGAAGCTATAGCTATTTTTGTGCTTCTCCCAAAATAGCCGCTTCTCTGCTTCCTGTTCATATTCCGGATACCAGTCAAAAGAGCTCAGGGCCTTCTTCGCCGCTGTCGATGACAGCACTCCTTCAATGGTGCTGCCCTTGACCTTTAATGAAAGCTCCGCCTTTATTCTGCTTCGGTTCTCCATGAAATCCTGTTCCATCTCTTCGCTTAGGACTGTCCCATCAAAGTTTTCTATCACTCTTCTCAAAGGATTGTATGGGGATTCGGATTTGACTACTATTCCCTTTTGCAAATTAGGCAGAAACTCCACATTATTCGTCAGATTCCCTAAATATCGCAAATCCCGCTCGACGCTTTCATTGTACTTGAAATCCTCCCTCCGTATGGAATTGGCCATTTCTTCCAGGTGCGCAGGGCTGTAGACGAATTGGTATTTTTTTGTAATCCTCTCCAATGGGACATATTTTTTCAAATAAATATATGTATTATTATCGAAATATAACAAGGGCTTATCTATTTTCCCTAATGGGCCAGTGGTATCTTCATTAGAGAAAGCAACCCTTTCCATAAAATCATTTGCCTTGATGGCATAGACATGCGCCTTGATTTTTTCTTTGGCCACTTTCTCCCTTACAATGCTGTCTAATAGAATCCAATACTTTTCATAACGCAGAAAATTATAGTTGTCGTCCGGGTCTACTTCCAGCCCTGAAGCCAGTATCTCGCGCTGAACCTCTTTCTGAAATGCCTTTAATTCGTCTAATGTAACCATATTTCGTTGATACTTATCCAATACATCCAGAATCTCTTTTTCTTTTTTCTCAAAATAAAGCATATGTCTGATCTCCATGGAATTTCTTTTCAGGGTTTCATCTCAGGCTTTGCTGGCATAATGATGACATCCTGTAATAATCTGAACATGCCATAATTTTACTACAATTACTTAGTATTGTCAATCCTATAGACTTTAGGAATTGTCGGAAAATAACTGATGCAACTTGTTTAGGAGAAAGCCCAGAAATACAACGAAAACGGCTATAAACTCGCATCAGTTATTTGTAGACAATTCCTTAATATCAGGTCAAGCTTGTAAAATGCTATGTGCCGCAGCGCCAATGCGTGCCAGCGACAGTTCATATCGGATTCGATTCATGATTATCTTATAGCGTTCCTTCACCAGCCCCAGGATGGCCGATGCAATCTTCTCGTCAAATATCCCCTTGTCATCGACACGGAACAGCGCCATATCTGCAGCAGCAGACTTATGTGGAGCTGCTCAGGGGGCTTTTCAAGGAGGAACAGTCCAAGGATTTCGTGAAGCTCGCCTATATCACAGATATTCTTCCCATCAAGAAATATGGCAGCGAGTCCGCGCTGAACAATTTCTATGAGTTTACCATGACGAATCCACAGATGCTGGCCCAATATATCGGTTTCACGGAGAGGGAGGTAAGCGCGCTCTGCGGTGAATACGGGATGGATTTCCCGGAAGCCGCGTGGTGGTATGATGGATATTCCTTCCGCCGCATGAAGCATGTCTACAACCCGAATTCTGTGGTCAGGGCGATGCTGTCCGGTGAATATGATAATTATTGGACGAGGACAGCTGCTTACGAATCCCTGAAGGACTATATCTGCATGGACTTTGACGGCCTGAAGGAAACAGTGGTGCAGGTGCTGGCAGGGGGACAGTGCAAGGTGGATATGAAGCCTTCCACCATGTTTAGCCAGGAGCCATGGGTTGGCGTAAATACAAACTCAAATCTTCCAGGCACTGTATTGAGATATTCCTGCGTTTCCCTTGAGGTATGGGCAGAATGATTGTCAAGGATGAGGCGTATTTTATCGCCAGCAGGGTATTTCTCGTCCAGAATCTTCAGGAAGCGGACGAAATCAGAGCTTTTGTGGGTCGGACTTACAAGGGGGACTGCTTCGCCAATAAGCAGGTCAATGGCTGCAAGCGAACAAGATAAAACCCGTCTTCCAATACGGCCATCGCAGATTTGGATGGGATTGAAGAAAATCAGCTGTATCGGCTGGATGGAATCATGGATTCGCAGAATCTGATTGTCTGTATCAATTCTGACGATCCCGCAGTCTTTAATACCAATGTGTCTAATGAACTTGCGTATATTTATTATGGAATGCTGGAGAAGGATATCAGCAGGGAGGCAGCGCTGATTTGGATTGACAAAATCAGGAGAAATGGCATGAACAGTTCCTTTATCCATCATCAGGAGACGGACATGCTGTTGATGAAGAACCTGGCGGCATTGATTCAGGCAATGTGATCGGGTTCCGAAGCGGCATGGGAAGGATGCGGGACAGGGCCGATGCCCCCAATATCGCTGCGGGGCGGAGGAGCCTGGCCTGCTGAATGCCGGAGGCAAGACATGACGAACCGTCAAGAAACCGCATAGTCAGGAAGCCATTTATCTGCTGCACGAGCACCGCGCCCATGCAGAAGGTCCAGCTGGACAGCTATGGAGGGTCATCTGTAAGGAAACCTGCATCCCACCGCATAGATGGGTATGGTATCGAACCTGTCGCCATGCCCGCCGGGTGTCGGTTTGGCAACTATGCCTTTATCTATGAGATGATGGTCAATGAACACTTTAAGGGACAATGGATTCCCGCCTCTGGACTTTACTTCTATCCCATAGACGATTCTGTTCGAGTCAGCCACCATGAAATCCAGTTCATATTGACCGTAAACGGAAAAACATACATTGCTTCCTATCACTTTTCTTTCCGCAATGCCATGATGGAACAGCAGCCGCAGCTCATTGAACACGAATGTCTCAGTCAGTATGCCCTCTATAGCGCTTTCGTCCAAGGTCGTCATTTTTGACAGGTAGGCCACCAGCCCGCAATCAGAAAAATACATCCGCCTGCTCCTGCTTATGTTCCTGATGTCCCCGTTCACGGCCAAATCGCACTTGCACAGGATGCCTGCATAGGTCAGCCACACGACTGCGTTGGCCACCTCATCTTTATTGACGATGAGGCTTGTGTTATCCCTTGCTATCTTGCCGATCAGCTCCAGATAGCCCTTCCCGGTCCCGCGCTTTTCATGGCACATTTCCTCTAAGGCCGATGTATATACCGACTCGAAAATCTCTGCTTCCCGCGGCTGGCTGAAATAATTCTGTGACTCGCGCTTGAATATCCGGAGCAGGTTGCCTATCTCTAATTGGCTGTCCTCTATGCTCTTCGTCTTGATATATCTTTTGACTACCTCCGGATATCCGCCTATCTGCCTGTATATCCCATACAGCTTGTTCAACCTATCGTAATGCTCCTGGTTCCCAGAACCGTATAGATCGATGCCCTCCAACAGTTTTTCGGCTTTGAATATCCGCGTGAACTCCTTGAAGCTTATGGCGCCCATATCTATAAATGCCAATGTCCCGGCTGGCAGGAAGAATCCGTTTTTGCCTAATACGGTTCCCAGATAGCTGCCGGTCACGGCTATATCGCAGTTCAAATCGCGCCTTAGATCCCTTATGCTGTTGTACACCTCGGCGCTGGTCTGTATCTCATCTATGATCAGTATCGTGTCCCTGCTGTCTTTATACCTGGGAAGGTTGGCCCTATAGCAATAATCGGCAATGCCTAATAGCATGTTGGGCATCTTTGCTATCTTTGTGAACCCGAATCTGTCCATCGCCAGGTTCACATATATGACATGCCCATAGTTTTTATATGCGAACTTAAGCAGCTCTGTGGTCTTCCCGACCTGCCTGGGGCCGTCTACCTGCAGCACCTGGGCATATCCGATCTTCCTCCAGCGCTCAAATTCTTTCTGCACATCCCTCCTGAACTGGTTTTCCTGTACAATCTTTTTATAGGCAGGCCTGATGACGGCATCGCCGTAATGGACTTCCAGCAATGCTTCCCTTTCCCTGATCTCTCCATTCTCCTGTACGGCGAGATTATCAATCTCATATATTCCGGCCTTGATTGTTTCATTAGAAATGAATTGACCATTTACCATAAAGCCTATGGACTTATCATCCTCATCCTTCACGCTGTGTGTCGCCACCATATTCATATTGCCTGATTTCATGGTATTGCTCCTGTCCGCATAGCTTTTTTGCGTTTCCCATTCTTTTTTATTTCCTGATATCATTGTAAGATGGTTTTTCTTAAAATGCAATACCCTATCATATGACCTATCGGAAGCGAGCCCTGCGCTTCCGACAAAAGGTGCGTTCATTAACGTCGCATTCGACTATAGGAAGCGGTATTTACTTCCTGTAGCGTAGTATTCCATTTCTGCTTGATTATTCTCCAGAAACGTTATTTTTTGCCACCCATTTTTTCTGCCATGTATTTCTTCGCATCCTTCATGAAGCTCCAAATCATCAGAACCATAATAATGCCGATAGGGAATGCGCTTATGATGCTTACAGACTGGATGTTGTTCATGCTGCTCTCGGAAAAGGTCAACGCAATCGGCAGCACAATCAATAGCATACACCAAAGCAAGGTGATGACCTTGCGGGGCTTCTCGCCCGCGTCCAGCCTCTTATAACTGTAGCATGCCGCTGTGTATGCGATAGAGTCAAAGCTCGTAGCATAGAAGGCAATCATGCAGAGCATGGCCACCACCAGGATGAACGGAGCTGCCGGCATGGTCTTGATGATATCAATAATCAGCGCATACAAATCCCCATTCGCTTCGTACTGTGCAATGAAGTCCGCCTTGTTGGCAACCTGGAGGCCAAGTCCATAGTTGTTGAGGACAATGAAGGATACGATAGTGCTTCCTACACCAAAAAGGTATCCGCCCAAGACGGTCTGCTTGACAGTACGCCCCCTTGAGATGCTGCCGATAAAAAATGGGGCTGCGATACACCATACCATCCAGTAGGCCCAGTAGTAAATCGTCCAATCCTGTGGGAAGCTATTTATCCGAGCCGGGTCTGTATATGTGCTCAATTCAATAAAATGTTGGATCATCTTTCCAAGGCTCTGGATACCGTTCTCTATAATGAAGCGCCCCTGCCCACCTATCAGCAATACCACAATCAGCAGCCCAAAGAACAGATAGATACAGAGCTTTGCGAGAAGGCTGATCCCTTTAAATCCATAAAGAACCGCATAGGTATAAACCGCACAGGTAATCAGAAGGATGATAATAGTGACAGCGGTCCTGCTGACGCTAATGCCAAATAAGGTAACGATGATTTCGGCCATGAGCGGAGTTGCCACGGAAAAGGTCGTGGCCGTTCCAGCCAGCAGCGCAAAGAGCGCGAACAAGTCGATCACGCGCCCGAGGAGACCATGTGAGTGTTTCTCGCCAATGACTGGCAGGCATGCCTCAGAATACCTCTGCCTGTCCCTTTTCCTACAATGGAGCATGAACCCGAAAGCGACAGCAAGGACAAGGTAGAATGCCCAGGGAATAAAGCTCCAGTGGAAAAGGGGGAACACCCCTGCCCACTCCGCAAGGCTTCCGCCCATCTCAGCGATGTGGGGATTGGCGGCATACATGACCCACTCGGCAAAGCTATAAAATAAAATGTCCGCAGCGAGGCCACAGGTGAACATCATGCTGCCCCAAGTGAAGAAGCTGTACTTAGGTTTCTCATCCGGTTCGCCAAGCACGATATCGCCGTACTTGGAAAAGGACAGAAAAATCGAAACGATAAGGACACCAATCCCCATAATAAGGTAATAGCTCCCCAAAGTGTCCCCGAAGAAGAGGCGAATCTGGCCAATCGTGTCATTGGCGCTCTCTGGAAAGAGAAAGAGATATATGGTAAGCAATATAATCAAGAAGAATGGCACCAGTGTAATCATCCAGTCTATCCTGCTGTGGCCTGCCGTTTTTTTATTGCTCATTGTCCTGCACCTCCATTTTATGCCGTTCTACGCTGTTTCTAAAGCCGTTGTGCGTTCTCCAGGTAGGCTCGATAGCTATGGTCGATATCCACAAGCTCCTCCAGCCCATCGATTTCTATGACATCCGATGCTTCCATTTTGTGGATACTTAAAGTATAATCCTCAAAATGGCAGAACATCGCTACATCGTCCCAATATATCTGTCTATTCCCCCGTTCGAACTCGTATGCCAGATGCTGCCGCAATCTCGCCCCGTCTTCTGCAGTCCATCTGGATATGGAAAAGAGCTGCCATCCATGGGAACCGCCTGTCCGGGAACAGGACTTGACCACTCCGTCTTCCACATCCATGAGCCATTCGCCCGTCCCGCCTTCGCACCAGACCGCATTGTATCCGGAGAGGGCAAAGGACGGAGAAAGGACTGCAGGATTATAGATAATCTGATCGCCGTCCAGGATGATGCAGTCTCCCAGGTGTTCCCGGGCAACATAGAGCGATGATATGTTGTTGCAGGTATCATAATAGGGGTTTTCAACTATCTCAATCCCAGGCCAATGGCTCGCCCATTCATAAAACTGGTTTTTCAGATGGCCCACGACCACATAGATTTCAGTGATGCCGTTTTGGTGGAGGGCGGAGACGACCGTGTCGATCATCCGGATGCCGTTTACCTTGACCAACGGCTTGGGTGTCTCAAAGGTCAATGGCTGCATCCGTTTCCCAATTCCTGCCGCCATGATAATGGCCCGTTTTACCATATGTGTCTCTTTTGTCATACCCCTATATCCTCCTGTCCCATCAGTTCTTTCGCATATTTGTAGAAGTCCTTCGCGTAGCGGTACTGCCGCAGGCTATACTCTCCGAACTCCACGCCGAGCTTCCGCTTGTATTCGCACCAATTTGACCATAAAAGGCCGCACATGGAGATGTAGCAGTAAATCTTCGCCCTGGTAGGATGGCTGCAGGCGTTATGGAAGTAGATGTCAATCAGCCTGTCGCACTGTCTCCTGTCATAAAGGCTGTAGATGCAGAACATAGCGATATCCACATGCGGATCCTGCATCCCAGAATACTCCCAATCCGTAAGCTGCAGGGCTTCCGAGCCATCGGGAAGCGTGGAAAAAAGGAAGTTGTCTGGCACGGCATCAATGTGCGTAAGGCACCAGTCCTTAGGGAAGCCCTCGACAGGCTCCCTCAGGCTCAGGACATTCTCCTTGGTTTTCATGTAGTCCCTATAGACAGAGGGCGTACCCTCCCACAGCGCCTCATAGAACTCAATCTGCCCAAAGATGTCGAAAGCATGGGGGACTGTAAGGCGCAGGGCATGGAAGCTCCTCAGTTTCTCCATGCACCGATTCAAGTCAGCCACGCTGTCCGCATCGCAGGCTCGTGTGCTTTCCAAATACTTTGTAATTTTGTACCCATTCTCCGGATTGATGTAAACAGGATCGTCACAGAGGCCATGGCCGCTTATGGTTCTGAAGACCTCGGCCTCCTGCTTCCTGTCTATCAGTTGATTTGTACCTTCTCCGGGGATGCGCATTATGTATTTAACGCCTTCGACTGAGAAAAGGAAAGAGCGGTTTGTCATCCCTTTTTTAAGCACTGTGATTTCTTCGACATCATCCTCTCTGCATTCCAGCGCTTCTGCAATCGTATAAATGGCATCGCTTTTCAATTGGCTGCTGTCGGAATCCAGGCATCTCAGTTGCTCATAAGTATTTATTTCCACAATATCCGTACTGTGGACGACCCTCGCCCGGACAATCATGCGATCCTTGTGATAGAGGGCCGCCTCCCAAAAGGAGCCATCGTGTCTTCCGTCCGCCAGCAAATCTATTATCTTCTCTTTTACCTTTGCCGCGTCCTTTTCAAGGAGATAGCTGATTCCTATCATGCCATTCCCGGGCGTATGGGTGACCAGCTCCATGTTTCTGTTGACCCGGACATCGCTTTCCTCATCAATCAGGTCACTTACCATGTACCAGCTATACAGCTCAGTCCTTCTGAACGGATTGTTGTCGCACCAGATATCGCAAGGGATAATATAAGTGTTGGAGAGCCTGTCCAGGACAATGCCGAGGGAACGGATATTGTTGGCTGAAGCGAAATCCGGATTGTAAATCAGCTCTACGCCATACTCATCAATCAGGTATTCAAAGGAATCCTTCATGAAACCGACGACGATGGTAATATCCGTGATACCTGTCTCCTGAAGCTGCACAATCAGCCGGTCAATCAACTTTTCCCCGTTTACCTCCAGCAGGGCCTTCGATGTGGATAGGTTGATCGGCACCATGCGCATCCCGAATCCGGCTGCGAGGATAATGGCGTTTTTAGGGGCGCGCTCTTTTATAATCTTCTTCCCCTGTGCAGTCAATTGCACGTGCTCATCAAGATACCCGGTGGAGATAAGAGAACGCAGGGCGCGGTTGACCACGCCCAGGCTGTGGTCTGAGGCTTCGGCCAGAATCCGTTGGTTGATGAAGGGTTCCTGGTACAAGGATGACAAGATATCCGCTTCTTGTATCGTTAAGATAGCTTTATCCTTTTTCATGAACAATCCTCCTGCTTAATTTCATGAACGTCGAATCAAAGAATATCTTTGCCAAGGCATCGGCTATCTCATTTTTGGAATAATTCTTGTGCAAAAGTTTTCATAAAATGCAACGTTCAATCCTGAAAAAGAAAGTAAGTTATTAATCATCTGAAAAGCTATAAAGATATTCGCTCAATTCTTCTTCAATATACTGAATTTCTTTTAAATCACATTTAATCTTTTTCCACATCTGAGTATTCTTTATTGACTTATTGGGATTAAATAATTGCTGCTTTTCTCTGTGTTCATTCTTTTGTAGATTTAGCCAATTTATAATATCAGCTGTAGTCTCATCATATTTATAAACCATATCTTCAAATTTAATAAGTTTGACTTTTTCTGAATTAAATGATTCAGTTTTTCTATGAGCCCTTGTATATTTAAACCATTTACAAAAATCATTAACATCCGTTGGAATAATTCCATCCTTCCAAACATATTTTTCAAGCACAAAAATATCTCTTGGGTCACGGTCAACAATTACCACTTTAATATTATTAAAATATCTAGTGTACCTATCTAGATTAGTGGGCGGCACAAGCTGGTCAACCATTACAGTATCCATCCCCTCACAAACTGATGCAAAAAGCTTCTCAATATACTCTTTCGTACATTTTATAAATTTATCTTCACTGGGATGAGCACAATATGTAATTTCTTTCTTTAATGTGTTAAATGTTCGTTCTGGTTGATTTTTCCACATTGTTATTCGTAAAAATTTATTGACAAATCTTTTTCGAAAGTAAAAGAATTTTCCTTTATCTAGCAAGTCATAAAGCCACCATCCATGGTAAGTGAAATCTGTAATTTTTTTAATATATTCATCAGAATACTTTTTCCAATTTCCATGAAAAAATTTTTCATATTTACGTCCAAACATGTTTCCGCAATAAAAGTCCACCAATTTTATGTAGCGTTTAATTGCATGTCCGGAATTATGCCTGTTAAAATTCTCTACCAAATTGTACTCTAAATCTGCTATCCCATCTGGATCCTGTATAAAACGGAATTCTTCATCAGTAAATGAATATACAGAACTAAATTCTGATACAAAATCAGTTATTGCACTAGATCCACTTCCATAATAACTTGCACACGAAATAAATTTCATTATTTGTCTCCAATACGTCTCATAGAATCACTTAAATATCATCTTATATGTTCTTGAAACTGCTATATATATCAACGGAAATTTCGAGATTAAAAAAAATTCCATGTATTTTTTAAAAGATATATATTTTTTCAATTTTTTAAGTTCATCAAAGTCCTGACTAGTTAATTTCGCAATACGAAATAGTAATTCTCTAATTTTAAATTTCTTGCATAATATCATTTTTTTTGCGACATGGCTTCTCTGTTCCATAATATGTACTTTTACAAGACTAAGTATATCTATTTTATTTTTATACTTATTATCTTCAGTTAGCCTTGAAAATAAATTTTTTGCCGCTATTATACTTTGTTTAAATGATTCGTTATATTCTTGATGCATCATTGAACTATTTAAAACACGAATATTTACACCAGGACATTGGACACATTTTACAGAGTTCGAGTATGCCAACATAAGGCATATAAAATAAAAATCTTCCCCTTGATTAATGCCTTTTATATTATATATATTCTTTTCAAAAATTAATTGTTTTCTATATAGAGCATTTCCTTGACATATCCATATAGTTCTATTTAGTTTTGCCTTTAGTGCGTTTTCGCCATTCATATTATCTACATATGAAAAGCTATCCTCATATGTTTTTATATATTTCCCATTTTCAGATATTTCATTATACCCATAAAAACATATATCAAAATCCAGATTTGGATATTTTGTAATAATCTGTTCAAATATGCATGGTTCTAAAAAATCATCCGAATCCAGATTACAAATATATTTACCACTGGCAGCTTCAATTCCTACATTTCTTGCATTTGCTAATCCGCCATTCTCTATATTTATTATTTTCCCTTTTGGCTTATGCCTATTCCAAACTCTGTTTATAATCTCTAGTGTTTTATCCGTAGATCCATCATTAACTACAATAAGCTCAACGTCCACATATGTTTGTAGAATTACGGATTCCATTGCTTGTTCTATATATTTTTCACAATTATAAACTGGAATAATAACTGATATCATCCTGTATCCCCCATTACCATTGCTTTATAACAAGTTATCAATATCAAGTTTATAAACAAACTTTTCTGTCATTACTATGTTTTTGTATATAAAGATGCTGAGAGTGTATTTTTTCCAATATGTATGAAGCTTGTTTCTAAGCATTATTGGTGCTATTCCCCTGGTAATTGACATTTCTCCAATTACGCATAAGCTTCATCTTAATAGCTTCTTTTACCAAAGAATTTATTTATGGACAATATTTACATATTTGGGTGTAGTAACAAATCTTATATTTATCTCACTCGAAAAATTGCTTAAAACTTTGCGCATACCTTCGTTGATGGCATCAAGCACGGCATTCTTAGTAAAGAAGGCCATGTCGTCCTTGCCGTAGTTTTCGCGGGTGTCATGTGAGTATCCATCTATTCCGGCAAGATAGATTTCCCTGACGCCCTGCATCATCAAGAACCGAATCGCCATCAATGCCGCATTGTCCCGGACAGATTCCTCCGTATTCAGCAAGTCGCGGTATTTGACCTGACAATATACGCCATCTGACGAGATGTTTGAAGTGACGATACACCTTGCTCTGCTTTCTTCGGAAAGCTCTCGGAAGCGCCGCAAGTTAGAGGTAAAAATAAAATCGGATTTAAGGTAATCATAGTCATAATTAATCGTGAATACCACGACATTGTTTTTTGCTGCGAAATCAACAATTCTATCTTTCTCCTCAACAGAACTCTTGCCTGGGCCTATGACCAATACCTTCCTATCCTTTAGCCGCTCCTTCAGCTCAGCCGCGTGCTCCTCCTGTGCCTTTCCTCTTTCCATATACTGGAGGTAGAGCTCCTCGATATAGGGCTTATCATAGGAAGCCTTCTTGTCCTCATCCATCATGCCGAAGATATCGTCCATGCCCTCGATGGTGAGCGTCTTCTTATCATCAAGATACCCTGCATAATTCGGATGGGCGTTATGAATTGCAGAGATGTAGTTGGGAAGGGAATATCCCCAGTAGTTCCTCTGATAAAATTCATTCAGGATTTCATCAATAAGCGCCAGCAGCGGCTTCAGCTGGTAGCTCTTCCCCACGTTTTCGTTCAGGTAGCCTACAAACAGCTCTGTATTCAGATTACCTGCCCCACGTCCCATGCCGAAGACTGAGGAGTCGATAATCAGATTGCGGTTAGTCTGGATTGCAACTAGCTCCTGTGCGTTCGAATAGGCCAGCTGCATATTGTTGTGGCTGTGGAACCCAATCCAGATATCCTCTTTCAGGTTGTGTTCGACCATGTAGAAGAACCTGGTGAGATCCTTTCTTTTCATCATCCCGAAACTGTCGACAATATAGAAGGCATAAGGCTCAAGTCCGTTGACGCTATGTACCAAGTCCAGAAACTCCTGATCGGTATAGCTAAGGGACACCATTGCCTGTATAAAGACGAGATAGCCTTTTTCCTGGATTCTCCTGGCTAGCTCCAGCGCATCTTTTAAATCCTTCTTATGAAATGCGACTCTGATGCCATCAATGGATGACCCGTCATAAGGTGGGAGGGCATCGATGCTGTATTCGCCGTAATTCATCATAGCAACAAAAACCTTGCCCTCCCGATTGTCCGGAATGACCCTTGCCACCGCCTCAATTGTATTGAATTTTGTCACATCTGGATTATAGGGTGCCCTATCCGTAATGAATCCACATTCGATGATATCGATGCCGGCCTCCAAAAGGCCATATGTAATCTTCCTGGCATTTTCTAATCCAAATGTCCATCCATTACAGTATCCGCCATCTCTCAGGGTACAATCCAGTACCTGAATCTTGTTCATGATAAATCCTCCGTAAAATTATTGATTGCTAATTTCGCCTGCCGCAATCTTTGCAGCAACAATAGCTCTTACCTTTTCAAGGTCATTTGGGGTATCGACAGCTACAGTCTCGGAATCGACTTCGATATACTGAACCTTGTATCCATTCTCGATAAAACGGAGGATTTCTATATCTTCTATCGCTTCCGCTTTCGCTTTGCCATATTCCATTCCATAGTCACAATAGAACTTCAACGCTTCCGGCTTGAAGCCATATACACATACCTGTTTGTAATAAGAATATCCGATGCTTCCCTTCGGATAGGGGGCGGCCGCACGGGTCAGGTAGACCCCTATGTCGTCCCTGTTCGTAATGACCTTAGGTACAGTGGGGTTTACTACGTCCATAGGGTCTTTAATCCTGGTCATAAGGTTTGAGACCTGAAGGTTCGGATTCGAACAAAAAGGCCCTATTGCCGCCTTGATTGTGGACGGTTCCAGGAGGGGCTCGTCCCCCTGGATGTTGACAATAAGGTCTGCGGGAACCTTTCGGGCGATTTCTCCGATACGGTCAGTGCCAGTCCTATGATGCTTTGAAGTCATTATTGCTTTGATGCCAAGTTCACCACAGGTATCCAAAATCCTTTTATCGTCAGTAGCTACATAGACTATATTGAAGTCTTCCGCCTTTCTGCATTGCTGGTATACCCACCATACCATCGGCTTTCCACAGATGTCCGCCAGCGGTTTTCCCGGGAAGCGGGACGACTTATAACGAGCGGGAATGACTCCTATGATTTTCATGCTGCTGCACCTCCTATCGAGTCAACAGAATATATGTTGATTTCAAAAGGATTGCTGTGCTGCATAGGTTTATTTACCTTGCTGTACCCCCCCGGATGAGATGATTATAGATTGCATCCGCAATCATGAAATCCTCAGCTTCATCAATGTCAACTGCTTCTATTTCGCCGACTTCAACAATAAAAGGCTTTTCGCCTATGCGGCGATGGTATCTTGTCACCACATCGGACTTATAGATATAGAACCCGCTGGTCTCCTCATAGAGCATAGGAAGATCCTGGGTTCTGGGGATGTCGCTTAACCGATAGTTAAAAGGGGCTCCATCTTTCCACAGAAAATCTTGAAGCTTTTTTGCTGCAAAGGACGAGTCATACTGCCCAGACTCCACTGCCTGGAGCCCCTGCTCTATCGATTCTTTGGAAATGAATGGAGCAGTCGCATGCGACATAACATATATGTCTGCTGGGACATCCTCAGCAAAACTTTGGAGCACCTCGTTCATTTTCGTTGTGTCCTGGTCAAGGGAAATCGGACGATATAGATACTTCACGCCCTCTGGCACAAACTCTTGAATGCAAGGGTTGCTGCAGTAGACATAAACATCATCAATTCCGTCGACTGTCAGAAGCGTGGATAATATGTAATGGCATAATGGCTTCCCGTTTGTGAATGATTTTGTATTCTTTTGTGGGAGTCGCTGATTGTTGAGTTTCATTGGGACTACTGCTACGATATTCATAGTTCGTTCTCCTTTGAAAATACGTTTCTTTTGATTTTGCTATGCATACTCATGCACAACCATTTTATTTGGAAACCGTTAAGATATGAACCTCGTTTCGAGAAACATAAACCATTATCCATATAGGGAACTATGTTTGGCCTTATCATCTTATCGCTACAGGTCATCATATTTTTGCCAGGAAGACTTTGATTGTTTAGTTTATTAATTGAAATAAATGACACTATTTTCTCCCCTTTTCTTACAAATTATAAATTGCGGTAAATCTGCATATCCTACTTATATATCTTTGGGCAGGTTATTTATATGTTGCAGTCAAGACAGATTTAGTCTAGTTGGAGCAAATACCATTGTCCTCACATTTAATTCTCCTGAAAATAATTTTTTTGACAATGTCATAAACATATATTAGACATTTAAAGTTTATAACCAGCATAATTATCATTAGCGGAATTTCCATAAACCAAAATGATGTGTATATTTCAATAATTGTCTGAACAAATAGCAATAGCCATGTCATTTTCATAATATTGTACTTTTCAATCTTTATGTCAATACCGACAGCTTTTTTTCTAACATAATAAATTATAAAACTGGAAAATACCGTAGCAATAGTTACACCTTGTAACCCTATAATAACAACTAGTATAACATTCAGTATTATGTTGGCTATGGATCCATATATAGCAGATAAAGCCATTGACTTTGAATCTTTTTTTGCAGCTAATATTGGCCCCAGGAACCCAGAAGCACAATTAAAAACACTACTTAATAATAAAAATGGGACTAACTTCCATGCCAAAAAGAAATCTTTTAAATACAATAAATAAGCTAACGGTTCGGATAAAATGATAAGCCAGGAGCATGCTGCACACACAATAACATTAAGGACATAAAATGTATCTCCATAAAATTTAGCAGTACTATTTTCTCCATATTCTTTGATTGCAGAAATCTGCCATGCTTTTACGAAAATACTCTGTAGTGTATTTAATATGGAGGGGATTTTATATGCTACTGACAAAATCCCATTTGCAGAAACCCCACAAAATAAGGCAACAACATATCTATCAAATCCGCTATTTATCCACCATCCAATTACAGATGCAATTAAAGGTAAACAATATAACAACATTTCCCTTTTTAGGCATTTATTAAGTTTTGCGCCACATAAGATATTCCAGTATTTTATGCCAAGGCATAAATATAATGTTGGAATGGCTTGTGCAAGCACATTTGCTACTATAAACCCCTCTAGTCCCTGTTTAAACACAATTAACATGAGTACGTTCATGGATATCATTATTGCTGTACCAAGCACTCCTGCAATACCCATTTCTTTGACTTTATTCATTCCTTTAGCCAACTGAATAAAATATTGATAAAATATATAAAAAAAATAATACAAAAAAAATAGAAACATAAATTCTTTGTAATTATTCCATTCCTTCAAATGGCTTAACATTAGTAATGCTATACCTACAATCACTATACTTCTTGAAATAATTTTTAATCCTATTAAGGCAACCTCACCTTGATTAATTTCATTATCCATTGTATAACGCATAACCGCATCCGTTATATTAAGGGTTATGACAGGAGCTAAAACAGATATAGTAGTTATTATAAGATCATAAATTCCATATTCTGCTGTTGAAAGTACACTTGTATACATTGGGACAAGAAAAAAAACCAACAATTTAGAACTAAAATTACTAATAGTTAAAATCCCAAGATTCTTAAATAAAGTTTTAGATTTACTATTCACAATGAATTTCCCCTCTGTGAGCATAACAAGCTTTATTTCTTTTAGAGGCGAAATACATGCCTAGAATACTGAAGAAAATCGTTTCTCCACCTCTGAACTGAAACAGGCTCAAAAAAGCATAAATTGCTAACATATTTGAAATGGGAGATTTAAATAATGCACTTCGTTCTTCGAAAAAAAATGTTATCCATAATATCAAAAAAAATATTCCACCGAAAACACCAATCTCGCAGAACATTTGAAAAAAAATATTATGAAGATTATTTTCTCCATATTTCAAAGGCGAAACCGTACTCAGTGCAGGGATAGAATTTCCCAGTCCTACGCCTAATGGATATGTCATTATTAGTTTAGGTATATATTTCCACATTGCAAATCTCCCAAGAGACCCAAAATCATGACCAATATTCTTAAATCTAGAAATAACTGCTACTGTAATATCAAACTTAATACTAATAAATGCAGATATAATTATCCCTACTATAATCAAAAGAGAAAAATATACCCTTCTAACCTTCAGTTCTTTTTTCGTTTCGTTTTGACGCTCTCCATACATAAATGAAAATGCAACTATTATATTTGCAATAATTCCAACTCTAGATGCATACAACAAAGAAATTAAAGCTGATAATAAATAAGCTTTCCATCTCCCTTTTCTATTATAAAAGGACAGTGTAAGAATAGATATCCATGTAGCTTCAAGGTTCACACCCCCAGTCACGACTGTATTAATATATGGATGATCCCACTTATAATAAAAATATTCCTGAAATCTGAAAAACTGTCGTAGATTATTAATAATTACTGCAAGAAACAAAAGTATCCAAACTTTCTGTAGTATTTTCAACCAATCATTTTCACAATACTTATTTCCAAATGTCATAGTGATAACAATTACAACATAACCAAAACAATAATTAAAAAAAAGTCTGTCTATTCCCCAAAAAAATGACATCACCATTGATATAATTAAAGCAAATGATAAAAATATGCTAATTATTTTAGGTGGAAAAACCACATCTCTTCTTTTGACAAGAATCAATACTAATATGCCTAAAACACTATACATTGGCTTTAGGCTATACTCGCCTATAGAAATAAAATCCGGCATTAGCGCAAAGGCCAAAAAAAGAAGTAGCAAAAATCTTATTATATCTTTCTTGTTGGTTTTTATTTTCTTTTTAGCTTTTAAATACATATTTCTTCCAATCTTTTTATATCATTGATAATTTCGATATTATCCACAAATTTCTTAGACTTAACTTGAAGCTTTCTAAGGTTATGCACGGTATTCTGTGCGCTTTCATTTTCTGATAAATCACAAAGCTTAAAAAGGAAATAGGATTTTACACTTTTTTTAATTATTAGATTCGCTCCCAAAACGCTCCCAGAAGTTACTGTCAAAAATAACTTTGATGAAAAATCATTGTTAAATTGCATTGCCTCCCAGGGAATCTCCGAGTTTTCAAAAACATGAATACCTCTGTCCTGAAATACTTTTCTATTATCACGCGGATGCATTTTTACAATTAAGTTATCTCTTCCAACCATATCTGCAATGTCAAATACAAGTTTAGTTTCACCTATTGGGAGACCACCTTCAAAATCATATACACTTGTAAAGAAGATATACTTTTCTTTTATGTTCAGCATTTCGCTTTTAACAGAAAAAATTTTTTTTAAAATATTTCCCATATGCTTAGGATTGTCAATTTGTGGTATTTCAATTTTATTCAAATTTCCTTCATAAACTCCTGGATAAAAACAGTAAAAATTATTTGTTTTCATTCTTAGAGAATCGTGATAAAATATTTCCCTTAATTTATTAATATACTTTAGTCTACTGTTGCCTAGAAAAATACTATCCGTATATGACAATATTCCTTCATCTAATCTAGAACACGTTAAATTAGTGTTGTTTTTTATAAGACTAGCGTACAATCCATGCACAAAAATATCTGTATTGTAAAAAACCATTTCATCATATTTTTCACGATAATTATTATTTTTTATCCCAAACAATATCATTTTGGCTTTTAAAAATGCAGTGTATAAATTATCATATTTTTTACATAATTCTTTGTTTTGAATCCAATAGACATTTTCAAATATACCTGTTTTCTCTATATTTTGGGCAATCTTTTCAGAGCCATTTGATTGGTCTGAGATTATAATATTTACTATACAACTAAACCACAAAGTTTCTTTTAAACGAATTGCTGTTATAAGCTGAAAATATGTATTTACTATTACAATTATTTTTTTTCTTTTATTCATTCACAATCTCTCCAAAACAAGAAAAATAAGCTAAACCAACTATAACTATCATTGAAGAGCTTTTAAAATATCAATCTACATGAACGGAAATTGTAATATCAATATTGAGTTTTCGATACATTTATGTTGCAAATTGATATAGCCAATTAATTTGTGTCCTACTAATACCTTTTTTCTTTTATCTTTGCAATAAATTTTGCCGGAATTACTCCTATTATGATTGGTTTTATAATATATGGAATTCCTTCCAACAAAATCCCCATATCTTTATATCCCTGAAAACGTACTTTTGCCTCGTCCATCCTAATAGACATAGGCCGATATTTTTTGTTAGGATTATTGACTATTCTATAATCGTATAATTTATCTTGTATGTTATATCCTATCATTCCCTTCGCATACATTCTCATGAACAAATCATAATCCTCACATCGACGTGTCTCTTTTGCTACCCTGTATCCCCCGACACTACAAAGGCTATCCGTTCTCATAATGACAGATGGATGAATAAAGGGGCTATTCCATAAAAAGCTCTTTTTTGTAGGTTTTTCATCAACAATATATTCTCCCCAGGTACCACAATCATTAAAAACGTATGCATTTGTGCCAACAATGTCATAGCCAGGATTTGCTTCAAGAAATTCTATTTGTTTTTCTAATCTTTGGGGATGCGATATATCATCATCATCTTGTCGAGCAATATATTTTCCTTTCGCCTCAGCAATACACCGGTTCAACGCATAGCAAAGACCACGGTTTTCCTGATAGCCGATAACTCTAATTCTACAATCCGCAGTCTCTATTAAGCGTAGTTCAGCCGCTGTTTTATAGTCCGAACCATCATTGCATATGATAAATTCCCAGTCTTGGTACGTTTGAGATATAATAGAATTTACACTTTTTTTCAAACCCTCAAACCCTTTAGGGTTGTATACCCCCATAATTATAGATACCTTAGCCATATCTCTGTTTTACTCTTTATCAAATTTCTTTAGATACCATTTGCATAATCGTTTCGCTTGTCTATCTATGGAATAGTCGTTGCATTTTTCTGATAGTTCAATCTTTTTGTATGCTATCTCCATACACTTTTCTGCCCACAACGTAGCACCATCGTTCAAAGAACATCTGACCACACCATCACTTATAATTGCCTCATCAGGTATTGCTTCTGATATCAACGTGGGTCTGCCATTCACTTGGGCTTCTATCGTTGTCAAAGATAACCCTTCAAACACCGATGGAATAATCATGACATCAAAAAGCGAATAATACATTTCAGGGGTATTAGTCTGACCTGCCATGACAACATTGTGTTCTATTTTCAAATTTTTTATCTCATTTGTAATTGCTTCTTTTAATTCCCCATCGCCAACTAAAAATAAAATAGCGTTTTTATCCTTTTTTAAAATTTCAATAAAAATCTCTAGCAAAAACTTATGATTTTTAGCATATGTAAGCCTACCCACATGCCCTACTACAAACCTCCCATTCAGATTATAATCCATACGCATTTTCGTTCTTTTGTTCATATCAAAGCGAAATCTGGCAAAATCAACCGCGTTCTTCATAAGATAGACATTTCCGGACTCAAAATTTTTGTTGCCGAACATCCATCTCCCGGTTTTTTCTGAACATGAAAAAAAGTCTGTTGAAAATACCTTTGCAAAACATCGTAGTATTTCCTTTAAAACGTTTCTTTTCCATTCAATTCCCCCTGGTACGCTATGGTTATGTGCAATCCGAATAGGCACGCCTACTTTCCATGCAACAAATAGAGGAATGATGCTCAACGTGTTCAAATGTGAATGGACAATAATATAATGATTTTCTCTCAATCTGCATTTTAGCTCTTTAATATAAGCACCCACATTTTGGTATGGGGGCAACTTATAAAACTTTGCTCCCATGGAAATGATGTCTGCTGGTGGTTCGACCGTAGAGTCTGCGTCATAAAAAAAATCAAATTGGATTTTAGATTTATCGATTGCACGATAATAATTAAATACTACAGCTTCAACACCTCCAGCCCACATTTTGCCAATAATATGTGCTATTCGAATCGGAATGTTCGCCCCCATTTAATGACTCCTGCAAAAGGTATCTTATAAAAACTTGCCATCCATCAGCTCTCTATCTGTTAAACGGCCGCCAATGGCCGCCTTTAGCGACCAGCCAATTTTACTCCAACAACCAGCTAATAACTAATATTTTCTTCTTACAAGGCCTTATTCTAGCACTTATCTGTTGAAAAGTCAATTCCCTATTAATGGTATTTTAAAATTTTTGAATTTTTTCAGCACATATTACCTTTATATTGAAAACAAAATATCGTCATACAATTTATTTCCCCCTAAAAACAGTCAAATAAGTGGTCATGTGTCAAGACAAAGTTGCAGGTTCCGCTTCCTTATATTTATAATATCATTTGTAAGGCAGGTTCATAGGTTTCCTGTTGAACAACCTAAATACTACAAAAGAGGAGAGAGTTTCATGGCCAAAAAAGGAGAAAACATTCGGAAGAGGAAAGACGGGAGGTGGGAAGCCCGGTACCAAAAAGGACGGAAGGCAGACGGCAGCATCGAGTACGGCTACATTTATGCCAAACGCTATACAGATGTCAAACAAAAACGCAATGAGGCAATCAAATCCCTGAAAGAAGAACCCACTCCCCCACCGGAAGACGAGAAACCAGATATTGTGCTGAACAAATTATTTGACCAATGGAAAACAGATGTTCGAAGCAACATCAAGGACAGCAGCTTTTGCCTTTATGAAACCATGCTGAACCATCACTTGCGGCCATATTTCGGAAAACTACAGCTCAATCAGCTGACCACGACTGTCATCCAGGAATTCATCAACAATAAAATAAAGGAAGATTTGTCGCCGACATACATCCGTTCTATCATGATTCTGTTCCAGACCATCCTGAAAGCTGCCCAAAACAAATATCAATGGAGGGTTCCGCTGCTGCCAGCCCCTCAATTGCCCAAACAGACCAAAAGGATGCCGGAAATCTTTACCCTACAAGAATGGAAATGCCTGGAAGAACATCTGAAGCGCCAAGACGATGAGTTTTCCTTCGGAATCCTTATCTGTATGTACATGGGGCTGCGGATAGGCGAATTGAGCGGGCTTCGCTGGGAAGACTTCGATCCAGCCAGCGTGCAGTTTAAAATAAGAAGAACTGTCTACCGTATTAAAAATTCTGCCTATGTTCCAGATGATGTTTCTTCTAAAACCATTCTTTGCATCGGTTCCCCCAAAACCCCTACATCCATACGAGACATTCCGCTACCACTTGGTCTGTTGGATGCCCTCCAAAAACACCAGAAAAATCCTGAAACTTTTATCCTTACCGGAACAGTGCAGTGCATGGAGCCACGGAACATCCAAAAGAAATATAAAAGGCTGTTGCAGCAACTCGGCCTTCGTTATCTGAACTTTCATGCCTTGCGGCACAATTTTGCTACACTCAGCATACAGAACGGTTCTGACTACAGAACAGTGGCCGAACTTCTGGGACACTCTTCAGTAAATACGACTTTAAACATTTATGTTCATAGTGATATCGACCAAAAACGGAAGTGCCTGGAGCTCCTGGTGGACAACACAGACAAGAAGAAATAAGTGGTAAACAAAGGTGTCGGATTGGCAAAAGAATCCTCTGGAATGGAGGATTCTTTTGATTTGTCGCTAAAGGCGGCCGTAATAGATTTTTCTTAACATAGCAGAAGACAATATTTATTCAAAACAAGTAGGAAATGTAAGGCTTTAAAACGCGTCAATATAAGGATTTCCTTATTATTTATTATATAGAAAAATCTCTATAAATTTTTTGAGTATACAGCACAGTCAACTTCGCAAAAGTTGCGGCAGTGGAAAAGGCAGGTGGATAAGCAGATGTGTGAGGGAAATACAACCTATAATCCGACTTATCTGCGCAAGTTGGACAGAACATCCATACCTACCTGTAACATTTTAGGGGTAGACGTTGCGGCGGTCAACATGGAGTGGCTCATAGGATATATCACAGATAATCTGTCTGCACTTGTAGGTGATTATATATGCGTCACTAATGTACATACTGTGGTCACCGCCTATGAAAATCCGGAATACCGGAAAGTTCAGAACGGAGGCATCATGGCGATTCCTGACGGAGGTCCTTTGAGCTTCCTGGGACGGAAAAGAGGCTTTCCAAACATGGGGCGTACCACAGGCCCTAGTCTTATGGACGAAATCTTTAAGATATCTGTGGAGAGAGGGTATCGACATTATTTTTATGGAAGCACTGCGGAAACACTGGAAAAGCTGACAGACAGACTATATATCGATTATAAGGGAATTCAGATAGCCGGTATGTACAGTCCGCCGTTTCGGTCTACAACAGAGGATGAGAATGCAGAAGCTGTCCGTTTAATAAATGAAGCGGAGGCTGATTTCGTGTGGATAGGCTTAGGCGCTCCCAAGCAAGAGAAATGGATGGCGAAACATCAAGGAAAGATAACCGGACTGATGATAGGGGTGGGGGCAGGATTCGATTACTTTGCCGGAAATATCAAAAGGGCACCGAATTGGATGCAGAAGGTAAATCTGGAGTGGGTGTATAGACTGATGCAAGAACCAAGACGACTATTTGGAAGGTACTTGCATACGAATACGGTATTCATGGCACATGTATTACTTGAAAGCATAAAAGGAATCGGGAAGGGATAATTCCAAATAAAAAATAGTGGAATTGCATACCCGATTTTGAAAATTGAAAGAGAAAGAAATGAAGCATAAATATAGCGTTTTGATTGTTCATAACTATTATCAGTTACCTGGCGGCGAAGATATTGTAGTAGCCAACGAAAAAAGATTATTAGAAGAAAAGGGGCATAGGGTCGTTTTATATACAAGGGACAACAAGGAGCTAAAAAGAAGAAACTCATTTACCGACTTATTGTTGCCATTTTCTGTAATCTTTAATTTCAGAACCTATAGAGAAGCAAAAAAACTTATAAAAAAAGAAAAAATAGACATCGTACACGTCCATAATACCTTGATGTTCATCAGCCCGTCTATTTATTATGCAGCACTTTGCTGTAACGTACCTGTGGTACAGACATTGCATAACTTTCGCTTGCAGTGTCCAGGGGCAACATTTTATAGAAGTGGCCATATTTGTGAGGACTGTATTACTAAAGGGCTGGGATGTGCAATAAAACATAAGTGCTATAGACAAAGTCGGATACAGACATTTTTGTGCGTAATCAACATACAAATACATCGCATGACAGGCATATACAGGAAGATAAACTACATATGTCTGACAGAATTCAACAAAGAAAAACTGTTGCGGATTAATGAAGGAAAGAACGGCAAAAAAATGCAAATAGTCTTTCCGGAAAAGATATTCGTAAAACCTAATTTCACATTTAATTCAGAAACCGGGAATCCTGTAAAGGAAAGTAACCAGCCGGGAAAACAATATTATCTATTCATGGGAAGGATAGAACGCATAAAAGGAATAGACATATTACTAGATGCGTTTAGGCAGCTACAGGATAAAGAACTTTTGGTCGCAGGAACAAGCAAAGAATTGGAGTATTATAAGAAAAAGGCATCAAAAAACATAATATTTAAAGGGTATATGCAAGGAAAAGAATTGAGAGAACTTCTTTTTGGAGCGAAAGCAGTCATTGTAGCTTCACAATGCTATGAAACTTTTGGAATGGTCATTGCAGAGGCATATGCAGCAGGCAAGCCTGTTATAGCTGGAAATATCGGGAACATGAAATTGATGGTCAGAGAAGAGGATATTAAAGGTACAGGAATAAAATTCCTATATAACTCATCTGAAGCACTTATAGAAGCAATTCAAAAATTTGAGAAAACCGACAATGACTGGTCAGGGAATGCTTATAAGAAATATGTTGAAGAATTCTCATCAGAAAGCAATTACAGACTGCTTATGTCCATATATGATAATGTAATGGAACATCAAATGAGCCGATAGTGAAAATTATTTAGTTTTGTGGGTAAACATCTTCAGGATAGGAGCAGAACTATATATGGAGGTACAACAGTGCATAGACTAAGTCCTCAAAAAAGGGACATTGGATATTTTGTGGTATTTGGAGTTTTGTTCTTATTAATGGCAAAAGGGGGAATTAACAAATATTTTGTGTTGCTGGCTATAAGCACTATTTTTGTGTCGGTGAAGAGAAAATTAAATTTAAGCTACTTTATAGTTGCTGTTCATGTGACTTTATATGTGGCATTGGGATTCATCATAGCGGTTATGACTTCAAATTTCACTTTTCACAGCGTAAAACAAAGTCTGATTTTCTGGGCGGCACCCCTTATGGCGGTTTCGGTGTTTTCCATGTATGGAAAAGAAAATAGCGGTAAGTTAATCGATATTCAATTTGTTGCGTTATGCATGGCCTACCTAATACTATATATTAATAACCATACCCCAGGGGAGTTCTATTTTGAATCCAACTATTATGCATATATATTTGGTGTATATGGCCTAATTCATTTTTTGAGAAAGAGATACATGTTATGTGCAGTTGCTATTATGTTTATGATAATAGATAACAAAAGAATTGTCAATGGCGCTTTTGTGTTTACGTTTCTTTGTTTATTATTTCTTCTTATGGCAAGAAAAGAAATATGCCAAAAGGGAATCAATATTGCAATAAGGATTATGCTCATTATCGTCCCTATATTGTGGGTTGTATTCGGATGGAATGGGGTTTTAGAGTCTTTTTTTATAAAACATGAAATTCATTCAATGGGTAGGCTGGATGGGGCTGCAGCTTGGAACAAAATCCAGCCATATTATGATATGTCCGTTTCTTATATCGGGAAGGGAAGCGGCTGGGTTGAGAAGTGGCTTGGAGAGACCGGCATACCTGGGTTTACAAGGAACCTACATAATGATTTTTTGGTTGCATACATAGAATTGGGGTTCATTGGATTTCTGCTATGGCTGTTCTCTTTTCAGATTATTATTAAGTATGTTGAAAAGAAGAAGAACTTGAACTGTGCGAATCTGGTTGCCCTGCTAATAGGATATATGTTCATTAACCTTATGACGGATAATATATATTTGTATATCACTTTTTTAATTCCTTTTTATATTATTCTGCTAGGCTTAATATTTGGTGATGCCGACAGTCCGAAGGCGCTTACGCAAAAAGGGATATGAAAACAGACAAAAATCACATTGGGAAAGTAGAGGATTTTAAAAATGGGAACAAAGGTTATTGCTAATTATTTGCCACAATTCCACACAATTCCAGAAAATGATGCGTGGTGGGGAAAGGACTTTACTGAATGGACTGCCGTAAAAAAAGCCATCCCTCTATTTGAAGGCCATAATGAACCTAGGGTTCCGCTCAATGATAATTATTATGACTTAAGCAAAAAGGAAACGATTGCTTGGCAGGCAAATATTGCCGCGGAATATGGAATATATGGATTTGGAATTTATCATTATTGGTTTTCGAATGATATGCTGCTTTTGCATAAACCAGCGGAAATTATTCTGGATAATAAGGATATCAATATCCACTATATGTTTATATGGGATAATGCATCATGGAGAAGAACATGGAGCAATATCAAAAACGCCACTGATTGGGCACCTAGATTTGATGACCATGGAGCAAGTGCGTCCCCGATTCCACAAACAGATAATGGCATCTTGGCAGAACTAGTTTATGGCGAGGAAGAAGACTGGAAAAAACACTTTTTTTATCTGCTTCCATTTTTTAAGGATGATAGGTATATCAAAATTGATAATCGTCCAGTTTTCGGCTTCTTCCAGATGCGCAATGAATACGAAACAATAAAGAAAATGGAAAAGTATTGGGACGAACTTGCGAGAGATAATGGTTTTTCAGGCATGTATTGTATGTCCAAAAAAAATTACGTACATAATGACCTCGTCAATAAATTTCAATACACCCCCTTGGCACCTGGAGGGGTAATTCATTATCTGACATATAGGTTGAAAGACGTATATGGGGACAGAAAAGAAATCCTTCGTTTCTTTGATTATGACAAATGTTGGAAAGAGATACTTAGAGAAGCAAAAAGCGCTGATGCAAATACTTTTCTGAGCGGTTTTGTCCAATTTGATGATACTCCACGCAGGGGGAAAAAAGGACGTATAATAAAAGGAGCTACACCAGAAAAGTTTTGTAATTACTTTGAACAATTGCTGGATATTTCAGAAAAGCAGCATAAAGAATATGTTTTTTTGACTGCATGGAACGAATGGGGAGAGGGGGCTTACTTAGAACCGGATACTACTAACGGCTATGCTTATCTTTCCGCTGTAAAAAAGGCTCTGGAAAGGGTGAGGTAATACCAAAAAATCATGCTACAGAAGGTAAAGAAGTGGCTGCGCCCTATCTTTGGGGAGACATGGCGCAAATATAGAATATCCAGATTTAGGTATAAATGGGACAAAGCAAATAAGAATAATGAAACAACTGCAATGACAGAATTTAATATGAATTTAGTCAATGTAGGGAAAAATTCATATGGTGAGCTAAATATTATTACATTTTCAGATAAGCATAGACTGATAATAGGCAACTACGTTTCCATAGCTCAGCATGTTGCCTTTTTGTTGGATGTCGAACATCGTTTGGATTGTATTTCGACATATCCTTTTAAAGCGAAGGTAGCAAAAACCGACAGGGACGAAGCTTTTGCAAAAGGCGACATAATAGTAGACGATGATGTCTGGATTGGTTATGGGGCTACAATTCTTTCAGGAGTTCACATTGGTCAGGGAGCCGTTATTGCAGCAGGTGCAGTAGTGACGAAGGATATACCTCCTTACGCTATTGTTGGTGGTATACCTGCAAAAATCATGAAATTTAGGTTTGAACAACCTGTGGTTGACTTTTTGCTCACCTTGGATTATGAAAAGCTGGACAAGGAACTTATCCAACCACACATTGATGAATTATATAATTCTATTGATGAGATGGAATTAGAAGAAATCAAGGAGATTTATAGTTGGTTTCCGAAGAAAAAGAAACGTCTCATCTAAGAGGATGATTGCTGTTTAAGAATAAGCTGCAATCAGTAAAAAGAGAAGATGTGAATAAACTATATAACGGAGAAGTCAAGATAGATGCCCAAATGCGCAGATTATGCTCATAGGTGAATTCTGGGAAGACTCAGAGATTGAAAGCATAAAGAATAGAGCAGCAGCGCATTGCAGCATTGATTTCATTGATATTTCATCTATATGAAAAAATGCAGAATATATGGTTGGGCTGGGAGCAACTGTCTACGGTGCCGACGGCAAGGAACATATAGTAGAGCATGAAGGGGTAGCGGCGCATCCGAGCGATGAAGGGATGAGGTTCATTGCGGAAGGTATTCTTGAATTTGTTGATGGGAAGTCTGGAATAAGTGAGGAAGGACAGGAAGATTAACGTTTAAAGAATGAGCGTTTTCGCTAAATAGGGAGATATTATGCTGGATAAAGAATTGATATTAGATAAAATCAATACAATAAAACGTGCCATTGATTCAGAATGCAGTAATTCCAACTACTGTGGCGCATTGGAACTCATATCGCTGGCCGGGCGTATCCTGTATGAAACAAACCTTTATTATAGAGATGATTTCCTGGAAGATTCCCTGCGCAGGATTTCGGGTGAAATAGTCAGATTTCCTGAACAATATGTATCTTCAAACGATACTGTTCTTTTTTGGGATGGATTTGGCCTGAACTGCAGAGGACTAATCCAGATATATCTGAAAGCATTATGCCGCTGCAGAAAGGTCGTTTACGTTACATCTGCATCGAGGAGAAAAAAGATTCCTGATATTCTAAGAATTTTGGGACAGGCTGGTGGGAAGTATTATTTTATCGCTTCAAATCGCAAGACCAGTGCAGTCGATGAACTGAGTAGGATTGTAGTCCGAGAGACTCCAGGGCATTTTTTCTTCTATTCAACACCGGATGACGTGGTTGCCACTACCTTGATGTACGCTTGCCAAGGCCAAATCATAAGATACCAGATTAACTTGACGGATCATGCGTTCTGGCTTGGAGCAGGGTGCATCGATAAGTGCATAGAATTCAGGGACTATGGCGCTAATATCTCATTCGAGTATCGCGGCATTGACAGAAATAAGGCAATCTATATACCATATTATCCTTCCTACGACAATAAGCAGGTATTTGAAGGATATCCGTTTGCTTTTGATTCAAAGAAGCAGAAGCTGTTTTTTTCAGGCGGAAGCTTGTATAAGACGCTGGATGGGAACCGTACATATTATAAGATGGTAAGGCGCATTCTGTCCGGCTGTCCAGAAGCGGTATTCTGGTACGCGGGAACAGGAGACAGGACAGAGATGGACAGGCTTGCCACAGATTTTCCGGGACGTGCGTGTCTTACTGGGGAGCGCAGGGATTTGATACGCATCATGGAGCAGTGCTGTTTTTACCTTAATACCTATCCGATGGTGGGAGGCTTGATGATGCAGTATGCAGCCATTGCCGGAAAAGTCCCGCTGACATTGAAGTACGATGACGGCAGTGAAGGAATCCTCGTCGGCCAGGAGGATTTGAATATTGAATTCCAGGACATGGAATCCCTGGAAAAGGAAGCACTGCTCTTGCTGTCAGACGGTGCCTACCGGGAAAGGAAATCAGAGCAGATGAAGGAGTCTGTCATCTCTTCTGAGGAATTTGAAGAGGAGGTACGGAAGCTGGTCGACAGAGAAAGCGGCGGGCTGTCAATCAGGTATAGGCACATAGATACAGAGGCATTCCGAAGGGAGTATCTGGAAAGGATGTGCGAGGAGGAGCTTTATGGGGCATATGCAAGGAAATCAGCTGCGGCATTCCGATGTTTTCCCATTGAATTTATCCGGGGGGGTATTTACAGGATAAGGATGAAGACAGGGGGCCTTATGAGGTGACCGTTGTAATCTGTGAATACAATACCTCCTGGGAGAGACTGCAAATGTGCGCTGCATCCTGCATCGGTCAAAAGGACATCCGCCTACAGGTTGTCGTATCTGATGACGGCTCTGCACATAACTGGTTCCCTGAACTGGAAGCTTATTTCAAGGAAAAAGGATTCGGAGACTATTTATTGATTCCGGGCCAGAAAAATGAAGGCACTGTGAAAAATGTCCTGAAAGGTGTCCAGAAAGGTGATGGGAGGTATGTAAAGCTGATATCGCCAGGAGACTGCTTTTATGAGGCAGATACCTTAAGGAAGTGGGTCGACCAGACAGATGCGGCAGGGGCAAAATGGTCCTTTTCGGATGCCGTCTGCTATTGCGCAAGCAAACGGGGCAATAGGAAGAGTGCATCATGTAAAGCCCATCCACAGGACATCAGGCCATATCTGGACGGCGATGCGGCAAGATGCAGATGGAATTATGTTGTATTGCGTGACATTGCCTTGGGAGCGTCCATACTATGCGACAGGACAGTATGTGAGACTTATCTCAAGGAAATTGAGGGAAAGGCCTTATATGGGGAGGACAATATCTACCGGATGATGATGCATGATGGGATTGTGGGGATGTACTACCCGGCAGATGCCATATTTTATGAATACGGCGCAGGCATTTCAACGTCTGGGGACAAGGATTGGGAAGAGCGGCTCTGGAAGGACTGGGATGCCGTGAATACATTGATGAAGGACCGCATGAGGAAGAGGGACATGTTCTGTGCGGAGATTGACATGGCAATGGACCTGTCGGGGAACAAGCTGCTGCGGTTCTTTAGGATGCCCCGAAAAAAATGGTACTTGGAACAAAGGCTCTATGCGAAGCTTCACGGAAGGAAGATGCGAATCCGAATCCTACAGTAAAAAGGAGAATTCGGATTCAGGAGGTTTTTGGGCATGCAAGTGATAAAGTATGTTTTCCAGCCACATGGGGATGAGCGCGGGCAGCTCGTGGCACTGGAGGAGTTCAAGGATATCCCGTTTGAGATTAAGCGCGTCTATTACATGTATGACACGGCTGCCGGGGTGACAAGAGGGTTCCATGCACATAAACGGCTGCAGCAGATTCTTGTGTGCATCCATGGAAGCTGTAAGATTCGGCTGGATAACGGCGAGGAAAAGAAGGTCGTGCCATTGGAGAAGCCCTACGAAGGACTCTATGTCTCCAATAACATGTGGCGTGAGATGTTCGATTTCTCTTCGGATGCAGTGCTGATGGTGCTGGCATCTGAATTATATGACGAAGCCGACTACATACGGGACTATGATGAGTTCCTGGATTTTATAAAAAATAACAGGGGATAAATCAGATATACAAGGAGGACATCAATCATGAAAATCCCATTTGTAAGTTTTCTTCCCATGGAGCATGAACTGGATCTCGACATCCGCTCAGCTTTTGAGCGCGTCTATGCAAATAGCTGGTATATCGGGGGGAAGGAAGATGAAGCCTTTGAAAAAGCATTCGCTTCATTTTGTGGAGTAAGTTACTGCGTTGGTGTTGGCAATGGGCTGGACGCGCTGATGTTGGCCCTAAAGGCATTGGACATCCGAGAAGGGGATGAGGTCATCGTACCGTCCAATACATATATCGCGACAGCGCTTGCGGTCACCTATGTGGGGGCGACCCTCGTTTTCGTGGAACCCGATATTCGCACTTTCAATATTGACCCCAGCAAAATCGAAGAGAGAATCACGGCCAAAACAAAGGCAATCATGCCGGTGCACCTATATGGCCAGCCGTGCGATATGGCACCGATTATGGAAACCGCAAGGAAATATGGACTTTATGTGGTGGAAGACTGTGCCCAGGCCCATGGGGCGACCTATAGGGGGCAGACGATAGGCTCCTTTGGCGATGCAGCGGGCTTTAGCTTCTATCCAGGCAAGAACCTAGGGGCTTTGGGTGATGCTGGCGCGACTGTCACAGACAGCAAGGAATTGGCTGATAAGGTCAGGGCATTGGGCAACTATGGCTCAGATTACAAATACCATCATATCTATAAGGGAAATAATTCGCGGTTGGACGAGATACAGGCGGCATTCCTTTCGGCAAAACTGCCGCACATGGAAAGAATGAATGACGAAAGGCGCAGAATCGCGAAATGTTATCTGGACGGAATCGTTAATTCTGAAGTGATGCTCCCATACGTGCTGCCTGGAACCAATCCGGTCTGGCATATTTTCGGGATTCGATGCAAGAGGAGGGATGACCTGGAAAAGTTCCTGAACGAAAAGGGGATTGGAACCAATAAGCATTATCCCATTCCGATGCATCTGCAAGAATGCTATAAGAATCTGGGGATTGCAAAGGGGGCGCTTCCTATCGCAGAAGAAATCAGCGCGACAGAGCTTAGCCTGCCGATGTATTATGGCATGACAGAAGAGCAGATCCAATATGTGATTGAATGTATCAATCAATTCTAACTGGCCGGTGCCTGTAAAGGGTTGTTTATGAATAAAGTTAAGCTGTTTTTAGAAAACTTTTTGGTTTATGGATTGGGAGGGGTCATCAGCAAACTGATTCCCCTGATAATGGTTCCAATCGTCACCCGTTTGATGCCAGATGAGACCTATTATGGGATTAGTGATTTATCGAATACGGTCGTATCATTCGGAAGCGCGGTTGCTATTATGGGGATGTATGACGCGATGTACCGTCTGTTCTTTGACAAAGACGAGGAGAAACATAAGAAGGCCGTCTGTTCTACCGCATTGCTCTTTACTTTGGGCGCTTCTTTGGTTGTATTTATCATAATGCTGCTGGCAAAAGATTTGATTGCACGTTTTTTCTTTAACAGCGAGCAATATGTGAACGTGGTCTACCTGTCGGCCATGGCGATGCTGGTCAGCGCCACAAACAGCATTATAGCGGCACCGACACGTATGCAGAACCGACGTAGGGTCTTTTTGGTCACCAATACAGTGGGACCACTGCTCTCTTATGCCGTTTCGATACCTCTGTTGCTGGCCGGATGCTATGTGATCGCGCTGCCGCTTGCGGCAGTGGTCTCTGGCTTGACCATGGAATGTGTCTTTGGCATTATGAACAGGAAATGGTTCCGGCTTAGACGGTTTGACGGAAGCGTCTTAAAACAGCTGATGATGATAGCCATCCCGCTGCTCCCCAATTTTTTGATTTACTGGGTCTTCAATTCGTGTGACAAAATAATGATCACTAATATGCTTGGTATCGGGGCAGCAGGGATTTATTCGGTAGGATCGAAGCTTGGGCATTGCAGCCAGCTAATATATACGGCATTTGCCGGAGGCTGGCAGTTCTTTGCTTTTTCTACAATGAAGGAAGAAGACCAGGTGGAGTCCAATTCCAGGATATTCGAGTATCTGGGGATTATCTCATTTGTATCGACAACGTTCATCTGTGCGTGGAGCCATTGGATTTTCGATGCTATATTTACGGAGAATTATCTGAGCGGTTATATAGTAGCGCCTTATCTGTTCTTAGCCCCGTTGCTTCAGATGCTTTTCCAAGTGGCCTGTAACCAGTTCCTTGTCATCAAGAAGACATGGCCCAATATGCTGATTCTGATGGCAGGGGCATTATTGAATGTGCTGATTAACCGTGTGCTGATTCCGGTATTAGGGATAGAAGGCGCATCGATTGCTACTTTGATGGGCTATGTGGTTTCTGACATCGTCTGCATCTGTGTGCTCTGCAAGATGAAACTGATGGTAGTGTCGCGAAGGTTCAAAGCGGCATCAGTGGCAATGGCATTTTTCATGGCCATCTGGAGGCTGGCATTTTCGGATGATACGATTATGGGGACGGTGGCAGCAATTGCCATATCGGCGATATATGCTTTTTTGTATAAGGATGATATTAGGAATTGCTTTTTTGCAAGAGGCAAAACGATATGAAGATGCCAGAGACAAGGGAGGGAATAGTTATGTCCAAAATTCTAATTGCAGGTGCCGGCGGAGCGCCTGCCGAAGGTGTTATTAATTCTCTGTTATTGAGCCATGAAAGGGAAGAAATCATTGGAATGGGATCAGTGCCATCGGATTTGATACTGTCTCATGCAGCCCGAAAATATGTGGTTCCATACGCTAATGATGCATCATATAAAGATGCGCTTTTAAAGGTATTAGAAGTTGAAAAGCCGGATTTGATTCATTTTCAGAATGATTTGGAGATTTATCATGCCTCATTATTGAGGGATGACATTCAATCAATAGGAACAAAGGTATTCATGCCTCGCCATGAAGTGATAGAAACATGTGTAAACAAGTGGAAATCGTGGCAAGCTTTTAAAAATGCCGGGATTACAGTCCCTGAGAATATATTTATCGATAATGAGGAGAGCCTAAAAAAGGCTTTCAAGGAACTGGGCGATACAGAAGGACGGATTTGGCTCCGTGCAGAGTCTATGGGCGGTGGCGGCATGGGATCCATACCAACCAATGATTATGCCATGGCTAAGGCATGGATTAATCGATATAATGGATGGGGCAGTTTCATCGCCGCAGAAATGCTTAGCCCACAGACTGTGACATTTCTGTCCTTATGGCGGAAAGGAGAACTTATTGTTGCACAAACACGAAAAAGAACAGGTTGGATTCATGGAAACAGATCTGCTTCTGGTGTAACTGGTGTGACAAAGGTCGGCACAACATGTAGTGATGACTTTGTGACGGAGACTGCAATAAAAACAATAAGAGCAGTGGATGATGAACCGCACGGCATTTTTGGTGTAGACATGACATATGACAAGGACGGAGTCCCTAATCCAACAGAAATAAATATTTCTCGTTTCTTTACTACAATATTGTTCTTTACAAGAGCTGGACTGAATATGCCAGTCATTTTCAAGGATTTGGCGCTTTATGGAAGAATGCCCAATCTGGAAAAGAAAATCAATCCTCTTAAGGATGGGCTTGTTTGGCTTAGAGGAATGGACACAGAACCTGTTTTATCGACTATTGAAGAGGTTGATAGGGAGTTGATTCGATTATGAAAATTTTAATTACCGGTGCCACCGGCTTTATTGGGAACAATGTACTTAAAAAAATAGTGGTTAAATACAGCCCTGAAAAGGTAATTGCGCTTTCGTCCCAAAATATTGCTGGTATCAAGACCATACCTTCTAAAGGCTATGATTTCGATAAAAATTACCTAAAAGAAAATGGATGTTACGATGTGGAAGTATTAATGCATATTGGTTCTTTTACACCTAAATCATTAGCTCATGTCGACAATATGGAAGAGACAACTATGAATATAGTCAATACGCAGAATTTATTGAAATCGGATTTGCCGTTTTTGAAAAAGATAGTCTTTATCAGTACCATTGACGTATACGCTCATATAAGCGAACCTTTGACAGAGCTTACTGATACGAATCCTTCTGGTCTATATGGATGGTCTAAATTATACTGTGAACAATTGGTTCTAAAACATTGCATCAAAAATCATCTTGATTATGAAATTTTGCGTTTAGGCCATGTTTATGGCGAGGGTGAAGAGAAGTACCAAAAGGCCATGCCTATAATGATCAAACGAGCCATAGAAGGAAAAAACCTTAATATTTATGGTGACGGAGAAGCAATCAGGTCATTTATCTACATCGCTGATGTGGCTAAAGCTATTGTCACGGCTATTGAACTGGATGAATCAGAGGTAATAAATATTGTCGGCGATGAATCGGTTACCATTAACAGGCTTGCTGAGATGATTCGGAGCTTTGCTTCAGAAAAGGTAGATATTATACATATCCCCACGGATGTTCCCAATGTCGATTTTATTTTTGATAATACTAAATTGAAAAAATACCTTATCGATGAATTGACACCTTTATACGTAGGGCTGAAGCGTGAATATGATTATATGAAGGAACGATTGACTTGAAGGTGATATTTGACTTGGATGGCACAATCATAGATTCATCAGAGAGAATGTATCGGCTGTTTTGTAAGCTTGTGCCGCAGTGCAGGCTTACGAAAGAGGAGTATTGGGAATATAAAAGGAATAAGGGCAATCATAAAAAGCTGATTGAAACCAAGTACCCTGAGGTGGATTTTTATGAATTTAATAGCAAGTGGATGGCGCTGATTGAAACTGATGAATATTTAGATATGGACAAGAATTATCCTGATACCATAGAAGTGCTTGATAAATTAAAGGTGAATCATACGCTATATCTATTAACCGCAAGGCAGTCGAAAACAAAACTTATGGTTGAACTTAGGCGGCTTGGGTTATTGGGTTTCTTTGATAAAGTGATGGCCACGGAAGGACAATGCACTAAAGAGAGACTCCTTGAACAAGAAATTAAAAAAAGCCTAGGATTGGCAGATAAATCTAATATATTTATCAGCGATATGGGCAAAGATATTCAGCTTGGAAAGAAAATTGGATATTATTGTATCGGGATATCACATGGATTTATGAGCAGAAGTAGGTTATTAAGGTATGAACCTGATGAAATAGTTGGGGAGCTGGTTGAAATATTGGTTAATGGAAACCCCCCATGCCCAATACACCTCACCCCCACCAATCCCCAGAATCCCTCTCCCTCTCCCAGTCCTCCCAAGACGCCTGGGACGACTACATCCGCTCTCTGAACAACGAGTCGTTCATCTGCTGGGACTACATAATCCTCACAGCGTCCATGTAATTACCATAATTTCTCTTGATACGGCTTGGGCTGCTTACAGTTCCTCCCGTTCAGTGATGTCTTGCCAGGAGGGCTGTTTTCTGTCATCCATGAAATCTGAAGGAAAGGCGCCAATTACCTGACGGGCTGCAGCCCATGGGGCATCGGCTGGGAAAGCAACGAAGATGTCCCCGATTTTGTTAGGAATTGTCGGAAAATAACTGCTGCAATTGCTTCAGGCAAAAGCCCGGAAATACAATAAAAATTGCCATAAACTTGCAGCAGTTATTTGTAGACAATTCCTTAATACAATAGTCTTTTTTATCGGTTTTCATTTCTTGGGGGATACGAAGAGCCTGGCTGTTTCCATTCTGAAAAACCCGTGTAGCAGTCATTGTGAATACCTCCTTTCCGTGTGTACATATTGTGTGTACGATATAAAATCCGCTTGCGCTTTCCACCGTAGTAAAGTAAAATGAAACCATAGCAGAAAGCTCTGATTTGTCAATATTCCCAGGACAGCTTTGGGCAAGGGGTGGTGAAAATATGGGCAACTACTTGAACATCGGCAACGCCGGTTTTGCGGCGGCCAGAAAAGGGACCTATGTTGATAAGACAGGAATGATTTCATTTATCAACAGTGAATTGGGCACAAAGAACAAGCTTATCTGTGTCAGCAGACCGCGTCGGTTCGGCAAGTCATTTGCAGCGCAGATGTTGTGCGCATATTACGACAAAAGCTGCGACTCCCGGGAGCTGTTCGAGGGGCTGGAGATTTCTGAAGACCCTTCCTTCGAGCGATGCTTGAACAAGTACAACGTGATTTATCTGGATATCACGCTGTTCATATCTGGTGCTCCTGATGTAAGGAATGTGGTGCAAAACATAAAAGAAACTGTCATAGCGGAAATCGCCAATAGCTTCCCTGAGGCCTCGAAAGGCGCAAGTCTGGCAGAGACCCTGTTGAATACCGTAAAAACTACCGGCGAAAGGTTCATCATGATCATCGATGAGTGGGATGCGCTTTTCCGTGAAGCAAAAAACGATTCGAAGCTGCAGAAGGAGTATATCTCCTTTCTGAGGAGCCTGTTCAAGAGCAGTTGGACAGATATGATATTTGAGGCGGCATATATCACCGGCATCTTGCCCATCAAGAAATACGGAACCCAGTCTGCCATGACGGATTTCAGAGAATATACCATGCTTGCGCCCAGGAGGCTTGCGGAATATGTGGGATTTACGGAACCTGAGGTCAGAGAGCTCTGCGAGAGGTTTGGCATGGAGTTCGAAGAGGTCAGGAAATGGTATGACGGGTATTCCTTTCACCGGGCAAAGTCTATTTATAATCCCAACTCCGTGATGGAGGCGGTAAAGAACGGGGAGCTGGCCAACTATTGGACCCAGTCAGAGACCTATGAGTCCCTTAAGATTTATATAGAATTGGATGAAGACGGGCTGAAGGAGGCGTTAGTCCAGATGCTGGGCGGAGCAAGGGTCAAAATCGACACGATCTCTTTCCAGAATGACATGACCACGATACGATGCCGGGACGATGTCCTGACGCTGCTGGTCCATCTGGGGTATCTGGCTTATGACAGTGATGAAAAGACAGTGCGAATCCCCAATGAGGAAATCCGCGAGGAATTCGTCCGGGCAGTGGCAGCGGGAAGGCATACAGAGATTGCAAAGCTCATCCGCAGCTCAGACCAGCTTCTGGAAGCCACCCTGAACAGGGACGAGGAGGCCGTAGCTGCAGCAATCGAAGAAGCCCACAAGGCAGGGACGGCTCCCACATTCTACAACAACGAGCAGGCCCTCCGCAGCGTCATCCGGGCGGCCTATATCAGCTGTGTGGACGAATACCTGAAAATCGATGAGCTGCCGTCAGGCCACGGCTATGCGGACGTGGTGTTCTTTCCGAAGAAGAATTCTTCCAAGCCGCTGCTCCTGGTTGAGCTGAAGTGGAACAAGACGGGCGAGGGAGCCATCAGGCAGATCAAGAACAATGACTATCCCCAGGCGCTGAAAAGTTATGGCGGGGACATGCTCCTGGTAGGAATCAATTATGACGCCAAGAGCAAGAAGCATTCCTGTAGAATCGAAGCATTCTTACAGGATAACAGAACACTGGAAAACATGGTGATAAGTTCGAGACCCTCCCCATATATGCGGTAGGCTGCAGATTTCCGTATGAGTAGGGGGGAGAGGTACCATAGGATTGGGAGATTGCCGGATGCTTCGGCGCAATGCAGCGACTCTACTTGCATCCGGCGAGCTTTCTGTTGTGGTACCCAGCAACCCATAGGCTTTCTCAAGCTGAAACTATAATTAGGCCTTTAAAGCGTCTTCGTGTCTTTCCCCCAAAACTTTCAACGTGCCTTCATAACATTCATACAGCATCTTTTCAGCTTCTTCGTATTTCCCCTCCTCATATAAAGTCAAGCCGAGCCACCATTGCGTATCTAAAGTGTCTTCGTGTCGTTTTCCTAAAACTTCTCTTCTACCTTCGTAACATTCATTCAATATCTTTTCGGCCTCTTCATACTTTTTCTCCCCATAAAGGGTCAAGCCTAGCCACAATCGTGCACTTAAGGTGTCTACATGCTTTTCGCCAAGGACTTCCCTTCTGCCCTCGAAGCATTCATACAACATTTCCTTGGCCTCTTTGTACTGTTTCTCATCATATAAAATTGAGCCGAGCTTCCATTGCACGCTTAAGGTGTCTGCATGTTTTTGACCAAGAGTCTCCTTTCTGCCTTCGCAACATTCATACAGCATCGTCTTGGCTTCGTCGTATTTAGCCTCCTCATATAGAGTCAAGCTGAGCCACCATTGCGACTTTAAAGTGTCTTCATGTCTTTCTCCCAAATCCTCCTTTTGTTTCTGATAAAGTTCATCAAAAACTTCCTCTGCATCCTCATAATGTCCCCTGTCATATAATTCTCTCCCCCATAAGAACATTGTCTTAAAAACATCATTGATTCCATAATCCTTTCTGTTGAAGTTGCCGTTTTCCCGATATATACTCACCATCAACCAATACCACATAATCTTTGTTTCGTTGTCCGGATTATCTTCCAAACGTTCTCCGCATGCGGATTTAAGCAATGGAATTGCACGACTATATTCTCCCGTTTTAGCCAAAATCTGACCCTTCCAGCCGTCTGCTATTTTCAGCATTCTTTCATCAACATCGCACGCTTTTTCTGCCACCAATTTCAACTGCTCAAAAATCTCAAACGCCCTTTTGTACTTTTTCCCCATATAGAAATATTTAGCGACTTCTTTTCCAAAATCAAATACTGTCTGTTTGAAATCTTTTTCTGTATAAAAGGATTTCAATGTAAGGTTAAAAGCAGCTTCCAAAATCTGACTCATCTGAACTCCAGATTGAAATTCATTATAATATAGTCGGAAAGACGTAATGGCAGGTACAAAAGCAAGACGCCAATGTGCCCTGTTTGCTTGAAGCTGCTCCAATTTTATATATAGAGTGGATTCCCCCTGCAAATCAATAAAACAATCGCATTCCGGCAACAAAAAAAGCTCACCCAACCCCTTTTCATCCCATATAGATATCTCCAGTTTTGCGATATCTATATTCTTCAACGGCTCAAGTGATTCAATTCGGTTTCCATACAAACACAAACTATCAAATGAATCATAATTCTTCAATTGCCCCAAAGCAGTAATATGATTATTCCGTATATCAAGGTTACGAAAAGGGGAAAAGCATCGCAAATCTGAAGTCTCTTTCAGCCTTCCATCTGTAAGGGAAAGGTTGCCGCCTTCCATCAAGTCGCTAATTTCCGTAAAAGACAGATTGTATGATTTCCACGTTATCTCTCTCACCAACGGAAACAGCCATAAGATGCCATACACCGCAATCTCCGGTTTTTCTTTAAGAGAAACACTCTCTGCAGATATCATATTACAGAGCTGCTCTGCCATATCCATGCAATTTTGCTCTTTATCATATGGCACATAGCTTTCAATTGATTTCTCTATTTTTTTCAGAAGAGAATCACCTGTCATATTGGCATCAAAGGCTTCCGCCGGAAGCTCCTTAAGCCAATATGCGTAAAAGTTTTCATAGTTCCTGTCATCAGCAGCTAATAAGAGCTTTCTTTGTCCAAATGAGACACCATTAAGCGATACCAAAAGCCTCGCCACAAAAAACTCATAAAACAATGAATGGATAAATTCATACGTCTCTTCATTTATTTTGTGGATTAATTGTCCTGTTGAGAAAAAGAATTCACGTTTTTCTAATCCAGGGCTAGCTTTTTCAATGTCATTGGCCCTGAAACTATATGAACCAGCCTGCACCATAATCTGGCACATTGTAAGGATAAAAGTCCAGGCGTTTTTCTCATAGGCAAATTTCTTTTCCTTGTCCCAATTTTTTCCTATTCCTTGTCTGCTGTGCCACTGTTTCCCTTCCCTCTCTATCCCATCCTTTACAATCGCATTCAACGCCTGAAAAAGGGACGGCGTCTCTTTTCCAGGGTATTCTTTCTTGATAGAATCCGCATATTCTATCAGTAGCGGAATGCGGAAAATTGTTTCATGCTTAGACAGATATACCTGCATCTTGTATCGGTTTTTTTCTTTGCTTTTTTTCCTATATAATGCTAAAATCTGCTTTCGGTCAAAGGGACAGATTTCTATGATTTGAGGCTGATATCCATTCAGATTTCTCTTTTTCAATGCTTTTTTCAGATTGGTCTTAAATGGTTCTCTACGGCTGGATATGTATATTTTTCTGAATATATTCAATTTAGCATCCAGCAATAGACATAATAATTCTTCTAATGTTTCTTTTTCCGATTTATTCCGTAAGACAATAAACTCATCGAATCCATCTAAAAACAAAGCTTCAAGATTATTGTCCAAGTCGTCCTTTAGTTCCTCCAAACTGTGATAGTCTCGCATACTGCAGTACAATATCCCCTGGTGCATTAAGTTGTCATTGGCAGAATTCTTTTTGTCCAAATTGTTATAAATGCAATGCCAAAAAGCAAGATGCAGCATCAATGTAGATTTTCCGCTGCCGGGATCTCCTAAAATAAAAATCATTTGTCTCTGGCTTGCGTTCGCCTTCAAATCATTTTTCAGCATTTTTATGCTGTAATCCGAGACCTGCGATGTATTCCATGAAACAGCTTTCAGCTTATGGTTGACATAACCGTAAAAATCTGCTACATTCCTTTTTTGACTTTCTTTTCCGGCTGTCCGATATAAAAGATTAATCAGCTGGCGTTTCCTTTTTCTTGTGGCAAATACCGCCACCAGTTCCTTCAACATTTCGCCCAGTCCAGTAATAATGCCCCTAAAGTCTATCAAAGCTTCTATTATGACCATAGAAAACCTCCTTTGCAAAAAACTCCCGTCTTTATGCTTCTTCCTATTAGGAATTGTCGGAAAATAACTGCTGCAATTGCTTCAGGCAAAAGCCCGG
>OFHM01000287.1_pt1 | contig 45819 bp, 61 predicted proteins | sample 1521311 | NCBI WGS metagenome assembly OFHM01 (sample SAMEA3504083, study PRJEB24116) | mouse gut metagenome | biome: mouse gut; feature: mouse-associated habitat; material: faeces | place: Denmark | collected 2011 | reverse complement strand
GACTCACGGTTTACCATGTGTGCGAGCCCGAAGTGAAGGCGGAGTTTGACGACGCCGTCTATGACGAGCAGGTCTCCATGATGGAGATGGTTCTGGATGTGGATGACATCATCAGTGAGATGAGCGCCATTCGCGACGAACACTGCAAGTACCTGGGCTAATAGGCGAAAGCCTGGGCGGCGGCGCTTGCCGCCGCTGCTGCCTTCATAGCAGTTCCCGCCGCCTTGCCCAGGGCGCTCAGTTTGCTCTGTGCCGCTCCTACGGAGGAATTGAAAGAGCTTGCTATGGTACCGGCGATTTGGATCGCCAGCTTATACTCTGCGCTTTTTCCTGCCAAGGCTTTCCGTCACCTCCTTCGCCTCTTGCGCCACGTCCAAAAGTTCAACGATGGGGGTGTGCGTGAAGCCGTGATAGTCCGAGCGGAGGGCGGTGGAGAGGCGGACGCACAGACGCCGGAATAGTGCGCCGTCTCCGGTCCTTATTCCACGCCGTAGAAAAAACCCGTCACCTTGTTCTTCACCCGGTTCATATCCCTGGGGGAGAGGCCCATGAAGAACTCAATGGGCTGGTCGGAAATGCGGGAAGCAATGAAGCAGACATAGCCGACGGCCTGGTCCGGCAGAGCCGAAACGGTCCCGGTCTTGAACAGGTACTTCTCCGCCTCGATCATATCCTTGGCGGTCAGGTTATCCATTCCGGCCAGGTCCACCTCGCTGTAGGTCTTGCCCTCGAAGTTATAGCTCCGGCTGAACTTGACCAGGGTGTCCGGGGTGATGTCCTCAACGGGAGCGGGGATGTTCTTTTCCTTTTCCATGGTTTTTCCTCCTTTAAGTCAGCTGGCGGGTTTTCGCCAGGATGTCCACGCCGTTGATACGATAGACGCTGTTGAACTTATCCAGGGCCACCCGCTCCTTGCCGTCCAGCTCGACGATGATCCGAGTAAGCTCCGGGGTGATCTTGCTGTCCATGCCCTCCCGCTGCTTCACGGTACCGATGGCGAAGGTCTTGGGTCGCCCGGACATAACCACCCGCATACCGACCTCTCCGGTGCCGTGGGTGGTGGGGTCGGTATACTGGATGGAGCCTCTCAAGGTAAGCTCGATAGGCTGCGTCGGGTCGATCATCTTGAAATAGTCCTCGTTGATGCAGCGGAAGGGAATTTCCGGGGCCATGCTGGGGAAGTGGCCGGGGACGGCCACCTCGTACTCGCCCAGAATGCCGTTGCCGGAAATAGTGGCGGTGATGGCCTCGAAGTCGGGAAGGGGGACCTCCCCGGTGAGGCCAGCCAGCCGGTTGCCGCTCAGGTACAGGTTGAAGTCACGAATGACTTCGGGAATTCCTGCGATATTAGGCATTTTTTATCAACCTCCGTTCAGCTTGCTTTCCAGGGCGTAGGGGTCGAACTCCAGGACGTTCAGAATATCCTCCGCCGGGGTGTAGGGGGTCAGGTACTGGTGGAAGCGGAGCTTGCCGTCGATCAGGCTGGTCACGGGGTTCTCGCTGGCGATGAACTCGATCTCTGCCCTGGCGCACTTTTCGTCTGCGACGTAGGCTGCGCCACGCTTGTTCTCCGTGTCCACGATGGTTTCGATCAACCGGCGGTTTGCGGGGTTGTCTACCTTCTGGAAATAGGTCAGGATGAAGCTGTTCCCCCACCAGCTGAAGAACCGGCGGCAGCAGAAGAACATATCCTTCGGGTCGGTGTTGGCGGGATAGGCGGCGGTCCGGTTGCCCCAGGTGCGCCAGCCGGTGACGTTGATGGCGGTGGTCACGCCGACACTGTTGACGGCGTTCCCCTGAAGCTGATCCAGAACCACTTCCTTGTCCCAGGTGCCGCCGGTCCCGTCCTCGTTGGGCGTATAGACCGCATCAGCCAGGACGGTGCCGGTCACGCCGATCAGCTTATTGGAGGGGGAGAGGCTGGGCACATCGTCGTTGGTAGCGTCGACGTAGGCGGTCACCGCTCCCATGATGGCGGAGTACCAGAACTTCCTGGAGCCTACCTGGATGCAGGGCCAAAGGGCCATGATCCGCTTGTTGGTGCAACCCGCCGCCTCCTTAGCCGTTTTAACGTCGCTGTACCTGGTGCAGCCGCTCTCGGTGCTGTCGATGTCGATGAAGCCCTCGCAGTTGAAATAGCCGTTGATCTCCTGGCACTTGGCAGCGAGGACAATGCCCGCATCCGGGATATGGCTCCAGCCGGGGGCCAGCAGAAGGCCGGGGGTCATGCCCAGCTTGGGGTAGACCTGCCGCACGACTTCCATGCCCCTCTCCCCTCCGGCGGCGCTCACGCCGATCACATCATCGCTGTCCAGGGCGGTGGGGTCGATAGAAGTGGAATCCACGGTCAGTTTCGCCGCCGCTGCTCCGGCTCCGGAGGAAACGAGGGTGATCTGAAGGTGGCCGTCATCGTCGAAGGTGAGGATATAGTCCTCCTTCTCCTTCAGCTCCACCTGCGTCCCTTCGCTGTCGGAAAACTTCACGGCTACGGTGTCCAGCAGAATGCCGGTGATGGGGACGGTGGCCTCCAGGTCCACCACGGGTACCTCGGCGGGGTCGTTTTTCTTCTTGTGCTTGGTAGGGTCCAGGACGTTGACGAAAACGACCGGGGCCACGCCGACCAGCTGGAAGCTGGCATACATGGAGGCGCAGAGGGTGTAGCGGTAATGTCCGAGACTGTCCTGTTCCTCGCTGTAGCCGAGCTGGCTGACGGCCTCCGCCCATCTGTAGGCAATGATGGGCTTGTTGGTCACGTTATAGGGGTCGTCTGCCAGGTTGACGGGGGCGGTCCCGAATACCACCTGAAGTCCGGCGGTGCCCAGGACGGGGGCGACCAGACTGGTGGGCTGCTCCAGAATTCTGACGCCATGTTCAAACGCCATTTAGCTCACTCCTTTCTGGATATTGGCGCTGTCCTCCAGCGCCTTTTTGTATAGGGTGTAAATACTTCCCTTCTGGCGGTCGATTTGGTCCATAGCCCCGGCCAGTTTCGCAATAGGGACGCAGAGGCCCCCCAGGTAAGGGGTGCCCTTGACGGCCCTGGCCAGGGCCTCCGGCATTCCCTCATAGACCGCATTCCGGGTGGCCACGCCGGTAATGGTGGGGCCGACATAGACGATCTTGCTCATGTGTATTCGCTCCCTTCCGTTCGCTGGGCGTAGAGGTTAAAGGCCAGGTTACAGGCCCCGTAGAAATAGGGCCAGCTCGGTTCGTCCTGAAGCACCCACTTGAAGGGGTCTGTAAACTGGAAGGCTCCGCCGCCGAGGGTGGGGCTTTTCTCATAGTGCGTTTGAATGCGCTCTATGATCTCCAACACAGTCTTGTGCCCCTGGTTCTGCCGGTCGTTGTCATATATCCCGATCAGGAGAATGACGTTGACCTTGTGGGGGTCCGTGGGCTTATCAATGCCGCCGGTGTCCAGCTTCGCTATGATGTAGGGATACGGATCGTCGGCGTTGGCGTCCCGGATAGGCAGCTCTTGCTCGAAAACGCTGATTTTAGCGGTTCCGGGCACTTCCTCCGGCGGGTCCTGCTCCGGGCCGTCCAGCTGGTAGGCGGGGCGATTGTCGGTCGGCTCCGGAGGTGCCTTCAGGACGGTGCTGCTGAATAGGGACTCCATGTCCTCCTTGATTGCTGTCTGAAGCTCCCTTGCGTTCATCCTCTCACCGCCTTGTCGATTTGTTTCTGAAGGTTTTCCTGGTATAGCCGAGCAATCTCCGCCTTCAAGCCTTCGTCGGTAACCTGGCCTCCGCTGTAGACCTTTTCGATCATCTTGGCGACGGAGGGACCATGGAAGGAGCGCATCGGGTACCGGGCTTTTCCTACACGTTGCAGGATCATGCCCGTGGTCTTGTCCTTCTTGTCCGCCGTCCCCTTGACATTCTTGGACCCGGTGGCGACCTTCGCCTTGAACGCCTTATTCCCGGCGCTGTTCACCAGCTCCTTCAGCCCTCCGCCCTTTACGACTTCAGTTTTGACGCCACTTTTTGGTGCGGTGGTGTGGTACCGGGGCTGAGTGAGGGGCTTGCCGTGGACGCTGATAGTGGCGGCGAGCTTGGAGAGGGTGGCCTTCTTGATTTTGGCGTGCTTATTGAAGCCGCCGCTTTTCACGGTATACTGCTGCTGTGCTTGCTGGGCCAGCAGCTTCCGGGCGCTGACTGCCGTATCGTTGACGGCGTTCCGGATAGCCTTGGGGGCCTCATCGCCCAGGCCCTGGAGTTTCCGAAGAATGCGCTCCAGGTCTTTCGGGTTGGCTTGGACAGTAATCATCGGCTCCGGTTTGCCTCCGCTGTAATGGCGTACATACCGTATTCGTCGGTAGCGTCCACCACCTTGTACGTCCCGCCGTCGAGGGTCAGATAGGTATCCTGGGCCGGGAGGGGACCTCCGAATTCGTCAGCCGCAACGTAGAAGAACACCTGTCGGGCGTGGATGCCGTCCATGCTGGACTTCATCTTCTTCTCCCGGTTGACGTTCTCCATATCGTCCAGGACGATGGTCATAACCTTCCCGTTTACCCGGTGTCGTTCCCCGTATTCCTCCGGGTTGAGGAATACCTGGTGAACGTCCCGCATCAAAAGCTGCTTGAAGGTGGGGGTTTCCACGGGGTCCGCCTCCTTTGCTCTGTCATTGGTACCCGGCCCACCAGGTCGGTCCCGGTGGCCTCCCCGCCTACGGCGAGGCCAGGGAGGCCGGGTTCCGCTGCCGCTCTGGCCGCTGTCACCCGCATGGGAGGGTCGTGGTCATCGCCACGCCAGACGGCGGCTCCGCTCTCCACCCATGCGGCGGCTTGCGGATGGTCAGCCGGGAGTGTGTCTCCTGGCCTGTATCTGGTGAAGCCCAGGTCGGTCTGAATGTGGACCAGGGCCACCAGCCGGTCAGCCATTGAGTTTGACCAGGACCGTTTCGGCGGCGGCGTCCGCTGCCTCAGCGGCATAGCCGACCTCGATGGCGTTGTCGCCGGAGGTGCCGGTGATGCCGGTGCCGTCGAAGTAGGCGGTCTGGCCCTGCTCCATGGCGGCGGCGTCGGTTTTCTTGATCCTGAAAACGCCGCAGACGTGGAGGGAGCCGAGCTTGCCGGGGGGGATTTCGCAGCCGGTCACGCCGATACGGGTGCCGATGGTGACGACGGTGCCGTGGGGGATGGTTTCCTCCGTGGTGTTCCGGTAGTCCAGCGCCTCGCCACGCTGAAGATAGGTTGCGGTCGGTGCCATTTCGTTCTCCTTTCTCCCCGGTTAGACCAGGGGGCTGTTGACCTTGACGCCGGGGTTCTTGATGGCTCCCCGGTGGTCCATGACGTTGATGCCCCAGTCCAGGTAGATGTCCCACACAAAGCCCAGCTGACCGGGGGTTTCCATCCTGCGGATGGTGGGGACCTCCTGGCCGTTCAGATAGTCGACCTCGATGAAGTCGGTATCCTCACGAGCGCCGGTCAGCCACCAGGGCATGACGTTGCCAAAGCCGCCGCACAGGGCGTTGATGGTGGGGTCCTCCACGACCTGGATGCTGTCCTTGTAACGATAGAGGGGGTTCACCGCCTGGGTGTTGCCCTCGGTGTGGATAGTGGGGCTGAAGAACAGGGTGTACATATCGAAGGCATACCCGGCGGGGACGATCAGACCAGCGGGGCGGACGATAATGGGCTGGCCGAATTCGTCCGTCTGCGTGGACAGGGCCATAATCATGGCTTGCATCGCCGCCTGGGTGATCTTGGTGCCGGTGGTCAGCACATTCCGGTGGTTAGTGCTGAACAGGGGGAGGCCGTCGTGGATGGGCTTGTCGCTCATCAGGATGCGGTAACACTGGGTGTTGATGGTCTTTCTGGCGGCGGCGGCATACCGGGCAGGAATGCGGGTCACCAGGTCGATGTCATCGTTGATGAACGCCTGGCGGCTCAGGGTGAACTGCTTCCCGTAGGTTTTGAGCTTGCGGGTGGGCCGCTTGGCGTCGGTGGGGATGTCGCCCTTCAGCTCTCCGCCCTCCGGCACCTCCAGGAACTCCCCGACAGGTCCGGCCAGATAGTTGTTGTCGTGGACCTTGAAATCCTTCAGGCTCCCCTTCTTCGTCCAGAGGTCGAAGGTAACGGGGACCTGCTTGTGGCCCTCGACATACGCCTTGTTGATGGCGTTGTCCAGGATGGTGGGGAAGGCTGCGGTGGGGTTGTAATACTGCCGGGTGCAAATCTCCCGGAGCAGGTCATCGTTGCTCATGCGGCGGGCGTCGGTGACGCCGCTGCGCTCCAGGCACTCGATAGCCAGATCCCGCAGGGTCATGGAGGAAAACCGTCCGGCACCCTGGGAGGGGTTCTCAAAGGTTACGCCGCCCCGGAGCAGAAGGCCCTCGGCGGCGTCCCGTCTGAATTCATCCTCTCCGGTTTCGGTAACATGGACGCCGGTGGGAATGGGGCCGCTGTTGGTCCGCAGCTGCTCCAGGATAGCCGCTCGGACGTTGTCCATGCTGGTGCCCTTGTCGATGTAGCTTTGAGGGTCGACGCCGAAGTCCCGGCAGATGGTCATAATATCCGTGATCCGCTGCCGCTCCGCCTCCACGGCCTGTCTGGTGGCGTCGCCGCTGGCGGGAGCGGGGGTGGGGGGCGTCACCTGGGGCTGTCCGCCGCCCAGGCTGCGGTGGCCGCTATCGGGGGCGGGGTCCCCACCCTCATCGTCGCCATTGGTGTCAATGTCCAGAGTGAGGGCGTCGATCTCCCGCTGAAGGGTGTCGACCTCGGACTGTTCCTCCGGGGTCAGGTCCCGATTTGCGGCCTTGGCTGCGTTGATAAGCTCCAGCTGCCGCTGGATTTTGGCCGCTCTCTTTTTGCGCTTCATAGCTGTTTACCTCCTAAGTCTGTTCAGATTGTTTTGAAGCTGGCACTGGTAGACGTTCAGCGGGACCGCTCCAGGCTGCTCCGCTTCACGGCCCACGCCGACCGTCCCGTCTGCTGGCACCGAAACGATAGAAATTTCAAAGGGCCACCACTTCCTCGCAATTTCGCACGGTCCGGTGAAGCGGCCATCGGCGCTTGTCTTTCCGGCCATTACTTCCTCAATGGAATCAATGCGGTACCCGACCGAAACGCCTTTCAACGTCCCGGACTGTACTTTTTGAAATATGACCTCCGACGCTTCGTCGGTGTCGAACTCGACCTCTGCGTAGCCTCTGCCGCCGTCCAGCCATGCCCGGTTGACCTTCCCAATCACCTTGTCCCGGTTATGGTTGAACAGTAGGCACCCGATTTCGTTGAGGCGGGTGAGGTCTACGGCTCCGGGGCTGTGGTCCAAAATCTCCAGCCCATACCATCGCTCATAGGGTTCCTCGGAGGAAAAAGAAAGGGTGAACTTGCGCTCGTTTCCTTCTCCCTCCATGCTGCGGATAGTAGCGGCCACGATAGTCTGGCGGTCATTCGCCTTCGCTCTCTCCGCCCTCTGCTGCATCGTTGCCGCTATCGTCCGGAGAAGGTCCTCCGTCTTTCCCGGTGTCTGCTGCCCCGCTTTGAGAAGGACTACCGGCTCCCCCTGTGGCATCGCCTCCGGGGGGCGGGGCGTCCTCCATCTCATAGAGGCCGTCAGATTTCTTTTGTCCAAGGATTACACCTCCCAGGTCCACGCCGTGCTTCTCCTTGGCGTAGAGCAAAACTTCGCATATATCGTCGACCTGCTTCCTCCAGTCGGAGCCGTTTTCGGCGGCGATCTGCTTGAAGGTCTTTTGCCCGTTCCGAAGGGCGATCTGTGTGGCGGTCGCCTCTTTGGCCGGGTCGATCCAGTCTTTTGGAGGCTTATTGAAGGTATGAAGGAAGTAATCATCCTTCTTGCTCCAAAAGTCGGGGATAGAAATGGCCCCGGCCAGGACCGCCGAAATGATGAAGGTTTCATAGATTTCATCTACTACGTCGGCCAGAAGCTCATCTTCCTCCGCATAGGTCATGCTGTCCTCGATAAGCCCCTGTCGGGCGCTTGAATAGGTGCTTTGGCTCATATCCCTGGAGGTGGCCTCGTAGCTGATGCCCTGTCCGGCTCCGATCATCCGCTGAAGGAGCTTGACGAAGCCGGAGGCGTCGGAGGCTTGCCCCTGGGGGTTGATCTGCTGGATTTCGTCGCCGGGGTTCATCTCCAGTACCATGCCAGGGGTGAGCATCTTGCCCTCGTAGGTCAGCCGGGGGCCGCTGCCGCCAATGCGGCCAACGCCGCTTTGGGGAAGTGCCCTTTTAATGCCGATGCCGAAGCAAGCCTCGATCCGCTGCTTCATACTAACCGCCGTCATGAATTCGTTGGCGTCCCTGATCCGGGTGACGGTCTGGCTCATATCGGACATTTCCCGGAGCTGGGAGGGGCGGCGCTTGCTGAAGTAAAAAATCACGTCGCTGGCCTTCAAATAGACCGGCTCTGTTGTGGTCATGCCGTCCAGGGTGTATTGCCTGATCCAGTAGCCGACCGGGGCGTTGAAGCGGTCGTATTCAATGCCCCCGATCACCCGGTTCCCCTTGTGCTTTGGTGCTGCCTGGGAGGCGTCCAGCTCATCCACCTCGAACATCTGGAGTTTGAAAGGCAGAACGCCGCCGCTGGTGTATCGCTTTACGAAAAGGACGCCGCCGTCGACCTTCTTCCTGCGGACCGCCATGCGGAGCATCTGGTTCAGGCTTTGGGTGCCGGTCACGTCGCAGTTCCGCTTTTTGCACCAGACCCTCCAGAGCTTCTCAATCTCTTTGTTCAGGGGTTCGCTGCCGGTGTTGGCCTGAAGGACCAGGCCCTTGCCGACAATGTTCCGAATAAAGGGGCCGATCACGGAATTCATCATGTCGCTGTTCCGCTCCAGGTCCCTGGCCCTGGCCCGGACGGTGTCCCGGCTGTAACGGTCGGTATATTCGGCGCTCTGGTTGAATACACGCCAGTTGGCGTTGGCTCTGCCGTGGCTCCCGGCGTCATAGTTCCGATACTCCTGGAGGACCTGCCGCCACGCTTCCCGCTGCGCTCCAGCCTCCGGACTGAACCAGCCAACGATCCTATCAATCAAATTCACACCGTCACCGCCCTTCAAAAAATGCGACGTAGGTATCCCCGAATAGGGGTGTGGGGGCTTCGTTGGCCAGCTGGGCCTCCAATTCGTCCCGCATGGCCTTTAGAAGGGCCAGGTCCGCCCTGCTTACGCTCCGGGAACCGAGCTTGTAGCTCTGGCCTCCGAGAAGAACGGCCTGGATGGCCTTGTTTACCTCCGCCAGCCGCTGCTGGGGTTTATAGTCATCGTTCATAGGGCGTCACCCTCCTTATAGCCAACTTTCGTTTTGGCCGATCCAGTTTTCCTCCGGGGTGGGGGCCGGGTCCGGCTTTGCCTCCGACCTGGGCTGCACATTGGTTTCCTCCAGGTGGAAATATCGAGCGCCCAGGATGTCAGCGGCGCACATGGCGTAGACCTCGCAGTCGAGATAGTGGTTGTCCCCGTGGGAGGTCTTTGGCACCCACTTCTGAATGACGCGCTGGCCGCTGCGCTCGTTGACCTTGTGCTCCGCCGTGACCTGCTCCGCATATTCCCGGTCGCAGCCCTGGAAAACCATCCAGCTGGCGGAGCCGTTTTTCCGGCGCATTCGTCCGGCGATCATATCCTTGTATTTCCCGGTGTCGATAATCGCCAGGTTCATCCCATAGGCCCTGCTGTCGGTCTTGTTGACCTTCGAGAGCTTGAAGTGTGTGTCCATCGGGTGGGAAGCGCCCTTACTGGGAAGCGCCCACTCCGAGTTGAGAGCGCAGAAGTCATAGACGGCATCGGTGTTGTCGCCGCTGTCTATGAGGGCCAGGGCGACCACCAGCTGCTCCCCGTTGCCCTCCCGGACATACTGAAGGTTCATGATGTTCTCTATCTCGGAGAAGCTGTGGGCTTGTCCGTGGGCTATGTTCTGCGAGGTGAGGTGATTGCCCCAGGCTCGAATGGTCCAGTAAACGGTGGCTTCCTGCACGTCTACTCCGGCGGTCAGCACCTTGGCCCACTCTGGTACCGTGAATTCCGGCAGGTCCGTCTGGCGCTCCAGTACCAGGTCGGCGTTAGTTTTGAGCTTCGTGTCCTCCCACGGCTCCGCAAACCAGGAGTTTGTGAAGTTCTGAAATAGGTCGGGATCGTCCTTGCTGGTGAGGAAGGCCTTTACCATTTCCGAGAGGCGGACGAAGGGGGAGTATAGGGTATTGATCCAGTAGGCTACTTTTCGGGCTGGCCTTGCCCGTTCCTCCACCACCCGCCATTCCCCGTGCCGGAGCATTTGGGGCTTGTGCTGATCGGTGATAATACCTCCGCACTCCTGGCAGACATAGGCGGCAAGCTCCGAGCGTTCGGTGCTGCCCATGCCTTCGTCCGGGAATTTTACCTGGGACCATTTCAGTTCGATGTACTTCCCACAGTGGGGGCAGGGGACAAAGTAGTGCTTTACTATGTCCGCCCCCTCCATAGCCTTCCAGATGTGGCCGGTTTTGAGGGTGGGGGTTGATGTGATGAAAATCTTCCGGTTGTGGAAGGTCTTGGTCCGCTCCCTGGCCAGTGATACGGGGTCCGCCTCCTTCTTCGAGGCTCCGGGGTACTTGTCCACTTCGTCGAGAAACAGATAGCGGATCGCCTTACTGGCCAGCTGCGAGGGGCTATTGGAGCCGACTATACTCAGATACATACCGTCGAACTGAAGCTCCGCCTTGGTGGAATCGTTCTCCCTGAACCGCTGCCGGAGCGGCTCCGAGGCGTAGAGCATGGGCCGGAGCCGGTTGACAACGACGCTCTCTCCAAGGGTGTCGGTGGGATACACGATCATGCCTGGGGATGGGTCCTGGTGGACTACCCAGCCGAGCATATTTTGAAGGCATTCGGTTCCTCCGACCTGGGACGGCTTTACGAAAATGATTTCCTCTGTTTCGTAGTTGCACAGTTCGTCCATGATCCCGGCGAGATACGGGGTCTTATCGTTCCGCCAGGGTCCGGGCATGGCGGAGGTCTTGCTGTCCAGCACCCGGTACCGCTCCGCCCATTCCGAAACCGTCAGATCCTCCGGGGGCTTCAGAGCGTCGAGGGCGTCCCTCTGGTACCGGGCCACCTGATATTTGCGAATGCGGGGGCGTCTACTTTTTGCCATCGTTCGTCACTCCCGCTACTACGAAGGCGACAAGCAGGTTTCGGACCCTCTGGTGCAGCTCCTTCTCTATGCGTCGGGCTTCCAGGGGTTCGACGTAGCTGCTGATTTCGTCCACCAGCCGGGTGGAGAGGCTCATAGCGAAGTTCTTGAAGGTAACGAAGAACCGCTCATAGTCCATCCGCACTTCCTCGACCGCTATGTACTTTCCGGCGGCGATGTCCGTTTTCAGCCGGTGCAGTTCGCCCTGGCTTTCCTTCAGGGCGATGTCCGCCTTCATCTTCTGTTCCTTCAGCTCCGCCTCCCGGTCGCTCTGCTCCCGGCCATAGGCTTTATCTGCCAGATATTTGGTGTAAGCCTGGATGGTGGGCACCAGCTCATAGCGTCGGCCCTCTCCGGGGACCTGCGTGGTTTCGATAATGCCTTCCTGTGTCAGCTGCTGTATCCGCCGGACGCTTACCCCGAACAGTTGAGCTATTACCTTCGATTCGTAGTATTGTCCGGTTGCTGCCATGGGGGCCTCCTTTACTGCTGGTAATGGCTTTGGGCGTGGCGTTCGCCCTGGGTGATATGCTCGCTCTTATACATCCCGGCACCCATTTCGTCGATCCGGGAGAAGGGTATTTCCGGGACCTTCAGGCGGCTCCGATAGGCGGGGTCGATGAAGTAGATATACCGGAGCTGAAAGCCGGGGAGGATGGTGCCGCCGACCGCTCTAACATAGGCGTTCCAGTCGTACTTGCCGCCGGTCACGTCGTAGAAGGTCCGCCCTCCCAACTCTGGCCTGGGGGAAGTCGGGTTGCTGTGTAGGGTCATTTTGTGGATTTTCTCTCCGGTTGGGAGCTGACAAAGGGCGTCGTTCGGTTTGATGTCCGTGAGGACGAAGTTCGCCGCCCGGTAGATGGTGCCGTCGCCGCAGCTGCACCCGTCCGCAAAGCTGATGATCCACTTGACCTGTGGGGCGTTCTTCCTGATAAGCCGGATGGTTTTGGCGATACAATAGCTCTCACTGTTCCGAGGGAGGTAATCGTCAAAGGCCATCCGGTTTAGTTCCAGAAAGCCGTCCCAGGTGGTGCCCTCTACTAGGCCCATGATTTTCTTCTTGTCCAAGCTGGGGCCATAGCTGAGGACGCCGTGAAGCCGCCCGTCGAGGAAGGCTCCGAAGTGGAGCTTGCTGTTGTTTACCACCTTGCCGCTGTAGTGGTGCGACCGGATGAAGGGGTTTGCGATACTGGAAGGGATTACCCTAATTTCAATTTCCTTTGCTCTGCCCATTCTTTCACCACCATGTAAATCCGATTTCCGACCCGGTTGGTATTGCCGAAGGTTTCCATTTGGTCGGGCTTGTATTTGGCTGCTATCAGTTCAAGGGCTTGCTGAAGGTTGGCGTACTGTTCAAGGCTGAGGGTGAAGGTCACCCGGTCAATAGCCGGGTCCTCCTGGTTCTGTTCCTCCTGGGTATCGCCAAGGACAACGGCGATCTCGCTCTCGCTGTAGCCGGTGGCGGTCACGTCCAGGCCGCTGAAGGACAGCTCTCCCAGGACCTCCCGGAGCTTCTCCATATCCCACTGACCGCCGATTTTGTTCAGGGCGATATTGAGGGCCTTTTCGTCCGGCTTGCTCAGGTCCAGGACTATTACATCCGCCTCTTTATGGCCGAGCGCCTTCAGGACGGTGGCCCTCTGGTGCCCCCCGATGATGGTCCCATCCCGGTTTATGATAATGGGGTCTACATAGCCAAACTCCCGGAGGCTCCGCTCAATATTCTTGAACTCCGGGTCCGAAGGCTGGAGGGCCTTGCGTGGGTTGTAGTCCGCCGGATGGATGTCCGTTAGAAGCCGCCGCTCTCGGAGAAGCCGGTATTCAGTTCCAGCCATTCTTCCACCACCTTGCTCAGGCCGTTGCCGTTTCTGTCGGTATTGCCGCCGGTGTCGCCTTCTCCCTCCGCCAGGGCTACGTCGATAGCTGCCTTAATGACGGCGATCTGCTCCCGGTGAAGGGTCACGTTCATGGTATGGGTCAGGACCTGCTCCCGGCTGGGAAGGGTGAAGTCCTGGCTGAAGTCCTCCGGTCTGATCCGGGTCTGCTCCAGCATGGCCTTCAGCTCCTTGTCGCTGTAGCCGGTCTTTGTCAGGTCGTATCCCTCCACATCCAGGTCCCCGATCAGCTCGGTCAATTTGGCTTCATCCCAGGAGCCGGTTATTTTGTTCAGGGCTATGTTGAGGGCCTTCTCCTTGTCGGGGTCCAGGTCTACCACCACAACGTCGGCGCTCTCCGCTCCGAGGTCCAGAAGTACCTGGTGGCGCTGATGGCCTCCGATAATGGTCCCGTCTTTGTTGATGATGATGGGGTCGCAGTAGCCAAATTCTTCGATGCTCCGGGCGATTTTTTCATACTCCGGTTCGCCCGGTTGCAGTTTCCTCCGGGGATTGTAGGCAGCTGGCCGGAGGTCGGCCAGCTTGCGGGTTTCGATATTCACCTGGCCGACCTCCTTTGCCTGGTAGTTTGGAGCGTGCAGCGGGCCTCGAACCAACATTTCCCCGCCGGAAGCGGGGTGTTTTTCCCGTTAAACTATGCACGCACGTCTATTTTTGGATATGAAAGGTTTTGAAAAGAGTGGGAGGCGTAACGAAATGGCCGAAAAAATTTAGGTCTTATCCGGGAAAATGTCGGGCCTTCCTCGCCCCGCTATCGAGGGAGGGCGTCGGTAGTACCTACGGCCCCCGGAGGCCGCTCTCGCTTCTCTGCGGTCGCTGCGCCTATGTCCTACGCTCTGCCTGTTCCCATGGTCTGCTTGTCTTTGGGTTCACGCCGAAAGCATAGCACGAATGAAACTCCTGTGAACTCCTGACTTTTGTAGAACTTTTCTTTTGGGGCTTGACATAGGGCTTATTCCTGGCCCTGTTCCTGGCCACACAGAGGGGGTATCACAGCGCCCCCATGATCCAGGCTGTATAGCCCCCTATTTTCCCCGGCCCACAGCCCCCAGGCCACAGGGGGCCATAAGCCCCGCCATATATGTTGCCAGTTATTTTTGCGCCCTCTGTTTTTTCGCTTCGCAGAAAACCGGCCCCCACAGGTGGGCCGCTGCCCCATGGCCCTGCCCCTGCTGGCCACTCTGCCTGGGCCACAGCTTCCCCAGCTGCACAGCCGCCCTATATATGCGCCTGAAATTTTCCGGCCCCACAGGGGCATAAAAAACGGGGGCCAGTTCTGAAGAACCAGCCCCCGGTGTCAATCCTGGGCAAGGCCCAGGGTTTGCCGTACTTGCTCCATGGAGAGAAGGGTGTCAAGGCCCCGGTTGTAGTATTCGAAGCAGGGGGAAGCGGTTAAGTACACGGCCCGGTTTATTTCCCGCCAGGGCTTACAGTCCAGGTGCCGAAGCTCCAGTATGGTCCGCTCTGTGGCGTCCTCCGGCAGAAGGTCCAGTATGTCCATGATCTCCAGGGCGCTCCGCTCCGCCGCCTTCGCCTGGGCCTGGACCCTGGCCTCCAATGCCGAGGCTTCTCCGAGGTCCGCCCGGATCGCCGCCGCCCTCTGTTGGAGGGTTTTCTGCTTCTCCTTGGCCCTGAAAAAACGGGTCAGATATTTTTTAAGCACCTGGCGTTCCGCCGCCCGTGTCCTCTCCATTTTCGCCATGCTCTGTTTCCTCCGGCCCTTGCCTTCCCTGTGGGACAAGGGCGTAAATTCTGCCGCCGATATACCCGAACTTTTGAACGCTCCGGTCCTTCTCGTTCCAGAGCCGAACGGCCACACCTCGTTCCCGCAGGACCTCAACCGTGGCGTCAAGGACCACGGCGAGGGATTGGGTGGAAAGCCTCTGAAGGTTGCCCTTCAGCTGGGCGAGGGGTTTGGGCAGCTTCCCGCCGCCGGGACGTCGATTATTCCTGTTCGCCTTCATTCTGCCGCTCCTTACTTCTCCGGGCGTCCTCCATGCTCTCGTGCCAGAAGGCGCTGATCCAGGCGTTCATAGCCAGCTCCGCCTCCCGCTTCGAGGCTCCGCTCTGAAGCATGGTCTGGTGGACCTGGTGGGCCATTTCCGACATACTGCCTAGGGCTGTCATCAGCTGCTGGGCTTGCTCCGCAGCTTTCTTTGGGTCGATTGCCATTGTTCGATTGCCTCCTTTACCTGTTCCGGGTAGGAAACCACCAGGGCCGTCCCTCCGGCGTCGTTGATTTCCTTGATAGTCTGTTCCTGAATTTTTGAGAGCCTTCCACTCTCTGGCCGCTTGACCTCGAAGCCGAAAAAGTGACCGGCTATTATGGCGCAAATATCCGGGATGCCGCCCCGGCTGTATGGCCCAGCTGCCGCCTTCCAGACAAAGGCGTCCGGGTAGTTGTCCTTGATCCAGCGTATGATCCGGGCCTGGTACCAGCTTTCTTTGTGGGGGTCCGTTTTTCCGATCACCTTTCCTCACCATCCATTTTTGCTCCGCACCAGGGGCAATAGTCGGAAGTGACAGGCCGGATTTTTCCTCTGAGGTCATGCTCATATCTGTCCACTTCTGCTGAAGCTCCGCATCTGGAACACTGAGGCCAGTCGGAAATATAAATCCATTTCCCTTTGGTGCAGGGTGCTGGTATCTGTATAGCTCGGTCATCCCAATACTCCGAAGCGCCGACCTTCCTGGGCCTGTTCCCATACGCCTCGATCCAGTCCGGGAGGCTCTCATTCACGGCGTCGAAGGTCAGGCCCCACCGCTTGCAAGCGTCCAGGGCGTCCTGAAGGAGCTGGCCCTCACGGACGGTCCAAAGGATCAGGCCCGATCCGTCCCGTTGTTCCTGCTTCGCCCTCTGAATGACGGGCCAGTTTGGCTCCCCGATTTCCGGGAAGGCCTCAGTACAAAGGCACCCGTCGAAGTCGATTGCTATTGCCTTCCTCATTGTCAGGCCCCCTCACTCAGCGGCGGGGCGTCCTGGAACTCCGGCTCTCCGGTGGGGGTGGTAGGGTTGTCCGCCCACTCCCCGGCGCTGGCCGCTCCGCTGCTGGCCTCCGGGGGTTGGCTGTCGAAGGGCGGCTTGTTCTCCTTCTCTCCCTCCATGAAGCGACTGGCCATCATGTCCGCTGTGTGGAGGGCCAGGACAGCGGGAAACATTTCCATGCTCTGGCCCACGGCGGTGTCGTTCTCGAAGTTCCCGTTGAAGCCCATGTGGTGCCAGATGGCGTACATCTCCGCTGTGGTGAGGGTCGTGTACTGCTTTACGATCATGGCGCTTTTGGGGCCGTGCCCCAGAGGCATCTTATCATCGACCGTGTAGTAGGGCACCTTTTCCCACTTGCCGGTGGCGTCGTTTTTCTGGTTCCGGGTGCTGGTGCCGTAGAAGTGGGTTTTGCAGATGTCGTGCAGCAGGGCCATGACCGTCAAGCTTTCGTCCGGGATGGTCGCCACCACCTTACCGGAGACCCGGTACTCCCAGGCCCCGTCGCTCCGCCAGTTAAGCAGCCCCCGCAGGGCGTCCAGGACGTTGAGGCTGTGCTGCAGCAAGCCGCCGGGGGCGGCGAGGTGATATTTGGTGCTGGCCGGGGCGGTGTAGAAGTCGCTTTTCCTGATGTACTCCAGGAGCTTGTCCATGCCGGGGCGCTGGACCTTGCCCAGCTCCCGCTCAAAACGGGCGATGCTGTAATCGGTGTTCATGCGTGTCCTCCTTCAAAAAAGTCTGTAGTTTAGGGGCTGGTCGAGCATTTTCCACTTGAATGGGTCACCCGGACTAAGAAGGTGTTCGTCCTCCATCAGAAAGCGTCGCTCAAAATCGTGGACCGTGTGGCCGTCCGAGGTAAATGTCCTTGGGCTGTCGTTGTCCCATTTCAGCATAAGCGCCCAATATTCCGGATACACTTTCCGCAAAAGGCGGAGTTGCTGTATGCTCTGATACGGGCAAAACCAGCACCCGCCCCGTGTGGCTGTGGTGTAGATTGGGGAAAGAAGGTCGTTTTTCTCGCACCATTCTCTGCAATACGCCTCAGTCCACCCTGCCTCAATCAACGGTCCTTTCTTAGTTTCGGTTAAATTGTGAAGACGGCCCGGTTCATCGGCTGCAATACCCAAGTAGGAAATACAGCCACGCTTTGCCTTATCCAGTGGCCCGGTTTTTAGTGTGTTATTGCACCACTTCCGGATAATTCCCGGAAAGCCGGTTATCTGGCCTCTGTATTTTTCATTTTTTCCGTTGCAAATCGTATAAAATCGGCTTTCAAAGGAATATTTTGATCTAATATGTTCGACCTCAATTCCCCATCTGGCCTTAATGATAGCGTCCGCCTTTTTCTTAAACTCTACCATGGGAGGTGGGTCGGCTGGAATGGTGTCGGTGGCCCAAACCTCCGCATGGATAACCCTATCCAGCGGCCAGCCGAGTTCTTCTATGGCTCCGAGGCAAGCGAGGCTGTCCTTGCCGTAGGAAAGACTGAGAGCGTACTGCATTGGGGTGCCTCCTGTGGTTGCTTTAGTTTTGGTATTCCTTCGCTTTAGGTACCCAGCGCAGATCTACGTTGCCGCCGCACTTACAGCGGATCGTGATCTCCGGGTCCTCCAGGTTTGTCTGGCCCCAGGCTTCCTTTTCGCAGTAGGGGCAGGTAAAGCGGTACCGGGCCAGCGGAGCGGTGAGGTCGATGTGGTGGCCGCAGCGGCAGGTGATTTCGCTCTGTCGCTCCTTCAGAAAAGTGCCGAAGGTGTTTCCACATTCCTGGCAGTAGAGCCGGAGCAATCCCCTTGCCCCCTCTGGCCGCTTATCCGAAATGTGCCCCCCCCCCCCCCGCAGGGGCGAGAGCTTCTTCCGGCGCTCCCTGCGGCTCCGGGTCCTGCGCCCCGTAAAGCAGGAAGGCCACTCCCTTGCTGTGGCGTTCGTCGAACCAGCGCCAGATTTCCTCCCTGGGGGTACCCTTCCTGAACCACTTCCAGTTCTCCGCCAGCGTCATATCGACGTCCGGGTCGTTGTCATCGAAGGGTACGTCTGCAAGCTCCAGCCAGAGGTTTTCCAGGTCAAGGTCGGTCATGTTCTCCGGGGGAGCGGGAAGGTCAGGCTCCGGGGTAAGCTCCAGAACGGTACCGGGCCGCAAGGTAACAGTGGTCTTGATGGCCGGGGTGTATTCGTCCAGCAGACGCCGGATGCTCTTTTTTGCTTTTGCGATTTCGTCGGCGGTGGCCTTCGCATTTATGGCCGTGTTCAGGATCGTCCGGTCGCTCCGCTCGATCTGAAGCCGGAAGGTATAGGTCGGGGTCAGTCCGTCAAAATAGCTCATGTCGTTTCCTCCTTCAAGTCCGGCGGGAATCTGAAGTCCTGGCCGGTATAGTCTCTATTGATCCAGCAGCCGGAGCCGGGGTATTCCTCTGACTTGGGCCACCAGTATTTCTTGAAAATGTCGTTGTATATCCAGCGCCGGGGCGGTTTCCCCACCCAGCGGCAGTGCCTCCGCCAGTAGGTGGCAAAGGCCCGCTGGAGCCGCCGGTCGTAGGCTTGCCAGACCAGGTTCTCGTATTCGTCCAGGTCGAGCCGGTCTATGAGTGCCGCTTTGGCTTGATCCCGAAGCCCTCCGGGCTTCTTTTCGTCTGCCTCCAAAATGGCGAGGCATTCGGCCAGCCATTTGTTTCCGGCTTCGTCCTTGGGGTGGGTGGGAAAGGCGAGGGTTTCTTGGTACTTGCTGAAGAACCAGTCAGCCCCCTCCTGGACCTTCTTCACCTGGGCGTTGTACCCGGCGGCATACTTGCTTGTGAGTATGTCCAGGGGCACCTGTTCCCGGTTGTGTTTCAGCTTCTCAAAGTCGGCGTGGAACTGCTTCAGTCGCTCTCCGTCTGTCATTCTGTTCGTGCCTCCTATACGGGCCACACAGGGCCACTGGTGGCCTTTGATTTTGGGCGGTACGTTTACCCTCGGACTTATTTAACGCACGTCTTTTTTCCTTGGAAAAACGGCCCCTTTCACCTGTTTTCAAAGTTAGTTGAAAGGTGTAAAACGCTTGCGGCTCTAAGGGTTGAGTGCCAACCTTTCACCTTTCACCTGATTTTTCAGAAATACATCGTTTTTTTAGAATTATGTCTTTATTGCAGGAATTCGTGCGTTAGTGCAAAGTTTTGCTAAAATACAATGTATTTGGTGAAAGTAGTATAAATAGGTGAAAGGTAAAGGCGCTAACCGTTGCGGCTCTAAGGCTCGACCGCCTTTCACCTAACCTTTCAACTAGCATTTCACCTAATCCTAGTTGAAAGGTTTTTAAAAGGGAAGTTCGCCGTCATCGTCGTCTATTTCGTGGAACTGTTGCTGCTCATAGTTCGGTTCCGGGGCCGCTCCGGTCCTGGCCTCCGCTAGTTCGTCGGCATCGTCCACGGCGTCCTTGTTCTCTGAGAGCTTGCCTATATGAAACTCTACAAAGCGGCTGCTGCGGGTGCCGAACCATTTCATTACGGTGTAGGTCTTGCGGCCTCCCTTTTCGGTATACGAGGAAATCAGGCCGTTGTCCGCCATGTATTTCATGGTCTTGCGGGGGCTGTATCCGGCCTTGCTGAGGGCCTGGTTGAGCATGGAGGGGAAAATATAGGCTGTGTTCCCGGTGTCGCTGGTGAAGCCCAGGCAGGTCCCGACGGCGTTGGTGCCGAAGTAAGCCTTGTTGGAAAGTACCCAGTCCACTATGAACTGGACGGCGTTCTCGTTTACGTCTGTGGCGTTGCTCTCTACCTGGTTTATGAGGATGTCCGCCGCCATCCGCTTTGCTTCCTGCCACGCTCTCTCTGGCTGGCCTCCGAAGAACCAGCTGTCGATCATGGCGTCGGCCAGGGCTACGGCGGCGATCCCGGCTATGTGGGAGCCGTTCTTGCCGTCACTTATGGCCCGGATATAGGCTTGCATATCTTCGTAGGCTTCTACGATTTGGCGTTCGTCCATGGCCAGTATCTTCTCGATGAAGGCCGGTCCGGCCCAGCCGCAGTCGGTCGCTGACTGCTGGTGCATGAGGGCGGCGTCTGCTTCGCTGTCGAACGGTCCGCCGTATATCTCCAATACACGGGTGCTGACGCCGGTTTGGGTGGTTTCGGTGCTGAGGGGTTCCTCCCCGGTCGCCAGGGCCACTGTGCGCCACTGGTGTATCGTCTGAAGGCCCCCGCCCTTGCTGCCCCTGATTCTGCCGGTACCGCTGGCGATCATGTAGACGATTTTCTCCAGCGCCCCCTGGTTATTCCCGGCCAGCTGCCGTTCGTCTATGCCCAGGGGCAGGTCGCAGTAGAAGGCGGCGGTCCGCTCCAGGCCGACCTGGGTGGCGTTGAAGCTCACCATGAGCCGCTCCGGGTCCCCCCAGGCGGAGAGGGCGGCTTTGAGGGCGGCGGTCTTGCCGCCTTTGGAACCGCCCCAGTTGTATACGAAGAAAATCCGCTGCTTTACGATCCGGAGCAGGGGGGCGGCGAAGCTGGCGGCGAGGATGAACCGAAACTTTTTTCTGGCCCTGTGGGGGGCCATATGGTCCACCCATCGCTCCATGGTGCCGTTTTTGCAGTATGCTGCCGCCATGCCCCTTTGGCTGGGGTCTATGTCCAGAGTGAGGCCGTCATCGTGGCCGGGTACAAATCGCCGCCCCGGTTGCCAGCCGAAGGTGGAGGTGGCGTCGTTCTTTGGGATCAGGTCTATGTTCTCCGCCTCCAGCGCCCCCAGGAAGCTGACCACCCGCTTGGCGTTTTCGCTGGTTACGGTGCAGCCCAGGTCCGCCAGGGTGGTAATGCTCCGGCTGCTGAAAATGGTAGACCGTGGATATATGGCGGTCTGCCACTGGCCGTCCCGCTTGAAGGCGACCTCGATCTTTTCGTCGCCGGTTTCCAGGCTCTTTAGGCGCTGCGTCAGGATAATGGGCGTCCTGCATACGGTGACGGGGTTGTAAGTCTTTTGGTCAATGGCGCTGATGCCCTTTTCCGAGTATATCCAGCCCTCCGGCTGGCGGAGGTTGAGGGGCGCTCCCTCCACGGCCTCCGGGGTGAGGTATTGGTCCAGGTCTATCCGCTCCGCCCCTTTGAGGGCCTCTTTGATCTGCTGGGCCGCTGTGTCCCTGCCGTGCTTGATATATAGCTCGCTTGGGTCCTTCACGCCGAGGCGGTCGCAGGACCAGAGGTATATCTCCCCGGTGAAGCCGCCTTCCTTCAGGCCGTTGAAAACCTTCCCGGTGAAGGTATCGCCGCCGCTGTCCGGCTCCTTGTGGACATATAGCTTCAGGCCCTGGAGGGTGGCGGTCTGGTGGCTCTTGAACATCGAGGCCCCGGCCACGCCTATGGCGGGGAGGCCCATGTACCACAGCGACTGCGTGTCGCTCTCTCCCTCCACTAAAATGGCCCAGCCGGCCTTTTTCATTTCGGGGAGCCGCCATTCCCCGTAGAGGCAGATTTTGCCCTTGCTGCCCCGCTGCCAAGTGAAGTGCTTTCCGCCGTATCGCTTGCGGACTGCGGCGTCCTTCCCGTCCTCGGTGAAGTAGGGTATCTGGAGGCAGGTTATGCCGCCTCGCTCCTTCCTGGTGCTGACACGGCAGGTCTTTTCGAGGAAGTCCGCCGGGAGCCGCTTGTCGAAGGAATATTGCTCTACACTGTACGGGTCGAGGTCAAAGCCCCCGCCTTTCTTCTCCGGCTTCTTCTCCGGGGCCACGCCGTACTTCTCCAGGATTTCCTTATAGGCTTGCTTCGTGTCGACGTTGTGGTACTTCGCCCAAAAGGTTACGAAGTTGCCGCCTTCGTCCTCCGAGAAGCAATGCCATTGTCCGGTGGTCAGGTCTGCCGAGAAGCTGTTCTGCTTGTCCCGGTGGAAGGGGCAGAGGCCGGTTAGGTTGTCCCCGGAAATCTTATATTTTTCAATGACGGCGGCGTATTCGGCCCGGTAGTCGACCACCCGGTCGAGGTCTACTTTTTCAAAGTCCGCCATACTTGTCACCGCCCGTCTGTTGTAAAATCTTCATACTCGCAGCTCCTGGTTATAGTGGGCGGGTGTCGCCGGGAAGCGGCACCCGCCCTGCGGGGTTGGCTTAGTTGAAGGGAAGCTCCCCGCCGTCGGTGGGCGGTGCTTCCTCGAAGGCGGGGGCGGTGCCGTCCATGGCAGCGATCTCCGAGGCATCCGGGGTCACGTCCACGGGCTTCCCTGTTTCCTGGGCCGGGGTGGTGACGTATTCGTCCAGGGTGAGGGTCATGCTCTGATACTGGGCCTTGATCTGGTTGCGGAGCTGAAGGACCTGAGCGGCGGCGGCAGGGGGGAGGAGGCCCTTCTTCTTCACAACCACCTTGCTATATGCCACGCCGTTGCTGTTCTGCGCCTTCTCCAGGGTGAAGCCCACGATCATGCTGGTGTAGGGCGTCCCGCTGGCCAGGATTTTCGCCAGCTGCTTATTTACGTCCTTGATGGAGGTGGGCGGTACCGAGAGCAGGTAGAAGTTCGGGTCCCCGTCCATCATCAGGTAGATACGGCGCATATTCTTACAGGCTTTTCCTTTTTTCTGGTTGCCCTTTTCATCTACGCCGCCGGTCCCGTACTGGTTGAGGGGGCAGCTCTCGCAGCTGGTGACCTCGCCGGTGCCAGGGTTGAAGCCGGTTTTGCTGTCCATGCTGGAGCAGGTGGGGACTTTGTCCTCCGGGTTGCTGCTGGTGCCGAAGGTGTTCGGCCAGTAGCCGTTGAGGCGGTGGGTGAACAGGATCACGCCTTCGACCTCCTTCATCGGGTCGGCGTCGCCCTCATCCTCCCCCTGGACTTCGTAGGCAATGCCACCCGCCGACGGCACCTTGATCTGGCGGCAGGTGATCCCGCTCTCCGGGTCGAGGTCCTCCATCTGGTCCTGAAGCTCCGCCAGAAGCTCCGGGTCGAGGCCCTCGTAGCGGTTGGCAATCTTGAAGGTGTCCATGGTGGCCAGGGCGGTGGTGCTGTTTTTCTTAGTGGTCGGCATTTTTTAGTCCTCCTTTTCGTGATCGGCGTCGGCGTCAGGGTCGACGGAATTGACTTCCTGGAACTCAGCGCCAGCAGCCAAGTCCTCCATCGGGGTGCTGGCCGGTTCGCTGTATTCTGCGGTGTAAAGGTCGTTGAGGGTCCGCTTCATTTCAGCGGCGGCGTGGATCAGGACCGTGGCCGCTTCGGTGGTGCTGTTCACAATCGAGCTGGTAGCTTCCACGGCGTTATAGTTCGGGTCAGGCAGAGCCGAGAGCAGGGTGGCGGTGTCGTTCTTGATGGAGCTTACAGCTTTGGCGATCCTGGCGTACTGCTCGGCGGCGATCCCATACGCCTCGTGCCGGTTCCGCACCGTGGCGGGGGTGGTGCCGTTCTCAGTGGCAATCTGGCGGCGGCTCTCCTGGATCATGTCCTGGGCCTCCCTGATGGTCCCTTCTGTCAGCTCCTGAAGGGCGGCGACCAGCTTGGGGCGGGTGTCCAGCTCCATCTGTTCGTAGTCGGTGCTCACTTGCGCTTCTCCTTTCTCCGGGTGATGTCGTTATAGTCGTAGCTCCGAATGATGGCCTCCAGGCCCTCGGACAGGTCCCCGTGTTCCTCGATGTATGCCTTGACCGTGGACTGAAGGGTGCGGGGGTCCACCTTCTCCACAATGATGTCTCCCAGGCCTTCCTCCCGGAGGGTGTCCAGGAAGTCCAGACCGCTCTCCGCCAGTTCGGCGTCCGACCGTTTCGTGTAAGAGGTCTTGGCGGTCAGGCTGAAGCAGTAACCGCCGGTGGAAATTCGGGGGCATTCATCGTCGATCATCTGCTGGGTGATCTCCGCCTTTGCCGCCTCGATGGCGGCGTTGTTTGCCTTGGTCTGTTCCGCCAGGTCATCCTTCGTTTCCAGAAGGCTCTGGTAGTGCTTTACCATTTCGAGCAGGTCCATTCTGTTCATCCTTTCTGTACTGTCCGGCTCCGCCGGTTACTTGCTGCCATTCTCCAGGCGCTTGCAGGTGGGCTTCCCGATGCCGCAGGACGGCTCCTGGTAGGCCATACACCGTTCCCCGGCGCAGACGTCGAACCGTTCCCGCAGTGCGGCCACTCCCTTGTGGCCGTTATACTCCCGCTCGACGATCCGCTTGAAGGGGCAGAGGTCTTTCTGCTGCTTCTGTTCGCTCATGGGGCATTCCTCCTTTCTCTTTGGTTATGCGCTGGCCCTTTCCGAGGCCGGGTGTGCGGTGAGCGTCATGTATGCTCGGAGGTCCCCGCTGTGGGCTTCCCTGGCTTGGTCGACCTCCTTCTTCAGGTCGCCAAGGGTCCAGCCCTTTGGCGGTCGAAGCGTTCCGAGAAGCTCCCCGGCGGCGCTCTTGTAGGTTATCAGGATCATACGTCCTCCTTTTATGGGTTGGCTCTGAAAAATGCTTGTGCAAATCCCGGAGGCGTGATTGCCCTGAAGTCTGCATCGGTCTTAGGGTTTGCCCATGCCAGCTGCGGGATTGTTGCCAGGGCTGCTTTGTGGAGGTATGCAAAATTCGGCTTTCCCCTTCCAGGTCTGGTATAGAGCGGGAGCTTATTCGGTACGTCCTCCCACCTGGTGTATAGTTTGGGCGGTGGCTGGAAGGTCCCCCATATATCGGTCCTTTTCGTCCATGGGTCGCCGTACTCCCAGGGCTGGAAGGTAAGTGCCGGTTGCCCCATGTATTCCCGTAAGTGGCCGACGGGGTTCTCCATGGCCCACCAGACCGGTTTCGCCCTTTCTATGATCCGAAGGCAAGCCATTACCACCTTCAGACCTTCTTGCGGGTTTCTTTGGCGTGGTTCCGCCTTGCAATTCAAAATCGAGAATTCTGTGCAAGGTGGGGCGGCGAGAATTCCGTGTACCTTGTCCGACGGTTCATAGTCCAGGACGTCGTAGTCCGGCAAGGTTATGAGGCGGACGTCGTACCCTGCGGCCTGGTACGCTCTGGACCAACTTCCGGAACCTCCGCAGAGGTCGAGAATGATTTTCTCCGTCAAAAGTAGTCCCTCCAGGTATCCACCACCGTTTTCGCCAGGTCCTCCTTTTTGGCCAGCGAGGCCAGTATGGTATCGTCCAATGTGTCCTCCGCTACGAGGTGAATGTAGGTGCAGGGGTGGTGCTGGCCGATCCGGTGTATCCGGCTGAGGCTTTGGCTGTAGGTGGCAAAGTTGAAGTTGACGCTGTAGTAAACGCAGGTGTCCGCCGCTGTAAGGGTGATGCCGGTCCCGGCGGTGTCGATCTGGCCGATGAAGGCCATTGTGGCGGGGTCCGTCTGGAACCGCTGAACTATGCTGCCCCGGTCCTCCTTCTTGATGTCCCCGTATATAGCTACAGACTTCATTCCGGCTTTGCCCAGGACCTTTTGGCAGAGGGCTTCTATTTCGTGTATCTCCGGCAGGAACCGGGCGAAAATCACCAGCTTCTTCTTGCCCTCCACAACGTAGTCCTGGAGTATGTCGGCCAGGGCGTCCAGCTTTCCCCGGCTTACCAGCTGGGGGCGGGTGGCGTCATCCTCTACCAGGAAGCCGCCGGTGAACTGCTGAAGGCGGAGCAGCTTAGTGAGGACCGTGGTTGCGGTGATCCTGCCGCCGTCGGACAGCTCTGCGAAGCTGTCCCGGCGGAGGCGGTCGTAGAGGTCCCGCTCCTTCTTGCTGAGGGTGATGTACCTGTTTTCGAAGGTCTGCTCCGGCAGGTCCAGGGCTTCCTCTTTGGTCACTCGGTATGCGACACTATGTTCCTTCTTTATCAGCTGATCCAGGTCCCGGTATCCGACTACCTGCTTCCGATTGAAGCCGCCCATTTCACAGTAGCGGCCCCGGAAGGCGTAGAAGTTCGAGCCGAATATCGTGGGGTCCAGGAAGCGGTATTGACTAAATATGTCGATTGCCTCGTTCTGGACCGGGGTACCGGAGAGGATCATCTTGTATCGGGCCTTGTCCCCCAGGCGGTGAAGGGCCTTGCTCTGTTCGGCGTCGTGGGTCTTGATGCGCTGGCTTTCGTCTGCAATCACCAGGTCGGCGTCGAAGTCCACCAGAGCGTCGAAGATGCCGTCCCGCCAGGTGCTTTCGTAGTTTATGACCGCCACCTTCAGGTGGGGGTAGGGAAAGCGCACCAGGTCCGACAGCTCCTTCAGGCGCTGGGCCTTGCTGCCCAGCATGGTCCTGATGGTGTAGGAGAAGGCGGCGTACTCTTGGAACTCTTTGGGCCAAACGGCGCAGACCGAGGTGGGGGCTACAATCAGCACCCGCTTCACCTTGCCCATCTGGTATCCGGCCCCCGCCACGGCAATGGCCGTGAGGGTCTTGCCGCAGCCCATTTCGAACAGGAAGCCGAAGCCTTTCCCTTGCTGCTGTACTGCCACGGCGGTCACCTCCCCCAGCCTAGCCGCTTGCCGCAGTTCCAGCAGTAGGCGTTGCCGGGGCGGCTCTGGCTGCGGCACTTCGGGCAAAGGCAAGCGGCCCTTGCCCCTCCGCCCAGCCGTAGGACTTGCGCTGGCTTCTCATAGTGCTGGTGCATTTTTTGGCACTGTTCCGCCAGGGCTTTGTAGTCGTGTACCAGGTCCCGGACTTCCTCCGGGGTTCTGACGCCTTCGTCCTGGAGGGCGCTCAGAATGGCCGTTGCTGCCTCACAAGCGGCTACGTCTGCCGCCCATATCGGGTCGGCGTCCTCCTTCTTGACCATGAAGCTCAGGGCGTTGTCCTTCATGCTGGCCAGCTGGGCCAGTATAGCGTCAATGCTCAGGGCCTGGATCACTTCTTCTCCGGCGACCGTGTTATCCTTGTGCCGGTTCTTTCTTTTCACGTTTTCACGCTCCTTCAAAAAAGTTTCTGTTGCCCTTGGGGTTCAAAGTTCATCCACAAAACCTCCCTGCGCTTTGTCGAGGTCTGTGCCTGTGCTATGAATTCATCTCTGTGCCAATCCCTCAGGGTGTCGCTGTATAGTTTGCTTTCGTAACCGGACAGCAGGACCGGCCCCCGGTGTGCCTTTAGGGTGTCCAGAAGGGCGGCATGGTCTGCGTCGGTCATTTCGTGGCGGTATTGTTTCCCATGCCTGGTTCCGAGTAAGTAAGGCGGGTCTGCATATATCAGGACGTTTGGGTAGTTGTATCGAGCTATTAAGTCAAGGGCTGGACGGTTCTCAATTTGTACTCCCCGGAGGCGTTCTGCCGCCTCCTTTATGACTTCCGGCACCTTGCACCATCCGCTTGCTGCGTAAGCTGCTTCCCGGCCCTGCACGTCCCTTTTCCATCCGACCTTCTCTCCTGTAAGCCGAAAGCCATGGCCCATCATCAATCTGGTGTAAAGGTCAACTGCCCGTTGGAATGGGTCTGTTTCGGTGCGCTGCGCTGCCCAGGCCCGGTCGTAAACGTCCCGTGAGTATGGCGTCCAATATATGGCGTCCGCCAGCCGTTCCGGGTCCTTTCGTATCCAGTCGAAAAGGTTTACCACGTCACCGTCCATGTCGTTTACCGTTTCGATATTGCTTCGCTCTTTGGTGAAAAGAACCGCTCCGCTGCCGAAGAACGGCTCTAAGTAGCTGTGGTGGGGTGGGAAATGGTCTATGATCCAGTTGGCCATGGCCCACTTTGCGCCAGGGTATTTGGTGATTGCCCTCACGGCGCTGTGCCGGACTGTACCCACCCGAAGGTCAGTAGCGCCATGTTGGCTCCCCGCATCTGGTGGGCGTAGAGTGGCAGCTTGACGGGGTACTTGAAGAAGGGGATCGGCTCCTGGTTCACCCGCTCGGCGTCCACGGCGTCCTGGAGAGCGTGGAGGCGGCTCCGCCGGTCCTCGATTGCCGGGGGGAGGCGGACTATGCTGGCCAGCTTGTCCAGCAGTTCAATGTCGGCGGTCCCCCGCAGCAGCTGGGCCTTCCGGTCCCACTTCATCTTGTTCCAGCTCTTGATTACCGTGAACTGTACGTTGTCGGCGTCCTTAATCAGTAGGGTGTTCCCCTGAAGGGCGATTTTCACGGTTGCTCCTCCTTCCGCCAGCTCCGGACGGCAGTGAGGTCGACCTCGGTGGTTTGCCGGAGTGTCCCCCGGTAGGTGCCGAGCAGCCCCGGAAGCATGAAGGCGAGCTGCGTCGGGGGAAGGTTGAGCTTTAGGCAGATTTGGTTCGTTAGGGCCGACCAGTTGAACATGATCTCCGAGGGGGTCCCGACGATTTCTGCCTGAGACTGTCCGTGGTCTGTCTCGATATAGAGCTTACTTTTCCGTTCCATGCTTGACTATCCTTTCCCGGTCCCGTATAATGGGGCCGTGGTATTGATCCGGGCCGTCAGGCCCTGCCGTCCCCGGTGGTTGCGTCACTGGGGGCGGCTCTTTTGCATTCACACTGCACAAATCGGAGGAAGTTGTCCGGGTCGGAAAACCGGAGCCAGGTCCAGACCTCCCCACTTTCGTTCGGCTTCTCGACCTTGCGCTGGATGCAGCGCCCGTAGGCAGGGGCCAACTGCTTCATATCCTCTGAGCCAGTAACTTGGATTTTGGTGTACTGCTCCGAGCAGTAGAGGCTGGTGTCAACACTTATGATTTCGATGTCCTCCGGCATGGTCCGCAGGGCCTCCAACGTCCGCTCCAAAAAGGGGAGCGCTTCCTTGATTTTCATCCTGCCCACTCCATTTCTGCCATGTACTCCTGGTAGACCTCCAGGACCGCCTCGCTGTAACTGGTGCTTGTCCACCCTGCTTCCAGGGCCTTCCTGGCCCCGGATGGTCCCATGTTGTAGGCCATATAGAGGGCGTGGTCGGCCAGGCTGCTGCCGGTGGTCTGGGCCAGCTCCTGGAGGTAGTCGAGGCCTACTGCGGCGCACTGTACCGGGTCCGTTAGGTCTGTCACGCCGAGGGCCTCCACCCGGCCCGTGTGCCACTTCGTGTTGATCTGCATCATACCGAAGCTCAGGCCGTCGTCGCCTACCAGGTCCGGGGTAAATCGGCTTTCGGTGTACGCTATGGCCATCACGGCGCAGAAAGCGCTGGGGTCCTGGCCGCAGACCTCGGTAAAGATGGCCCACTGTGTTTCGCTCTCCAGGTCTGCGCTGCTGAGAAGCGGCGTGTCGATCCGGCTGCGGTCATCGCTCCAAAGGTCGGCGGCGGTCGGTTCATCCGTGGCCGGTACCGTTACCGCCGGGGAGGGGGGCGTAGGGGCCAGGGGTGGCATTGTCTGCTCCCCCTTCGCCATGCTGCACCCGGCCAGCGCTATGCTGAAGCCGAGGGCCGCTGCCAGCGCTCTGGCGGCGAGGTTCTGCCGCTGCGGTTCCTTGCTCATGGTGTGTTCTCCTTTGCTGTCACTATAATCACCCTCTGGCACTTTCCGTTCAGCCAGATAGTGGTGGTGTTGCGGCCAGCTCGGTCCAGCCGGAGTACTCCGGCTTTCCGGAGCGCCCGCATGGCCGTTACCTTGCCCACGCCGCACTCTTCAAACCGCCGGTATGCCGTTTCCTTACTTATGGCAGCGGCACCGTCTCCGGAGCGGAGCGGTTCCTCGCTTGCAAGGCTCAGGGCGATCTCCTTCAGCTTTTGGATTTCAGCCTCCTGAAGCTGCCGGAATTGGGTGGCCCTCCTGGCCCTTCGCTCCTGGCCCTCCAGGCGCTTCTCCACTTCAGAGAGGCGGCTTTCCAGGTCGGCAATCCGTTGCTCGAAGCCTTCTAAAACCATCTGTTCGTTTTCCATCTGTCCGGCGTTCCTTCCTTCGCCCACAGGCCGGGCTTCTCCGTCCTGTGGGCGCTTGTCCCTTTCCCGGCCCTATGGTATGATGTGGGTGGGGAAGGGGGTGATTGCTGTGTTTGACTTTGACGAAGATTTTTTCTTCAACCTGAAACAAGAGGAAATTGCGACCCTGTTTTTTCAGGCGAAGCCGCTTGCTGAGACGCTTCAGTGTGGAGCGGCTTGCGAGGGACTTTCTGAGGAAGATGCGAGGTTGATGTCTACGAGTTTCGCTGTTGCTGCTGTTTTGCTTCGCGCATACTCTGAATCGCAAGGTAGAAACGGCGAGCAAACTCATTGATTTCATCGTCCGTCATTTCGCCCAACCCCTTGAAGCGGCTCCGGGGGGTCACGTCCTTGTCGGAGGGCGTGGCCTCCGCCGTCTGTGCCAGCCACCAGGCCGGGTTGCCCCGCTTGTCCTGGTGGGGGCAGGTCGGCTCACAGTTCTCCTGGCCGCAGCTGGAGCAGTATTCCTTGCGGAAGGCTTCATCCCAGGGTCCGCCGGTGGTGGGGATGGAGGCCAGGAAAGCGCCCAGGGTTTCCGGTGAGGCCGTGAGCTTGTCAAAGTTGGTCATCCTTCTTTCGCTCCTTTCGGTGTCCCAGGTTTTTTGAGGCGTCGGCCCCGGTTCCCCCGTTTCCGAAGGTTGGCCTGATATACTGCTTGCCCCTGCTCCGGGTCGTACTTGGGGCGGGAGTTCAGGTCGAGTTCCCCGGTGTGCCCCCGTGTCAGCTCGGCGTAGATGGTACCGGGCGACCGGCCCAGGCCCTTCGCAATCTCCACGGCGCTTTCCCCGTCTGCCCAGCGTTTTGCTATCACTTTTCTTTCGTTTAAGGTCAATCCCATAACTTTTTCGCCTCCTTTCCCGCTGGTGATATAAAAAAATCAGGTTAGACAGGTTCAAAAAACCTTGTCTAACCTAATGATAGGGGTTGCACTTTCCGTGAGATGCTTCAATTTTTTCTTGACTACATTGATAGCTTGTGGTATACTAAATTTGTTAAAATATGGGTTTTGACTTGCTGACAAAACAAACTATATACAAGGGGGCACCTTATATGAGCGCAAGTAACTTGGATTACAGTCATCTCTACGGAAACATTCACGCTTCGGCAGAAACTGTTACGATGGCAAAATGCAATTGCACTGCGTGCAATTCCTGTTCATGTGGTCGTTGTGAGCGGTGTATTAGCCAATGTACAGGATGCAGGAGTGGGTATCTCGCAGAAGAGTTGGAGTGGGAGGTTGCTTGATGATTAAGCTCTCTCGTTTTGCACATGTATTTGAAATGGATGATGGCAATGTTGCCTTGTATCATTCGTTAAGGATGAAACCTGTGTATCTTTCACGAGAGGCATTTGAGAGCTTGCAGGCATGGCTTGCAAGCTCTTTTTGCAATGAGTGTGAAGATGCACCATCCACCATCTATAACGAAGTTTTAGAATTAAAAAAGTGGAAAATTTTGTCTCATAATGAGGACGAGGATGAAAAGGTTTTGGAGTTTATTAAATCTCAAATTCCGGAGCCTGCTATAAGTGTTTGCTATATGATTCTCAGTGAACAGTGTAATTTGGCCTGTAAGTATTGCTTTTTAGGAAACAATGACCAAGAAAAAAGAAGCCATTTCAGCCTGCAAAATATGTCTGTTGAAACAGCAGACAAAGCAATCACTTTTTTTCTACGTCAACTTAATAACTCTGGACTGGACTTTGAGAAAGAAAAAGCAGTCGTAATTTTTTATGGTGGCGAACCTTTGGTCAATTATCCCATTCTTGTTTATATCGCGGAAAAACTTATACAGCTTCAGAAAACGGAACACTGCCTAAAAAATTTGGAAATGTCGATGGTCACAAATGGTTTGTTACTTGATGATAAAAAGATTACAAAATTAAAGGAGCTTGGTGTTGGGGTAGCTATCTCTGTTGATGGTTTTACTGAACAAGAAAATGCAATGCGTGTTGATCAAGGTGGTAAGACAGTATTCCACAAAGTTTTGGAAAAAATTGCACGTTGCCAAGCTCTTGGATTAAATATTACCCTATCAGTTACACTGAGTGAGGAGACCATAAAGAACCGAGAGAATATTATTCGCCTTCTGCGCCAATACAATATTGGCGCATTGGGGTTTAATATAATGATGTCAAGTGATACATTTGCATTGCCCGATTCTTATAGTGATGCGGCAGCACATTACATTATTGATGAATTTGTCCAACTGCGGGAACTTGGAATTTATGAAGATCGTATCATGAGAAAGCTTGATGCCTTTTCAAAAGCCAAAGTATACTTTTCGGACTGCGCAGCAACATCTGGAGGTCAAATTGTTATCGCACCAGATGGTCAGGTTGGCATATGTCATGGGTGCCTTCAAGATAAAAAATATTTTGTCTCAGATGTGGATGATAAGGCGTTTGATTGTAAGAGTGATGAGACATACATTGAATGGTCTCAACTTACACCAGTTAATCACGAAGAATGCTTGGGTTGTCCTGCGCTTGGTATTTGTGGTGGGGGATGTCCTTTAAATGCAATGTATTTAAAAAAGGGCAACACCATTCACTCAATTGACACAAGATTTTGCTCTCACGCAAAAATGACACTGGATTTTCTCATACATGACCTTTACAGGGTTGTAAGTGAAAGGAAAATGCAAAATGCTTGAAGATGTCATAATTGAGGGGGTAGAGACTAATAATTTAAAGAACATCAATGTGCGGATACAACAAGGTAAATTGAATTTAATTTTGGGTCCCTCGGGTAGCGGAAAGTCATCACTTGCTTATGATACAATCGCACAGATTGGTGAACATGAATATATGTCGATGTTTGCAGATGACGTCATGGAACCAATTTACAAAGTTAAGTCCTTCAAAAATATGATGCCAGCTGTACCAATTAAGCAAACGAATCACAACAATAACAGCCGTTCCTCTATTGGAACGTATTTTGGGTTAAACCATATTATATTGTTGCTTTTTTCATCTTTTCTTGATATTGATGAAGAGTATTTTTCATTGAACAGGGATGAAAACATATGTGAGATATGCCACGGAACAGGCGTCCAACGGGTATTAGACCCCAACAAAATTGTTGATTACAATGTTCCTATTAGCAAAATCCCTTTCCGTTGCTGGAACCGTTATAAGGACTATTTCTCACAGATTCTGGTCTGCTACTGCGATAGCCAAGACATCGACCCATTCAAAACCTTTAGAGAGCTACATGAGGAAGATAGGCATAAATTACTATATGGAAGTAGTGATAATAAATATACTGTCAAGTACAAAAAGCAGGGCCGAATTGCAAGTAGAACTTCAAAATATTATGGAGTTTTGCTGAATCGTGAAATGCTTCCAGGTATTTCAATTAGTAAGTCCTTTTATTCTGATGTGGAATGTAATTGTTGTCATGGAATGAAATATAATTCTGAGCATCTTTCTAAAGCAATCTATGGTATATCAATTGGCGAATTTATGACTAAGGATTTTGAAACCCTTTTGCCAATAATACGAAATATTATAGATGGCAACTCGGATGGCAGACTAAAATTTATGCTGGATAGGGTATATAACTTTGTTCAAAAATGTGTGGAGCTAAGTTTGGGCCATCTGTTTTTTAACAGAAGTATTCCAACATTGTCTGGTGGGGAGTTGCAACGTTTGAGGTTAGTGCAGGTTTTTACCACATGTTTATCTCATCTCCTTATAGTTCTCGATGAACCATTAGCAGGGCTATCAGAAGCAGAACGGCCTTTAATTAAGAAAAATATAGCAACTTTGCTTGGGCAAAATACAATTGTTGTTGTAGATCATAGTGATTCTTTCATAGATATTGCAGGTCAAGTGATCTGCCTTGGCCCAAGCGGTGGGAACAACGGTGGATTTCTTATAGGTAAAGATGAATATTTAAAATCACAACGAGCAAAGACTGATTTTTTCGCGCCCCAGTGTGAACAGTTTTTAGACATATCTATTGATAGCAAAGTATATCAATATTCTGGTGCTAATATTCGGGTTGCTTTAAATAGAATGAATTTAATAACAGGAGCTTCCGGTATTGGTAAGTCGACCCTTCTACGAGAGTATCTTCCTCAAGCTCTTGACAGCTACACATACATTAATCAAAAGCCTTTGTTGGGCAACACTAATTCATCGGTTGCAACTGCGTTGGGCTTATTAACAAGAATTTCCTCAATTTTCGGTTCCAAATTCCAAAAGGATAGTCAGTTTTTCTCAAATTTGACCGGCAACGCTGGTTGCTGCAAAAAGTGTGGCGGTACAGGTTATGTGATGTACGGAGATAAAAATTCGTCTGCACTAATGGTCGAGTGTAGTGAATGTCAAGGAACTGGATTCGATAGCGAGTTGAAGAAGTATACTATTGATGGTAAAACTTTAATTGATATCTGGAAAATGACAATTGATGAAGCAAGCGATTACTTCCGGACAGTTGACAAAAAAACTTTTGATTCCCTACTCCGTGCTAAGGCAGTAAAACTTAATCATCTGAAATTTGGGCAGCCAACAAGAACTCTTTCCGGTGGAGAGAATATTCGAATTAAACTGTTGAAATATTTACGTTCTTCGTCCAATATTATTGGTATTGATGAGCCCTTTAGGGGGTTGGATATTGTGGAGAGACAAGCTGTTGGATTATTCTTGGACAAAATGCGAACCAACGGGAAGACTATTTTGGTTATCGACCATTCCGATGGTATTGAGCATTTTTTTTCAAACCATATTATTTTAAAGAGAAATTGCAAAGGAATAATTTGTTAGAAGATAAGTTTAGTAAGAGCCCGTCTGAATCCATGTTAGGAATCAGACGGGCTTTCGTATGCACCCAGAAACCGTCAGCTAACAGTGATAAGTGAATTTAGTTCCTTATCACTATAAAGGCAAGGGATTCAAGGATTTTTAGATGCTCCAAAACGGGCAAATGCTCCATTTTTGCTCCATCTGGCGCAAGAGTTTTGAAAAGTTATAAAGAGAACTCCGCAGGACAGACTTCAAAATCTGCCCTGCGGAGTTTTTACTTAATACCAGTTGCTCCATCCATCTTTGGTTAGTGTGATCCACAGCTCAGAGTATCCACCCATATTTCCACCTTGTCCGCCTGTGGATTTGCATTGATAATTGATACCGTCTGAACTTTTTACTGGTATCGTGGTTGAATTATCCACTCTGACGTTAGCCCCATACTCCGCGCCTCCGCCGATTTTGGGTATAATGCTGATTGTAATGAGAGAGCCGCTTGTAAGTAGTTTTGTCGCAGTTCCAAACGACTCGTTGTATTGCAGCCCAACAGATTCCATCATCAAGCAATCTGTCTCATCACAGTAATCGGGCCACTCATATTGAGTAAGCCGGGTAGGTTCCTCAAAAGCGTCATTACCTGGGTCGGAAAAATCGTCATAACCGCCGTAATCGGAATAATCATCAGCCATAAAGTCAGCAGAAATAGAATAATATAAGATAGTATTTCCCTCTACAATCTGATAAACCCAATCGCCCCATCCCTCCATATCTTCGCACTCCAGCGTCCAATAATAATTCGCAAATTCAGGATAAACATATGCACTGGCAATACCATCAAATATCACATCTCCGCCACTCTCATCAGGAAAGCCTGTTGCGGTTAAGCTCAGTCGGAGGCGTGTTTCATCATTCAGCGTAATATCATACGACAGATCATAGCCAGTGACAAATTCTCCTGGGGTTACGGAACTGTCAGCTAACTGCATGGATATGATTTCCTGCGCATCCATATAGCCATGAAGAACCCCGTATAAAACACGATTTCCAGCATTGTTTACCATAGACTGTAAATTCTGTATTCCTTCGGTAGCATTTGTATTCCAATCTTCTGGAAATTCAAAGCTGATTCCTGTCCCATCCGCTTGCGGCTGGGGAATAGGTACAACCTCTGGCTTCGGCTCTGATACTGGCTCCGGGACATCAGTAGATTCTACAACAGGTTCCGCCGCTGTACTTGATTCGACAAGTGTGTCCTGCGGAACGTCTGTGACTGATACGCCTTCGGTCTGGCCGCCGCATCCTGGCAGAAAAGCCAAAACGAATAGGACGGCGAAAAGTACGATATTCTTTTTCATTTTCCTTCCTCGCTTTCTTCTTGTATTCTATGTATTTGCCGTACCATCTCTTTTGCCTGCTCCAATCCCAAGTCAGCAGCATACTCATAGTTGCGAAGCATTGCTGCTCCTGCCTCGGTCTGAAGGAAAGTCAGAAATCTTTTCTTGTCCTGTGACAGAACCGCACTCCGAATGGACTGCACATAAATATTTTTGGCAAGGTTGTAGTGCGCTTCTGCATCTTTGGTACGATCAAGCAAGGGAATCAGTTGACTTTCTGTGTCCATATAGCCCAAATTGATCCGCCTTCGTGTCAAATCAGTACTAATTTCCAGAAGCTTTCCAAGAGATGCACTGGGCCAGATGTGTATGAATTTAGTCCAGCCGTTTCCCTGGGAATTGACCATTTCCTCCTTCTTTTGACGCTCCTTTTTATTAGGAATGCAATCAAGATGAATCACAATGATGTTCCGAAATCCGGCATCTCTTAATGGCTTTACAGGTGTATTATCCAACATACCACCATCTGTATATGTTTTATTTCTATGGGTCGAAACCGGGTAAGCTCCAGGGAATGCCGCCGATGCAAGAACAGTTTCCACAATTTCCTCATAAGTAAGGCCCTCCCAAGAACGGTATTCAATGCTTCCGGCAAACCGACAGGCTGGATGAAACGAATCCATCTTGGATTCCAGCTTGTTTGGCATATGCGCTTCAATGGAAGTTAGTGCCGTATATACTTGCTTATTTGTCGTAGCTATCCCCTCTGGCGATACATATTTACGCATAATATCGCTCAGGCGGTCTGGGCTATAGAAGCTCGCATTTTTTGCAAGATTGGATAAATTGATGGCAGTTGCTCCTATTGTAAGCGTTGAAATAAGCGAAAACAGTGGATTTGCCAATTCCAGTCCTGTTCTCAGCAAGGCCCCAGTAGCCGCTTTTCCCACTCCATACGAAGTCAAACTCTGAATAGTGGACTGCCATGCTGATTGGTTCCATGCCTTTATATCACTCTGCTTTGTCTGTCTCCACACTTCCTCTGCGGCATTGTAGTCCCCTTGCGCAAACAGCATACTGTTCATAGCACCGATAGATGCACCGGAAACCCCAATGATCTCTTTGTCAACCCCCAGTTCTCTCAGACGTTTCCATACGCCGATCTGATAAGCTCCCTTTGCACCACCACCGCAAAAAACGATTCCATACTTAAACTTGCCTGAATCCATTCGGTTTACCTCCATACTCCCTAAAGTTAAAGTCATTTTGCTTTCCAGTTATAGGCTCTCATAGACCACTTGAAATCGTACACAGGCAAATTATACCCTACAAGTTATCCGTTTTCAACTCTTAAACTTCTTTATATATCCTCTTTAAAATTCTACATAGAAACCTTGAAAGCTAATTTATCAACACAACTTTTCGGGATAGACTATACGCAACAGAATTTGGAGGAAACCCACATGGATTTGTTAGCGATTGGGACCAGAATCCGCAGCCAGCGGGAATATTTAGGCTACACAAGGGAACAACTGGCAGAATATCTTGGCGTTACGCCTAAATTCTGCTCCGACATTGAGCTTGGAGCCAAGGGTATGTCCGTCCCTACGCTCTGCAAGATTTCCAAAATTCTTCGGTTAAAAACAGACTACATCTTATTTGGTAAACGTGAAGTGAAGTTCAGCGAACCGCTGTCACTCCTGCTGGAAAGCTGCACGGACAAAGAACGCACCTATGCCGAGCAGCTTCTAAAGACGTTCCTGATTGCAATGAACTCCAGGGAAGATGACCCGGAAAATTCCTTAACGGAAGAAGACGCTTCTTCGGAAGATGAATCCTTGTCGTGACCTCCTGCCCATTATAAAACATCTAAACGCAGAAAAGGTTAGCCGCCAGCTAACCTTTTTGTGCTATAATGGTGCTATAGTGAGGGTGGAGGTGTTGCACAGCATGAAATCAACTGATGATTTAGCGAACGAAATCAAAGAATCCAACAATATTTTGGATTTTCTGGCTGAAAACCATGAGGAAATGCAGTTGGGTGGCCTGCCGCAATATTTGGAAGAATGGCTCAGAGAAAAGAATCTGTCCAAAGCGGATGTCGTGCGGCAATCGAATCTGAACCGGGCCTATGTCTATCAGATCTTCCTTGGCAGAAAGTACCCGTCCCGTGATAAGGTGATTGCCCTGGCCTTTGGGATGGGCCTGACTGCGGATGAAACACAAAAGCTGCTCAAACAGGCTGGCTACCGGGAACTGTACCCCAGGGACCCACGGGATGCTCTGCTGCTGTATGCGGTAGGGCACGGTAAGACAATCCTGGAGGCCAATCAACTGCTCTACGACAATAATATTGACGTGCTGGAATAGCAAAGACCGCTGGCCGTAGATAGGTCAGCGGTCTTATTTTACTAATCGTCAAAAACGGATAGCTGATACAACGCCAGAACTGCCGGGGCATAGGGGCTACAGCTTTCCGTGGGAATGTAACGATAGCCACTCTCACTTGCGGCATATAGTCCCTGGAACGAGCGGTAATGCAAAATTCCATGCTGAATTGAAAAGCTGGTTTCAAAGCCGCCGAACAGCAAGTTTCCGTTTTCATCACAATATCCTGTGGAAATATACGAAAGGTTCTCTGGTAATACGGTCAACAGTTCTTGATACGCTTCCTGCTCATTTCCTGCAAATAGGGCCAGTTTTGCTTGGAATCGCTTCAAGGCGGGAATATCAGCATCCCGAAAGACCGATGCCCTGTGGGAACTCAAAACAATTTCTATTGCTCCCCGGAAGTCGGTATCGGTCGTATAGCTCCACGCTACAAAGCTAGATAATGCCACGATCAAGAACGCCAGCACGGAGAACAGCGGCAGCAGTACATACCTCCGCACCTGTGCAGCCCGGACAGCCCATATGATCTGCCATGCGTACCGATAGCGGCGTTTCGGTTCCAAAGCCGTACAACGTTTCAGAATATGCCGCCAACGCCGCTTTTTTGCCTCTTTTCCCAGCAGTTCTTGGAAGGTAACGCCCAAAGCGTAAATGTCAGCTCGTCCGTCTGTCTGGGCAAAGCCATATTGCTCCGGGGGCGCATAACCTCTGGTCCCGATCAGGCGGGTATCACTCTCCGCCTGTGGCTTTTCTTCTCTGGCGGCATCAAAGTCAATGAGCCGGATATGGCCGTCAGCGCCGATCAGCAGATTGGAGGGTTTTATATCCCGGTGGACAATCTGGTTCCGGTGCAAATGGCTCAAAACCTCGCACAGTTCCAGCAGCCATTTTCGCAGTTGCTTTTCCGTTGGGTGGGCCTCAGCTACGGAACGGCCCTCTATGTATTCCTCCACAATGACTGTTTCCTCTGGCCCATAGCGCACTTCATAAAGCTTGGGGAGATAGGGGTGGGGAAGTTCCAAAAGCCGCTCATAGATGGGTAGATTGCCTAACAGATGCTTTTCCACCAGCATACGGCGGTTTTTCGTATCGAAAACAAGATAAATCTTACTTTTCTCGCTGTCTTTCAGCGTTTCCAGCCGTTCAAGCTCCATTACACCACCCCATTTCAGCACCTAAAGTATATCAATTCTCCGCTAAAGATACAAGCAGTCAATTTACCTTGGCGGATTGCTATACCTTTCTGTAGAACGTGGTCTTACTCAATTTCAATGTCCGCATGGCCTCCACCGCTGTAATCTCGCCCCTGCGCCACTGGGCAAGCACACGATCAAAGTCTGGCGGTTGAGTGGCCTTCCGTCCAGTGTACTTCCCTTGCTCTTTAGCGATAGCGATACCTTCCCGCTGGCGCTGCAAGATATATTCCCGCTCCAACTCCGCCACGGCCCCGAAGATGGTCAGCATGAACTTCCCCGTAGGCGTGGTGGTGTCGATGGACTCTTTCTTGCTGACGAACTCAACACCCTTCGCCGTCAACCGCTCCACCAGTTCCAGAAGATCACGGGTGTTTCTGGCGAAGCGGCTGATACTCTCCACGATCACCGTATCGCCACGGCGCACATACTCCATCATCCGTTGCAGTTCCGGGCGGTTGGCGTTCTTGCCGCTCATACGGTCGATGTAGACTTCATCCACGCCCAGTTCCTGCATTAGAACCTCCTGCCGGATGGTGTTCTGCTCCTGGGTGCTAACCCGGATATATCCGATTTTCATTCCAACTTCCCCCTATCAAAAAACAAATTTGCGTAAAAGTCCCATTAGGGTCGGTTTCAAGTCTGGAACGTACCAAAACTCAAAAACCAACTCTAATGGGACGCTTTTTCGCTGTTTCGTTTGGGTACACCCTAATGGAACGTCTATATGAAATCAGGCGCACTCATTCCAGGTGCATCCCAGGGATTGGCAGGACTGTAATCACCGCCTGTGCTGGACGGAGCTGTGGGGTTATCCGAATCTTCACCTATGGCTTCTCTGTACTGCTCCATATCCAGCCCAAAGTATTCAGCCTCGGTTTCCGACAATTCGGCCACATCAGCTATGTAGCGGTAGGCTTCTTCCTCACCGTCCTCGATCAGCCCATCTTTCAGAACCGTGGCGATCTCACTCATTCTGGCCCAGGGAATATGCTTTTCGTTGGTGCGCATCAGGTAGTAGTCCAACGCCTGGAAAAGAGCCTCAGCTTTCGTCAGTCCTGAGAGCTTATCGAAATCGTAGTAGCAGCACGTCCAGTCCCAGCTTCCGGCTTCCCTGTCTAGGCCGCTCACAACGGCATACTGCGTCATGCTCTCCCCCCGCAGAATAAGAGCATACTGTCCGTTTTCTTCAATAAGTGTGTATGTCATTGCGAATCCTCCCTCTTACCAGACATCCCGGCACGGCGTAAAGATGAAGTCAATACCCCTCACCGGGTCATCCGGTTCCCCATCAAAGTCGTTCTGATATTTGGTGCAGATATTTGGCTCCCAGTCTTTCCGAGGGTCAACATCGACATACAGGTTCCCATCAGGCCCTTTGTAGACAGGACGATCCCAACTGTCCCGGCCTTGGAGGATCAGAAACATTTGGTGACAGCTATGCGGGAGATACCCCACACCAACGGCATCTTGCAGATTTCCGGTCAGATTGCCATAAACGCTATCCCCGTTTGGTGTCAGTAGTTCCCGAGCCTCGTTATCTCGCACGGGCCAATAGGTAGCAGGAGAGGCCCAGCAAACCGCTGAGCCTCCCATGGTATGGATACGGACAATTTTTGCGCCGCAATGCTTACACCGCATAATTTTCCTCCTCGAATTGTTCTGAATCGTCCGCATTATCAGGATCAGTTTCTTCCGGGTCAGGTTCCTCTGATTCGCTGGTTGCGGGGAGCAAAGACCACATAGTATCCCGCCGTGTCTGCACAGAAGTAGGCTTTGCGCTGCCAGCAGATACCGTATGATTGTACTCCGACGATATGGAAGGATGGCCGCTGAAGAACTCGGTCAAGGTACGGTTGATTTCGTCCTGGCTCACATCATTCTCGACTGCCAGACAGCAGTAATAGGCACAACTGATGAAATGCGTTCTGCCCTTAATGGTGCGGAGGACTTTGTTGTTGACATCAATCAGGCTCTTGGCGAACGTCATATAGGCATCCAGCCCTGAGTTAATCGTGTCCAGCACTTCACTGTTGACCTCGACCTTGCTGGCCCACTCCCGAAAGGGTTTGGTGGAGAAATCGGGATATTCCTCAGTGATAAGCTGGTAAAGCTGCATGGCAATCATCTCGTCCGTAAAACGCTTTCTGCCAGCCTCCGAAACCACAAATTGAATTGCGTTGTGCTTGGCAAGCTGCTGAAAAATCGTCAAGCTGGGGACATTGGCACGGGTCAGCTCGATTGCCGACAGGGGTTTACCGTTGTTCAGCCTACGGAAAAACTCTCGGATTTCCTGCTCTGTCATATCTGCATAGTAATAGATGGTCAGGTTATAGTCCTTGATCTTGTCCTGAACCCACTCCGGTAATTGGGAAAAATACATTCCGCTGATGTCCTCCATGCTCCCGTTTTCGTCCATAACGGGAGGGGTATCAGAAGACAGCGGAAATTCATCATGGAGAAATTCGCTGATGGCGTTTGACCGCTGCTTTCCGTCCAGGCTGTCATAAACGCCGTTCTCGTCACGGGTAAAGTACATTGCGGGGATCGCATAGCCATAGATCATGCTGTGGATCAGGAGGGACTTTTTCTCAATGTCCCACACAAGATTGCGCTGCACGGCGTTGTCATAGTTTACCTTGCCCTTCTCCATTTGATTTGAAAGGGCTTTAGCGGTCCAGTTGATATTGAATCGTTGCATATCGTCACATCTCCTCATTTTACATAGCAAATCCGCTTGGAATGTTAATTTAGAAACAAAACGCCCCAGAATCAAGTGATTCTGGGGCGTTTTGTTTTCAGAAAATCAGACCAACAAACGGTTGCCTTGAGACAGTCCACTTGAGCGGAAATCAAGTTTAGTAGCTACTGTGCAAATCAGAAACCTACAGCTACCACATTCCCGCAGCGTTTGCCAAGAACAGGCCCAAGTTCTATATCTGTTAGGACAAATCAGCAGCACTTATAAACCCGTTTTCTTCCATATATTCCAATTCTGCCTGATAAAGCTTTTCTACAAGCGCTCTATCTAATCCTTTGTGTTCAACCACATAGTCTTCAACAGCTTGAGCTTCGACTACAATATTAGCCCCCTCCTCAACTGTGAGGAATGGCATTCCATCTTCGTGACTATACCCACTGATACCGATTGAGGCAAGATACTCATCTTCACCAACGAGGTACATATCCGCATCTTCAACAGTGCATCCACACTTCTCTACTAGATACTCAGCGACCGTATCCAAATCGAATACCAATTCGTTTTCCATAACTGACCTCCGCATAAGTTAAATAATGTTTGTTGCTGTCTCTATAATAAGGCATTTCTCATACTTATGCAAGTGAAAATTACAGATGGTGGACATATTTGGTACGCAAGGCTGTAATGTAGACACGGTATTGTATTAGTTCACCTCGAACTTTCCACGCAGCCAGCGGATGGCCTGACGCTTGCGGGAAAATTCCTCCGTCCATGCGTCCCCGGTAGAGTTGTCTACCGCCACCCAGTTACGTCCTTCTTTTGTAAGGAATCGTCCACAGGGGATACGCTCGTCTATGACTTTTCCGAGATATTCCGGACTGACGCGCTTGATTGTGATCCGATTCTTAAACAAGATCATTTGTCTCATCTCTGATTCAAATATCGGGGCTAGTTCATATAGCGGTCCCTCTAAGCGGCGTCCCTTATCAGTTGACGCATTTTCTGTCATAAACAATTTCTTTTCTTGTAGCGTTATCCCGAACAACAACTTTCTGGAATTTTTCAAGAAGTTCGTCCTTCTTTTTCAGAGCATCTTCCATCGTGTGGCACGAATAACCCCAGTTGGCGTTTTCTCCAGAATCATCAACAGGATAGACATTAGCACCTTCCCAAGTAAAATCATCCAGGTTAGCGTTGATGTACCGAGTGGACTCGATCATAAAGTCCGCCAGAAGTGCCGCCATGGTGTGCATATCCTGATCGCTGGTTCCAAGCGTTTTGAAGGTTCCAAGGTCTTTGAAACAGGTTGCTTTGCCCTCGCAACATTCAAGAGTGAGATCCAAATAGATTCCCTCACTCCCGCCATAATCCAGATTATTCCTCACATCGAACGCATAATTGGTGATCGGTTTCGGCTGGATGGGGCCAAGATGATAGTCTAAAATGTCAGGTAATTTACCTTTTTCTTTCAAAAGAGAACAAATTTTCTCAAACAGTTCTCCGGTAGTCATCGGTCGTTCCATGAAGACATCTCCTTGATTTCATAAAGGCCGACCAAGGTTGCACCTTGGCCGGCCTTTGCATCTGCCTTAGCCAGCTTCCGCCAGCTCCGGCACAAGCTGGGTAGCGTTCACGATCTCCATAAACTGCTGCCCGAACACTTTCGCCTGAGCCGCTTCCTCCGGGCTGAGCGTCCCCACCGCCTCGAAGTTGAACAGGGCGTAGGGTTTACCCTGCTTGCTGGTGGCCTTCTCCAGCGTGATTTTCGTGACCACGCTGCTGATCGGTGTCAGGGTACTCAAAAGGCGGGTGGAGTATTTCAGAAACCGGGGCTTGCTGGTGACAGGAACTCGCACCAGGAGCGGAATGATGTTGTTGGGGCGCAGCAGGAACAGCAAAACGGATTCCTTACAGGCTTTGGCGTTGCTCTCGCCATCCTTGGAACCGAACGTGTTGAACGGACAGTGCGCACAGGCTTTTCCGTCCTCGGAAATGATGCTGTTCTGACTCAGGCAGACAGGCGGCGTACCCTCCACAGGATCAGGGGTATCCCAATAGGCCCGAGGGGTGGTGTAGTCCAGGACGATACCCATCAGCTCCTTTGCGGGTTCATCCCCCGACAGTCCCGGAACGGAGAACACCGTGGAGCCGCCAGAGGGCGACTTCACGATGTCAAACAGATCCAGCGACAAGGGCTGGCTTTTCAGATTGGCCCGGATGATGTCAAGGGCATTGTTGGTCAGGGCCAGATAGGTGGATTCCAGCGGGGCCGGAGAGGTATCAGGAGTAACAATGGATACCGGGGGCTGCTGCAATTCCTGCACTTTGCCGCTCATGCGGGCTTTGAGTTTTGCGTTGTCCATGATTGACCTCCATTCAGCTTACCGCCTTGATGGTGAAGCGGCGGTACGATGTCTTGTTGGTATACTTCTTGCAGAGTGCCGGATGCTCCGCTTTCAGCGTCTTGCTGTCCAACCGCTCCTGGGCTACGCTTTTCCAGGTGATGACACGACCCGCAGTAGTACCAACTTCATTGTCGCCCAGCATCTCCTTCAACAGATTTTCGGCTTTCTGCTTGCGCTCGGTGACGGCCTCCAACTCTGCACAGGCTTCATCATACTGGGCCAACAGATCAGCGGCGGTGTCAGGCAAAGTGATGTGGGACGTGGGTTTGCTCGTGGGGAATCGCTCAGAAAGGAACTTAGCTGCCGCATCAGAACCATCCAGCGGCGGAGGGGTGCAATCCTGCACATGGTTCCAGAAGGCCGATTCCAGCTCAATGAGCATAGAAATCAATTCCTCATCACGCTCCACGAACTTCCATTTGAAGGTATTGCCGCCAATGAGTACGGCGATGTAGGCCCCGGCATATCCGGTCACTGCCATATAGTGGGCGATTTGGAGCGCATACTCGTCCGGGATGGTGTCTTCCCACTCACCAGCCTTGTAAGCGGAGGCGGTTTTGGCTTCAAAGATACACGTCCCAACGTCCGGGACCTCACAGATGCCATCCAAGTTGGCGAGCATGAAGGGGTGTTCCTCACTCTGGAGAATATAATTAGCAAGGTTGACCTCAATCCCGGTACGCTTGGTGAACTCAGCCCGAACGAAGGGTTCAAGCTGAGTGCCCCAATAGGCAGCCTCCCCAGCCTCCTGAGCGGAGAGCTGATTGGTCTTTTCCATCCACAGCTCCACAAGGGACTTGTAGCGGTTGATTCCACAGACCACAGAGGCATCAGAGCCGCCGATACCCTGTTTACGATACTCCAGCCAGTCGGCATAGGATAGATTTTCAGTCGAAACTAAGATTTTTGCAGGCATATTTTACGTTCACATCCTTATTCAATTCAAAATAGAATAGAGGGCGCACGGACACAGACCGCACACCCTCTATCGCTTGTTTCTCATATCACGCAGCCGCCAGCGCCATCTTGTAGGCCCGGTCGATCATGGGATTGCCCTCGACGGTGCGCAGGAACAGGTTCTCATTGTAGTTTTTGGTCTTGCGGATGGGATCAGCATGGGTGGCAAAGTCGCTGATGGCATTGACGAAACGATAGCCATTCTTCCCTACAGCGGACAGGTCAGGAGCTTCCCAATACCGGGCCTTCATGTTGTCCAGCATCCGCAGGTTATTCTTGCGCTGGACATCCGGCAGATCAAGCGTGACGGGGAAGAACTCCTGCATGAACTCCATAACCTTCTTATCGGTGAGCCTGATCTTGGACAGAGCGTCGATGCCACGGCCCAGCT
>OFHM01000284.1_pt1 | contig 46080 bp, 45 predicted proteins | sample 1521311 | NCBI WGS metagenome assembly OFHM01 (sample SAMEA3504083, study PRJEB24116) | mouse gut metagenome | biome: mouse gut; feature: mouse-associated habitat; material: faeces | place: Denmark | collected 2011 | reverse complement strand
AAGTAGAGATTTCATTCATCATATACAAATTTTTGGGGAATATTTTTCTTGAAAAATATATACGATATTACATATATACATTTATTATCAATAAGTTACAAGAAACAAATAAAAAAAAACGAACAGCCACAATCTAACTCATCCTGCACATACAAAACAAGAGAAACACCCCATAATGATACAAAAATCCCCATCCCTTCTATCACAAATGCCAACTTCTGCCGTTAAATTGACCGGAAAGGAAAAGAATTCACAGAAATAAAAAAAGAATGTGTCAAAATCTATTTCAAGATTTTGACACACCTCCCTCAATGTATCCGACGTGCAGATACTATTACTTAAATGATTAAGCCGGAATTAAACCGGAAATCAGAATCAACACCAACAAACCCAAAATAGCATATAACTCGGGAAACACAGCCAGAACCATAGTCGTTCCAAATACATTGTAACCGCTACCAATAGCTACTATACCATTAGCACAAACCTGAGCCTGACGAATAGCTGAAAACAAGGCTACCAATCCCAGTCCCAAACCGGCTCCGAACACAGCAGCAGCAGCATACCAGCTAATTCCCGGCACCAGATAAGCACTCAACAAAAAATATCCTACAAAACCATACAGACCTTGAGAGGATGGCAAAGCAGAAAGACCGATATACTGACCCGATGCTCCCGGATTTTTTTTCAAAGCTCCCACAGCCGCATTACCACAAATAGTCACACCATAAGCACTTCCGGTTCCAGATAAACCTACCATTAATGCAATTCCTAAATAAGCTAAAACAATTGGTTCCATAATTTCAAATTTTATTTATTTTAATTATTATCATTTTTCTGCAATAACTCTCCGACGAAAAGGCGAATATTTTTTACCTCCCCCTTCAAAACTTGCATTTTTATAAAACTCTACAAAAGTCAAACGCATAGGATGTACAAATGCCCCAATCATACACAATCCAAAATTGATAGCATGTCCAACCAGCAGAATCAGTAATACTGCAATAAAACGGACTACAACCGGACATGAAGCCGTCAAATCAAAAGCAAGAGTATTAAATACTCCTCCCAAAATACTTCCAGTCAATCCTAATGCAAACAAACGAATATAAGAAAGAGTATCTCCAAGCAGACCTGTCGCCATATTGTAAGTGCCCCACAAAGCAGAGCCGAGATTCATCAAAATCCCCTTTCCCGGAGAATTCACAAACAGAATGAAAAATGCACAAACGGCAATCAAAGCATAAAGGATATATACCAAAATAACAGGTAATGCTATACCTAAAGCAGGCAAACCAAAAGTGATTCCCAATAATATCAAAACAACTACCCAGGCAATTGTCGACATCGCATACTTAAAACCAAATTGTTTGACCAACTTCGCAGCACTCAGACACATCCCGAAAAGGATTTGAATAATACCGATTATCACAGCAACAACCATCATCGGATTATAACCATTCAAATATTTTCCGTAATTCGCCTCTGTAACAAAATACTGTTTCACTCCTTTCAACCAAGGCCACTCAACAGCATCCAAAGCCACTCCGAAAAACGAACCCGTCAACAAACCTACCACCACAGTTGCGATACCAAGATACTCACCCAACACCAGATAACCTTTCATAGCAGGTGAAGCTTTTCGGGCCAGAATAAAACAAACCAGCCAAATCAACAACCCATACCCACCATCTCCCATACATAAACCGAAAAACAACATGAAGAAAGGAGCAAAAAAAGGAGTCGGATCCAATTCATGATAATTCGGCAAAGCAAACATCTCCGTAATAGGCTCAAAAAGTTTGGTAAAGCGATTATTTTTTAACAATACGGGAACATCTTCATCAGGCGTCGGACATGAAAACTCGTAGTAAACCCCACGTTCCTGCAAAAAGGCCTTCATGTCTGTCACCTGATTTTCAGGCAACCACCCCTCCAAACCAATAACTTTTTCCTCTACCAATTCCTGCGAAGCATTCTCTACTTGCAAAAAATCTGTTACCTCACTGATAGTTTCACGATAATGTTTTAAACGCTGGATAGAATCAACAGCTATTTCGTCCAAATGAACAGTCAGATGTTCCCGCTCTCCCAACAGCTGTTTCATAGTTCCACGAAGATTCTCTTCCGATTCCTGTGGGAAAACAAAAACATCGGCATCAGGCTTTTCCTCTTCCCCCACAGGCGTGACCGTAACAAAATATTTCTGACCTTTCTGCTCATTAATCACAGTAGCATGAAACCGTTCTTCCCATTCCGGCATATACTTCCGGTCGGGAACAGTAAAAAAACGCAAATCCCAACCGGCTTCCTCCAATCTTTCCACACGCTTCCTGGAAAACCGTCCCCAAGGTTCGTACAATGCAATCTCTTTCTCCAATTCTCCCAGTTGGACGGCAATCTGTTCCTGCCGATGATATTGTCCTTCCAAATAAGACAATAAATCTTCTTCCGGCACTTCCACTCTTCCGCCTTTCTCCTTTATTCCACGGTTTTCCAACAAACGAATCATCTCATTGAGCCGTTTGATAAAACGCAACTTTCCCTGTAAAGCCTCATCTTCGGCCGAACGTTGTTTATTCTCATAGATATGCACTACCCCTTTCTCCCGAAGTTCTTCGAGAAAACTCTGATAATCTTTATAAAAGACTAACAGTGATAACTTTCGCATAGACACTATCATGACTCGTCCTCCATTGCTTTACGGGTTTTCACTATCTTCTGAGCCGATTTCGAAAGATTTTCTTCATCTTCCAAAAAACGCTTGATTTTCCGGATTGCTTCCTGAAAACCAGGAATCTGTACTTTTTCATACAAATTCACTTTCTGAGTCGTCTTTTTACGGGCACGGTCCAAAAGCTCCATTTTACGCATATAAAACTCCCTCTCCAACGCCAGATTAACCACCTCCTTTATATACTGAATTCCATCAAGAAACCACCCCGGAGCATTGAACAGACTGAAATCCTTAATATCATATTCCACCTTATCCAATACAGGAGTACGGACACCTGCAATTTTCTTTACTGACATCTCCACATCTTTCACTGTCAATATATCCGGTCTATACTCATCATAAAGCTGAAGCATCTCCTGAATGGCATTCAATCGCTCCTCTAATTTTCCGTCAAATTCATCTGCCACTTCTCTCGCCCTCTTCACCTCCGACCGCAAAGCCGATTCCTTATTCTTAATGGTAGGCAAAGCTCGCACCCGCATCTTGAGTTGCTTATCAAGACTTTGGAGAGAAGTCTTATTATATTGAAACTTAATCATCCATTTTCGTTTTTAAATTGCAGATTATCAATTTTCTCAATCACCAAAACTTCCAAATTCATCCACAATTTCCTTCTTAATGCCAAGTTCCGAACGATTGAAATACTTCCGGAACAAAACCCAGGCAGTATCCAACATCTGCGTAATACCGATATTAACATCAATTGCCAGCAATTCATTCGAATAATCTCTGGCAAATTCCAGTGTACGCCTGTCATAATCCGTCAAATCAAAACCATTTTCCAATTTTGTACGGGCATTAGCAGCATCGGCATACAAACGGATAGCAGCATTCATCACTTGCGGATGGTCCTTACGGGTTTTCTTTCCAATCACTAACTGTTTTAAACGGGACAAACTCCGGAAAGGATCGACAATCACCTTACCTATTTCAGTATCTTTCCGCAAAAACAACTGTCCCTCCGTGATATAACCGGTATTATCCGGAATAGCATGAGTAATATCCCCACCCGATAAAGTAGTCACTGCAATAATGGTAATCGAACCGCCTTGTGGAAATTGTACAGCTTTCTCATAAATTTTCGCTAAATCGGAATACAACGAGCCCGGCATAGAATCTTTAGAGGGTATCTGATCCATACGGTTGGATACTATAGCCAATGCATCCGCATATAACGTCATGTCTGTCAATAACACCAGGACTTTTTCATTCCGGTCGACAGCAAAATACTCCGCTGCCGTCAAAGCCATATCCGGAACCAACAAACGCTCTACAGGAGGTGCTTCTGTGGTATTTACAAAACTAACAATACGGTCAAGCACCCCGGCATTATCAAACAAATTCTTAAAATACAAATAATCGTCATTTGTCAACCCCATACCCCCTAAAATAATCCGGTCGGTCTGAGCACGCAAAGCCACATTGGCCATCACCTGATTATAAGGCTGGTCAGGATCTGCAAAAAAAGGAATCTTCTGACCGGAAACCAAAGTATTATTCAGGTCAATACCTGCTATACCAGTAGCTATCAACTCCGAAGGCTGTTTCCGGCGAACAGGATTTACCGACGGACCACCTATTTCCCGTTCCTCTCCGTCAGTCACAGGTCCGCCGTCAATAGGCTCCCCGAAAGCATTGAAAAAACGTCCGCATAAATCGTCTCCCACCTTTAAAGTAGGTGCCTTACCTAAAAAAGTGACTTCTGCATTTGTCGGAATACCTTCCGTTCCCGAAAAAACCTGTAAAGTGACATCATCCCCCCAGATTTTCACAACCTGTGCCAAACGCCCGTTTACAATCGCCAATTCATCATTTCCGACGCCTTGAGCTTTTAATGAACAAGTCGCCTTAGTGATTTGGGTGATTTTGGTATATACTTTTTGAAAAGCAGTGTTCATCTATTTTAAATTTTAAATCTCAGATTTTAAATTGCCTCACTCTCTGCAACGCCTGCCGGAATCTAAAATCCACAATTATTTTACTTTTTTCTCTCATTAATGATATCCTTCACCTCTGCCTCATACTTCTTAAAATGCTCAGACTGAAATTCTGAATAGTTCATCTGTTTGAAACCATTGATAATCCGTTTAAAATAAGGATTAACTTCTTCAAACGAATCGAAATCAAAATCTGAACGGACCACATCCAATACCATATTCAACATATATTGCTGACGCTCCATAGAAGTTGAACCATCAATATTATCAAAAGCATCCTGTTGCAAAATCACAAAATCTATCAACTCCGACTTCCAGAAAATCAAATGATAATCCAAAGGTACACCATCATCGCCCAATATATCTATCTGTTCCGCTGTCTCCCTGCCCCGGACCAACATATTCCGGGCTTCACTTACGTCTGCAATCCAAGTATCTGAAATATTTTTCTTCGCATATTCTACAAACTCCGGATATTCCAGATACTTCGAATAAGATTCCAAAGTGTCAATTGCCGGATAACGTTTGGAATCCGCACGTCCCTGAGATAAAGCATAAAAACAACGGGCAACTTTCTTGGTAGACTCTGTCACCGGCTCTTTTAAGTTACCACCGGCAGGAGAAACAGTTCCGATAAAAGTGACAGAACCTGTTTTACCGTTATTCAGGTAAACCATACCCGCCCGGGCATAAAAATTGGAAATAATAGACGACAAGTCCATCGGAAAAGCATCCTGTCCGGGAAGCTCCTCCATCCGGTTAGACATCTCACGCAACGCCTGAGCCCAACGGGAAGTAGAGTCAGCAAGCAATAATACTTTCATCCCCATTGCCCGGTAATACTCCCCAATTGTCATTGCAGTGTATACAGAGGCTTCACGGGCTGCCACCGGCATATTAGAAGTATTTGCAATAATAGTCGTCCGCTCATACAAAGAACGTCCGGAACGAGGGTCCTGCAATTCAGGAAATTCCGTAAAAATTTCTACCACTTCATTGGCACGTTCCCCACAAGCTGCCATAATAATTACATCTGCATCCGCAAAACGAGCCAAAGCATGCTGCAACACCGTTTTACCCGTCCCGAACGGACCAGGAATAAAACCAGTGCCCCCCTCTAACATCGGATTCATCGTATCAATTACCCGAACTCCGGTCTCCATCTGACGAAACGGACGCGGTTTGTCCACATAATTCCGGACCGCAACTTTTACCGGCCATTTCTGCACCATCGTAACCGGATGCTCTTCTCCTGCATCATCTTTCAATACTGCAATCGTATCTTTTATGGTATATTCCCCCTCATTTGCTACAGAAACAACAGTGTAATCGCCCTCCCACTTGAAAGGCACCATTATCTTATGGTCTAACCAGTTTTCTTTCACATTCCCCAACCAATCAGCAGCCTTCACTATATCCCCCGCTTTTACCAAGGGAGTAAAACTCCATTTCTTATCATCCTCCAACGGATTCGTATACTCACCTCTCTTTAAGAAAACCCCGGTCATTTTATCCAGGTCATTTTGCAAACCATCAAAGTTTTTAGACAATAATCCGGGACCAAGACTTACTTCGAGCATGTGATTTTCAAATTCTACAAGCATTCCCGGTTTCAATCCCCGGGTACTTTCAAAAACCTGTACATAGGCAAGCTCTCCGACAACCTTGATTACCTCAGCCATCAATCGTTCTCCATTTTCCTCAATGAAACAAATCTCATTCTGAGAAACAGGTCCCTCCACTTTCACTAACACCAGGTTAGAAATAATGCTATGAACTTTTCCTTGTGTTTTAGCCATTATTTTATTATTTAAATTGTTCTTCAAACTGAAAACTTTGCCGGAATTTTTCTACCAATTCCATGAAAACTTTCCGGCCTGATTCTGAATTCATTTTACTCCACCGCTCTACTATCATGAGACGCAGCATATAACTGATGACCCTCTCCAAAGAAAAATATTCAAAAGTCACTGCCTCATCCAAAAAATTCCAGTAAATCAAATCCAATCCCCGTTCACGTTCCACCAGATTATCATTTTCCATGAGAGCAATTACTTTCTCCGCAAACGGATAATCCATGGCCAGCCCAAAATCTTTTGCATTAGAAGTGCGCAAAGCAATGGAGAATTCATTATTTCCTATCACTTCCTTTGCTATTTCTCTACCGTATTTCCTCGCATTCAGTGCTGTAACCAGATTTTTCAAATTCATGGAAAACTCTGCAAAACTTCTCACCAGCAGATTGTCCGTTTCCAGCATATAATCATAATACATCCAACTAAGCACATTTTCGGGAACCTGTTCATAACGCAAATGTTCACCCTTAAAATCTGTAATAAACTCCCGGAGATAAGCAGGTATCATTCTGTCAGGCTCCGCAACCTCTTCTTCCAGAAGCTTCACCGGATAAACTGTCGGCAAAGATACATCCGCTTCTTGTTTATTCAATAAACGCAGCACCTGATGATTATCGTTGGGCAAGAAAAACAAATCAACCAACTTCTCGTCTTCCCCACTGATATAGTCTTTCAACTGTGTCCGGAATTCAGATACAGTCAGAGACAATTTCCGGTCATCCCAGGCAATCTCCGGTAAACCCGCTATAAAAGCAATATAATTCACGTGTCCTATTTTAATTCATCATTTATACAGCAACGCTTTCGTAAAGCTTCTCATATACTGATTAAGAAAAGTATCAAACAATTCTTCCGAAAAAGTAATCTGGTAACCTCCGTTTTTAGGTTGAATGACAAAAGCCTCCTTAACATTTCCGGCTCTAACTTCCAACCCTTTATCCAGTAAATCTTTATATTTAGCAGCAACAAACTGTTGGAATTTCGCTTTTTCCTCGTCGGATAAAATCAATGCCAAATCCAAATTACCAGATGAAATATCCCATTTTTTCACAATCTCTATCAATAACTCCTGAACAAATGCCTTGTCTTCAAATCCGGTTTTAGCTATTTCTCCGGAAACCGCACCTGAAATAAGATCTGTAACAGCCTGTTTCAATGCTGTAATAGCTTGACGGGCACTTAACGCCATTTCGGATTCAGACTTTTTCTTCAGACTTTCTGATTCGGATTCCGCAGCAGCCATAATATCTCTCGCCTTAGCTTCTGCCTCTGCTACAAGTTTCGCTGCACTCTCCTTTGCATTTGCTATAATCTTTTCGGCTTCCTGGTTAGCCTTATCCACTCCCTCTTCATACAACTTCTTCGTCAAGACGTCTAATTTGTTTTCCATATTTGAATATAATTTTGAATAATTTCCTCTTTTTTATCATATGCAAGAAGCATACCTATTTTTCATTTTGAAGCCTCCAAATTAGATATTTTTAGCTTTAATTACAAATAAATTGTTAGAATTAAAACGTTTTCAATTAACATTTACCACTTTTTCTCTTCTTAAAATCAATAATTTCAACTCCAATGCTTACGAAAAAAGAAAAAACTTTGTTCAAAGAATCAATCTGTACTCCATAACTAATAAAATACGAAAAAACTTCATACCATTGGCCGACAGACAATTCCCGGAATTCCCCCTCCCGCAGACATTCTCGACCCTTATTACATCAACACCGGAACTAAATATTTTGTCAGAAAATAACCACCAACAAGCAACCAAACATAAAGTAAAAATGCAAAAACAAAAGGTTTGGCACCCGCCTGTTTAAATTTATCAAAACTAGTCTCAGTCCCTAAAGCAGTCATTGCCATAGTAAGCATAAAGGTATCAACATATTCAATAGTTCCATTCAATGGAATTTCTTTTACGGTCTCTACCCCAAACAAGTATTGTAACAATGAGTTTAAACAAATAATACCTACAAAACCAAAGGCAAACCACGGAATAGTAATCTTACTTTTAATCCGTTTCCCACCAGAATTTACCGTTTTACGTCCCGCCAATACAAAACTCATAATAACGAGCACAGGTGCCAGCATCATTACACGTATCATTTTAGTAATGGTTGCCGGACCGGCAATTCCAAGGGTATCAGTAGGATCCATTGCATTCCCGGCACCGGCGACATGAGCCACCTCATGTAATGTACTTCCGGTATAAATAGCCACACCTATACTATCCAGCCCATCCAGCAAGCCGGTCCGGTACATCACCGGATACAGAAACATTGAAATCGTACCAAAAATAACTACTGTAGAAACTGCAATAGCTGTCTTATAACTTTCACATTTCAGAACAGGCTCAGCCCCTAAAACTGCTGCAGCTCCACAAATGGCACTCCCGATTGAAGTCATCAGTGCTGTATCTTTATCCAATCTGAACCACTTTCCCAGCCATATCCCTCCGAAAATTGTTCCTGCAATTATAATAGTATCAATCAGAATTGCCGGAATACCGACATCAGCCACTTGAGTCAAAGTCAACCTGAAACCATATAACACGATTCCTGCACGCAAAATCTGTTTTGTACAAAATTTAATCCCGGGAACCCAAGTTTCCGGCAAATGATTCCTCAGACTATTTGCATATATCATCCCTAAAACAATACCCACAATCAAAGGACTGAAAGAAAGACTTTTTACCAAAGGGACCTCTGCAATATAAAACGCAGAACAAGAAAATAAAGCTATCAATAAAATACCATGAAATGTATTCCCTCGGTTTTCACAACTGAACATAGATTAATAATTTGGTTAAATTCTTTTTCCTTATACGTAAACAAAAATAGAACATTCTTTATTAAAAAAAAATAGAAATAATTACCGGGAATAATCCAAAGTAATTTTCCAGTACTTTTCTCTTTTTACTTTTATTCTTTATATCTTCGCACGCGAAAAATCAAAACATATGAATACAATAACCTTATTGACAGCTATGCCGGAAACGGTACAGGAACTAAGCATTTGGGGAATGATTGTAAAAGGCGGATGGTTAATGATTCCTATATTTATCTTATCCGTTATTGCTGTTTACATTTTCTGCGAAAGATATATTCTAATTCGCAAATACACCCAAAATAACGACATATTCATGGATAAAATTAAAGATTGCATACTCGCTGACAACATTCGGGGAGCTATCATATTATGCAATGAAGAAAATACCCCCATGTCACGCATGTTAATAAAAAGCATACTACATCTGCAATTGCCAGTTACCGAATTAAGAGCAATCACCGAAAGCAATGCTAATCTTGAAGTTGCCGGTATGGAAAAAGGATTATCTACATTAGCTACTTGCGCCGGTATGGCCCCCATGATTGGATTTTTAGGAACAGTAGTCGGAATGGTACAAGCCTTTTATGATATGGCTTTAGCCGGAAATAACGTCAATATCACCTTATTATCGCGGGGGATTTATACTGCGATGATTACTACAGTTGCCGGATTGATAGTAGGTATCATCGCCTACTTTGCCTATAATGCGCTGACAGCACGTATAGATAAAGTAATCAACAATATGGAAAGTACCAATGCTGTTTTCATGGAAACGGTATATGAATTAAAAATAAAAAACAGCTGAGATAAAAAAGTGAAACAATGGCTATAAAAAGGACAAGAAAAGCAAATCCTAACTTCAATATGTCATCAATGACCGACATTGTATTTTTATTGCTGATTTTTTTCATGGTCACCTCAACCCTGATTAATCCCAATGCACTTAAACTGCTTCTGCCCAAAAGCAGTAACCAAACTTCCAATCAGCCTACAGTGGTCGTTTCTATTGATAAAAAATTAACATTCTACCTCAATACTAAAGTCACTCCTTTTTCAAAACTGGAAAGTAAAATCGTTGAAATCCTTAAAAACAATGACAATCCTTGCATTTCCATTGAAGCCGAAAAATCGGTACCCATTGAAAAAGTTGTCAATGTAATGAATATTGCCAAAACTCATGGCTACAAAGCAATTCTTGCCACAGCCCCGGAATAAAATACGGTCTGAATTTTACTCCATCCATAATACATATACATCAGAAAATCCGAATCCTCACTCCGGTAAATCTATTGTTTGGTTTTTGCAACCCATTTTAAACAGTAAACGTATAACACCGTACAATATTCCAAATTATTGTTATTAAATTAATTGGATTGTTGCACAAATATTTGTTAAACTAAAAACAAACTAAGTATGAAACGTTTACTAATTTTATTGCTCACAGGTTTGTTTGCGCAATTCATGGTATCTTGCTATCCCGAAGGCGCAGATAAAATCCAGGACTACGATGTAGCCATGACTAATTACGACAAAAATGCCAATTTCGGAGCATTTACCACATTCGCAATCGCTGACACTATTGTCTATTTTTCGGATGACAAACAAGCAACTTTGAGTCATCAGTTCGACGAGCAAATTGTAAAGCTCGTAACTAAAAATTTTGAAAACAGAGGATATACTTTAGTAGATACTACTGAGAATCCTTCTTTCGTAGTTACCATCTCTGCTTTTTCCAACGTCAACTATGCCTACTACATAGACAATTGGTACAACAACTGGAGTTGGTACTGGGGGTGGTGGGGAGGTCCGTTCAGCCCATATTATCCTTGGTACCCGGTTAGTGTTTATTCTTACAGAACTGGGTCTGTTGCCATCGATATGATTTCAACAACAGCCCGTGCAGATGGCAAAGTGAATGTAGTATGGACAGGTATTGCCGACGGATTATTACAAGGTTCCAGCTCATTTATCCTGAATCGCCTGGACAAACAAATTAATCAATGTTTTGTCCAATCACCCTATTTATCAAAATCTACAACACAGCAATGATTATCTTATGAAATAAGAAAAATCAAACCGAAAGAATTATAATGTTTTATAAATCAAATAATTATGAAAAAACTAATAATACTTACCATATGTTTCCTCGGCCTGAGTCCGTTATTGAAGGCTCAGATGCTCAATCTCAATTATCAGATTAGTGTACCGATGAACCAAGTGAAAGATTTCACTGACAAAGCCAGTTTCCGGGGATTCGATATCGAATATCATCACTTCCTGGGAGAACAATTTTCAGTAGGCGCAACCATTGGCTGGGATGTATATTATAAAGACAAAAACAATATCACCAGCAACTTCCGCTTCAAGGGCAACGATAACATGTACACCATCACCGGAAATCAATACAGATACATTAATTTTGTACCTATGCTGGCCGTCGGACGTTATTATTTCACTGACAAATCAGCCGGAGTACGTCCATATATAGGAGTAGGAGTAGGTACAAGCTGGACTGAAAAACGCCTGGAAGTAGGCCAATTTTCTTCCACAATTTCTCGCTGGCAGTTTGCTATGGCTCCGGAAGTTGGTATGTATATACCGGTTGCAGACCAATTTGCATTCAATTTGGGTGCCCGCTATTATTACGCCACCAAAGCCGCCCATGGACGTGTTCCTGAAATTCAGCAATTCAGTTTCAATTTTGGTATTATCTTGATGAGTATAAACTAAAATTGCCATTTATAATTATGATTTACATTGCTTTCCTGCTTTGAAGCAATGTAAATCATAATTTTATTCAGCCCATCAATCTTGCAAAGTTCTCCGAATCCCGTATTCCAGTCCTCGCAATTCTGCCAGTCCTCTTAAACGCCCAATAGCAGAATATCCGGGATAAGTCTTTTTCTTTAAATCATCTAACATCTGATGGCCATGGTCCGGCCGCATCGGAAGAGATACCTGCCTGCGCTTCATCACATCTATCAGATTCCTGACAATGGCATACATATCAATACTCCCTTCCAGATGATTGGCCTCAAAAAAATTACCTTCTGCATCACGTTGAGTACTCCGCAAATGAACAAAATATATCCGGTTACCCAGTTCTTTTGCCATAACCGGAAGATCATTATCAGCACGCACACTAAATGAACCGGTACAAAAGCACAAACCATTAGACGGATTAGGTACCGCAGCCACTAATTTTTCAAAATCTTCACGAGTACTTAAAATACGGGGTAACCCCAGCAAACGATAAGGAGGGTCATCCGGATGAATGGCCAATTGTACCCCCACTTCATCAGCAACTGGTGCCACCTCTTTTAAGAAAGCAATCAGGTTTGCACGTAATTTTTCCTCATCAATATCTTTATACAACGCCAAGCCCTGACGAATTGCCTCTTCTGTAAAACTCTCATCCGCCCCTGGCAAACCCATCAGAATACTATCTGTCAATACCTTTTTATCGTTTTCTGTCATCTCAGCAAACCGCTTTTTTGCCCGCTCCGTCTCTTCTGCTGAATAATCTTTCTCTGCATTCTCACGCTTCAGTATATAAAGATCAAACGCGACAAAAGCAGCTCTTTCAAACCGCAATGCTTTTGAACCATCTTCTGTTTCATAAACAACAGAAGTCCGGGTCCAGTCAAGCACCGGCATAAAATTATAGGTAATAACACGCACATCGCAAACTGCCAGATTCCGGATACTTTGCTTATAATTTTCAATGTGCTTTTCAAAACCCGGAGCATGGGTTTTTATTTCCTCACTCACTGGCAGACTCTCTACTGCCGACCATTTCATTCCGGCAGCCTCAAGCATCTCTTTTCGCTTCCGGATTTCTTCCACAGGCCATACCTCACCCGGAGCAAACTGATGCAAAGCAGTCACTACCCCTGTAGCTCCCGCTTGCCGGATGTCCGCCAATGAAACCACATCCTGCGGACCATACCAACGAAACGACTGTTCAAACTTATAATCATCCATCTTTATTCCTGTCAAATTTTTACCCAAAATCTTTCACTACATCTTTATTTCATATTGCATCAGCTCAGAATCTTATACCCCGCTAAAAATACTAAACCCACCATCTATTGGCAACACAACACCAGTGACAAACTTTGAAGCGTCACTGGCCAAATAAACAATAGCTCCATTCAATTCCTCCGCTTCACCCATCCGCCCGAAAGGAGTTGCACGTACAACATCTTTAGCCCGGTCTGTCAAAGAACCATCCGGATTAGTCAATAAAGTCCTATTCTGTTCAGTCAGAAAAAAACCCGGAGCAATCGCATTGACACGAATGCCTTCACCAAATTTTTTCGCCATCTCGACAGCCATCCACCGGGTAAAATTATCTATGGCTGCCTTCGCCCCCGAATAACCCACCACCCGAGTCACGACACTCTGCGCCGTCATAGAAGATACGTTAATAACAGAACCCTTCTTTTGTTTCACCATCTGGTCGGCAAATACGATGGTAGGTAAAACCGTACCATTCAGATTTAATTCCGAAACTCTCTTGAAATGCTCCATGTCCAAGTCAAAGATAGTCTGTCCGGGAGCAATAGTAGCACCTGGCATATTTCCACCCGCTGCATTGATTAAAATATCAATGCGTCCAAATCGGGTAATAATAGCTTCTTTCGCTCTTTCCAGCATCAATCGGTCCAAAACATCAGCCTGACAAAACAAAGCTTCTGTAGAAACAGATAATTCTTTTACCAACTGTTGTCCTTTTTCTTCATGACGACCAACAATAACAACGTGCACCCCTTCATTAGCCAGACATCTGGCCATAGAAGAACCTAAAACTCCGTATCCTCCCGTAATTACAGCTACCCGGCCTTTTATATCAAATAAATTCATAAACCTATCCTTTTTTATTTTTATTACCTGGCCACCCGACCGGAAGCATCCCCATTCATCAACTTTTCTACCTCAGAAACAGATACTTGATTAAAATCCCCATAAACAGTATGTTTCAAACACGAAGCAGCCACAGCAAAATCCAACGCTTTTTGGTCGTCACCGGCATAAGTCAGCAAACCGTAAATCAAACCACCCATAAAGGAATCTCCCCCACCAACACGGTCTACAATATGTGTAATGTCATAACGCCGGGAAGCAAACAATTTACTGCCGTCATACAACACACCTCCCCAAGTATTATGATTAGCATTAACCGACCCCCTTAAAGTAATTATAACTTTTTTAGCCTTGGGAAACCGCCCCATCAATTGTGTACACACGGAATCAAATTCAGTCGCATTTACTTCACCTGCCGTAGCAGTGACATCAAAGCCCTCCGGTTTGATTCCGAATACTTTTTCTGCATCTTCTTCATTTCCCAAAATAATATCACATCCTTCTACCAAAGCAGGCATTATTTCCGAAGCCTTTTGACCATATTTCCATAAATTCTTCCGGTAATTCAAATCACAAGAAACCGTAATTCCCATCTCATTAGCCACTCCAATAGCCTCCAGACAAGCATCTGCAGCCCCTTGCGACAAAGCCGGAGTAATACCAGTCCAATGAAACCACTGGACACCCTCAAACACTTTTTTCCAATCAATCATTCCCGGTCTTATCTCCGCAACCGCGGAATTGGCACGATCATAAATCACTTTACTGGCACGAGCTACAGCTCCGGTCTCCAGAAAATAAATTCCTAAACGCTCACCACCATATATAATATTCGACGTCCCTACTCCATACTTACGCAAATCCATCACACAAGACCTTGCAATATCATTTTCCGGTAAACGGGTCACAAAATCAACAGGTATTCCATAATTAGCCAAAGACACCGCAACATTTGCTTCCCCCCCGCCAAAAGTGGCTGTAAACTCATTGGCCTGGGTAAAACGCAAATAACCCGGAGTTGCCAAACGCAACATGATTTCTCCGAAGGTAACAACTTTTTTCATAATCTTTTTTCCTGAATTTATTTACCTTTTAATATACTGACAACCAAAGGATTTTTTATTTTAAAACTCTCCTTTTTCACCATATCAAACCAATTTGCAGCAGATTTTACATCCGCCTTACTCCAACCGGTCCCCATATAATATACCAAAGACCGGCCGGCTCCCGGATAAGTTGTCAAAGCCAACAAATGACCATTTTCAACTAATATGTCAGTCATATCAACAGGAATGACCAAACCGATTCCGATATGGCCGTTATTATCTCCATTATCATGATTCTGAGGTTCCCAATAAGCAACAACTCCGTCAGAAACATCCATCAAAGTATCTCCGGGCTCCGGACGGGTTACAATACCGGCTACTACAGGCATTTCTTCCGGAGTGCCCGCATAAATTTCCTCTATCCGGTTAAAATGACTATTGGCATCCAAGGAAATAATACGAGTTTCCGTTACCTCAACTTTTCCTACCTTAAAAGGAGCATAATCTAACCGGAAACTAATCCGGAGCGGACCATTATCCAAAGTCTGCTGCCTGATATAATTATTAGCTAACACAATCTTCCCATTCTGATAGGGAGCCATAGCACCAGAACCAAGAGTACGACCTACCTTATAACAATCCATCCCTTTCCCGTGGTCTTTATGATAATCTCCAGTCTTATACCATTCGTCAATTAATAATTCATCAGTACGTTTCACCCAGGTATCAATACCATTACTGATTTCTCCTGTAGTTTCCAAAGCTAGACCATACATACGATGCCCGACCAAATTATTTTCCCATGCGTAATCATCCATACGTTCCGGAACAAAACGGCCATAAGCCTTTCTTACATAAGCGGTTGGTTGTCCCAATTTCACTTTATAAACGACTTCTGCATTCGGTTGCACAGACACCTGAAAAATTAACATCTGAGGCTCTGTACTGCCATTAAAAATGACCTGACTGGGAATCTCCTCACCAGCAGAATTGCAGACAACAACATTTTCCTGCGTAATTCCGTCCAATTGTTCGCTCAATTGTTTCCAATTAATTTCCACCGTTTCCATATTTCTTGCAATTTCCGTAGTATTCCTGACAGAAACGGAAATGCCTTGCTTATCGGAACAACTTGCCAGTATAAAAAACAACACGGCAAAACACAAAAATTTATTTTTCATTTCTCTGATTTTTATTTATTTCAAATCATTCGGGGTACAAATATCCATATCTCCGTAATCAATATTTTCACCGGCCATTCCCCAAATAAATGTATAATTGCTGGTGGCACTTGCAGAATGGATAGACCATACAGGAGAAATTACAGCCTCCTCATTCTGCATCCAGATATGACGGGTTTCATCAACCTCACCCATAAAATGACAAACAGCTTGATTCTGCGGAACTTCAAAATAAAAATAAGCCTCCATCCGACGGTCATGAGTATGAGGAGGCATGGTGTTCCAGACACTTCCCGGCTTCAACTCGGTCATACCCATTTGCAACTGACACGTAGGCAACACCTGGTTTACAATCAATTTATTAATCACCCGATGATTACTCTCTTCCAAAGCCCCCATTTCTACCACCACAGCATCAGCCTTGGTCACTTTTTTGTCTGGATAAGTCATATGGGCAGAAGCCGAATTAAAATAAAAACGAGCTGGCTCACTACTATCCTTACTGGAAAAAAATACATTACGATCACCTTTTCCCAGATACAATGCTTCTTTGTAATCCAATTCAAAAATTTTACCATCAACCTCTACTATTCCGGCTCCACCAACATTAATAATACCCATTTCCCGTCTCCACAAGAAAAAAGGTGCCCGTAACGGAGCAATAGCACTCAATTCCAATTTTTCCTTCACAGGTACAGCTCCTCCGACAATCAAACGGTCATACATCGTATAGACCATGTTTATCTCATCAGCAACCATCAATTTATCAATCAGAAATTCCTTCCTTAACCGGGTTGTATCATACGCTTTAGCATCTTCCGGATGAGAAGCATAACGCACTTCATAATTTATTTTCATCACTCTATAATTTATAATAACTCTTTATTTTTCACTATACTGGCAAGCAAACAGTAGAATCCCGCACAATTAACTCAGGAGTCAACACAACATCTGCCGGACTTTCCCCATTTATTTTGGCAAACAACATCTGCGCCGCCTGTTGGCCCATCTGTTTACTAAATTGATCTACAGAACTCAACGACGGAGTTACCAAAGCATCCATTGGTTCATTGGCAAAACCACATACAGCAATATCATCAGGTATCCGCACACCATGCTTCAAAAACTCAAGAACCATCCCTATCGCTACAAAATCACTGGTACAAAATACAGCATCCGGTCTGTTCTCCATTTTCCAAATCTGCTGTGCAGCAATCCTCCCCTGCTCCTGAGAAATCTCTCCGTAAATAATCCAATCTTCCTCCGGCTCAATCCCATTCGCCCTCATAGCCTCTAAATATCCCTCACAACGACGTTTCCAGATTTTTACATGTTGGTGACTGGCACAATGGAATATCCTTTTCCGGCCTTGTTGCAACAAATGCTCTACAACCATATAAGCCCCCCGGTAGTCGTCTATGGTCACCTTACCGGCATGGACCTCATCTGCAACACGGTCAAATAACACCAGAGGAATTCCATCCTCTTCCAAAGAATTCAGATGGTCATAATTATAAGTACCCGAAGCAATAGAGGCTATCACTCCGTCTACTCTTCCCTGAGCCAAAGAACTGATAATTTTTTTCTCTTTCTCATAAGATTCCTGCGACTGACAAATCAACACATCATATCCCTTACGGGAAGCTTCTTCTTCAATCCCATCAATAACAGAAGAAAAAAAATTCCGGTTGATATTCGGCACAACTACACCAATAGTACTGCTTTTTCCCAACTTCAGATTTACCGCCATCCGGTTAGGCTTATAATTCATCTCCCGGGCTTTCTTCTGTACCATTTTCCGGACCTCTGAACTAATTCTCGGATGATCTTGCAAAGCCCTGGATACTGTCGAAGCCGACACATTCAGACTCCTGGCAATATCATAAATTGAAATATTTTTTTTCATTTTTATACACTTCCTATATAACTATCATACAACCGATTGCACAAAGATACAAGATTTGTTTATAAAAATAAAATATTTAAATAAAGAATATAAAATAATCTCCTTTTCCGACAATAGAATTCATTTTGTTTTTAATTGCTGTTTAAAATCAATTCTATCTGGCTCAATTCTTCCAATTCAAATTCCGGACATTTCAGAGAATCAAGATTATCCAGCAATTGTACAACAGAACTTGCACCTATTAATACACTGGTTACCCGTCGATCTTTCAACAACCACATTAATGCCATTTGTGCCAATGACTGTCCTCTCCGGATAGCAATCTGGTTTAAACGCTTTGCCTTATCTACCACCTGCGGCGTTACCATCGCCGGCGTTAAACGTCCGGAAGGCTTTGCCGCCCTGGAATTTTCAGGAATACCACCCAAGTATTTATCAGTGAGCAACCCCTGAGCCAACGGAGAAAAAGCTATCAAACCAACCCCTTCTTTTTCAAGCAAAGGCAATAGATACGGTCCTATCTTACGCTCCAGCATCGAATACCTCGACTGATGAATCAGACAAGGTGTACCCATTTGACGTAACAACTCAACAGCCTCGCTGGTCTGTTGCGAATCATAATTTGAAATCCCTATATATAAAGCTTTTCCTTGTTTTACCACATCAGATAAAGCTGTCATTGTCTCTTCCAAAGGAGTATTCGGGTCAGGCCGATGAGAATAAAAAATATCTACATATTCCAGCCCCATGCGTTTCAGACTCTGATTCAGACTGGCCATCAAATATTTACGACTTCCTCCAACACCATAAGGGCCAGCCCACATGTCGTAACCTGCTTTCGTTGAGATGAGCAATTCATCCCGGTACCTCCCCAAACCAGCTTTCAATATACGCCCGAAATTCTCTTCAGCCGAACCGTATACAGGACCATAGTTATTAGCCAAATCAAAATGAGTAATGCCATGGTCAAAAGCAGTAAATGCTATTTTACTATAATTTTCATAAACATCTACACTCCCGAAATTGTGCCATAACCCCAATGAAATAACCGGTAATTGCAGTCCACTACGACCACAATAACGGTATTCCATCGAAGTATAACGTTCTTCTGCTGCTTTATACAATGTCATGCTACTCTTGGTAAATCTTCAGATTGGTAATACGACTCTTAAAATTCCTCGCCTTTTGCAAAGGAAAAACCAATGTCCTGACATAACTCATTTTATCTTTCCCTTCATTGAAATAAAGGACCTGTTTATTCAAAGTTTCAACTAATTCTCCATTTACATACAAACAAGTCTGCTCACAATTACCGGTAATAGCAATTGTCATTTTTTTTCCTTTCAAAACCGGATAACTAAAAGTATTCAAATAACCATCACGGGCAAATCCAAGCATACCCCGAATCGGATCAGAAAGATAAAAAACAGCATCCGGAGACCGGAATAATTCCGTACCTTTCGGTTCATCAGCACCTTCTACCTCAAAAGTAACCCGGTAATCATAACCGATTTCCCGATAAGGCAATTCATAGCCCGGAGATACCACAGCCTGTTCATAAACCAAACCCGGCTCGTTACGTAATTTTCCGGCAATATTTACACCCGGAGCCTCTGCTACCAAGTGCCGTTTCGTCTCAAACTGTTTATAAGGAATAACCAGTTGTTTTCCGGTCCACATCTTCACAGCTAATGTTTGCAAAGCAGGAAAAACCCGATTATGAATATCTTTTGCTGAAATTCCATTTCCCACATGGTCATTCCAGACAGCAAACATTCCCCCTGCTATTGCCGGAGCTTTCTCATCAAATACAACCTTACCCACATGAGCCGGTGTCCAATTTTCATATAAATAACCGATATTCAGATAATCATAATAATATCCGGCCGCAGGAACAATATAAACCAATCCGTCCGGAATACTAACTAAATGATACCCTGCTTTAGCCATTGCAACCGGATCAGCATACCCGTTATACCAGGCATTCATAAGTACATTTTCAGATTTAACAGGAGTACTTCCAGCCGCATGAGTCAATGCCCCCCATACACAAGCCTGCTTTCCGAAACTTTCAATATAACGAATATAATAATCTGTAAAATACCGGAATTTCTCCACCACATCTTTTTCCTTATTAGAATACTCATCAGTACCGATATGTACTCTTTTTCCACGGAATACCGGCTGTTCCCCTCCCAGATACTCTTTAAACAACGCATCCAAAAACGTATAAGTTTCAGGTTGAAATAAATCCAGATGATCCATTCCATACTCCTTACTTCCCAGTTCAGGATTATAGTGAGCAAATGCCAATGAATGAGCAGGAACATCGATTTCCGGTATAATCTCAACAAAACAAGCTTCTGCCTGTTTCTGTAAATCAATAAACTCCTGCTTCGTATAATACCCGTCACGAGCCGTCAGTCCCGGATAAGTTTCCGACTCCAAACGAAAAGCAGCATAAGTCTTCGACCAATCGTGTTCAAAATATTGTTTAAAACCATTATCATTTAAATGAATCTGGAAAGTATTCATCTTATAATAAGCCATGATTTTCACATAATCCTGCAAAAAAGACAAAGGGATAAACTTCCGGCCACAATCAATCATAAACCCTCGCAAAGCATAATCCGGAAAATCACGAACCACTCCCCGGGGCAATTGTTGATTCTGAGCCTGGGCTGCCATTTGCAATAAAGTACGCGTTGCCCAATACACCCCGATATACTCAGGAGCAGTCACTGTAACACGCTCTGTAATTCTTATGGTATATCCTTCCTTTCCCAAGGACTTATCCTTCCGGAGAGCAAACACAAAATCACCTTTTGCAGCCTTTTCTGATACAACCTTTAAAGTCCTGCCAAACATCTCCGCATAATCCGCAGCAAACAGACGGGCAATACGTAATAATTCCTGATCACCAGCCGGACATACAATCCGGGCATCATCAGAGGGTATAAAATTCCCGGCTTCTCCTTTCCATTCTTTCAACTCCGGGATAACAAAAGGTTTCTCTGACACATTCGCCAAAACGGTTATTCCAGCCACTGTCAGATATACAAACAATACAATACTAAAAATTATCTTCATTTCCTCTAAATATAAAATTAAATCATACTACAACCTGTTTAATAGACAATCCTATCCTTTTACGTTCCTTGTCCACCTGTATCACCTTAACCGTCACATGCTGGTGTAAAAATAATACTTCTGTAGGAGTTGAAATATAATGGTCCGCAATTTCTGAAATATGTACCAAACCATCCTGATGCACGCCGACATCGACAAAAGCACCAAAATTCGTCAAATTCGTCACAACCCCCGGCAAAACCATCCCCTCCTGCAAATCCTCTATTTTTGTAATACCCTCGGCAAAGCTAAACACTTTGGCCACAGTACGCGGATCACGGCCCGGCTTTTTCAATTCCTGTACAATATCCTGCACAGTCAGCAACCCCGTCTTCTCATCCACATATTTTTGTGGCTTAATCTGAGCACAAAGGTGCTCATTTCCTATCAAGTCTTTTACCCCGATATTCATATCACGGGCAATGTGCTCAACAACATAATAAGACTCTGGATGTACAGAAGAATTATCCAGTGGATTCCCGGAATTTTCAATGCGCAGAAAACCGGCACATTGCTCAAAAGCCTTGGCTCCCATACGTTTCACTTTTTTCAGTTCTTCACGACTCCGGATGGCTCCGTGTTCCCTGATATACTCCTCTATATTTTCAGCCAATGCCGGTCCCAGACCAGATATATGCATCAACAGATATTTCCCGGCAGTATTCACATTCACCCCAACCTTATTCACACAAGACTCAACAACACAATCCAAAGATTCTTTTAATTTCCTTTGGTCTACATCATGTTGATATTGTCCTACTCCTATCGACTTTGGCTCTATTTTTACCAATTCCGCCAAAGGATCCATCAATCTCCGGCCAATAGAAACTGCTCCACGCACAGTAATATCATATTCAGGGAATTCTTCCCGGGCAATTTTAGACGCAGAATATACAGACGCTCCATTTTCATTTACCACAAACACTTGTAATTTCCGTCCAAAACGCAAATTCTGCACAAAAGTTTCTGTCTCTCGACCAGCAGTCCCGTTTCCGATAGCAATCGCCTGTATATCATACATCTCCACCATATGCACAAGCTTAACAGCAGCCTGCTTCGACTCTTGTTGGGGAGGATGAGGATATATATTTTCATTATGAAGAAGTTTGCCTGTCTCATCAAGACAAACTACTTTACAACCGGTCCGAAATCCCGGATCAATCCCTAAAACCCGTTTATTCCCTAAAGGCGGAGCCAAAAGAAGCTGACGTAAATTTTCAGCAAACACACAAATAGCCTCATCATCCGCTTTCTGCTTTGATAATGCCATATATTCAATTTCGATGGACGGAAAAAGCAAACGTCTGAACGAATCTTTCACAGCCATACGAACCTGCATTGCACTCTCATTATCCTTTTTGACAAATATACGCTCCAAATTTTCCAAAACCTGCTTTTCTTCCACTTCCAAACCTACCCTCAAAATCCCCTCTGCTTCCCCCCTCCGGATAGCCAGCATCCGGTGGGAAGGACAACGTTTTAAAAGTTCACGATAATTAAAATAGTCAGAATATTTTTTACCTTCATCTTCCTTTCCTTTTACCACTTTAGCGCAAATAAAAGCCTCTTTTTCCACCAACCGACGAAGACTATTACGGGCCGCTTCATTTTCACTCACCCATTCGGCAATAATATCCCGCGCTCCCTGCAACGCTTCATCCTCATTTTCTACTTCTCCCCGGACAAAACGGGTTGCTTTTACCACAATATCCCCACTTCCCTGACTCATCAAAATAGCAGCCAAAGGTTCCAACCCACGGACTTTTGCTTTAGTTGCCCGGGTTTGTTTTTTAGGTTTAAAAGGAAGATACAAATCCTCCAACACCCTTAATTCTGTACATAAACTAATTTGTTGTTCTAATTCGGCTGTCAGTTTTCCCTGCTCCCGAATACAATCCAATATGGAAAATTTCCTTTTTTCCAACTCCTGAAACTGCGCATAACCAGCCCTAATCTCTCCAATCCGCACCTCATCCATGCCACCCGTCTTCTCTTTCCTGTACCGCGCAATAAAAGGAATTGTTGCTCCTTCATCCAATAATGTCAATAAATTCCGGATAAATTGGTTATCCCCTCCACATTTTTTCCGGATAAATTCAACCGGCTCAATGTAATACCCCATATAAAAAATTTAGCTACTTTGCACAAAAGTAGCTAAATTTCATCAAAATCACACAAAACACGGCCCCTCTGTACAGAGAATGCCTAATCTTTCCTATTGAGGCTGCTTTCCGATATAAGCCAAAATACCCCCATCCACATAAAGTACATGCCCATTGACAAAATCAGAAGCCGTAGAAGCCAGAAATATTGCAGGCCCCATCAAATCTTCAGGAGTTCCCCACCTGGCAGCAGGAGTTTTAGCCACTATAAAAGAATCAAACGGATGACGCGAACCATCAGGCTGAAGTTCACGCAAAGGAGCTGTCTGAGGAGTCGCAATATATCCCGGACCTATACCATTACATTGAATATTATACTCACCGTATTCAGAAGCAATATTCCGGGTCAACATTTTCAAACCACCTTTTGCCGCTGCATAGGCAGATACGGTCTCACGTCCCAATTCACTCATCATAGAACAGATATTAATGATTTTCCCGCGACCTTTTTTTATCATACCCGGAATAACAGCTTTGGATACAATAAAAGGAGCATTTAAATCCACATCTATGACCTGACGAAATTCTGCAGCACTCATCTCAGTCATAGGAATACGCTTAATAATACCGGCATTATTCACCAAAATATCAATAACTCCCACTTCCTTTTCAATCCGGGCAATCAAAGCATTCACCTGCTCTTCGCTCGTCACATCACATACATAACCATAAGCACGGACTCCTTCTGCCTCATAAGCAGCTATTCCTTTATCCACCAGTTCCTGCCTAATATCATTAAATACAATAGTTGCCCCGGCTTGAGCAAACCCTTTCGCTATTGCAAATCCAATACCATAGGAAGCACCGGTAACCAATGCAATCTTTCCTTCCAATGAGAAATTTACCATATTCTGAATTTTATATATAAAAACATCAAATTTATAAACAGCACAATCGATAGCACAAAGGTAATAAAATGTCTTTAAAACCATAAAAAGAAAATAAAAAAAAGGGGGGGACAGAAAAATCTTAAATTAAAATTGGTCTTTATTTACCAGAAATTTGAAAACCTACTCCCAAATCTGAAAAGAATCTTTAAGCAAAATCTTCAGTGTAGCGCTAAGGGGAATCGAACCCCTGTTTTAAGAATGAGAATCTTACGTCCTAACCCCTAGACGATAGCGCCATAGACCAACTAAAAAGCCTGCTAAAGCAGACTTCAACCGAGCTGTTAGTGAGATTTGAACTCACGACCTCTTCCTTACCAAGGAAGTGCTCTACCCCTGAGCTATAACAGCATTTCCCAATTTTGAGCCTCTTGTCGGATTCGAACCAACGACCCCGAGATTACAAATCACGTGCTCTGGCCAACTGAGCTAAAGAGGCATTTTTCTTAAACGGGTAAGCTGACTATGTCGCACCGCTACAACCACATATCCTTGCTACCTTCCGATCCTGGGGAGATTCTGCAGGAGCTGGTCGCATAGGACTTACCCGGGCACAAAAGTACAAAAAAACATATTGTTACCAAAGATTTGGAGTACTTTTTATCAAAAAATATTTATATAACGCAAAAAGCACCTTATAATCAATAGATTAAATCTATTAAAATCAAACCCAAAGCAAAAAGTTAAATGTGATTCAGAATGCAACCTCAAAAATATATTTTCGATATAAATACTCAGTTAAATTATATAAACCAGACCAAAATTTAACCTAACAATACTATGCAAACAGATAATAACACACGTTTTACCAACGATGTTTTCTCTAAACTATTATTACATTTAAATACTTCATTATCTTCCTATCGCCATTTCCCACGTAATATTAACTCAGCTTTAAAATCAATAGGGGAATTCAGCAAACATGACAGGGTTTTTATTATCGAAATCCATAACAACATGACCTTCACTATTACCTATGAATGGTGTAACAAAGAAGCTGGTCCGACTCCGGATAAATGGAAACATGCACACATATTTTATAATCCAACACTGGAAAAGCAGCTTTGTACCCAGAATCACATTATTATCCGGGACAAAGACCTTGCAAACCCAGAAATACACACCTTATTAAAAGAGCAAAACTGCCAGCAAATGTTACTATTACCCTTATTCGAATCAGGAGCAAATCTGGCCTTTATCTCATTCTTACAATGTAATTACGCCCACGACTGGTCTGCCGAAGAAATTCAAACCCTATGCCAGCTATCCTCTGTTGTGGCTACTCGCCTGAATAATTATATGTTAATTCACCGCCTGTTATTTCATCTCAAAAAATACCATGAACAAAAAACTTCTTTCTTATTACAATACAACCGTCTGAAAAATATACAGATAGAACTTTCTCCCACCTGGGAAAAAATGAAAAAAAACAACCCAGGTATTCCGGAATTAACAGAAATAGAACAACATATCTCAAATCTGGACAAAATATGTCAGTCTCTGGTTGAAAAATAGATACTCTCATGCCGACAAATAATAATACATATACACTCCTATATATACCCCTTTTATCCTCTGAAACCGAATCGGCTCCTGACGTCCTCCGGAAAGCAAATTTTCATACCCTCCAAGCTTGCTATCAAAAAGCAACACAAATTGCTGAGTCTACACCCCCTGATTTAATTATAATTGACACCGACAACTACACCCAACACAAAAACCAAATTATCCGGGAATTTAAAAACAACAAAAACACCTTCCGGATTCCGGTTCTGATATTATCTCCCCTCCCGGACGAAAATAATTTTCCAAGTTGTCTGAATTATGATGATATCGATTTTATCATAAAACCTTATCATCCGCAAGAATTAATCATCCGCATTCAACATCAGTTATTGCTTCAACATGCCCTCCGCAGGCAAAATACAAAACTAAAACAAACCCTGGAAGCCCGGGATAAATTATACTCTATCATTGCACATGATTTAAGGACTCCCATCAGTACCATTAAAATGGTTAATTCATCAATAGAGAATCAAATTCACAAAATAAAAGACCCGGCAATAGTGAAATTATTCAGAATCATTAATGAAACGACAGAAGAAGCGTTTAATTTGCTGGAAAATTTACTCCGATGGACACGAAATCAGAGTGGAAAAACAAAAGTATATGCCACCACTTTTAATATCAATATCATTATACGCCAGGTCATATCCTTATTCCACACAAGTGCCTCCAACAAAGACATCACTATACACAATCACGCAACAGAACATATTACAGTCTACGCAGATGAAGATATGATTAAAACCGTACTGCGTAATTTAATTTCAAATGCCATAAAATTCACCTATCCCGGAGGACAAATCGATATCTCAGCCACTTCTCTTCCAGAATGTATTCTAATTAGCGTAAAAGATAATGGGAAAGGTATCTCAAAAAAAGATCAGAAAAAATTACTGAAACCCAACGAATATATCACCACCTACGGAACCCGAAACGAAAAAGGAAGCGGTCTAGGCCTGACTCTGAGTCAGGATTTTATAAAATTAAACAAAGGAAAATTGTGGTTTTCTTCCCAGGAAGGAATCGGAACAACATTTTTTTTCACACTCTCCAACCCGCCAACAAAATCTTAATCCCCAACAGAAAGCCTTAAATACATCTTTAAAGCTCCCCAGGCATCCGTAGCTGCATAACGTATCTGTCCTTCATTCAAAACAGGTGCTTCCCAGTTAGATGTACGTTGCCGTTTCGATATCCTGACACGAAAAATAATAGCCATTAACTTCGAAAAAGATTTATCTTCTATCCCAAACCGAATAACATATTCCTGTAAATCCACAAAAGAGGCAGGAGCAAAATCCCCCAATTTTTTTAAATTTCTCAAATCATCCCGAATCCCTACTCCGATTTTAATTACCTTGGGATCACTGAGCAAATTCCGCAAAGCCACCCCCCAACCACATTTGTTCAGTCGAAACAAGTACACACGTTCCAAACTTGCCAATTGCAATAACCCCACCCGATAACTCTCACCCTTACGAAAAGCCGGGCGAGTTTCTGTGTCAAATCCCAAATAAGGACACTCTTGTAAAAACTCCGCAATCCGCTCAGCTTCAGATGCATCTTCAACAACAACAACTTCGCCCGAAAAAACAAACGGAGGCAAATGTCCTATTTCTTCCTTACTTATATTCCTCTTTAAATCCATCATTATAACTTCTTCTTATATCTCATCATCCTTAACCTGAAATACTGCATAATGAACGGCACGCAACACTTCAGTACAAGCCTTCCCCCAATATAACTCAAAATTATTATTCAACTGCCACAAAGCTTCCCCTATCACTTCCGGAATACCGCAACGGAAAGAAGAAATAAAATTTTTCAAATCCTGGTAAATATCACAAACTTTTTCAGCAATAGAATGAACAATAGGTGTCTCACTGTATTGCATATTATCATCAAAGACCTCCAGATATTCATCGTATTCCCCCAACAACCGATGTACCTCGCTATACAAAAAATTATACTGTTCTTCTGTAACAAAATCCTCCGTCAAACCCTCCTCTTCCACATCACTCTCTGGCAAAAGGGCACCTTTCAGGTAAATCAACGGAATAAATTTTTGTAAACGTTGCACAAAATCTTTTCGACGCATCTGCGGAACCGTTTCTACAAAATCACAAAATTCTTTAACAACCGCCACAAATTCAATCACTTCTTTACTGTAACCAACATGTTGAAAATCTTCCATCATTTTTGCTTTTTAATTCTAAATGCAAAGATACGAAGTTTAAAAAAAATCATATCTGGATTCATAATAAATAAAATATATTTTTTACCTTTGCACCACTGCAAATGGAAAGATGCAGGAGTGGTTGAACTGGCACGCCTGGAAAGCGTGTAAACCTCTAAAGGGTTTCGGGGGTTCGAATCCCCCTCTTTCCGCTCTTATAAAGGTTATAATCTTTAGGATTATAACCTTTTTTAGGTATTTCATCTCAGCCACGTAAAAAACTTTGGCACCTATACCATTTCTACCATAAATAAAAAAGAAAGACTGAATTTCTCCAATCTTTCTTTTACATATCAGTTATTTATAGGATTAAAAAGCTGATGCGACACCGCCACCGGCCGAATAGTCCACGATGTCCTCCCAGCAGCGGGCGAGGATGTCGCTGATGCGCAGGCTGGTCATGCACGAGAAGAGCGATGCAGTCTTCAACAGGGGCTTCTTCAGGGTGTCTCGGCCAGTTTGTAGAGCTCTTCCACTGAAAGATAATCCTTGACCACGTCCTCGGTCTCGATCTTTTCGAGGAAGTCGTTGACGTTGGTGCGGATCAGCCCGTTACGGTAGAGGATTTTCAGAAGTCCCCTAAATGTAGACCAGTATCCCGATGCGGAGTTTCGTGTAATGCGTCCGTTACGCTTGAGTTTCTTAGCCGTCAACAGGTACTCACGGAACTTGTTGCAGAGATCAATGTCGAGCTCCTCAAAAGTACACTTCCCTTCCCTTATTTTGACTTTACTTTAATGAACGTATATATGAATACGGGGATAAAGTAAAGGTAGAACACAATATTTATTTATAACTGTTTCCTGTTTTGGAAACTTTGTTGTATATTTGTTAGCGTATAAATATTATATCATATGGCAAATAGCTTGGAAAATATAGGTTCGATGATTCGTAATGAGCGTCTTCGCATAGGGCTTACTCAGGAAGAACTAGGTGAACGTGTAGGAGTCGGGAAAGCCCAGATTTCTAAAATAGAGAGTGGAAAGGGGCTCACAATAAAGACTGTTACAAAGGTACTAGATGCTCTTGGTATGTCGGCTTTTGTTGTTTTGAAAAATGAGCAAAAGGTTGATAAAAACGTGATAGCATATATTGTTTCTGCTATTAGTGAATTTGCCAAAAGTCACCATCTTTCTGTTCATGAAGCAAGTAATTATTTGATACGTTTTAAAGGTATTGATTTTATTACAGAGCATTACGATGCAGAACATTTGCTTTCATTTGATGATTGTGTTCAAGATCTTACACAAGTTTGTCTAAATAATGGAGGAGGTATTCGATGAAACTATACCATGGTTCGAATATAGTAATTGATCGGATAGATCTGTCAAAATGCAAACCTTATAAGGATTTTGGACAAGGTTTTTATCTGACAGAGATTAAGGAACAGGCAGAACAAATGGCCAGACGTACATCTGCTATTTATGGTGGAGAACCAATAGTTACAGAGTTTGAATTTGACGAAACAGCCTTAAAGACTCTTTCGGTCAAGACATTTGAAGAGCCAAATGAAGACTGGGCCTTGTTCGTTATGGCTAATCGTAGCAGGAATAACTTACAGCCGACACATAGTTTTGACATTGTCATAGGCCCTGTTGCCGATGATACCATTGCAACCTTGTTCCGTAATTTTGATGATGGAATTATTGATTTGCAAATGCTCGTGAATGGTTTAAAATACAAAAAAATTTCATCACAATATTTGTTTCATTCGGCAAAAGCCATTAAATACTTGCACAGATTATGAATAAACGGATGCAATATCTGGTAGAAGGTATTACCAAAGATATAATAGCTTATCTTATGGAAGATAGCGGATGCGATTTGCCAACTGCTCTCAAAGAATTCTATAACTCAGAAACTTTTGTAAAACTCTCTGATGAATCTACGGGGCTCTATATTGAAAGTTCAGCTTATGTGTATGAAATGTTGAAAGGTGAATTAACAAATGGAAGGCTTAAATAGATAGAAGAATAGTGTTAATGACAATTTTATCATTTTTTATTTGAATGAAATTTATCGCATATGAAATAATTCATTTAGTTGATAAAAATAAAACTGACTATATGAGTAAATGGCTATAAGAAGTATATATATCGAATCTCCGCTCATTGGAAAAATGACGCAAGGTAGTATTATAAATGGATGCATTTCTGAAGACTTTCCTAATGAAGAAGTATATGGATTCATAATTACTCCGCGTTGTGACCTTGAACATCAAGGAAAAGTTAATACTGTTCATTATATTCCTGCTGTACCTTTTGAGTTATGGTTTGATGTGATTGCACGTCCTATTATTAAAGATTTATGGCAAAAAGACAACAAAAGTAAATTAAATAACTTATTTAAAGGGGCGAAATTGGGTGATGAAGTAATGGAAACAGGATTGTCTTATGAGCAATTAAATCAACTTTGTAATCTAAAAATAAGCAAAAAGACGATAAAAGATGAAATAAAGCAGTTGTTAGACGCTTATTTCTTACTATGGTTCTTATGATACATTTGACTAAAAAGATTATTCTTGATGCGATAAATAGTGCATCGCTAGACAATTCCTTCATAAGTGGATGGTGGATTTGTAATGACGATAATACAGAATCTCTTCCCCTCCTCCAAGTTGCAAGGAGAGTATACAATGATGAGTTTGATTATGCTCATGAACTTGATTATGCCGAGGCATTCAAAAAACTTGGAATCAACGTCAGACTAAAAAAAATAGCACGTATTTGTTGGAACACAAATGGTTGGACATGTCCTTCCGGACGAATTGGTAAAAGCAAGAATAAGGACTCATATGAATATAAATACGGATTCGGTCACGAGGAATGGTTATTTGACATTGCCAAGACGATAAATGGCTATCATTATGGACATATTCAAGCAGTTGATTCTTATAAGGAAAATTTACCTTTTGATATCTCTCTCTTTACGATAAACGATAAAACAAAACAGCGTTACTGGGTAGGGGAGATTCTTGATGTAGAACCAGTTTTCAATAAAGAGGCAAAAACTATTCTTAGTGAGTACAAGAAAAAAGGGTGGTATGCAGAAATGCAGGCACAACTTAAAGACTACATAGAAAAAATACCTACTGGATTTGCCTTTAATCTCCGATATAGACCTAAAAATCTCCGGAAATATGATGTTCTGAAACCTGTCGATAGAAAAGAACCCAATGTTAAGACATGCTATTATACATCACTTTATAACCTTAAGACAATTTTCAAACCTGGAGATCATTTCGTCTTTCAACCCGGTTTCCGAACAGAAGAAACTGAGCTAGATGCCCAAAATGCTTCTTCTCATCATTCTCATATTTCAAAACGTCATCCAGTTATCCAAAAAGCTCTTTACGATTATCTTGTAAAAGAATACGGGAAAGAAAATGTTGGTACAGAAAATCTTACTCCTATTGGAACAGAAATCGATATCGTGACGAAGGATGGTGATAAATACGATCTTTATGAAATCAAGACAATATCAGACATTCGTCTATGCATTCGTGAAGCACTCTCACAACTACTTGAATATGGTCTATACCGTACCGACATCAAGGTCCGTAATTACTATATCGTAGGCAGTATTGTACTTACTAACGATGCACAGAATTACTTGCATGCTCTTCGTAAAAAGTATCATATTCCAGTTAACTACATTCAAGTTGATGCGGAAAACAAAATATATAAATATTAATGGCTATGGATATTTTTGCTGAGGCTCTGAAAATCAGAGATAGTCTTACTGACTATGAAGAAAATCATATTGATACTAATCTTGCTCCCGTTCTGCCATTTAAGGGGAACGACAGAATAAAGTTAATCGTAATTGGACAGGATCCAACAATAACTGAAGTAAAAGAAAGGGGAAAAATCAAGACAACATTAAAACTGGATGCGCCAGGACCACTTAGAAGATATATTGAAAGTATCTGTAGGGGTTTAGAGATTACAATCGAGAATGTCTATGCCACGAATCTTTTTAAGTATTTCTACAAAAAGAAGCCTACCTCTACATCAAAAGTCTTAGCTGCTCATTTAGAAAGCAATTTGGCTTTGTTAAAAAAAGAACTGTCTGAATATAGTGATTGCATTATCATCACTTTGGGCCAGCCGGTACTTCAATTATTGACAGACAAAAAGCATTTCGTTAAAGATTATTGGGGCTATAAGAATGGTGAATTCCACTACCTTGAACCTGATGAAAATAAATTGGAGCTAAAAGTATACCCATTTGCCCATCTTCCAAGCATAAATAGCCCACGCTCTTCTTTTTATCGTGGCCATCTTAATATGTATATCCAATATGTTAAGGGTCAGCACCATTGGTCCAAAGGCAAATGATAAGAGAAATTAATTATGACTACGCTACTTTAGGAATAAGTACAAACCAAACAACGAATAGTATTAAAATGTTTATATTAAAACATATCATTATGAATGAAGAATTTGCAGATATACATTGTATAGTGCGGATGTCCGTTCCGGCAGCCGCTTGCAGCGTAGCGAATGTTCTACGATAGGAGTGGAAAGTGATATTCTTGGTGATACCGGCTTCGCGAATCCATTCTTTCATAGGATGCTGTGTCCAACTTCGTTTCAATCCTTTAAATACTAATCCGGTTTTTTCCGGAGAATAGCCGATTAATTGCAGGGCTTCGTCACTGATAGGAATGATGTCTTCCGTCTTGGTCTTTTGGGTAATTGTGTGGACACATTTTCCTCCGGCTGCAAAGTCAACGATTTCATGCCATTGTAACGATAGTATGTCGCTGATTCTGAGACTTGTCAGACATGAGAACAATGATGCTGTCTTCAGAATCGGCTTTTTGCAAGGTGTTTCTGCCAATTTGTATAGTTCTTCCACACTTAGATACTCTTTTGGGGTATCTTCTGTTTCGATTTTATCCAAAAAGTCATTGATATTGGTCTTGATTAGCCGATTGCGATAAAGGATTTTCAAAAGTCCCCTGAATGTTGACCAATAGCCGGAAGCAGAGTTCTTTGAAATGCGACCGTCACGCCTGAGTTGCTTGGCATTTAGCAGATACTCACGAAACTTATTACAAAGGTCAATATCAATTTCTTCAAAAGTACATTTGCCATGAACGAAGTTGTAGAAATGGTGGTACACAAATTCCCACTTTGGGTCATGTTTACGGAGCTGATTACGGAAATACTCCAGGAAATCAGCCTTGAGTTTGTACTTGTCGAAGAAGTCATACCGTTCATTCACTACCGACTCGAACCTGCGGCAACGGATGGCTTCAGCCTTCTCGGCCATTACCTCGTTGAAGTCCTGTTCCCGCTTGTTCTTCGGATTGGCATATATATAAATGCCAAGCGATTCATGACGGATAACTTTCATTGTTTCCTTGTCTCTATACCCAGGATAATAATCCAGATAAAACGACAGCATCCTGTTTTTCAAAGGACGTGTTCTTAATGTTACGGTTTTACAATCGTTCATAATGTTATATTTTTTATGGTTGTTATTAATTCGCTGGCAAATCACTGTAATGTAACCATGCAGACCATCTTCAGTGAAGATTAATTTTAGAATAATTTACGGTAGCCTACAATCAGGTCACTTACGGACACCCATCACCCGGTCAAAATCCACTTTCAGGAAGCGGACGAAGCGACCGTTCTTCTCTCGGCTGATCTGATGGAATTGCAGAATATTATAAACCGAGTCACGGGAGAGTTTGAATTTTTCCATAGCCTCCTTGACGGTGTAGTATTCGGCCTTGCTCTCCTCCGCAGAGTTTTTCGAGAGGTCGAAGTGGAGTTTGGAGTAGAATATCTGCCCGTGTTCTTTTTTCGATGGGATATTGTTGCGGTAGACGTGCGAACGGATGGCGACACGTGTCATGCCGTACTTCTCCTGAATATCTTCGGGAGTGTACCATTCCGTCAGGTCGGAGTCCACCTCATATCTGGCAAAGGCGGCATCAATATGTTTCTTGCTGTAATAGTTGAACTGGCGGATTCTCACTTTCGGGACCTTGTGCTGTCGTGTATAAGTCCATACCCATTTGGCATTGACCTTATATTTCTGCGCAATCTCCTCAGCGGTGTAATACTCGGTGATGTCAAAGTCCTCTTTGGGCATGATACGTTCGTAAGGCTTGGTCTTCATCATCAGCTCGATGTCCGCACGGCGGATGAGCGACTTTTTCCCACTCAGACGGGAGGCCCGCAGTTTAGATTCCTTGACCAGTTTATAGATGTATTGCCGGGTAACACCCATCAGCTTTGCTGCTTGGGCAAAAGAGAAGAAATCTTGTCCCTCGGCGGCTTGTCGAGGTTGTAGCAACTCTTGCGAGCGTTTCAATTGCCGCTTGCGTTCCCGGATGCGTTCTTTGTAACCAAGATTGGAGCACTGATGGCTACAATAGCAGGTCGTCGTCTTTTGAGCTATAAATGGCTTTCCACACCATTGACAAATCTTTCGTACTTCCATATTTTCCTCGTTTACATTGGGGATAATTTCTCCTTATTTCTCCCGGATTTTGTCAACACATGTAAACCATTGTCAACACACGTCAACTAATGCGTCACTGTGACATTCGGGTTAGCCGTGAATTTCCGTCGCGGTAGAAATAGGATAGAAAAATATGGATAAAAACCGTTACTACCAAATAAGGATTGGAAAGTATTAAAATAGAAAAGTCACTGAAATACAGCGACTTTATTCTAAATGGTTATGGCTGCTTATGGCAGTTTCTAAGCCATCACTTCCCGACGCAAAAATTCTTAAATATGTTTCCCAACACCTCATCAGTAGTAATTTCGCCGGTAATTTCGCCGAGATAATGGAGACATTCGCGGATATCCTGAGATACGAATTCACCGCTGAGGCCGGAAGATAAGCCGGAAATTACCCGTTCAACGGCCAGATGCGCCTGTCGGAGGGCTTCATAATGCCGGACATTGCTGACGATAACATCCGAAGGATTTAACTCATTTAAATTTACGACATCCGTCAATTCATGAATTAAAAACTCTAAATTAAAGCCCGTGCGGGCTGAAATCGGGATAATTTTTTCCCCGGAAGTAAAAAACCGGATAGTCTCCTGAGGTGTCAGCAAATCATCCACCTGATCGGTCTTGTTCAGCACGACAATCAATTCTGCCGAGTCAGCCAAATGCTTTTTCACTTCACAATAATACTCTTCAAAACGTTCTACCCCTCGCTGCAAATCGGTCAGCAGCAATACCACACTTGCCTGGCTGATTTTTGAAAAGGTCCGCTCAATTCCCATATTTTCTATCTCATCCGACGTTGTGCGAATCCCAGCTGTGTCAATAAAACGGAAAGTAATCCCGTTCAGATTTATCGTATCTTCAATCACGTCACGGGTGGTACCTGCAATATCCGATACAATGGCTTTTTCTTCCTGCAATAAAGCATTCAACAAGGTACTCTTTCCTACATTGGTATTACCGACAATAGCGACAGGCACCCCGTTCTTGATTACATTTCCCAACGAGAATGAATGACACAAACGTTCCAACAAAGCTTCTATATTGCCGGCAAGCCGAAGCAACTCCGAACGGTCAGCAAATTCAACATCTTCCTCTGAAAAATCCAGTTCTAATTCCAACAATGAAGTAATCCGTAACAACTCTGCCCGCAACTTCATCAGCTCAGCAGAAAATCCGCCTTTCATCTGGCTGATAGCCATCCGGTGGGAAGCTGCCGAAGAAGAGGCAATCAAGTCGGCCACGGCTTCCGCCTGGGACAAATCCATTTTCCCGTTCAAAAAAGCCCTTTGGGTAAACTCCCCCGGAGTAGCCAAGCGTGCTCCGGTATCTACCAATAATTTCAACAATTGTTGCTGGATATACACCGAACCGTGGCAGGCAATCTCCACCGACTCCTCCCCCGTAAACGAATGGGGCATATGAAAAACCGTCACCAACACTTCATCCACCACCTTTCCCTTCTCCACTATCCGCCCAAACCGAACCGTATTCGCAGCAGCCTCCTGCAAAGATTTTCCCGACGGCGATTCATACAACTGGTCTACCAAAGCGATACACCCTTGGCCCGAGAGCCGAATCACAGCAATAGCTCCCATGCCAGGAGCCGTCGAAACTGCACATATGATATCTGAAACATTCATTTTTCATTATCCATTTAAGCTGTGACATAATTATAAATCCCAACTATTTCAAACAAAAGTACAGATTTTAAAGCTAAACTATAAGCAGATTTTTATACTTTTTTTAATAACACAGAAAACTATCAATGAAAATTATACGTATATGGTAAAATTAATATTGGGAAATAAGCAATAAATCATCAAAAGTCCGAAAAAATACTATAAATAACTAAATAAAAACGACCTATTATGAAACAACTATTATTTTTACTACTAGTAGCGGCATTAACGCTTCCTGTCTTCGAAAGCACTGCACAGACACTGGGAAACCAAACTCCAGTTCGTGTCCAAGAATTAACCAAAAAACAAATCCGGCAGGTAAAAAAAGACTTACGTAAAAAAGCCAGAGAAGCAGCTGATCAAAAAGCTTTTGAATCTGCCATAGAAGCTCTGAAAGACCGGAATTGGGTTCTTATGGCAAACACTCTATACGGACCACGAGGAGCTGCCATTCCTGTTTCCGACAACACCAACTTCATTCAATTCAAAGGAAATACAGTTTATGTACAATTAGCATTCAATGGCATTGCCGGCCCTAACGGATTAGGAGGAATTACTGTACAAGGTACACCTTCACAAATTACAAGTAATACAGATAAACATGGAAACATTACTTATTCTTTCTATGTCAACGGCACCGCATTAACTGCTCAGATTGTCCTAAACATTAGCGCAGGAAGCAATTATGCAAATGCAACCGTATATCCGATGATGAACAGTAATAATCTAACTTTCACTGGTATTCTGGTTCCGACCTCTGAGTCAGGAATTTTCAGAAGTGGATTTATCAGCTACTGAAAAAAGTAACTATATACAAGTTTGATATAAACTTGTATATAGTTATCTCCCAAAAAAGCTTTTAAATTAGCTTCTCTTAAACTAAAGCTATTCTACCTTTTCCAATTCTACTGTAAAATGCCGCATAATTGGAAACTCTTTGGTAATGACATATCCACGGGTGATGGCTTCGCGACGGTCATATACATTCTTTAAAGCAACAGCTATTACGTCCATGTGGTTGTTAGTGTAGGTACGCCGCGGGATAGCAAGACGTAAGAGTTCTAAACTTGGATAGCGGTTCTCGCGGGTTACGGGATCGCGGTCAGCCAAGATAGAACCTATTTCAACACCACGAATACCAGCCTCAAGATACAATTCTACACCCAAGGTCTGAGCTATAAACTCTTCTTTCGGCACGTGAGTCAAAATCTTCTTGGCATCAACAAAAATAGCATGTCCACCAGCAGGACGCTGATAAGGAATGCCGTATTCATCCAATTTTGCTCCAAGATATTCAACCTGTTTAATACGGGTTTCCAAATATTCAAATTCCGTTCCTTCGTCCAATCCCTGTGCCAAAGCATTCATATCACGTCCGGACATTCCACCGTAAGTAATAAAACCTTCGTTCATGATACAGAACATCTGACAACATTTCCACAACTCTTCGTTTTTAAAGGCCACAAAACCACCCATATTGACAATGGCATCTTTCTTGGAAGACATGGTCATAATGTCGGCATAGGAAAACATCTCTCTCACAATTTCCTTAATGGTCTTATTCGCGTAGCCTTTCTCCCGAGTCTTTATGAAATAGGCATTTTCTGCAAAACGAGCAGAATCAATCTGCAAATTCACACCATATTTGCGACATAACGCAGAAACTTCACGTATGTTTTGCATGGAAACCGGCTGTCCTCCCGCCGTGTTGTTGGTAACAGTCAATACAACAGCAGGTATTTTTTCCTTCGGATATTTCTGAAGCACGGCTTCTAGTTTGGCAGGATCCATATTCCCTTTAAAAGGTATTTCCAATTGAGTATCTGCTGCCTCATCAATTGTACAATCTATAGCTAAAGCCTTTCTAAATTCAATGTGTCCTTTCGTCGTATCAAAATGCGAGTTACCTGGCAATACATCTCCCTCTTTGATAATCGTAGAGTAAAGCACATTTTCAGCAGCCCGCCCCTGATGAGTGGGTAAAAAATAATCAAATCCCAAAATATCCTTAATGGCATCCTTCATCTTATAGTAAGAACGTGCACCGGCATAACTCTCATCGCCCAGCATTAGTTCCGCCCATTGTTTATCACTCATTGCTCCTGTACCAGAATCGGTCAGTAAATCAATAAACACCTGGTCACTCTTCAAATTGAAAAGATTATACTTTGCTTCTTTAATCCACTGTTCACGTTCTTGACGAGTACTTTTACGAATGGTTTCCACCATTTTAATCCGAAATGATTCTGCAAAAGGTAATTCCATAATAATATATTCTATTAGTTATCAGATAAAAATTTTATAACATGTACAGAAAAGAAGATTCTTGCAAAGAATCCTTCCCTTATAAAACCAACAAAGAGAAAAAATGAGTTCAGAAATCAAACTCATCACGTTTTTTGATATTCAAAAAAAGATGATTTAAAGGTAATATGTCTAATTGATTTCGCATACGTTTGCAAAAATATAAAAATGTATGGAAAAATATAATCTCATTCATAAAAATTAATCTATATATATTCTATATCCAAATATTATAATTTACTATAAGAATGTATATGAGTACTTATAATTATTTTAATAGTTATTTTCAAGAAACTTTTTCGTATGAAGGATATACTTTATATTTGCAAAAAAGAAAACTGACATATATCATGAATATACTCTTCTATCTTCTGCTCCCACTGGTTATATTTACCATATTACTATATCCTCTATTACGAAAAGCTGTATCTTTATTAGAAATTTTAGTCAACAAGTACATTCAACAATCTTCTTTTTCAAATAAATCTCAGACAGACAAAGATAAAACGGCAACTCAAACAATAATCAATTTAAAGTTATTAGCTTACGAACGAATTATTTTACTCACAGAACGCCTGAAACCAGATTCACTAATTCCCCGCACTATTTCAACAACTTTATCTTACAAAGAATATCAGATTTTGCTGTTAAATGAAATCCGGAAAGAATTTGAATACAACCTTTCCCAACAATTATACCTCAGTGAAAATACCTGGACCATTGTCACCAATTTCAAAAATAACATGACCACTTTAATTAATACTGCAGCAGCCGATTGCTCCTCAGATGCAACAGCACATCAATTAGCACAAAAAATTTTAGAAAATTACATTACTTCGGACTTAAAAGCTGACCAGATTTTAAAGATTATAAAGACGGAAGTTCAGGCAAATTAAGCACCTTCTATACAAATAGAATACATTTACCTGCGTTTCCGCCTTCCTTCTTTCGTTCGATCCATACGGGACTTTTGTGGTATTTTACTATTCTTTGCAGATTTAATATGAAAAGCTCCTCCCCCCATCGGTTTTCCTCGTTGATAAACAATATTTGCTGTCTGCACTTTTTCTTCATCCATCAACAAATCAGAAATTTCCAGTTCTTCAGGTAAGTCAGTCACCGAAATCTTTTGCTCTATTAACTGCTCTATCTTATCAAATTTTTCTTCCTCTTTCTCAGAAACAAAACTTATAGCTGTCCCTTCTTTTCCTGCCCGGGCTGTACGCCCAATACGATGCACATATTCTTCAGGAATAGAAGGAATATCAAAATTAATAACATGTGACACCTCCTGCACATCAATTCCCCGAGCTGCTACATCCGAAGACACTAAAATACGAGTCCGTCCGTCCTTAAAAGCTTTCAAAGCATTTAATCGTGAATTTTGTGCTTTGTTAGAATGAAGTACACTTAATCCATCCTTCCAATAATCTGCCAGTTTTTCTACAATCCGGTCAGCATTCCTTTTGGTTTCAGTAAAAACCATAACCCGTCGGAACTCTTCTGAATCAGTCAATAATAATTTCAGTAAATTAATTTTAGTCGCAATATTGGGAACGTCATACCGAATTTGCAACACATTCTCTACTGGTGTTGCATGAGCTGCAGTTTCAACGCGCACCGGATCCGGAGCCAAAAATTCTTGCGCCATTTCAGCAATAGTAGCTGAAAAAGTAGCTGAAAACAACAAAGTTTGATGTTTCTCAGGAATTACTTCCAATATACTTTTCAATTGTGGCATAAATCCTAAATCCATCAGTCGGTCGGCTTCGTCAACTACAACCGTCTTTATTTGGGAAGTACGAATAATCCCATTCATATAAATATCCATAAACCGCCCAGGGGTAGCAACCAATAAATCTACCCCTTCATAAACAGCTGCTTGCTGAGTACGAATATTGGTCCCGCCATAAATTCCAACACAACGGATATCCATATACTCTGTCAATAATTCTACACTTTCACAGACTTGAACAACCAATTCCCGGGTAGGTACTACAACCAAAGCACGCGGATAGCTTCCCTGTGCATAATGCAACTTCATCAAGACTGGTATCAAATATGCCAAAGTCTTACCTGTACCTGTCTGGGCAATACCAACCATATCTTTACCGGAACGAATCACAGCAAATGCCTGTTCCTGAATAGGAGTCGGTTCTTCTAATCCTGCTTCTTCTAAAGCCATTAGAATTTGCTTGCTGATATTTAAATTTTTAAAAATCATAATCTCATATATCGGGAAATACCCTGGTTTTATATCAATAAGCGCAAAAATACAAAAAAGGGAAACGGAATAAAAATAAATATTACAGCAACAAAAAAAACATATGGAAAAACTATACATTATAATAGAATACGAATAAATAATTATTGTAAGCAAATTCCATAAATATTTTATTTGTTTATTAAAAAATTTAACCTTACATTTATTCCACTGATTAACCATAAAACTTTTGAGATATGACTACAATGATTACTTTCAATGAATTAAGAAAAATCAAAGACATGTTGCCCGCAGGAAGTATGCAAAGAATTGCTACGGACCTAGGTATTAGTGTTGAGACAGTTCGTAACTATTTCGGAGGAGACCATTATAATGAAGGTAAAGCAGTCGGATTACATATTGAACAAGGCCCCAATGGTGGAATTGTAAAATTAGATGACACCACCATTTTGGAAAAAGCAAAAGAAATCCTTCAGTGTTAAAGTAAGCAGGCATTTTGTATTCAACCAATCCGTCGCATCATTTCCATTGGATATACACACACGATAGGTTATCGTTTTGAATATGATTTATATATCCTTTAGTAAATATCCCGGATGAAACATGAAATCCAAAAAGAGGAATACAAAATGCCTCCCTTTCATTTTACACTTATTTGTGAATCAGTAAAAACAAAAGCTTCCGAAGCACGTGACAAAATATAAGCAGCCGGTAAAGCAGCCTCAGAGGAGTAAAATATTTCATGCAAAATCATTGCTTTTTCTGTCCCAAGTACAGGTATCAAAATAAGTTTACTATTCAAAATCAACGGCCCTGTCATTGTTATTCTTTTTTGTCCGGTCACCGGATGCTGCGATACTGCATAACAACGCTTATCTATCAATAAATCCACATTTTGAGAAAAAATCGAAGCTGTATGTCCATCCTCTCCTATCCCCAAAATAACACAATCAAACTGAGGTAAACAGGAACATTCCGGTAATTCCCGCCTTACCATCTCAGAATAATGCTCAGCTTCAATTTCCGGCTTTTCTTCTCCACGAATCCGATGAATATATTCTGCCGGAATATTTAAAGGTCGAAACAATAAATCATAAGCATATTTATAATTACTTTCCTCATCCTGTGGCTTTACACAACGCTCATCCACCCAATAAAAACGTAATTGCTCCCAATGAATCTGATTACGAAACTCACTTGCCCATATCTGATATAATTTCCGAGCCGTACCAGCTCCGGATAAAGCCAAATGAAAAGGAATACGATGCAATTTCATCTCCTCTAATAACCGCCCGGAAACTGCTCTCAGCACCTCTTCAGACGAACCATAAACTTCAAGTTTCATGATTGAGTATTTAATTTACAATTTACTTGTCTCCTTAATATGAATTCCACCCCATCTATCCGGAGAAATTTCAAAAATAACTACGCACAAAAGACAAGAAAGTTTTTAATTATTTTATCTACTTTTGTCTCTGAAAGAATCCATATCACATAATCCTATTTCAAGGATTAATCAAATATATTAAAGAACTTTTAATGAATAAAATAATATTAAAACCAGGTAAAGACCGTTCCGTTTTCCGTTTCCATCCCTGGATTTTCTCCGGAGCCATTGCCAATACAGAAGGAAATTTACAAGAGGGAAACTTAGTAAAGGTATACAACTCCGAACAGCGATACCTAGCCACAGGACATTGTCAGATAGGCTCTATTGCTGTTAGAATTCTGACCTTTGAAGAAGAAAATATTGATTACAACTTTTGGAAGAAACGGATAGAAAATGCCTGTCAAATGCGCAAAGCCATCGGCATCACAAATTCTTCCACTAACAACGTATTTCGCCTGATTCATGGAGAAGGCGATCATCTTCCCGGATTAATTGTCGATTACTACGCCGGCGTAGCCGTCGTACAGTTCCATACTGTTGGCATGTTCCTGGAAAAAGAAAATATAACCCGAGCCTTGCGAGAAGTTTTAGGCAACAAAATCACGGCCATTTATAATAAATCTGAATCGACCTTACCTTACAAAGCTGCCATTGAACCGAAAAATGGCTATCTATATGGGAAAGCCGAAAATTTTATAGCCATCGAAAATGGTTTGAAATTTAATGTAGACTGGCTGGAAGGACAAAAAACCGGCTTCTTTATCGACCAGCGGGAAAACCGCAGTCTTTTGGAAAAATATGCAAAAGACAAAAATGTACTGAACATGTTTTGCTACACCGGAGGATTTTCTTTTTATGCCATGCGCGGAGGAGCCAAGTCCGTACACTCCGTTGATGTTTCTGCACGGGCAATCGAATTGACAAAGCAAAATGTAGAATTAAATTTTCCAGGTGACTCCCGGCACGAGGCTTTTGCCGAAGAAGCATTTAAATTTCTGGAAAGTTCATACGGTAAATACGACTTAATCATTCTGGACCCTCCCGCTTTTGCCAAACACCAGAATGTACTGAATAATGCAATACAAGGCTATAAAAAACTTAACCGAAAAGGAATTGAAGTAATCAAACCCGGAGGAATTATTTTCACGTTTTCCTGTTCTCAGGTGATGACCAAAGAGTTGTTCCGGCAAACCGTGTTCACCGCTGCAGCCAATACCGGACGTAAAATACGTATTCTGCATCAACTGACCCAACCGGCAGACCATCCGGTGAGTATATATCATCCGGAAGGAGAATATCTGAAAGGCTTAGTATTATATGTAGAATAAAAAGCTATAAAAAATCAGCCGGAAAGCGGCGTCGGTTTGTTTATACCGTCCTTACTTTCCGGCTGAAAAAATATAATTCCGCCTTACCGGATGTTCTGAGCCACCCGGATTACCTCCTCGGCCAAAGCATTGGCTGCAGCCTCGTCCTTCGCTTCAGAATAAATACGGATAATCGGTTCTGTGTTAGACTTCCGCAAGTGTACCCATCCTCTTTCAAAATCGATTTTCACCCCGTCAATATCCGTCACTTTTTCATTGGCATATTTCTCTTTCAAACCTTTCAATATCTTGTCGACATTCATCTCCGGAGAAAGAGTGATTTTATTTTTAGAAATAAAGTATTGCGGATATTCTTTCTTCAATTCCGTCATTTTCTTTCCCTTGGCAACATAATGAGAAAGGAACAAGCCGACTCCGACCAATGCATCCCGACCGTAATGACTATCCGGGTAAATCACACCTCCGTTACCTTCCCCGCCAATCACGGCATGCGTGGCTTTCATCTTTGCCACCACATTCACTTCCCCTACTGCCCCGGCATTGTATTCCTGTCCTGCCGCAACCGTAATATCCTTCAATGCACGTGAAGAAGAGAGATTGGACACCGTATTGCCCGGAGTATGTTTCAGCACATAATCCGCAACAGCCACCAAGGTGTATTCCTCCCCGAACATCTCTCCCGTCTCACTGATTAAAGCCAAACGGTCCACATCCGGGTCCACAACAATCCCTAAATCCGCATGACACTCTTTCATCTTTGCTGCAATCTGGGTCAGATTTTCCGGAATAGGCTCCGGATTGTGGGCAAATTTTCCGGTAGGCTCGCAATTTAATTCAACCACCTCCTTGACACCAAGTGCTCTCAACAATTCCGGAATAACCACCCCACCGATGGAATTCACAGCGTCTACAACGACTTTCAGATTTGCCTTAGCAATAGCATCCCGATTTACTAACTTCAATCCCAATACGTGATCGATATGGTATTGCGTATAATCTTTTTCTGTAATTTCCCCCAATTCATCCACCTCTGCATACTCAAAATCTTCCTTCGCCGCCAGTTCCAGCACTTGTGCACCATCGGCTGCCGAAAGAAATTCCCCCTGGCTGTTCAATAATTTCAACGCATTCCACTGCTTCGGATTGTGGCTGGCAGTAAGGATAATACCTCCATCCGCCTTTTCTGCCGTCACAGCAATTTCCGTTGTCGGTGTAGTTGCCAAACCAATATTGATTACATCGTGACCTAAACCGGACAAAGTAGCCGATACTAATTTAGCATACATATCTCCCGAAATACGGGCATCCCGCCCCAACACTATCCGAGCTTTCTTTTTTCCGGCTCCGGTTTTCAGCCAAGTCGCATACGCCGAAACAAATTTTACAATATCAAGCGGAGTCAGGTTATCCCCCGGACGGCCACCTACCGTTCCGCGTATACCAGAAATAGATTTGATAAGTGTCATATTAGAATTAATTAAGATAATACTGATTGTTGAGCGCAGACACCCCACGCTAAACACACCCCAAAAATAAAATAAATTAATAAGTTTACCCAACAATCGTAGAAATATTATTAAGAATACAAAAAAATCCGGAAACTCATCTCTGAATTTCCGGATAATTCTATAACATTCCCACTTCTCAGATCAGTGCCTGATAAGCCTCTGCATTCAACAAACCATTTAATTCTGCTTCATCGCTAATCTTAATTTTCACAATCCACCCTTTTCCGTAAGGATCTTTGTTCACCAATTCCGGCTCATTCTCAAGCTCCTCGTTGAATTCAAGTACTTCGCCACTTACAGGTAAATAAAGGTCAGAAACAGTTTTCACAGCCTCAATCGTTCCAAAAGTATCTCCACCGCCAAGCTCATCTCCCACAGTTTCACATTCAACAAATACAATGTCTCCCAATTGACTCTGAGCATAATCAGTAATGCCGACAAAGGCCTCATCACCTTCTACACGAATCCATTCGTGTTCCTTGGTGTACTTTAATTCTGCAGGTACATTCATTATTTTATCGTTTTAATTTGTTACCCGAGGTACATGACCTCATTTCAATTACTATAAATTTTCCGAACCGGGGGAAAATTTCATCCTTTCCCCAACAGATTGATTCGTCAAAGTTAAATAAAAATTTTAATAAGTTCTTTCCCTGCACAAACGTTTTCTGAATTTTATTTGAAAAAAATATTTCCACTTTTTTCATCCAAATGTTTGCAGATTCAAAAAAAGCCCCTACATTTGCACCGCTATTCAACAATAGCCGTTCTTTTAAAATTGGTGCGGTAGTTCAGCTGGTTAGAATACAGGCCTGTCACGC
>OFHM01000282.1_pt1 | contig 46222 bp, 37 predicted proteins | sample 1521311 | NCBI WGS metagenome assembly OFHM01 (sample SAMEA3504083, study PRJEB24116) | mouse gut metagenome | biome: mouse gut; feature: mouse-associated habitat; material: faeces | place: Denmark | collected 2011 | reverse complement strand
AGAGTAGGTAGACGCCGAATTCCGAAAGAGTCTCAAGTGATTGAGGCTCTTTTTTATTGACAGGATTAATTGTTTATTGATTATATATGATCAATCTTTTGTATTAAATGTTATGCAATATATATCAAAGTATCAATCGCCTTTGGGGAAGATAACAATTGCAGCGTGTGAGAATTATTTGACAGGCTTGTGGTTTGATGGGCAGAAGTATTTTGCCAGTACATTGCCGATTGAATTCAAAGAGAAGAAATTGCCTATATTTGAACAAACGAAAGAATGGCTGGAGTGTTATTTTTCAGGCCGGATTCCTGATTTTTTGCCAGCACTTCGTTTGGAGGGTACGCCGTTCCGATTAGCTGTATGGGAAATATTGAGAGGTATACCATATGGTGAAGTGATTACTTATAAGGATATTGCAAAAGAAATTGAAGGAAAGATAGGGCGAAAGATGTCGGCTCAGGCTGTGGGAGGTGCGGTGGGCCATAATCCTGTGAGTATCATTGTTCCTTGTCACCGGGTGGTTAGTTGTAATGGAAGTCTGACCGGGTATGCAGGAGGGGTTGCCAGAAAGCTCAGTTTGCTCACTTTAGAGGGAGCTGACATAACTAAATTCTTTATTCCTGCTCAAGGAACTGCGTTGTAGTCGAAAGTGTTTATCAGAGTAGACAATTTTAGGTTACCGGAAAATAATAGGTCTGTTCTATTACTCTTTGAGTAAAGGGAGTAATTTTTTCAGGAAATAGATTGAAGCGATGATGGCAATAGTTCCTCCGGCGTAACCAATGTCGGAAATGGATAAATCTGAGCAAACAATTCCGCCAATCAAAGCACCACTGCCAATACCTGCATTGTAAATGCCTGAATAGACAGACATGGCTATTGCCGTAGCCTGTGGTGCGATCCGGATGATTTGGGACTGGAAGGCAAGGTTAAATAAAGTAATTGCCAATCCCCAGAATATACAAAGTGTTATTACCGTGTAGGCATTGAAAGCAGAAACGTTGAGTAAAAGCAGGATGACAGTAATTCCTTCAATAGCGAAGCATATGAAGAGGTTGGAATTCCGGTCATAGTAACGTGAAAATAGTACGCTGCCGAGTATTCCTATTAATCCGAACAGCATTAGTACCAAGGTGATCCAGCTATCACTTAGTCCGGCAATCTGGCTCAAAAATGGTTCAATGTAACTATAAGCGGTGTAATGGGCTGTAATCAGGAGCAAAGTGAGAATAAATACGCCCATCAGTGCCGGTTTTTCTAAAAATGAGGGTAATTCACGTAAAGAGATGGAATTTTGTCCGGATACTTTTGGAAATATCCAGACAAGTAGTAAGAGGACGACAGAAGCTGCTACAGCAATATAAAAGAATGTTGCTCGCCAACCCACGTGCAGTCCGATAATTCGTCCTATAGGTAATCCGATAATCATAGCGATGGAGGTGCCTGCGATCAACAGACTCAATGCCACGGAGCGTTGTCCGTTAGGGGCTACTTGTACTGCCAGGGGAGAGGCAATACTCCAGAATATAGCATGTGAACAGGCAACTCCTATACGCGAAATCATCAGAAGTAAATAAGTATTTGCAATAGCTGATAACAGATGGCTGGCAATGAACAATCCGATGACCATGAATAATAATTTGCAATATTTCAATTTTGACAAAAGCATCATCAAGGGGAGTGAAACCAGTGCAACTACCCAGGCGTAAATAGTAATCAGCAATCCTGCATGTGCTTCGCTAATTTGAAAATCAGTTGCAATATCGCTGAGTAAACCAATGGGGACGAATTCTGAGGTATTGAATACGAAAGCTGAAAAAGTCAGTCCGATTACAGGTAACCAGGATTTTACCTGAGCTTTGTTACCGCCTTTTTGATTTTTCATTGTTGTTAATCATTATGTGTGTGCAAAATAAGAAATAATTTTAATATTTTGTGCAGGAATGTTGTTTGAAAAACGGATGTTTTGATTTATGAAAACTTTTATTTTGAAAACGTAATTACAGTTCATGTTTGAGCATCTTTGATAAACTATTCCTATTTTATGTGTAGGTTTCTGGAAGGAGAATATTTTTTGGACTGCCAGGTAACAGAAAGCATGTTGTTTGCGTATACACATATAAAATACGACGCTATGGAGTATGAGGTTAGACATAATGAGGGAAAGCATCGCTTTGAAGCTAGTGAAAACGGGCATATGGCTTTGGTTGAATATCAGATATTGGACCGGGGACTGATGAATATTTATCATACGGAAGTACCTGATTCAATAGAAGGTTTAGGGGTGGGTTCGGCTTTGATGAGAGAAGCTTTGGCATTTGCCCGGAAAAATCATTATAAGGTGTTGCCTACTTGTTCTTTTGCGCAAGTTTATGTGGGTATGCATCCTAATTATCAGGATATGTTAGTTTGAATTTTTTGATTCCTTCGGATGAAGGAAACATCTTAGTAAAGATTTTTGCAGTAAGATTATAGTTTGTAAAATATTTTAGTATTAGCTTTTTATTTTCTATTTATGAAGTAAAAACTTTGTATATTTACCTCCAGGTTTTGTAAATATAGAAAGGTGCTATGAAGAAAACGGTCTTATTGTTATTTATTTTTTCTTGGTGTTTTATTTTTTCAGTTTGTGCGTCGGATACGGTTCGTATACGGGAGACGCAGATTCCTGTTTTATTGGAACGAAAAGATAATGTGTTATTTTATTTGCGTGTGGACGGGAGAACTGGAGAAACGTTGAATGAAATAAAGCTGAAATTTGGTGAAGGTGTGAATTTATCGGAAATTCAGGCTGTGAAATTGTATTATAGTGGAACAAAACGGCTTAAACCTACTGAAAGAAATATCACCAGAGTTGAGACCTATATTTCTTCTCATTCTCCGGGGAAGACATTGTCAGCCAACCCTTCCTATTCTATATTAAAGTCTGTTGTGAATAAACCTCAACGGGAGGTTGTTCTAAAAAGTGACCAGCTTTTGTTTGAGGGACCGAATTTTTATTGGATTAGTTTGCAGATGAAATCCAAGGCTTCTCTTTTTGCTAAGATTACGGCTACTATAGAGGAGATAAAGGTGAATCGGGAAAGAGTACCATTGATGTATTTATCTGCGAGAGGTATTGAGCATCGAGTGGGGGTAGGTGTACGCCATGCCGGAGATGACGGTTCTGCTTCTTTCCGCATACCGGGTTTAGTGACTTCCAATAAAGGTACATTGTTAGGTGTATATGATGTGCGGTATAATAACAGTAGTGATTTACAGGAGCGGATCGATATCGGTTTGAGTCGTAGTGTTGACGGGGGAAAAACTTGGGAGAAAATGCGCATTCCGATGACTTTTGGTGAAACCGGTGGTTTGCCGATGGGACAGAATGGAGTAGGTGATCCGGCTATATTGGTAGATACAAAGACGAATCATATCTGGATTGTTGCGGCTTGGACGCACGGGATAGGAGGTCAACGGGCATGGGGTGCTTCGGGACAAGGCATGGATATGAAGCATACGGCTCAGTTGATGATGGTGAAAAGTGAGGATGATGGAAAAACTTGGTCGGAACCGATAAATGTGACAGAGCAACTAAAAGATCCTTCATGGTTTTTTTTGTTGCAAGGTCCTGGACGGGGAATTACTATGGAGGACGGAACTTTGGTATTTGCAATGCAGTACATTGGGGCAGACCGTGTTCCTAATGCCGGAATTATGTATAGTAAAGATGGTGGCAAAACCTGGAAATTGCATAATCATGCCCGGACGAATACAACAGAGGCTCAGGTAGCGGAAATAGAGCCGGGAATATTGATGCTGAATATGCGGGATAACCGGGGAGGTAGCCGTGCTGTGTCCATAACCAAGGATTTGGGAAAAGTCTGGGCGGAACATCCTTCTTCCAGAAAAGCTTTGCAGGAACCGGTTTGTATGGCTAGTCTGATTTGTGTAAAAGCTAAGGATAATGTGTTGGAAAAAGATATTCTTCTTTTTTCTAATCCGAATACCTGCAACGGGCGTCATCATATCACCATCAAAGCGAGTCTTGACGGAGGTCTGACTTGGTTGCCGGAACATCAGGTATTGCTGGATGCTGAAGATGGCTGGGGGTATTCCTGTCTGACTATGGTTGATGAGGAAACAGTCGGTATTTTATATGAGAGTAGTGTGGCACATATGACCTTTCAGGCAGTGAAGTTAAGGGATATTGTTCGTTAAGGAGCAAAGGTTTAATGTGGTGTGTTTTATGATAAAGATTATTATTGCTTGTTTTTGTTGTTTGTTGGTATTTTGCTCTCAGGGGGCTCCCAAAAATCAACTTTTGCCGCAACCACAAAGATGTATTTTTAATGGAACAGAGTTTGTTGTCGGAGAAGTCCGGATACAGACTCCTGTATTGGCACGGGAGTGGAAAGAGTTGTGGAAAGAGTTGGGAGGTGAGGTTAAGCAACAGACCGATATTGCTATTGTTGTTGAGTTGGTGTCAGAATTGGAAGGAATTCCTTTAAACCGGAATGAAGCGTACCGTCTGAAAGTAACTTCGCACAAAATAACAGTCAAGGCAGAAACGGAACGGGGGGTATATTGGGCTTTGCAAACGTTGCGACAGTTGGCAGAAAAAACAGGTTGCCGGACTGTTATTCGTGGGTGTGATATTACGGACTGGCCTTCTTTCCGGGTTCGTGGTTTTATGCAGGATGTTGGCCGGACTTATATTTCGATGGAAGAGTTGAAACGTGAGATAGCTATTCTTTCCTGTTTTAAGATTAATGTTTTTCATTGGCATTTGACAGAGAATCAGGCCTGGCGTTTGGAAAGTAAAATCTTTCCAGTGCTGAATGATAGTGTGAATATGACACGTTTTCCGGGAAAATATTATACATTGGAGGAGGCCAGAGAATTAGTTGCTTTTTGTAAAGCTCACCAGGTACTTCTTATTCCTGAGTTTGATATGCCTGGGCATAGTGCTGCTTTTGTCCGTGCTTTCCGGCATGATATGCAAAGTGCGGAGGGTATGGAGATTTTGAAATTATTAATGGATGAAGTGTGTGAAACTTTTGATGTTCCCTATATTCATATAGGTACGGATGAGGTTTCTTTTACCAATAAGTCTTTCGTTCCGGAAATGGTTGCTTATATCCGTGCGAAAGGTAAGAAAGTGATTTCCTGGAATCCCGGATGGCACTATCAACCGGGTGAAGTGGATATGACTCATTTGTGGAGTTACCGGGGAAAAGCTCAGCGAGGGATTCCGGCTATTGACTCCCGGTTTCATTATTTGAATCACTTTGATACTTTCGGTGATATTGTTGCTTTGTACAACAGTCGTATTTATAATGCTGATGTCGGTAGTGAGGATTTGGCCGGAGTCATTCTGGCTGTATGGAACGATCGTTTAGTGGCAGATGAAGAGGAAAATATTCGTCAAAATAATTTTTATCCGAATATGCTGGCTGTGGCGGAACGTTCCTGGTGCGGAGGGGGGACAGAGTATTTTGATGGCAACGGAGTGATTCTTCCGGCTGAGAATACTCCTGAATTTAAGGCATTTGTTGATTTTGAGCGAAGAATGCTTTGGCATAAAGAGCATAGTTTTAAAGGTTTCCCCTTCGCGTATGTCCGGCAGACCAATGTGAAATGGAGGATAACCGATGCTTTTCCAAATGGGGGGGATTTGGAAAAGAAATTTCCACCGGAACATGAATTGGCAGAGAGTTACAATTATGGCGGGGAAGTGTATTTTACCCGTCCGGTTACAGGAGCCGGTATTTATTTGCGGCATGTATGGGGAACGCTGGTTCCTGCTTTTTATAAATATCCTGAAGAGGAGCATACAGCTTATGCATATACATGGGTATATTCTCCTAAAAAACAGGAAGTTGGCATGTGGGTAGAGTTTCAGAACTATGGACGTTCGGAAATGGATTTAGCTCCGTTGCCGGGGAAATGGGATTATAAGGGGAGCCGGATATGGCTGAATGATTGTGAGATTCTGCCACCTGTATGGACTGCTACCCATCGCCAAAGAAGCAATGAAATTGTATTGGGGAATGAGAATTGCGTTGTGCGCGATCCGATGTCCGTAACTTTGAACCGGGGGTGGAATAAAGTATTATTGAAACTTCCGGTGGGCAAATTTTCTGTACCGGAAGTTCGGTTAGTAAAGTGGATGTTTACAGTTGTTTTTGTTACACTGGATGGCGAAAAAGCAGTGGACGGATTGATTTATTCGCCGGAAAAAATGAAATGACATGTGAATTGTTCAATGTGTACGGGAGGAAAATAGTATGAGATAATGAATTGAATGATATGAAACGGATTATTTTATTGGGAGTGGTGGTGTGTTTGTGGCAGGAAGTTGTGTTTGCACAGAAATATTCTGCCTTTTATTATCAACGGGCTACTTTGTTTGAAGAGTTGCCTGTTACTTCGAAGGACATTATTTTTTTGGGGAATAGCATAACTAATGGTGGTGAATGGAGTGAATTACTGGGTAATAAATATGTGAAAAACCGGGGGATTAGCGGAGATGTCTGTATGGGTGTTTATGAGCGTTTAAATTCTATTTTAAAGGGAAAGCCTGCCAAAATATTTTTATTAATCGGTATTAATGATGTGAGCCGGGGTACTTCTGCTGATACTATTGTGAATCAAATTGCGAGGATAACCCGAAAAATTAAGGAAGATTCTCCGAAAACAAAGTTATATTTGCAAAGCATATTACCTGTTACCGATTATTATAAGTTGTTTGGCAGCCATACCAAACATTGGAAAATAATAGGGGAGATTAATAAAAAATTGTTGGTTTTAGCTAGTCAGGAAAACGTAACTTATATTGATCTTTATTCTCATTTTGTTGAGCCGGTTACCGGTAAAATGAGAACGGAATATTCAAATGACGGGCTTCATTTGTTGGGGAAAGGCTATAAACTGTGGGTGGAAATAATAAGACCTTATGTATTGAAAAAATGAAAAAAATATTTTTGTGTTGGTTATTGTTGTGGAATGGTGTGATTTATGGGCAACGTGATGTCGAGGTTGTGTCTTTAAATGGGAATTGGTATTTTTCCAAAGCTGGGACAGAGGAGTGGTTGACGGCGGAAGTGCCCGGAACCGTTCATCAGGATTTGCTCCGTCATGGGATGTTACCGAATCCTTTTTATGGAAAGAATGAGGAAAGAATTCAATGGGTTGAGGAGGAAGATTGGGAATATAAGACCACGTTTGTTGTGACGGCAGAACAATTGAAGCGGGATGCTGCAATTCTTTTTTTCGAAGGACTTGATACTTATGCAGACGTTTATCTTAACGGGGCTCTGCTTTTTAGGTCGGATAATATGTTTACCGGATATAAGCATTCTGTAAAGCAATTGCTTCGGGAAGGAAAAAACTATTTGCATATTTATTTTCGTTCGCCTATCCGGCAAACGTTACCGCAGTGGCGTTCCAACGGATTTGACTATCCGGCTGATAATGATCACCGGGCAGAGCGATTGAGTGTATTTACCCGTAAAGCTCCTTATAGTTACGGATGGGATTGGGGTATACGGATGGTGACAAGCGGTGTATGGCGGCCTGTATCTTTATATTTTCAGGATGTGGTTTCTGTGGAAGATTATTATGTCCGGCAATTGACTGTTTCTAAGGAACTGGCAAAATTGGCTGTTGAGTTGGAATTAAAAAATCTGACTCCGGAATTCCGGAAAGTCTTAGTTACTGTTTCCTGGGCTTTGCCTGGAGGTGAAAAAAAGTTGATAGAAGAAGAGGTGCAATTAAATGCCGGGTTAACTCATTTGGTTGTTCCTGTTGAGATTCCGGCTCCTGAGCTTTGGATGCCTAATGGATGGGGAAAACCGGTATTATATGATTTTGAAGTGGCAGTATTTGACCAGAAACAGGTTGTTGCCCGGAAAAATCAACGGATTGGTTTACGTACTGTGCGTGTGGTAAAAGAAAAGGATATAGAGGGGGAATCATTTTATTTTGAAGTAAATGGTATTCCTATGTTTGCAAAGGGGGCTAATTATATTCCTTCTGATGCAATGTTGCCTGCTGTAACGACTGAGCGTTACCGGACTTTATTTAAGGATATTAAAGAGGCAAATATGAACATGCTCCGTGTGTGGGGAGGGGGTGTTTATGAAGATGACCGTTTTTATGATTTGGCTGATGAGAATGGCATTCTGATTTGGCAGGATTTTATGTTTGCCTGTACAACCTATCCGCATGATCCTGTTTTTTTGTCCCGAGTGGAAGCTGAGGCTGAGTACAATATCCGTCGTTTGCGTAATCATGCTTGTCTGGCTATGTGGTGTGGGAACAATGAGATTTTGGAGGGGTTAAAATATTGGGGATGGAGTAAAAAATATACCCCTGAAGTGTATAAAAGTATGAATGAAGGATACAAATTACTTTTTCAGAAGTTATTACCTTCTCTGGTGGAGAAATGGGATAATGATCGTTTTTATATGCATGGTTCTCCTTATTTTGCCAATTGGGGAAGGCCGGAAAGCTGGAAGGTTGCTGATAGCCATAACTGGGGAGTATGGTATGGCAGAAAACCTTTTAGCAGTCTGGATGAGGAAATTCCCCGTTTTATGAGTGAATTTGGTTTTCAATCGTTTCCGGAAATGAAGACTATTGCCACTTTCGCTGCTCCTGAAGATTATCAGGTAAAATCGGAAGTTATGAATGCTCATCAGAAAAGCAGTATCGGAAATGATTTGATATTGACTTACATGAAAAGGGATTATGTGGTTCCTCAGAAATTTGAAGATTTTGTATATGTTGGTTTGGTGATGCAGGGATGGGGGATGCGCCGGGGATTTGAAGCACATCGGCGTAATCGTCCTTATTGTATGGGTTCCCTTTACTGGCAATTGAATGATAGCTGGCCGGTAGTATCTTGGTCCGGTCTGGATTATTACGGGAATTGGAAAGCTCTTCATTATCAGGCAAAACGGGCTTTTGCCCCTTTGTTAGTGGATGTTGTGCAGGAAGAAGAAACATTTCAGGTCTGGCTGATGTCCGACAAGTTGGAAGATATGGATGCATTGACGCTTGAAATGCAGTTGACTGATTTTCATGGGAGACAACTGAAAAAAGAAAAGCACCAGGTTAAAGTTCCGGCTAACAGTTCTGTTCTGGTGCTGGAACAAAAGTTGGCAGATTGGGTGGTTCCTTCACAATGCGGCCAATGTTATCTTTTGTTGACTTTAAAGGATAAAACAGGAGAAAAATTATTTGAAGAGCCCCATTTTTTTAATGCACCGAGGGATTTGGATTTGCCTGATGTTTCTGTCATTCCGAAAATAAAAACCATGGATGGTGTGTGTGAGGTGACTTTGAAGTCTTCAGGATTAGCTAAGGATGTTTTTATTGAAATACCTTTTCATGGTGCGCGTTTTAGTGATAATTTCTTTGATTTATTGCCTGGAGTCGCCCGTAAGATTGTGATTAGTTCTCCATTTATTAAAAAAGGGCAAGACTTAGATGTAAAGATAAAACATTTGCGAAGTATTTATGAATGAGAATGGTTGCGTAAAATTCTATAATTTAAAATAAAAGTGTGATTATGAAAAGAGTATTTAGTAATATCGGAATATTCATTCTGATGGGACTTGCAGTTGCCTGTTCTTCGGAACAGAAAACTGCGGATTACCGTGTTGTGCCATTACCTCAGGAGATTACTGCTATTGACGGCGTTTCTTTTGTCTTGGATAATAATGTCCGGATTTTGTATCCCGAAGGAAATGCAGATATGCAACGTAATGCTGAATTTTTGGCTCAATATATTAAGGAGTCAACGGGGAAGAATTTGACAGTGCAGTCAGGTACTGAAGGTGATAAAGCTATAGTATTGGGTCTTGGACTGAAATCCGGAAACCCGGAAGCTTATCAGTTGAAAGTGTCGGATAAAGGGGTTTCTATTACTGCTCCAACCGAAGCAGGTGTTTTTTATGGAGTGCAAACATTGCGCAAGTCTCTGCCTGTTGCAAAAAATGCGAAAATAGTTTTGCCTCAGGTGGTTATCAGTGATTTTCCCCGTTTTCCGTATCGTGGAATGATGCTTGATGTAAGTCGTCATTTTTTTTCTTTGGATTCAGTTAAACGTTATATTGATTTGCTGGCTTTGCACAATATTAACCGTTTTCATTGGCATATAACTGATGATCAGGGATGGAGAATTGAAATTAAAAAGTATCCGGAATTGACACAAACCGGATCTGTACGTAAAGAAACAGTGATTGGGCACAATACAGGTAAGTATGATGGAAAACCTTACGGAGGATTTTATACCCAGGATGAAGCTAAGGAAATAGTTGCTTATGCAAAGGATCGTTATATTACTGTTATTCCGGAAATAGATATGCCGGGACATATGCTGGGGGCATTGTCGGCTTTTCCAGATATGGGATGTACCGGAGGACCGTATGAGGTGTGGCCTATGTGGGGAGTTTCTGAGGAAGTGTTGTGTGCAGGAAATCCCAAAACGTTGGAGTTTGTTAAAGATGTTATGAGTGAGTTGTTGGAAATATTTCCTTCTGAATATATTCATGTGGGAGGAGATGAGTGTCCAAAAATACGTTGGCAAAAATGTCCGAAGTGTCAAGCTAAAATAAGAGAATTAAAACTGAAAGCTGACAAGCAACATTCTTCTGAAGAAAGATTGCAAAGCTATTTTATTTCTGAAGTGGAAAAATTTCTGAATGCCCATGGACGTCAGATTATAGGTTGGGATGAAATTCTGGAAGGAGGAGTTGCGCCTAATGCTACTGTTATGGCATGGCGCGGTGTTGGTGAAGGAATAAAAGCTGTGAAATTGAAACACGATGCTATCATGGTGCCGACTACTTATCTGTATTTTGATTATTATCAGGCTAAAGACAGAGAACAGGAGCCGATGGCTATCGGAGGTTATGTTCCTCTTGAGAAAGTATATAGTTTTGATCCGGTTCCGGAAAGTCTGACTCCGGATGAAGCCAAACATATTATCGGAACTCAGGCAAACTTGTGGACTGAATATATCCGGACTTTCCGTCATGTGGAATATATGGTATTACCGCGTATGGATGCTTTGTCCGAGGTGCAATGGGTACAGCCTGACCGGAAAGATTATGAGGATTTTCTGAAGCGAATCTCCAAGATGTTTGATATTTATGATATTTACAATTATAATTACGCCAGACATTTGTTTGATATTAGTGGTGATTTTATGCCTAATACAAAAGAAGGAACATTGGATGTGACTTTGAGTACCCTTGGAAAGGCAGATATTTATTATACTTTGGATGGAACAGAACCGACAGTTCATTCTCCGAAATATACAACACCTTTAAAAATAAAAGGGAATTGTACGTTGAAAGCGTTTGCTGTACGTTCTGCAGGAAATAGCCGGGTATTTACAGAGAAGATCAATTTGAATAAAGCAACTTTGAAATCTGTTACTTTATTACAGCCTTCACATAAGCAGTACACTTTTAAAGGTGCTCCTATGCTGGTGGATGGTTTACAGGGTAATTCCAATTATAAAACCGGTCGTTGGATTGCTTTTTATGGAAATGATATGGAAGCGGTGGTGGATATGCAGCAACCTACAGAGATTTCAAGTGCTGAGATTGCTGTTTGCGTGGAAAAAGGGGATTGGATTTTTGATGCCCGTGGGTTTGCTGTTGAAATATCTGAAGATGGTAATAACTATATCCGGATTGCGGCTGAGAATTATCCTGCGATGAAGAAAGAGGCTCGTAACGGAGTATTTAACCATAAACTGACATTTGAGCCAGTAAAAGCCCGTTATGTAAAGGTGATTGCTAACTCTGAGCGTCAGATCCCGGAATGGCATGGCGGTAAAGGAAATTTAGGATTTTTATTTGTTGATGAAATTGTGCTGAATTAATATTTCTGCAGGGAATACATAGGGATTGTAATTTTGCAGCCTTATTAATTCACAATCATTAGAAGTAGGATGTGATGCTTCTATGATAACTGTGTTTTTTAGATATAACAAAACCCCGAAAGTTAGACAAAAACTTTCGGGGTTCATGTTATTTATCCGGAATTATAGTTTTAAGGAAGGTAACTATATACATCCTTACAGTAAATTATTGTAATTAAATATTTGATTTATATATAATTATGACATCTATATACAAGTTTACCGGAGGTAAGCACCTAAAGTCCTGTATTCGAAAAGCACAGGATTGTTCACATTATCTTAAAGTAAATTGACTTTTAACTGAATAAAGCAATAGAATCAATACCCTGCATATCCAATACCCGCATTTCTTTTTTTGTATAAAATGCCATAAGATGTGGAATATTTTATATCTTTATGATCAACCAAAGGGTTGACAATTCAAAATTTTCTGTCTCGGAGAAATGAATAGCAAACAATATATACCGAACGTTTTTCATGGCAAATCACCGAAAACTTTACTTTATCTCCGTATTTATATATACGTGCATTAAAGTAAAGCTAACAGAGGGAGAAAAAGAGGCGGCTTCGCCAAAGCCGAACAGACCTACTGACTTTCTCTTTTGGCTGCAAAAGAATCATAGAAACCGGACCAAAAAGCAAAGCAATATTCGCCCTTGCCAATCCATAAAAACCGACCCAAAAATCCGTGAATTCATCTCTAATTTTGCAGCCCCAATCGGTGAAATTATCACCGATATGCCTTATCTTTGCGAAGCGAAGGTTTCGGGGCGAAAGAGAGCGATTTTCTCCATTTTCCCTCTGTTTTGAGACAGGCAACGAAGAAAAGTGTTAAATCTTCGATTTTTGACGAAAAAACAAGTAAATTTTCGAGCAGTCTATCTTTTAATCTGTAAACTATTGATAATCAATTGGCATAATATGCTGCATCGGCAAATAGGTTGTTTAAATCATTGATGAGTAAGTTAGGGTATTTACGTATCAGATATTGGTACAATGTATCAGAATTTTATCTCTTTTTGCAACAGGTCAAGGAATTTTGCAGCATGCATGCCATCCATTTGTGTGTGGTGGAATTGGAATGATATAGTCAGAGTTGTTTTAAACAGGTTTTTCTTGTATTTACTCCAAATTATGAACGGATTGTTGAAAATGCCGCTAAACATTCCCACTGCTCCATCTATGTCATATTGAGCAAGGGCAGAGGTACCGATAACCATGCTTTGGGGCAGATCGTGATTTCTGCAATTTTCAGAAACCCAACGGGTGAGTCGTAGATAGTCCTTGTTAAATGTCGCCAAGTCTTTTGAAAAAGGAATATCACATGAGCTTACTTCTCCTGCTTTGTTGGCTACTATTGTATTGACGGCGATAGTATCGTATTGAATTAATTTTTTTCCTACGGGGAGTAGGTAAAATTCTTTTATTTGGCTTGCAGCTCGTCCGATGCACCAGCACATCAGCATATTGAATTTTAATTTTTTCTTATGGTTTAAACGCACAAGATGCGACACGTCAAGTGTCTTGAAAAATGTCACCATGGGCAGGGGAGCTTTCATCCACATTTCAAATGCATATGCCCGGGTTGTTTCTTTGGGATTTACTTCTTTCATTTTTTGTAAATTTAATATTTGTAAGGAGCTTGGGAAGCAAGTTGGCAAACGGTAGGTTTGCTATACAAAATATTATATGTTTCACCAATCAAGGAGGACAAAATTGAGAATAAACTCCTCTTTATTTGTGTTTGGCGAAGTTAAATCTCTTGATTTGTTTGTTGAGACTTTTATCAAAAATGTGAAAAACTTTTGTTATTGAATAGGTAGAAATGCTTATTAATTGAATAAACCTATTTAATTTCCGTGTTTAGAATGTAATTTCAGGCGCATTAACCGAAGGTCTTCTTCTGCGTAATCTCCTTCAAATTCATCAAATGCTTCGGAGATATTGTCTGAGGAAGCTTCCATGAAATAATCCATAATTTCTTGCTGTTGGTCGTCGTCTAAAATTTTGTTGATATAGTAATCAATCATAAGTTTTGTACCGGAAAAAACAATAGCTTCCATTTCTTTAATAAGTTCGTCATAGGATAGCCCTAAAGCGGAAGCGATGTCTTCCAAATCGATTTGACGGTCGATGTTCTGAATAATGTATACTTTGAATTTGGATTTATTGGCCACAGTTTTCACTACCATATCTTGGGCCCGTTCTATCTCATTGTCTTCAACGTATTGTTTGATGACTTCTACGAATTCTTTGCCATATTTTTGGGCTTTACCGGCACCTACACCTTGTATATTGGCCAATTCTTCCACTGTAACTGGGTAATTCGTACACATATCTTCCAAAGAAGGGTCCTGGAAGATGACATAAGGTGGCAAATTATTAGTTTTGGCTATTTTTTTACGCAGGTCCTTTAATATAGCAAATAAAGTGCTATCAAGTGCAGATACTCCTCCTTTTTCCTGTATTTTTTCTTCTTCTTCGTTTCCTTCAAAATTGTGATCTTCCATCAGCATAAAACTTTTAGGTTCGTCCAAAAATTTCTGACCTTCATTTGTTAATTTTATAACTCCGTATTGCTCAATGTCTTTTTCAATGAAACAACTGACCAATGCGCGACGGTAAACCATGGTCCAGAACTGGCGGCTTTTTTCTGATCCGGCTCCAAATAATTCCAGTTTATCGTGTTTGTATGATTTAATAGCGGAATCTGCTTCACCTATCAGGATATTTACCAGATGTTCGATTTTGAATTTTTCTTTTACATCATTGACTAACTGCAAAGCATCAATCATGTAATCTGCTCCTTCAAACTCTTTCTTTGGATACAAGCAATTGTCACAACAACTGCAAGTATCTTCCTCGTAAGATTCACCAAAATAGTGCAACAGGACCTTGCGGCGGCAAAGAGAAGTTTCTGCATAAGCAACAGTTTCCATCAACAGTTGTTTACCGATTTCTTGTTCTGCAATAGGTTTCCCTTGCATAAATTTTTCCAATTTTTGGATATCTTTAAAACTATAATAAGTCAGGCAAATTCCTTCTCCTCCGTCACGTCCCGCACGTCCTGTCTCTTGGTAGTATCCTTCCAGGCTTTTCGGAATATCATAGTGAATAACAAAACGTACATCTGGTTTATCAATACCCATACCAAAAGCAATAGTAGCAACGATTACGTCTACCTCTTCCATCAAGAACTTATCTTGATTGGCACTTCGAGTAGATGCATCCATTCCTGCATGATAAGGGGCAGCCTTTATACCGTTAATACAAAGAACTTCAGCAAGTTCTTCAACTTTTTTACGGCTCAGGCAGTAAATAATTCCGGATTTACCTTCGTGATTTTTGATGAACTTGATAATATCTTTGGTTACATCTCCTTGTTTAGGCCGTACTTCATAATATAAATTGGTACGGTTAAAAGAAGATTTGAAGATTTGTGCGTCCATCATATCCAGATTTTTCTGGATATCATTTTGTACTTTAGGGGTTGCTGTAGCTGTTAGTGCAATAATCGGTGCTTTCCCGATTTCTTCAACAATGGGTCTTATTTTCCGGTATTCTGTCCGGAAATCATGTCCCCATTCAGAAATACAATGAGCTTCATCAACAGCGAAAAAAGAAATTTTTATTTTTTTCAAAAATTCTACGTTACTGTCTTTTGTTAAAGATTCCGGAGCTACATAGAGCATTTTTGTTTTGCCGCTGAGGATATCTTCTTTCACATTCAGAATCTCGTTTTTAGTTAATGAGGAGTTGAGAAAGTGAGCGATACCTTCGGCTTCTGAAAATGAACGCATTGCGTCTACCTGATTTTTCATTAAGGCGATCAGGGGTGAAATAATAATTGCTGTGCCATTTAATAGCAATGCGGGTAATTGGTAACATAAAGATTTTCCGCCACCAGTAGGCATTAATACAAAAGTATTATTTCCTGCCAATACATTTCTGATAATGGCTTCTTGATTTCCTTTAAAATGATCGAAACCAAAATACTCTTTCAATTTTGCGTGTAAATCAATCTGCAATCCCATTGTATTATTAATATTTTCGCACACCTTTTTTTCAAGGAGTTGCAAATTTATAACTTAATTCGAATGAACAAACAAAATGGCATAATAAATGTTGTTACTGCCCGGGCAAATAAATGGTAAAAATTAATACTTTTGCCCTTAGTAAAGTTATAGTAAAAAATTTTTGTGACAATGTATTTTCTGAATTTTTTGGCATGAATATTGTTTTTTAATTTCATAAACTATTGAAAATGTTTTAAATAAATAACTCAAATGATTGATATAAAGAGGATTGCCAGACAAGTAATTACTGATGAGGCTAAAGCAATACAGGGGTTGGCTGATTTTATAGATGATGATTTTGAAAAGGTTGTCAATCTGATATACAAAAGTACGGGAAGGGTGATTGTGACTGGCATTGGAAAAAGTGCCATTATTGCTCAAAAAATAGTGGCAACCTTAAATTCTACGGGAACACCTTCAGTTTTCATGCATGCTGCAGATGCTATACATGGGGATTTGGGTATGATTTGTCATGATGATGTTGTTATTTGTATATCTAAAAGTGGGAATACTCCGGAAATAAAAGTACTTATTCCTTTGATTCGTAATATTGGTAATGAACAAATTGTTGCCATGGTGTCAAATACGGATTCTTTTTTGGCTCAGAATGCTGCTTATGTTTTGAAAGCTCAGGTAGAGCGTGAGGCTTGTCCTAATAATTTGGCACCAACGAATTCCACGACTGCTCAGTTGGTCATGGGGGATGCTTTGGCTATTTGTCTTATTCAGCTTCGGAGCTTTTCCAGTTGTGATTTTGCCCGGTTTCATCCAGGAGGCTCTTTGGGAAAACGGTTGTATACCCGTGTTTCTGATGTGTATGACCATGAGAATATGCCCATGGTATCGCAAGAAGATGGAATCCGGAAAGTAATTGTAGAAATGTCGGGAGGACGTTTGGGAGCAGTGGCAGTAACAGATTCGCAATGTCGTTTGTTGGGCATTATTACTGACGGAGATGTAAGGCGTATGCTGGAGAAATATAAAGATGTTGATCCTTTAAAAGCTGGAGATATTATGTCTTTATCTCCGAAAACTATAGCTGAAGAAGAATTGGCTTACACTGCTTTTCAAAAAATGGAACAGAATTGTATTACACAATTAGTGGTTGTTAGTGATGATAATACCTATAAAGGAATGGTACATATTCATGATATATTAAGAGAGGGGGTCGTTTGAGTCGGTAATGCAAATGCAAAGAATCATTATTATTTTATTGTTGGTTCTTACAGGTAACTACCTTTATGCTCAAAGTACAAAAGTAAAAGGGAAAGTGACTGATGCAAAAACAGGGGAAGTATTGCCTTTAGTAAATGTTGTTTTTAAAGGAACAACAGTCGGTGTTACTACAGATTTTGATGGAGAATATGTTCTTGAAACTCGTCAGAATGTAGCTGAATTACAGGCTTCTTTTGTGGGTTATGGTATTCAGACCATAAAAATTAATCAGGGAGCTTTTAATACAGTTAATTTTCAATTGGAACCTCTGACATTTGATTTGGAGGAGGTAAAAGTTATTCCCGGTGAAAATCCTGCTCATGCTATTCTTAAGAATGTCAATAAAAATAAATTTAGGAATAATCCGTCCCGTTTTGCAGAGTATTTTTGTAAGACTTATACCAAAATGGAACTTGATTTGACTAACATTAAACCTGGTTTTAAAAGTAAAAAATTACAACAGAATTTTGGTTTTATATTTAATCATATGGATACTTCTGTTATTACGGGTAAAGCTTATTTGCCAGTGATGATTTCAGAAGCTTCTGCTGATTTTTATTATCGGAAATCCCCGTCTTTGTCTCGGGAAATTGTGAGAGCTAGCCGAATATCAGGTATCGAGGAAGATTATACTTTAGCCCAGTTTACAGGTCATTTGCATGTGAATGTAAATTTGTATGATAATTATATCGATATTTTTGAGGTGCGTTTTGCCAGTCCATTGTCAGAGCATGGTTTATTATACTATAAATATTTTCTGGTGGATAGTATGAATATTGACGGACGTAAGACTTATAAAATTCGTTTTCATCCAAAATCCTTTTCCACTCCAGTATTGGATGGGGAGGTAAACATTGATTCTATGACCTGGGCATTGCAATCTGCTCATGTTAAGATGTTGAAAGGGTTGAATGTCAATTGGATTCGTCATCTAGTTATGAGCAATGAAAGTCAGATGCTTAATGATTCTACCTGGTTTCCTAAACAAGATAAAATTTTTGCTGATTTTTCAGTTGTGATGTCTGATTCTTCGAAGGTTGTATCTTTTTTAGGGCATCGTCAGGTGGATTATTCTGCTGTAAATCTAAGGCCTGTTATTCCAAAAGAGGTATTAAAGATGGACAATGATGTTATGATCAGTCAGAATGTTCTGAAAAACGATGAAAACTTCTGGGATACGATTCGTCCATATGCCTTGAGTGAAAAGGAAAAGCAAATTTATGGGATGGTAGACTCCATAAAAAATGTGTCTTTATACCAAAATGTTTATAATATAGTAACTATGGTATTGGGTGGGTACTATGATACTAAATATTTAGAACTGGGGCCTTATTATAAATTGTTGAGCTTTAATAAACAAGAAGGAGGGCGGTTACAGTTAGGACTCAGAACAACAACTGATTTCAGTAAAAAAGTCCGTTTGTTTGGTTATGGGGCATATGGAGTGAAAGATGAACGTTTGAAAGGAGGAGGAGGATTTGATTATTCATTCAGAGAGTTGCCTGTTTCTATGCTGACTGTTTCATTTAAACATGATGTTGTTCAGTTGGGGGCAGGTATTGATGCATTTACTGAAGGAAATATTTTGAGTTCAATTTTTTCCCGGGGGGATAATGACCGATTAAGTATAGTAAACCAACTGGATGTGAATTTCGAACAGGAATGGAGACAAGGAATTCGTAATACATTTGGAATACAGGTCAGAGATATTTTTTCATGTGATTTTGTTCCTTTTGTAAAGCCGGATGGACAAATTATGCCGTCAATACAATCTACAATATTGCGTTTGAATACTCGTTGGTCTAAAAACGAAATTATGATTCGTAAGCCTTTTGAAAAATATTCTTTGGGTTCGGATTATCCGGTTATCGGCGTGGATCTGGCAATGGGGATAAAAGGCATTTTTAGAAATGATTATGAGTTCTATCGGGTGGTAGCTTCAGTGAATTATGATTTACCTGTAGCTCCGGTAGGAATTTCAAAAATAGTATTGACTGGCGGTAAGATATTTGGTAAAATACCTTATCCTTTATTGAAACTTCATGAGGGGAATGGGACTTATTTTTATGCTCCTTGTGCATTTTCATGTATGAACTATTATGAGTTTGCTTCGGATGTGTGGTTGGCTTGTTTTTACGAACATCATTTTAAAGGATTCTTTTTGGGTAAAATTCCGTTAATGAAGAAGTTAAAGTGGCGAGAGGTATTTGTTTTCAAAGGTTTGGTTGGGACGTTGTCAGATAAAAATGATGGGAGTAAACTGGATAGTGAGGCTATACTTCTTTTTCCGGAAGGTATGGGGCCGGTGTCAAAACCTTATTTTGAAACAGGGATTGGGATAGAAAATATTTTCAGATTGTTGAGAGTGGATGCTATTTGGCGTTTAACTCATCGTGAAAAGCGTCCGGGACAAAATATCCAGAATTTTGCCCTGAATATTTCGGTTTATCTGAATTTTTAATGTAAAGGTTTTTCCGGAAAAAGTGACTGTTGTAAATTAGCATATTTGCACATTGTTACATTAACACATTATATTATCTTTGTCTGTTAAAAGCGAAAAGCATGATATTAAAAGCAGAACATTTAGTTAAAAAATATAAAAGCAGGACAGTTGTAAAAGATGTTTCCGTGCAGGTAGAGCAAGGTGAGATAGTCGGTTTATTGGGGCCGAATGGGGCTGGTAAGACTACTTCTTTTTACATGATTGTGGGGTTAATTACTCCGAATGGCGGTCGGATATTTTTGGATGATTTGGAAATAACGAAAGAACCAGTATACCGTCGCGCACAGGAGGGGGTTGGATATCTGGCACAGGAAGCTTCAGTTTTTCGTAGACTTAGTGTAGAAGATAATATTCGAACCGTCTTGGAGATGACGAAAATGAGTAAAGAAGAACAGAAGTTCCGGTTAGAAGAAATGTTAGATGAATTCGGATTACAACACATCCGGAAAAGCTTGGGAATTCAGTTGTCTGGTGGTGAACGTCGCCGTACAGAAATAGCTCGTGCGCTTTCTATCCGTCCTAAATTTATTTTGTTGGATGAACCTTTTGCCGGTGTTGACCCTATTGCGGTGGAAGATATTCAGAATATAGTACAAAAACTAAAGGATAAAAATATCGGAATCTTAATAACCGACCATAATGTACAAGAAACTCTGTCTATTACAGACCGGGCTTATTTGCTTTATGATGGACGGATTCTACAAGCTGGAACTGCAGAACATTTGGCAGCCGACCCTGAAGTGAGACGGGTGTACCTTGGGAAAAATTTTGAATTGCGCCGGAAGAAATAGACGAAACGTATTATTTATTTGTGGAATGGTTAGGAAAAGAGAACAACTGTTGATAGGGTTATTCTTTATAAGTTAACTCTTAGTATTATGGGGGTAGTGAGATACTTAACTTCAAAAGTTAAACTTTTTTTATTCTCGTTTATTGTTTCATTACAATTTCTTTTCTACATTTGCATCGGTTTTAGTTAGAAATGATGCGATAATAGCTCAGTTGGTAGAGCGTTGGCTTCCCAAGCCGAAGGTCGCGGGTTCGAGCCCCGTTTATCGCTCTTTTGAATCAGTCACTTGTAAAGGTGACTGATTTCTGTTTTTAGATGTTTTGGATACTTGTTTAATTCCGGTTTAAACAAAGTATCTAAATCTCAAAAAAGAAAAAGCCAGCTATTTTTATAGCTGGTTCTTTACTAGTCGGGGTGACAGGATTCGAACCTGCGACCCTCTGCTCCCAAAGCAGATGCGCTACCGGACTGCGCTACGCCCCGTCAAAATCGAATGCAAAGATAAGATTTGAAATGAAATTATCCAATTTTTTATTAGTTTTTTTATTTAAATTCTGGTTCTGTTTCGGGATATGTATATATGTTTTATTTTCAGTGTGTTATAAGTTTAAAATGTATGCTTTGGAGTATTTATGAGCATTATGTTTTTTATAAAAAGAGAGTATTTTGTTGATTTAGCGTAATAGTCCATTCTACCGATGAAGAAGAAGTTGAAAAGTTTTAACGTGTATGTATATTATTCAAAAGATACATAAATTATTGCATGTCAGTGTATTATTAATATTTTTTGTACTGTTTTTAACTAACATGAAAATATCTACAGCGTTTATATAGTAAATAATTTTAATAGAAGGTGTATTCGATTACCGACTATTTTAAATATTAATAATTAAAGATTTAGACCATGCAAACAAGTAAAAACATTCAAAACAATGAAGATTACCAAAACAAATTTAGTCAATCTTCTCATTCAGGTTCATCCGTAGGTAGTGAAAACTATAAAGGCCAACAATTGAACCGGGAACATTCTGATACTGTTCAGGCTGGGGAGCATAATTACCAATCAGATGAAACGCAATACGGTAAAATTCGGGAAAGTGAATCCGGTATGGGGTCTGTTGAAAAACGGGGTGAAAATTTGCGAAATAAAATAAATGACGGAGTCCGTAATGCCGGAGAAAAAGTTAATGAATATACAGAACGTACTGAGAATAAGATAGGTGAGTGGGCTGATAAAGCAAAAAATAAAATGAGCGAATGGTCCGATAAAGCCAAAGACAAAGTAGATGATTTAATGGGTAAGAGCAATACTGAAAAGGCGGAAGAGAAGTATGAGCAAGCAGAGAAAAAGATGGACAAAGCCGAAAAAAAGATAGATAAGGCTCAAGAAAAATTTGCTAAAGGCTATGAGAATGATGGTTTGAGGAAAATGGAAAAAGCGGAGAAAAAAATGGATAAGGCGGAAGAAAAAATTAAGGATGCTCATGAAAAACTGAGTCAAGGGACTGATGCTTACACTTCTGCTGCTCATACCACTAATAATAGAGTGGAAGATTATAAAAAACAAGCAGGGAAAGGAAATCCTTTCGATAACAGGGATAATATACATCAAGGAAATATCCGTTAATCAGAGTTTCTGATGCCGGACTATATTTTTCTATTAAACAATAAAAAAATTAATCATGAAAGAAGAAAGTAAAAAAACGAAGACCAGAAGTACTGCTTCCAGAAGCAGCGAAACTTCTAAAAAACGCACTACCAGTAAAAGTAATGAAGGCAAGAGCGTACAAGCAAAATCTTCCAAATCAGGTCAAAGCAATAAGATGGAAAAATAAACCACAGAAGTTGCTTTTAAAGTTAGCTTGTATTATTATTTCAAAGAAGAAAGAGTCCGGTATTTTAATACTGGGCTTTTTTTTGCAAGTAGGAATATTTGAAACGATACATATAGCTCCGGGATAATTTTGGGGCAGTCATCTTCTTCGTTTTCCAATGGCAAAGAAGAAACGACAAGCCATATTGCAATATGGTTAGGAATTGGTAAATTTGCCAATGGAGGACGATACACGACACCCCGACCGATTATTACCGGAGGTGTAAAGAAAAACAGTTCACAGACGCCAAAGCTGTAAAACAAATCAGTCAACCGATATAAAACGTGTAAAACGAAACAGAGAACCGTTTGCAACGGTGTAAATCAGATTAGTTAATCGCCCTCAAATCTGTAAACTATTTTTAGGGATAGTCACTTTTGCTTTTTCGCAACCACACATCCGACTTTATCCATTGTAAAAACCAAGATAAAGTCCTTTGAATGGGCAAAATAATTGTCCTATTCGAAAATAACCGCTAACTTTGCCAAAAAATAAAGAAGCATGACAGAAAAACTCATTGGCCGCGAATATGAATGTGACGAACTCAAACGTTGTCTGGAATCAGACCGTTCGGAACTTGTCATCGTGTATGGCCGCCGTCGTATAGGTAAGACATTCCTCATAGAGCAATATTTTGAAAAGCACTTTGACTTTTGGTTTGTCGGGGTACGTGGGTTGACGACCAAGAACCAGTTAAGAAGATTTGCCAAAGTCCTCAAAGGACATTCCGGTGTTTCAAGCTATCACTTTTCAGATTGGTTTGACGCTTTTGACGCATTACAGGATTATCTGGAGAGTCTGCCTGACGGCAAGAAGAAAGTCGTGTTTATAGATGAGATGCCCTGGATGGATTCAGGTCGTTCAAATTTTGTGGTAGCTTTAGAGAATTTTTGGAACGGATGGGCAATGAGCTGTGAAAACGTGGTAATGATTGCAACAGGATCCGCTACTTCTTGGATGAGGGACAAGCTGGTCGGCAACAAGGGAGGTCTCCATGCCCGTGTCACATGCCAGCTTCATCTTGCACCGTTTACGTTGCTTGAAACGGAGAAATATCTGGAAAGTCGGGAAATGTTTTGGGACAGGTATCAGATATTGCAATCTTATATGCTATTGGGCGGGGTACCTTATTATTATAGTATTTTGTCACCGGAGAAAAGCCTGATACAAAATATCGACATCCTTTGTTTCAAAAATGATGGCAAATTAAGGATAGAATTTGATGAGTTATATAACGCTTTGTTTGCAAATGCGGATTATTATATCGGTGTGGTCAAGGCGTTGAGTGCGCATAAGTCGGGATTGACATTTCAAGAAATCGCAAAAGCCATCAATTTGGAGGGTGGTAAACTGACCCGCGTGATTAAAAATCTGGAGCGTTGCGATTTTATAGAAAGATGGTCGCAATACGGTAACAAGAAGCGGCAGGCGATATTCCGCCTTACGGACTTCTATACTCTGTTTTATTATAAATTCATTGAACCGAATAATACCAAGGATGAACAATGGTGGAGCAACAATTTTGATTCACAAAGTGTCACGTCGTGGATGGGAATAAGCTTTGAACTGGTCTGTCTGCGGCATCATAATCAGATAAAGAAGGCACTGGGAATTGCCGGGGTTGGAACATCTGTTTCCACATGGCATTGCAAGCCTGATGAGAAAGAACAGATACCGGGGGCGCAAATAGACATGATTATTGAACGGGCAGACCGTATAATTCATTTATGTGAAATGAAATTCTCAGAAGGTGTTTACCATATATCCCAAGACTACGAGAAAAAACTCCGTGAAAGAATGGGACTGTTCAGATACCTGACCGCCAACAAAAAATCTTTGGTGCATACATTTATAACGACTTATGGTGTCGCCAATGGCAAGCACAAGAGCATCGTCCACAGCGAGGTGGCGATGGATGACCTTTTTAATTCCTGACGATTATAATGATTACAACAAGACTGCCTAACTTCGGTTGTTAGACAGCCTCATCTGAACTTTTGCAGTTATTTGTCAGAATATCACATAAGTCAAGTGCTATTTTGTGCGGTTTACCACATGGATGATTTTGCCTTCCTTATCAAGCAGATTCAGTCTGAGATTATTTTTGTCGGCAGTCAGGACTGAAAATCCGGGAGAATCGTTGCAGAACACAGTGCCGTCTATTTCTTTCGGAGTCCTTGTGAGAGAGCCGGATGTGTTGACCACATAGTCGATTTTTGAATCCGGACGTCGGATGTGCTGGTAATTATGGATATGACCGCATATATACATATCTACATTGTGCTTCCGCAGGATTGTATCCACTTTCTTCTGCATATCCGCACGTTCTGATTCCGACTTGTCGGTATAGGCGTATATGGGGTGATGACCGACCACCACAATCCAGTCTTCCGATGCCTCTCCCAGCGTTTTTTCAAGCCATTGCAACTGGGCTTCCGCATCCTGATTTGCCGCGTCGGGGTATGTATCGCTTTTTTTGCGATACTTGTCGATTAAGGGGGTGGTGTCAATGAATACAACTCCTACAGATGTTCCGCCGTCTTCAAACACTTTGAAATAATACCTTGCCGGCATTTTCCAACGGCGGGATATATCCGAATAGTCGATAACCGCCTGTGTGTTGCCGCGATATTCATGATTGCCACACACAGGATACCAGTTGACCATAAGCTCCGGATGGTCATAGATAAGCTCATAGTTGGTTATCCACAACGGGTCGGTCACGCTTTCCACACCTCCGTAGTGATGTGTGTCGCCAAGAGCAAGAATAGCATCGGGACCTGTTTCTTCTGCAATTCTGCCCATTGTTGCGGCAACGGGCTTCTGGTCATAGTACCCGTTGCGTCCGAGATCGGACACTACCATCAGATTTACATCGCCTTTGGCGATTTCACTTTGGGCTATGGCTCCCGTAGCTGAGATGAGAGCCAAAGCCGCGATAAATAATTTACGAATCATTGTCCTTATAATCTTAGAATGTTACTTTTACTCCACCGTTGAGTTTCACGCCGTAATACTCTTGCTGCATCGTGTAGTCCTTGCTGCCTTGATAATAGCGGAGCGGCTGGTTCAGAAGGTTATTGCAGTCGGTATATACGGTTATTTTCATTTTGCGACCGAATGTATAGCTGACGTTCAGGTCTAAATATTTCACGGCATCATAGTAACGGTCATAGAATGAACTTGCACCCATCTCGTCGATAAATGCCGAGGCGTAATTAAGAGAAGTTCTCGCCGAGAAGCCCCATTTATCGAAATAGAGCGACAGATTGGCGGTATGTTCGGGAGAACCGGGCAGGCTGAGACCTTTTTCGTTTTCACGACCCTCGAAATTGAAATCGGTAATGCGGGAACGGGTGTAGGTGTATGTCGCATACAGTCCGATACATTTCATCGCGGGTGTGATGAAACTGAAATCGCGCTGCCATACGGCCTCGACACCGAAAAGATTGGCATTGCCACCGTTTTTAGGCTGTGTGAACTTAGTCCATACAGTGCCCTGATATTCTTTGTTGTATGCCACTTCATCCACGATAAAGCCCTCTATTCTTTTATAGAAAATTCCTGCGGATACCAATCCGATTGACTTCCAGTAATATTCAGCGTTGAGGTCAATATTGTGCGAAGTGGTTGCCTCAAGACCGGGATTCCCAATCTTTATTTCATTGTCGCCGCGTTTGATATTCATACCCGGAACGAGAGCGGAATATTTTGGTCGGGATATGGACTGATTGTAGCCGGCTCTCAGTATGAAATCTTTGTTTATATCCCATTTCAAGAGTAATGAGGGAAGGTAATTTATATAATTTGAAGTCTCAGGCTCGGTCTTTGAAACACGGTTCGATTCATCATCGTAATTTCTGCCTATGTAGCGCAGGGATGTGTTCTCAATGCGCAGACCGCCCATAAAGTTAAGGTTGTCGGAAAGTCTGGAGTCTATGCGCACATAACCCGAAGTAACATTCTCTCTTGCATGGAAATTGCCTGCAAGCTCTTCTGCTATCTGCTCGCGTTCAAATAGATTTGAATCATCCAGATTGAGAGAGCCGAGATACTCCTTGTCGACAAATGTTCCGGTCTGATACTTAGACGAATGCATAAAACGGTCAGTGCTTTGGTCTGTCGTATGAGCAAACGAAACAGCGTTAAAAGCCTTCTTGTCAAGCGGAGTGTATTCGTAATAATCAATATCCTTGTCTTTTGTCTTGTTTACGAACTTGAACCCGAATTTAATCTTTGAGTGCTCGCTGAGTGATGCTTTGAAATTCAAAGCCGCCTTGAAGTCCTGTTCTACTATATCTTCCTGCTGCTGGGTAAGCTCTTTGAGCGAGAAATCATCATTCAGCGTCATGGAATATCCCTCATCGGGAGTGGCATATGGCTCTTCCGGATTGCTCAAATCGAAACTGAACCGCTGTGATTTCAGGCGATAGTCGATGTATCGTTCGTTCGGGCGTTCTTCGGTGGCACGAGCATATCCTAATTTCCAGTCCAAATCAAGCACCCTTATTTTGTTTTCACCCCCCAGTGTGAAGTCCATTGTCCTCTGACGTTCGAGACGGGCATTACGCTCATCTCCCGAACCGCCTTTTGTCTGGACTCGCACATCTGCCTTCCCTTCGGGAGTAATGTCTTTGAGGGTGGTCCTGTAACGGTTTTCCCAGTCGTTGCGGTTGTTGAAAATACCTTTGAACCAAATCTTGTTGAAGTCATTGAATTTCCAGTCGATCGACAAAGAGTAGCTCTGACGCTCGCGGGTGACATAATACTGCCTTATCTGATAGTCATTGACATAGATATTGCCGTTGTCATCTTTCTCCCAAATAAATTCCGTGTTGTAAGACCCGGCGGGAGCATGATTATAGGAGGCTGCAAGCATCACTCCGAAACGGTCGTCGAAAAAACGGTTTCCGAGAGTAAGACCGAAATTCATCTGCGCCTTGCGGCTTATCCAGTTGTAGCCAGTTCCCGCAACTGCTCCGACAGTGAATCTGTGCGGTGAATTTTTCGTGACAAGGTTGATGGAGCCGCCGATGGCATCACCGTCCTGATCCGGCATAAGTGTCTTGCTGACTTCTATTGAATGAATCATATCGGATGGAATCAGGTCGAGCTGCACGTTGCGTATGTCGCCCTCTGCCGACGGCAGTCTCGAACCGTTGATCGTTACCGAACTGAACTCCGCCGGAGTGCCGCGTACTTGACCGAAACGAGCCTCTCCCTGGTCATACTGCACATTTATGCCGCTTATACGCTTCAGCGCGTCCCCGATATTCGAGTCGGGGAACTTGCCGATCTGGTCGGCAGATACCACGTTAGTTATGTTGATGTTGTTTTTCTGGGCATTTATCGCTCTATGTTGCCCGGAGAAAACGCCCGTGACCACCACTTCGTTCAACTCCTGTGATGTAACCGACATTACAATGTCGTCGATAGTCGATTCTTCCGAAACCACTATCGTTTTGCTTACGGGAAGAAAACCGATGTAGGTGACTTTCAGATTATGATTTCCCGATGACAGATCGGCAAACGAGAAAAAGCCGTCGATGTCAGTGACTGTCGACTGTTTGTTGCTGTCGATGATAACCACTGTACCCGGTAAAGGATTCTTCTTATTGTCGAGTACGCGACCTTTTAATAGTCCGATTTTAAGACTGTCTGCTGCAAACATGGTCAGACTTGAAGCAAGCACGACCAAAAATGTTGACATTACTTTTTTCATTGTGATTGTTGTTTATTGTTTTTGATTCACGATGCAATATTCGGCAACTATTATTTCATGGGTTTATCAGATTTATTTAGATTTTATGAAATAAATCGGGCTATTAAACTTTTATTAAATTTTTGATCCATAGGGCTGTATTTACCCGATTATTAGTAATTTTGCGGTATGGAAGCAAAAAAGAAAATACTTGTGGTCGATGATGAGGAGGCTCTGTGTGACGGTCTCGGATTCAATCTTGAGGCGGAAGGCTATCAGGTGGATCTGGCATACAGCGCGGAGGAAGCACTTGCGCACAATCTTGCCGGTTATGACCTGATACTCCTTGACATCATGATGGGGGAAATATCCGGGATCCAACTGGCTCGCATTATGAAATCGAATCCGGCGACAGCCTCGGTTCCTATCATATTCTGCACAGCCAAAGACACGGAAGAGGACATGATTGCCGGGCTTGACCTCGGAGCCGATGACTACATAATGAAGCCTTATTCACTGAAAGCCGTTCTTGCGCGTGTTCGGACTGTACTTCGCCGGACAGCGGCTCCCGTCGCATCTTCAAAATCTCACTCAGACCTTGTTTCATATAAAGGTCTTGTCTTGTCTGCCAAAAACAGGACTTGTATGGTTGACGGGACAGATGTGAAAATGCCCAAAAAGGAGTTTGAGATTCTGCTGAAACTGATGTCCAACCGTGGGCAGGTTTTCACCCGAGCTGACTTTCTGAATGAGATATGGCCAGACGAAGTTGTGGTGCTTGACAGGGTTGTTGACGTAAACATAACCCGTATCCGTCAAAAAGTCGGCATATACGGCAAGAATATTGTAACCCGTTCAGGATACGGTTATGTATTCATTGAATAAACTCTCCTATCCGCAGCGGCTGTTCGTATGGCTTCTCGGATATTCCCTGCTGATGGTCGGTTGCTTTGTCGTTTTCCAATATCACAGGGAAAAAGAATTCAAAGCGGAGGAAATTGACAAACAGCTACAGCTTATCAACACCTATATTCTTAACGAACTGAGCGAGGGATACGACGTCCCGGATATAAAACTTGATGAGTTCAAGCCGTTTGACAATATTCGTGTAAGCGTAATATCCGACAAGGGACATATAATATACGACAACACTCTTGATTCCCTGCCGAAAACCAATCATCTTGACCGTCAGGAAATCCGGAATGCTGTGCTGAATGGATCCGGCTATGCTGTAAGACGGCATAGCGAGAGTACGGGCAACTATTATTTTTACTCAGCGAAAAAAAGCGATGAAGGCAATATTGTCCGTACCGCAGTACCGTATTCCGTATCGTTCAGCGGTTTGTTGCAGGCTGATTACGGTTTTTTGTGGATAATGGGAATTATCACATTGGTTATGTGCATTTTGGGCTATTTCGCAACCCGAAGGGTCGGTCTCCACATAATCAGGCTGAACAGATTTGCGGAGAACGTGGAAAACGGGGCGCAGATTTCCGATACCGAACCGTTCCCCCATGACGAGCTTGGCGAGATTTCAAACCACATAGTCCGTCTTTACGCCCGACTGCAACAGGCTGTTGCCGACAGGGACAGCGAACATCGTGCCGCCCTTCATGAACAACTTGAAAAAGAGCGTATCAAAAAACAGCTCACAAATAACATAAATCACGAGTTGAAAACTCCCGTCGCGTCGATACGGGTCAGCGTGGAGACGATGATAACACATAGGGATCTAAGTGAGGAAAAACAAATGTTGTTTCTGCAACGTTGCCTTACAAATACCGAGAGGCTTCAGCGACTTCTGACGGACGTTTCGCTCCTGACCCGCATGGATGACGGCAGCGCCTCCATCATAAAGGAACAGGTAAATCTCACTGATATCATAAACGATGTGGTTGAAGACCGACAGATAATTGCCGCGACAAAAGGTATGACAATCGAGAATTATATTTCCCGTAATATCGTCATGGACGGAAACCCGTCTTTGCTTGAGGCGGTTTTCAACAACCTTATCGACAACGCCATTGTTTACAGTGGCGGTACAAAGATAAAAATAGAATTAATCGGCATGGGTAGTGAAAAGGTGGTGATCGCATTGTCTGACAACGGATGCGGTGTGCTGTCCGAACATCTGCCAAGACTGTTTGAAAGGTTCTATCGTATCGACAAGGGGCGGTCACGTGCGGCGGGAGGTACAGGCCTCGGATTGTCGATTGTGAAAAATGCCGTAGTTCTGCATGGAGGTGAAATTACCGCCGAAAATCAGAATTCGGGCGGATTATTGTTCAAAATGACATTTTCAAGGAAATGACAATCATAGGGTTTGACTGCAAACGAAAATAGCCGGTTGCCAGTCAGCTTTAATAAAAGGTTAAGGATTTTGAAATAATCATGAAATGTTTCCTTAGTTACTTTGCGGCAGAATAAGTAATTAAGAAAACAATGGAAATACTGTTTCTTTGCGTAGTAATTTTTCTATTCCTGCTGGCGGTGTTTGATTTGTCGGTAGGCGTGAGTAATGATGCTGTCAACTTCCTCAACTCGGCAATCGGGTCTAAGGCGGCATCTTTCAAAAGAGTTCTGATTGTCGCTTCCATTGGTGTGTTTATCGGTGCGGCAATGAGCAACGGAATGATGGAGATTGCCCGGCACGGAATTTTTCGTCCCGAGCATTTTTCGTTCTATGACCTTATCTGCATCTTCATGGCGGTAATGGTCACCGACATCATCCTTCTTGACATTTTCAACTCGCTGGGTATGCCGACTTCGACAACCGTATCAATGGTGTTCGAGCTTTTGGGCGCGACATTCGTCGTGGCACTGATCAAAATGGCGGGAGGCATCGGCCTCGGTTTTGATAGCCTGCTTAACACGGAGAAAGCCTTGTCGGTGATTCTCGGTATATTCCTGTCGGTGGCGATTGCCTTTTTCTTCGGAACGGTGGTGCAGTTTTTATCCCGCATGATATTCTCCTTCAACTACCGGAGCAATTTGAAATGGAAGATAGGGATATTCGGAGGTATCTGCGCCACCGCGATTGTTTACTTTCTTTTAATCAAGGGGGCAAAGGATCTGTCGTTTATGACACCTGAGTTGAAGGTCTGGATAAAAAACAATACGGCGATAATCATACTGTCCTGTTTCGCGTTCTTTACCCTGCTGATGCAGTTGCTTCATATCTGCAAGGTCAACGTGCTGAAAGTGATTGTGCTGATGGGTACATTCTCATTGGCCGTGGCATTCGCCGGAAACGACCTTGTAAACTTCATCGGTGTCCCATTGAGCGGTCTGGCTTCATATCAGGACTTTATTGCCAACGGCGGAGGGGATGCCAAAAGTTTCCTTATGGATTCTCTCAACGGCCCGGCAAATACACCGATATATTTCCTCATTGGTGCCGGCGTCATAATGGTGGTGTCGCTTGCAACGTCAAAAAAAGCCCGGAATGTCACCAAGACTGAAATAGGCCTCGGAAGCCAGCAGGGGGGCGATGAGATGTTCGGCTCATCGCGCATTGCCCGTCGGTTGGTAAGATGGACATTATCTTTCCTTTCCTGGGTACGGCGAGTGACACCTGTGAAAGTGAGGTGTTGGTTTAACCGCCGTTTCAATGTCGATGAGACAATTATGGATCAGGGTGCGGCATTCGACCTCATACGCGGCTCTGTGAATCTGGTGCTTGCCGGCGCACTTATCGCTCTCGGCACCTCGCTGAAACTGCCGCTCTCAACTACCTTCGTCACATTTATGGTCGCCATGGGTACTTCTCTCGCCGACAGAGCATGGGGGCGTGAAAGTGCGGTGTTCCGCATCACCGGCGTGATTTCCGTAATCGGCGGCTGGTTCCTTACAGCGGGAGCCGCGTTTATCGGTGCTGGGTTGATAGTTGCTGCAATGCACTATGGCGGACAGTGGGTAATACTTCTGTTGGCGGCCCTGACCGTATTCATAATCATCAACAGCAACCGCAGGTTTAGAAAGAAAGCCGAGGAAGACAATGGCGACGCCTTGTTTCAGACCATCATATCCACTCAGGATAAAATCCGGACATGGCCGTTGCTTATGATGTATATAACCGAACAACAAGAGAAATTCATGACTTATGCCGAGGAAAAATACCGGGATATAACATCGGCCTTTATAACCGAAAACTCAGGAATTCTCAGCAAGACGGAATCAAGTCTTGCCCGTCAGAAGACTACGTTAAAAAACGCCCGCCGTAAGGAAACTTTGTGCCTCCGCCACCTGACCCGTGAGATGGCAATCGAAAAAAGCACATGGTTTTATCTGAGCAACAACTGTTGTATGGGCATACTGTATAACCTGCGGCGTATCAACGAGGTCTGCAAGGAGCATATCGACAACAATTTTCTCCCGTTGCCACCCCGCTATACCACCGAATACGAAATGATACGGACGCAAATCAGCACCCTATTCAATGACACTCTTGAACTTATGAGAAAGGGCGACACCGAAACGATAAGTACCCTTCGCCAACACTGCGACGAGATTAAAGATACGGTGTCAGACACCTACCATCGGGCGCACGACCAGCTCCGCGACGGAGACACCTCAACGATGACCGTTCTGTATGTCTATGTCAATATGCTTCAGGAAACACAGGAAATGGTGTCGTCCATAAGGAAATATCTGCGTGCGTTTGCCAAACTGCGCGACTCGGAGTTCCGCACCCGCCCTGCCAAAATCACGATGCCGACCGCATGAAGTCTAAGGTAAAACAGATTGTTTCAAAGGTTATAAATTTAATATTTATATAATATTTCCGATATAACCATGAAATATGGATGCAGTTACTTTGCATCAAAGAAATTCCATAAGTCATGTACGTAATAGTTATCTTGATTATGGCTCTGGCGGGCATTGTTCTATTGCAAAGACATATCCGCAGATGCAGAATCAGGGAGCGGCTTCAACTTGTTCCGGATAGCTCTGTTGACAGGTCTTGCCTGATTATGATAATGCAATCATGCAGCCCGATTATCGACAAAGCATTGGAGTGTCTATCGAGCAATGACAGTATCGCGGTTTGCAAGAACCATAGAATCGGGATGGAAACCCTTGACATAATCGGCAAAAAAGTCAGAGATTGTTCGGCAGACACAGACTATGCAATCGACAAGTCGGAGGTATATTACGAATATATGCTTGAAGCGACAGAAAAAATCGCTGAGACATCCCGCCATATCATAACCGCTCCTGATAACCATATCCCTATTTCTTATAAATGCGAGATGGAGACAATCCGAGGTGGTATTGTCCGGCTGTCTCAGTTTACGGACAACATACTCCGTAGTGATGGCGATACCGTAAAAATCAATAAAGATGCCGGCATGGAGAAGGATTTTATCGAACACAGTATCGCCGTACATTCCAAAGGAATGACCCATGAAGATTTTGATGAGGAAGCCCCGGCATATTCCTATCTTATGCTCCTGTATTATCTTCATTCTTTTGTCAGCTCCTTTTCACAGGCAATCAAAAACATTGAATTCAACAATAAACGAATGACAGCATGAGACGGATTTTAATTATGACGGCATTGTCCGTATTTGCATTGTCTGCCGCGGCTCAGGATAAAAATCCATTCATCCCGGAGACACACGGGACGATCCGTGCCAAATATGAGTATGAACCTCAGATCGACAAGGGACGATTCGAGATACGCAATGCGCGTCTGAGCGTGGAAGGCAAGGCAATTCCCATTGTAAAATACAAGACCGAGATAGACCTTTCGGATGAGGGAACTATAAAGATGCTTGACGCATACGTACGTCTGCAACCGAAGGATGCATTAAAATTCACATTCGGTCAGATGAGGGTGCCGTTCACCATCGACGCCCATCGCTCACCCCACCTCCAGTATTTCGCCAACCGCTCTTTCATCGCCAAACAGGTCGGTAATGTACGCGATGTCGGAGCTTCCGCTTCATGGACATTCAATGACCGTATGCCCGTTACACTTGAAGGCGGCATATTCAACGGATCGGGACTGACAAACCAAAAAAATTTCTGGACCGACAACTATAATTTCTCGTTCAAAGCGCAGACAATGATTGCCGGGCAATTCAATATAACGCTCAGTTGCCAAAAAGCAAATGCCGGGGATGCGAATGTGATGATGTACGACGCAGGAGCCTACTGGCAAAATCAGAGATGGCACATCGAGACGGAATATCTCCGTAAACATTATGCCGACGGTTCTTTCACACCGGTAAATGCGGTTGACGCATTTGCCGCGTATCGGCTTCCGTTGAAAAAAGGGCTTACCGCAATATCATTTCTCGGAAGATATGACTATATGTCAGACCATAGCAAAGGCACGAAAGACGAATCCGGCAATTTTCAAATAGACGATCCCGAAAGACACAGACTGACCGGAGGTGTGACATTGAGTTTAGGAAAGAAATCATTGCAGGCCGATATCCGGCTCAACTATGAGCAATACTTTTATAACAAAGGGATAATCCCTTCCATTTCAGAACAGAATAAAATAGTCTTGGAATTTGTAGCCCATTTTTGATTTAGGTAGCACAAAGACAATACATTATCGATTCGTCATATTTTTTCTACTGAAATGTCAAGTTCTTTTTAATACCACACACATCTGCTATTTCTTTCAAATAGGCATTAAGTTTTTGATTGCTGATAATAGGAAGTACCTTTCCGTTCGGTAATTTACCTTTGTACTTTTCCAATATCATTTTAGGAATATCCAGCAAAGGAACATTCACATCTGTATTTGTTTTTTGGCGTTTCGTAATTATCCATAAATTACCGTCAAAGGACTTACGGATATTATCTTCCTTTAAGTTTGCAACATCCACATAAGCCAAACCACTGAAACAGGAAAAGATAAAAACATCACGCACCTGTTCCAACCGTTCGGAAACCATTTTCTTTTTGAGGATGATTTTTATTTCATCCTCTGTTAAATATCCCCTATCCACTTTTTCCAAACGTATTTTATAGTTGGCAAACGGGTCACCTATCAAGATGCCGTTATTGCGGGCTATCAGGATAATGCGTTTGAAGAACTGCATGAACTTGGCGGTCGTATTAAAGCCACATTTGCAGGTTGTACGCAAATATAACTCGAAGTCGGTAATGAACATCGGGGTTATTTCCTTTATAGAAATATCCGACAGATTATATTTGCTTTGGATGAACTCGGCAAGATGGCGGCGGGTCACTTCATATTTGCGATAAGTGGCAATCGTTTTGGATATGCCGACCAACTGTTTCACATCGTCATTGTGCTTTTGGAAAAGGTTAAGGATGGTATCGTGGTTTTCGCTATGCCCTAAAAATTCATTCTTCACCTTTTCGGCGGTAACATAATTGTCACGCCTTTGCAGTTCGTGATAGATGGTATTAAGGGATGCGTTTATATCATCCAGCAATCGGTTGATACGGGTAGCTTCCGCAGAACGTCCGACGGCTTTACCAGCCTTACCGTCCCAAAGTTTGGGTTGAACGTCCAGTTTGGAATTAAAACGGCTTGCCACACCATCAATCGTGATGCGGACAAAAATAGGGTAACTGCCATTGATTTTTTGCTTGTCCTTTTTCACAAAGAAAAGAACGGAAAATGTACTCTTCATAAACTCACTTTTTTAGGTTACAAAACTACGGTAATTAACTCAAAGTGAAGTTTATACAGGCTCGCCAAATAGCGACAGAAGTTCGCCAATTTCGGACTAAGTGTACCCCTTTTGGACTTTCAGTTGTCGGGGGTACGAGTTAGGTTACTAACTTTGTCTTTTAAGGGCTAAATGATGTCCGGTAGGGCAGACATAAGGGGATAAAAAAGTCCCACAAATCGTTGAATTTGTGGGACTTAGCTGTTCATTGTCCGGTTTTGTCCAGTAAGTTCAGCGGAGAGAGAGGAATATGAACCTACTCTCTTCAAAATCCTTATTATCAAGATTATGATTATTTCAAAGTATCGCGTAGTAACGATTTAGTAACAGAAGATTGTCTGTTATAGACTCTTACTGGCATTCAAGTGTCTGCCCATTTAACTACAAAACAAAAATAGATATTCTATTTGATGTATGCAAATTTTTAATGGATCTTTAGTTATTTCTGCAACTGATGGTTACAAAAGAAGTCATTGACTGTTTTGAGAATTTGAAAATTGCAAAAAATAATGATGTAATATGCAATCATTTAGGTGTACTGATATATAAGCTTCTTCTAAATATTCTGACTCATTCTTTTTTAAAATTTCACTACTTCTTGTTGCTGCAAGTAATATTTCATTTATATTCTCTACTATTCTTGTTGCTGTTCCCTCCAATATATAACCGAGCATACAGCCATTAGGTGGATATTCACCTGAAATAAAATGATCTATACCTGTAGAAATATATCTCTGTTGTATTTTTTTTGCATTTAATTTTGTTTCCCCTCTCTGCTTGGTACAGTTATTTTCTATTAAGTTTTTTGCTTCAATAAAATAGCACACTCGTTTAGTTGCATTCCAATTAGTAGATTGTTTTAAGTCTATACGGGATGCAGACTTAGCACTTTTTTTATTGTTAAGAATAGCTGGCCAATATAATCGGCACTCATCCGAAACATTAATATTCCACTCTATAGCTTTTTCATTCTCATTTATGTGAGTAAAAATATTAGCCGAAATTGTTTCTTCGTTCCAATCAACAGTAATATTTTTTGTGTCTTTTAGCCATTTATATGCTTCTCCGATTAAAATCAAGCAATTATTTCGGAAGCTATTTTCAAAATCGCTAATAATGTCATTATTAAGAAGCCCTGCCATATTCATTATTTAGCCATGTTAATAATATCCGCTATCAGTGAAGAGGCATCTTCCATAGCTTGCGTCCTTGTCCAAAATCTCTTTTGATTGGGTTTTATCAGATAAACCGTATCTTTATCATAGTATTTTATGTGTTTTTGTACATATATGCTAGGCGTCTTTTTCTGAACAGTATATTTATCTATTTCCTGCAGTTGCTTTCTAAGTTCAATAACATTTTGCGTTTCAACCTTTTTTGCTTCTTCTCCAAAGTGCAGAACTATCAAATTTAATGGGTAATTTGATTGCACATCATAAATCTGAGCATAGACCTTTGTTTTTGAAAAATGCAAAAAAGAATTAATATCATTACATAAGGTTTCTGCATATAGCTTATTTTCACACAATAAAGTTCTCTTAAAACTTATTGAATTACGTCCATTTTTTAATAAACCAAGATTAAATACAATTGTATCATTAATAATTATCTTATCTCTTTCTGTTAAGGATAAACATTTAGCAAATTCATCGAATATTAATTCTTCAATCTCTTTTATGTTATCATTATTAAGAAATTGGTTTTTCTTTGAAACGATATCATCAAAATAATTGGATATTTTATTTTTTATGTTGTCAGAACATAAAGATGTAAAAGGAGAGGGTAGTTCTAAAAGCTCATTGAGGAATACTTGTTCTCTCTCTATTCCCCAGGATGAAGCAGAAAGGAATAGGTAAAATTTGACAATATCTGAGTTTAAGAATGATATTAATACTTTTTTATCTTGTATGTTATTACTATTAATTGCAAAAGCTCCTGTTGTACAATATGCTTCTTTTTCAAATAAAGAACAAGCTATTTCCGTTTTATGCTGCCCTTGTTTAAATAAAATAAAAGGAGGAATAAATAAATTTTTATTATTATTCCTATAGTACCTATCATTTTTTACTATTGCCGAGTCAATATCAGTTTGATACCGTTCAATGCTTTCTGTTTTAATAATATACTCTGGAATAAAATCAGGATTATCACTATCTGCATTCAGTCCTCTACCGCATATCCATTCTGTATTATTCTCAAAGAATTCTTTCAATGTTCTTTTTTGGAGTTTTTTAATTAAATTAAAACTGTGATAATCACCCCATAATGCAATTTTCCAGATTTTAGAATTCGGATTTTGACATTCCTCTCTTGGCAAATCTTTTATATCACTACGGTCGATTATAACCCCATCTACGATGTTTGATTTAACATATGTTTTAGGAGCCCAATATTCAATTTTATTTGAACTGTTTTGGGGTGTGACATTACTAAAATATACTATGCTTACAGGTCCAACTGCTGATGAAAACAACTGTCCTCCAAAAGTTTTAGGAGTTTTTCTAAATATAGACAGGTTGTAGATTTTTTCAACATAATTAGCATTAAACAACCACTTTCTGAAATTCTGATATGGCTTTTGAGTATTTGTTAAAACTTTTGAGTTGAAAATTAATGCAATTTCTCCATCTGGGCAGAACTCAACCGATTTATGAATAAACGGTAATACGAACTCCTTTGCAAACCTATGTTTAATGCAGTAATCTTTTATGGAGGCAAGAGCTATGTTTTTTCCAAAAGGAGGATTACCAATAACCAAATCAACTTTGGGGAAAAGATGTGTGTCCACTTCTCCGATTGTGTCTTTTCTCCATAAATTGCGCCCTTGATTTTTGATATTGATATCTTCAGAATCAAAAATCAAATATGGCAATTGATAATTAGTTTCAATCCAAAGGGTTTTAGGGTCTAACTCATCTATCAAAGCTAAATATAAACTAAATGCAGCTACTTTAATAGCTGTTTCGTCTATTTCTATTCCATATATGTTATCTAAAAGTAATTTCTTTAAATTTTCAAAGCTGATTTTATTTGTATTATTGGCTTTTTTCCATCTTTTTATAAGGCGTTTATAGCTTTCAACCAAAAAAATCCCCGAACCACAAGCTGGGTCTAAAATTTTTACACTATAATTACTGTTATTAATCGGAAGTTTATCAGAAAGAATAAGTTCTACTAAATTATACGGGGTATAAAACTGACCACGCTCATGTCTTAACTCTCCTAAAAAATTCTCATAAATTTCGCTTAATAATTCAATTTGTATAATTTCAAAATTGAACAATCTCCAATTCTTGAATAATGTTTCATTATTTGATAGATTTCCATCTATAAAACATCTCTTTATAAGTTTAAGGTGATTGTCGGTTACTAATTCTTTTTCATTAGGTAAAACGGGAGTAACATTTCCATTAAAATGAATTTGTACTTCTTCAAATAGTTTATATGTTGCCTCTTTACTATCAAGAATGTCAAAATAACTTGAACAGTCACTTTTGATTTTTGTATATAAACCTGCTTCATTGGCAGCCCCCTTATCTTCTAAGAATAAAATAAAGAGTGACCGTATTAAAATACTATGGATAATTTTTCTATCTAAGCCATTTTTTTTCTAATGTGTTAGCTGTTTTAATAAGACTTTTTACCAAATAAGCATCTATCCGGTTTTGCAAGTCTATCTTTTTCCGTATTTCAGGTTGTTCTGTCCATAACAATCCGTTGTCTACTCCAACTCGAGAAAAAATATCCACAAGAATGTTAAGAGTATTTATATCCGAAGATGTAGAATCATAACGTAATAATTCTGCGGGCTTTAATTTAAGATTAATATCATCGTCCCCTTTTATGTAATTCGGTTTCTCGTAGCAGTTGTAAATCCTTATTTCTGTTTCAGATAATGCAAATAATAAAATAATCTTTCGATAGTTCCATGCTTTATGTTGAATTGCAGCAATACGCCTTAATTCTTCTTTGTTACTAAATGACTTTATATCTACAAATATAATCGCAGGTTGATCCCCGGAAAAATAGAACTTATCAGCTTCAAGTTTCATTAGATCAACGTAATCAGGGTATAAGTTAGCTATTTCTGAATTGGCTGTCAGAAATTCGGATGTATATCCTAATTGGTTATATATATTATCATTTTGCATAATTAATCGCTGACTATTATTGAATGGATATAACAACCCTAAAATAAACAACATTACAAATGTAGCACATTTCTTTCATAAAAGAGTAGTTGTCTGGCAAAAAATACCGCCATTACACTATTTTAAGTGGAAAATGGTAAAATCGACCTCTTAAAAATGAAGGGGAATGACCCTTTAGAAATGGTTCAAGCTGACCACCTGAAAACCTCTTAGATTGCCACCCTCTGGGGAGAGTAAAAAGTTATTTGTCCGCAGGGTTTGGATAAAAAGATTTAGTTAAAATCAAAATTCTAATTAAATCGGGAGAGCATGTCCAATACCCCCATTAAAATGAACAAATTGAGAATGATAATTTATTTGTGTGAGGAAGAGTGCGGTTTAAAGATAATTGATTCGTTATCCCGAACCTCCCGTAACACCGTCAAAAGTATGTCCAGAAATGGAATAGTCTGGGAAAGTCTTATGAAACGTTCTAACAGAAAAGCGATTCGGAACCTCGTTAGTTGTTTCGTGTCTGGGAAGGCACCGATACATCCAATCCCCGTCTGGAAGAGTTGGATAGTTTGATGCCTAATATCTGCAAGGCTTTAAGTGAAAAAAGGGGGGGATGAGCACACTCCAATAATGGGACAAATACCGGGCAAGCCATCCTGAGACGGATAAGACTGGTACTCCTACATGAGCGTGCTAATATTGGGGGAGAACGTTATAGGCAAAGAGCATATCGCCCATCTCCTGCACGATAAAGCAAGCGTTTAGGCAAGTCGTTTGTGGCTGTGGATTGCGTTTTACTCACTAAAGAGCTTGCTTTTTGCATTCTTCGGCCATCTCAGTGGCGTGCTCATGAGGGTGGACAGTAGCACCAAGAAGGGTTATTTCCATGAGGAGGGAGGCGGTGCGCTATTTTTGGACGAAATTGGCAATCTCGCACTGGAAATATAGCGATGTTACTCCGTGCCATACTGGAGCGGCGATATCGCTCGTTAGGTGACAAAACGGATAAAAGTTTCAATGTTCGAATCATTGCTGCCACCAACGAGGCTCTGGAAAAGGCGGTCAATGAAAAGCGTTTCTGGCAGATATTATACCGTGGAGAGGTATCACAGCCAACTCCGTAAAGTGACGAAAAACAAAGAGGTGTTCACTTCCGATACGTCACTGGAGAAACTTGTCTATCTGGCGTTTGCAAGAATCAGAAAAAAGTGGACTCAACCGTTGCAGAACTGGGGACAGACGGCACAACAACTGGCTATCATTTTCCGGGATAGGTTCAGAATCTAGTTTGAACGGCACTTCTTATTTGGAGTCCTTTGATAATATTAATAAATTAGCAACATAGTTTTGGAACCATGGTTCCAAAACTACAGCAAAACAAACTTGACACACTTTAGTTTACATTACCTCTTATATTTATTTCCTGTTTTTATGTGTACTCAAATTTTTTCTTGTTCATTTATTCCGATGATTGGAAAAATGGTCAACTTGCCCCCTTAAAAACGGTGGTCACTTTCCTCCGTTTTTAAGGGGGCGTTTTACCGTTTTTTACAGGTAATGGATAACGGTACGGAGTTCCTGCCCAATGACCTTTACCCGTTGGAAAAAGAAACGTTCCGACACTACTACACATCGGCATCGACCGACTAGCAGACGATTGACATTTATGTGATTGACAGTTTCGGGCAGGTACAGCAACTTTCGTTTTCGTTCAATAAAAACAATAAGGAAGATGAATAACGATAAACAATGTCGTGGTTGGTTTTATTACCAACCACGACATTGTTTCAGATTACATTCTTTGTAAAGCTTTATCTAATATTGGTTGTAGATGGTTTCTAATTATAATATTAGTCAATTTTTTCTCTGTAAGATCAATAGTTTCAAGCCCTTCTTTTATTGCTTCCAAAAAAATAATTTCTTCCTTAATATCTGCTACTGGCATTTTTATGTACCGTTCATTAATAAATGTTTGTAAGCACATTGCATCGTTGGGTTCTAAATGTTGCACCTTAGTTTTTACAGATTCCAAATTGAAATCTTTTAATATCGGTATATTCAAATATGCAGGTGTTGAAAACTGTTCTTTGGGAAGAAATTCTTTTGTAAATTCCTCTAAATCAAATTTGAATTTTTCTTCCAGTAAAACTTTTTCCTTTTTTAAATCCAACTCCATTTTATTATCAATACTCTGTATAATATAATCAAGAACCCATTTTAGATTTGTATTTAAATAAGAAGCTGTCATTTCAACATTTGTTTTGACTATGTAATTAACTTCTGTTCGTTCTGTAAATATATCTATTCCACTTTTAATTTTATGTTCCAATATTTCATTTGTCAAACCAATAAGTTCTTTAAGAGAAAATAAGTACACCGTTGCATTAATATATGAAATATAGTCTTCAAATTTGGAATTTTCTGCGTATTCCAGCAAACGTATTAAATTTTTATTAATATCATCATTCTTAAACTTCCAATATCCGTTCATGAATTTATTCAATAGTTCATGAGCAGGATTTATTTTATTATCCTTGAAATTAATTTTTTGATTCATGTTTTCATCAAGGACAGAATAATCAACTTTTATCCCTGCGGTAATAAAATCATAAAGGCTTTGATGAAAAATAGGTTCTTCTGAAATTCTAAGAAAAAATTTCTTATAAAACATATTCGCATATTGCTCGTTTTGTTTAGCTCTTTCATGTTTGTCTTGTTCATTTTCCGATTCTTCAAAATCAATTTCATTCTCATATCCAAAATCAATATCCATGTTTGCAATATTATGATACGTAGCAAGGGTGCGATTATCTTCAAATGATAAGTTATTGATTTTATATTCAATAGTAATAGCCAAAATGAAAATCCAATAGTTTTTCAATTTCATTTTTACAATACTATCGTCTTTATATGATTTTCCATTTTCATGATATAAAGTGTATATGACGTAAAAATGCTCAATTGCAAATTTTAATATTCTAATATTTGATAAATATTTCTTCAAATTAGGATATTTAGATAATGATTCATTTTGAGGATTAATACTTTGAACAATATCTTCATTGCACAAAAATTCTACGAAGTCTATGTTGTCATATGTTGATACAATTTCTTTAAAAACGGAGACAATATTAGGTATATAAGTCAATGTTTTCTCAATGACTTTTTCTTTAAAAACTAATTGTTTATTATTGTCATGATATTCTTTTTCTTTAATAAAATCTTCATTTGCAACAACGATTACTTTATAATCTCTATTTTCAACCAGTTCATTAACAATCCCTAATATTTCATTAATGTCAATTGTATCAATAGCACGTTCTATATCATCAAAACATATTAAAACGTTATTAGGAATAATTCTATAAAGACCATCTCCAGTCCCTAGTAGCTTATTAATATCAACATAATTATTGACTATTGGCAAAGCATCTGCTATATTTTTTGCAAATTGAGTCAATCTTCCCAATGATGGAATATTTTTACCTACTTTATCAAGGTATGCATATAAAACTCGTTCGGGTAATTCTTTTAGTTCCTTTATTCCGAATAAAGAAACCATTATCGGAATAAAAGACGTTTTTTCTTGTATTTTTCCAAAAAGATAATTTTTGAAAAAATAAGTTTTACCACATCCCCAATCACCTGTTACTAGTAATGCACCAGATGTTTTCATATTCAAGTAATTGAAAACTCCATCTGCAACAGGATTATTTAATAGAGTATCTACTATTGTATTCATATGTGTGCGTTTAAAATATTGTAATATACTTAAAAATGCCATTACTTTGAATAAGTTTTATTTCAAAGATAAACATTTTATGCTGTATCATTCAAACTAAATATGTTTTATTTAAAGTTTTTTATAACTTATCATTCTCGGCACTCATTGGAAAGAACGGTAAACTTGCCCCCTTAAAAACGAAGGGGAATGACCACCTAAAGTTCCTCCTTCAAAAAAGTATAAGGTTGTTCATCGGGAATGAGGTCTAAAATAGAAGATTTGAACTTGACCTTTATTTTATCTGTTTTTATAAAATGCTTAAACTATAAAAAACATTCCATAGTCATTACCGACTATGGAATTTCCTTATTTGTAAAGATTCATTTTTGCCGCACAATAATCAAATGCAGTAAAGATGGCACTAATCACCTTTGACCATCCGGCTTATCAGGAATTGGTCAATAAAATCAACTGGATTGCCGATTACGTCTTCCACAAGGAGGCATCCCCACAACAAAAACAGGAGAATGTAAATTAAACTGTGTCTGTAAAGTTAATAATTTCTTCTCTTGACACAGTTCAATTTACAATCTCAATTCTTTCAGTGGAAAAAACGGAAAACTTGACCCCTTAAAAATGCTTGAAGTATTCCCTCTAAAGTATAGTGTACTTCGGCAGCAGCGATTTCAGATCCTTCAGATTGTCGCTGTGTATGATTTTGTTGCCACTTCCCGTCGGCGTCCGGTCGCTGTCATCCCGCTCGAAATCCGTACTTGTGTTCCAACACCCGATACGAAACATCGTGATGATGATTTACAATCTTATCTTTTCCTATCCAAGTCAGTGTAGGCATAAGTCATTTTTTGATAATTTATTAAATTCAGTTTTCCAATCCTCGAGGCTTTTTATTAGACTATTGCAATTGTTTATTAAGCGTTTTTTTGCTGCAATTTGTATCTGACTGATATTGGGGGATTTTTTTACAGTATTAAGAATTTCAAATATAGGAAAACGACATTGATCAATTTGTAGTGCTATGTCAATCGATATCATACCTAAGTTTTTAGAGATTTGCCTTTTATATTTAAGCTTTTGTCCCATGTCGATTATCACATTAATTTTTTCTTGCAATTGTTTGTAATTGGGTTCTATAATGTCTGAGATATTATTCATTGCTTGGACATAGTTATCTGTGCACGTTTGCAAACGTGCTTGATCTGAGAGAAGACGATTAAAAGTTTTTTTGTCTATAGCAACAATTTGAAAATCAAGTATGAGAGATTCCATTGAGGCGTGAATAATTTTAATTATACGAACACATTTTTTTTGATTTGAAGAAAAAAGTTTAATATAATCTAAAACACCTAGATGCTCATTTTTATTTGATAGATTATCTGGTTCTTTAATCGTCTGTTTCTTGCAATAAATATAATTATCCACCTTTTTATTATATATTAATCTCCCGTTATTTATTTTAGATAGAAAATCTTTTTTGTTTCTATTCCAAACAGATGTTCTAGCAATGGAACCTAAATTTATCATTTCATCTCGCAATGTATCCAATCTCTCAGAATCGTCAATCTTAGCGCACAAGTTTTTGTTATAAAGCCATCCGACAGAGTTAAACGGAATATCATACAAAAGAATAGGCTTTATATTTTTATCCAAAGCCCATGCAGCACCCATTTCATTTAGGCAGACTTCGCTTTTGCGATAATTATCCGAAATCATAAAAAATACAAAATCGCTATTGGCAATATTTTCTTTAATATATTGCGGAATATTACCACCGGTAGGCACACCGGTTTCCGGAGCAGAGGTGTAGGCAATATCATTGTCCGAAATACCGAGTCCGGCATTCAGAATTATATTCTTGAACAAATCGACAATATCTTTGTCTTCCGAAGAGTGACTTATAAATATTTTAGCCATAATTATTTACTTTCAATTAAATCTTTCGGGTTGACTTGAAGAATTTTTGCTCCCTCGAACAGCACCTCCAAACTAGGCTAACGGCGGTTGCAGACATAAGAATTCACTACGCTAAAACTCTTACCCAATTGTTCGGCAAGCCAAGTCTGTTTAATACCTTTTTTTGCCAGCACTTCTTTTATACGGTTCATACGAAGTTCAATTCTTTATATTTTGCGATAAAGATGTGAAAAAATATGAGATAATAAAAATTCTTTCTATTTTATTTATGACACTTGCCAAATCCCTCTAAATGTTATATGATTTAGGAGCAAATATCGAAGAGAATTATCTCTGAGTTGTTCAGCCGTAACTTACAATTTATAGACGGCTAGATTGGATAATGTAATTTGACACACTTGCTGTGGTTTACCTTTAATCTGTCACTTAACTTGCTAACGCAGGCTTGTCTGCTATCCACAAAATTATTCTTGAGGTAGCCTAATCCCCTCGAAGTTCTCTCGACTTCGGGAACGATGTCACTAAATTTGTAGGCAGAGAGAGATGCAAAGTACAAATGCTACTGCTCTTGTGGTCGGTGGAAAATCCACTCAAAGTAGTCCCCTTAATTCACAGTAATTTGCCCCCTGTTAAATTTTTCCATTCTCCCTTCTGTTTATTCTTGTTTTCTTCGTATTC